>Ga0075433_10000115_pt1 | contig 39918 bp, 36 predicted proteins | sample RhiMethybrSRZTD2_FD_75299 | JGI IMG/M metagenome (GOLD analysis project Ga0075433, IMG submission 75299) | Populus rhizosphere microbial communities from Tennessee, USA - Rhizosphere MetaG P. TD hybrid SRZTD2 | ecosystem: Host-associated > Plants > Roots > Rhizosphere > Soil | place: USA... | reverse complement strand
TGGAACAACATCTGCACCGCAAATTCGCGGCCTTTCCTTCTTCCACCCATGGCTGGTTGTCCTAAAGCTGCTTCACTAGATTAGCCATCTCAACGGCTGACATCGCCGCGTCAAACCCCTTGTTGCCGGACTTGAGACCGGCACGATCGATGGCTTGTTCCACAGTGTCGGCAGTAAGAACACCAAAGGCCACCGGAATTCCCGCCTCCAAAGAAACTGCGGCTATCCCCTTGGTGACCTCGCTGCAGATGTACTCGAAGTGAGGAGTTCCCCCTCGAATTAATGTTCCCAGACAGATGAGAGCGTCATATTGTTTCGTCCGAGCGAGCTTTTGAGCCGCCAAAGGGATTTCGAACGATCCTGGCACCTTCACGACAACAATGTTCGCATCAGATGCTCCGGTCCTCTCCAAGGCATCCAGGGCGCCGGACAAAAGACGACTGGTTACAAAATCATTAAAACGGCTCGCTATAATGCCAAACTTCAGTCCTGTTGAGCTCAGACTTCCTTGTATGACGCTAGGCACCAGTATTGTTCCTCTCTGAACAGCGTTGGAAGGTCTCTCCACACCGCCATCGGCGATTCTCAGCTAACTCTTCTCTAAACTAATCCGCAACCCAAAAGGCCGACACTCAACCAGTTAGGGATCATATCAGGTTTTGAGGGGGAGTCTAGCAGAATCTTCCCCGCGCAAACAGAGTGCATGAGCCTGCTGACGAGCAATGCAGCCGAAAGAGCGGATCAAATTGGATATTGCCTTGAGTTGCATCAGCACGATAAGATCGAAATTCGTGACAAGCTGATTTTTCAAACCAAGTCGATGTTCAAGCAGCAACTCGAGTGGAAGCTAAAGCGCCTGACGCGTCAGATAAGGCTGTACACTGACTCCTTCACGAACCTGTGGCGCGGAACTCAGGTCGCCACACGCATGTGTCCTTCCTGCCGTGCTTTGGTGAGCGTGGGCGAGAAGACCTGTTCCTTTTGCGGTGTTCGCCTCAGCCGCCGGCCGAGCGGGGTTGGTAAGCTACTTCAGAACGTCTTGCCGCACTATGCGCCTGTTTCCTATTCCTTATTGACAGTGAATTTCATTTTTTTTCTGATGATTTTTTACGTAGACCGCAGTCAAACACAGCAAGACCTGGGGCGATTCTTAATGGGAGGTAGTTCAGCCGCACTGATGGCCTGGGGAGCCGACGTCGCCTGGTTGGTGTGGCACGGCCAATGGTGGCGCCTTTTCTCAGCCATTTTCATTCATTCCGGCATCGTCCACCTCGCATTCAACTCGTATGCACTCATTTTTATCGGTCCTCTTCTGGAAGAGTATCTCGGCAGAGAGCGTTTCCTCGTTCTCTACCTGGCAACCGGAGTCTTTGGATTTGTGCTGAGTAATTGGTATTACCCGCCAGTGTTAACGACTGTCGGAGCCTCTGGTGCAATCTTCGGATTGATCGGAGTGGCAGTTACCCTGTCCAAAAGGTGGTCTGCGTGGGGAAGTATTCTGCATCAGCAGTTGGTTCATTGGGCCATCTATGGATTGATTTACGGACTCCTATTAGGAGCTAACAATGCGGCGCATGTAGGGGGCTTCATCTCAGGAATCGGATTGGCCTTCACCTTGGGGAATCCTAATCGGAGCAACGAATCGGGGTGGCAGCAAAGATGGTGGGCCTTCCTCTTCTGGCTGTTCTTGGGTCTCACTCTATTGTCTCTTGTCCTGGCGATTCACTTTCGATTTCGAAGTATCACTTGAAGCCCAGCATGATCCCCAGGTAAATTTCCGCGGCTTGCACCACTTGATCAATATTGACAAACTCGACAGCGGTGTGAGCTTGGTCAATATTGCCAGGGCCGATCACCAAGCTCGGGATCCCAATCCGAGAAAGTTTGCTCGCATTCGTGGCGTAAGGAACGCCCTGCAGTCGGGACCTCCCAATGACCTCCCGGCAGACTGCCTCGGTGACCTCAACAATGGTTGCACTAGGTGATGTTTCCAGACAAGAATCTTCCAAGAAAGGTGTTTCGATCACCGCTCTAAACTCCGAATCCTGCCGGGTCATCTCGTCTACAACTTGCTGAAAGTCAGCCAGGATATTCGCGGGGTCTTCCCCAGGGAGGGTCCGTCGGTCGATTTGAATTTCGCAATATTCGGGAACCAGGTTCACCTGAATCCCACCGTTGACCATGCCGATGTTCAACGTGGGCGTTCCCAGGAGTGGGTGTGACGTGGTCGCGTAGCGGGGAAGGATTCTGGTTTCGATCGCCTGGATCAGTTTCATCATTTTTGAGATGGCATTGATTCCCAACTGTGGCTTGGCGCTGTGGGCAGAGCGCCCATGCGTTGTGATTTTCCAGCGAAGGCACCCTTTATGGCTAATGATTGTGTCCAGTTGGGTGGGCTCAGCGATCACTGCGCCATTGGCACGAATTCCCTGAGCTACCAAGTGCTGAATCCCTTGAAATGAATACTCCTCGTCGATTGTTGTGGTCAACCAGACGTCGGTTGGCGGTGCAGTTTCATTCTGAGAAACCTGTTTCAACGCCATCATCATTCCAGCCATGCCTGCCTTGGTATCACAGGAACCTCGTCCGAACATTCGACTATCCCGAATTTCCGGAGCAAAAGGATCGATCGTCATCCCATCGACTGACACCGTATCCAAGTGGGCATCAAAAATGAGACAGCGTTTGCTGTCGCGACCGGCGATCTTTCCAACCACATTAAATCGCCCTGGAAGAACTTCTTGTTTTTCAAAAGGGATTTTGTGCCTCCGGTAGTAGTCGGCAACATATTCTCCGATCTTGCCCTCTCCAGGTGCGTTTGTGCCGTAGGCCGGGTTGATACTATTGATGGAGATCAAATCTGCCAACAGGCTCAGGAGTTCCTTGCGATCCACGTTCGTTCGAGAGGCACCCACGGAATTCCCAGACCTTTCGCTCGTTTGCGTCGGAGTGAGGACTCAGGAATTATGTCATTCCAGAGGTTGAAATGGCAATGAGCTGACTGTCACCATTGTCAAACTCGAGAAGACTTTCCTCCTCCACTGAATGAATGAGCGGAGTATCAGAGAGGAGGATTGCACATCTATCTATCCAAATCCAAGATTGGAATGTATTATGTTTGCCGTTTCGCTGGAGGTGGCAGGAATGCTAGCTCTTCTGAAGTGTGACGAACTTTTTCGAAAACATGGCATGATCTCTTACGACCTGCAATTTGAGGAATGAGTCGCCCGAGGTAGGGCGGTTGAGCGGAGCATATTGGAGAATGGGGTGGGAAGCATTGTGTGATGCCTTCAAATCATAAATCAAAGAGCCAGAGAACACTCTGGACTCGATAGGAGGAGTGATGATTGTCGTACGAAATTGCTTTGTTGCAAAGCCTGGCCATGCGAGCAAACTTGCCGCCCAGCTCAAGGAGGCGGCAGCCGCTGCTACGATACCCAAACACCGCGTGCTAACTGATCTCACCGGGGATTTCAATCGGGTCATACTGGAATATGAAGCCGAAAATGTCACCGAATTTGAGGCCCGCATGAAGCAATATATGACAGACGAAGTGTTCCGGGAGAAGATGAAGGGCTACACGGATCTGTGGATCACCGGTAGCCGGGAGATTCTGCAGATCGCCTGAGCGAGCCATTTTGCAGAGGAGTCTTTCATGCCGCGTTTGCGAGCCATGTTCGATGAAAATGAGTCCCCCAAGGGGGACTTCGGGGGTGGCGGTCCGTGGGTGCCCGCCCGAAGGCCAAAGTCATCCCTCCCCTCCTAGTATTCAAAGGATCCCATCGTCTCTTCATTTAATTCCGCGTGCTAGCTCCCGGTCATAGGGATCGACTCTTTTGATGACGGACGCGAATTTCAATCTTGACAAAGCCGTCCCTTTCTCTCTAAGATCTCATCCATTTTTCGGGGCCCATGCAAAGCCGCATGGGTGAGTCCTTGGGCCCATGCAGTGTTGCGTGGTTCGGTGATACTTTCCTGTTTTCTCTCCCAACCCCAAAATCCAAAAGACCAGCTCAAGAAAAGGAGTGAATCATGACCCCCAAAGAACTCATGAAGTTCGTCAAGGACAAAGGCATCAAGATAATCGATTTCCGATTTGTGGATTTGCCTGGATTGTGGCAGCACTTTTCGATGACCTCGGGAGAATTGGAAGAAGACATGTTTGAGGAGGGAGTAGGTTTTGACGGCTCCAGCATCCGCGGCTTCCAGAAGATCCAGGAAAGCGACATGCTGTTGATCCCTGACGCCTCGACGGCCTTTGTCGATCCCTTCACCACGATTCCCACTCTAGATATCATCTGTAACGTGAAGGACCCCGTCACTCTTCAGCCGTATTCTCGTGATCCCCGCTATATTTCGCAGAAGGCCGAAAAATACCTCAAATCAACCGGCATCGGAGACACCGCCTACTTTGGACCGGAACCGGAGTTTTTTGTTTTCGACGATATTCGATTCGACCAATCGCAGAACTGCGGTTATTACTACCTGGATTCGGGTGAGGGGTTCTGGAATTCAGGCCGAGATGAAAAGCCCAACCTTGGTTACAAAACGCGCTACAAGGAAGGGTATTTCCCGGTTCAACCGATGGATACTCTGCAGGATATCCGTAGCGAAATGGTGCTAGCCTTAGAGGAGATCGGGGTCAGAATAGAAGTGCATCATCACGAAGTCAGCACGGCTGGCCAGTGCGAAATTGACATGCGCTTTGACAGCCTGACGAGCATGGGTGACAAGCTCCTCAAGTACAAGTATGTGGTCAAGAATGTGGCCCGCAAGCACGGCAAGACAGCCACTCTCATGCCGAAGCCGATTTTCCAGGACAATGGCTCGGGAATGCACGTTCATCAGAGCATCTGGAAGGGCGGAAAGAACGTCTTCTACGAAGCGGGAGGCTATGCGGACTTGAGCAAGGCAGCCATTTATTACATTGGCGGCGTCATTAAGCACGCGGCATCCTTGCTCGCATTTTGCGCACCGACGACAAATTCCTATCGCCGCTTGGTCCCAGGCTACGAAGCTCCCATCAATCTCATTTACTCGCAGCGCAATCGCAGCGCCTGCGTAAGAATTCCTGCTTACTCGCGTAGCGAGAAGGCCAAGCGTCTTGAGGTTCGTTTCCCCGATCCGTCCTGCAATGGCTATCTGGCTTTCACGGCTCTGTTAATGGCCGGTCTGGACGGAATCCAAAATAAGATTGTCCCACCCGACCCAATCGACAAGGATTTGTATGACCTGGAGCCGGAGGAGAAGGCGAATGTGAAATCGACGCCGGGTAGCTTGGAAGAAGTCCTAAACTCTCTCGAGGCCGATCATGACTTCCTGCTCAAAGGAGATGTCTTCACCAAGGATGTCATCGAAACCTGGCTCGACTACAAGCGTTCCAAGGAAGTGGATGCCATTCGTCTTCGTCCTCATCCCTATGAGTTCGCGCTCTACTTTGACATTTAGTCACATAACTGCTCGGGCTTGAGAAACAGAAGAGTTGGAGGCCGAACGGATGGATCGCGTTCGGCTTTTTCTTTTCCGCGCCGCTAGCTCTGCACACCTCGGATCTGTTGCGCTGGTCTCTTGATCCCCAGGTACTCTTCTTCATAAAAGTGAACCAGTGCAATGAATAGGGCCAAAATGAGCGGACCGACTACGAGGCCAATAAATCCAAAAAGCTTGAGGCCCCCGAGGACACCCAACAAAACCGTCACGGGATGAATATTGGAACGTCCGCTGATTAATCGTGGCTTCACGAAGTTATCCACGTTCATGACGAGGACGGCTCCCCAAACCAGCAACCCAATGCCACGGAGAGTGGCTCCCGAAAGAATGAGATAGACCCCGGCCGGAGCCCAGATCAACGCCGTTCCCACCAAAGGCAGGAACGAGAAAATAATCATCACGAATCCCCAGAGAAAGGGGTTCGGGGCTCCGAAGATCAGGAGACCGATACCGCCTAGAGTTCCCTGAATCAGGCCCGTCATTACCTGGCCGTAGACCACAGCCCAGGTGACGCTCTTGATCTCTTCGATAAGCTTCTCCTTGAGGCTCGGCGCTAGTGGGATCAATGCACGGAGCCGTTCATATGGTTCCTGGCCCCCTCGAAACAGATAGAAAAGAACAAAGAACATGATAAATAGCCCTAGCGTCACTCCCGAAACTGATCCCAGAACATTTGGCGCCGTTCGCACCAGAAAATTCCTCAAAGCTTCAATCAATTGATCTCTGTACCCTTGCAAACTGGTTTCCGGCCCAGTCCAGCGGTGGAGAAAGCTTTCGACCTTTTCCAGGTAGGTGTCACGCTGCGGAGAATTCGTTACGAATGACACTGTAGAGCGGAGCTCTCGTACCAATTGAGCGCTGATGAAAATCGTCGGTAGGATGATCACAACCAGAATCAAAGCAATCAGGATGAGTGCGCTGACACTGCGATTGCTGATTCTCTTCTGGAGCCAGCCATGAAGCGGATGGAGGATATAAGCGAGAAGCAAGGAAAAAAATAGATAGTTAAGGTATGGGTAAAGCAGGAAGACCGCTCCCAAGAACGCAGCACAGATGCAGATTACGAAGAAATATTTTTCCTTGGCCACGGAATTTCTCAGGTGAGGTCAGAAGAATCAGGCTGAAGGGGAGCATTCTGGCAGAGACTGGAGGGAAAGGGAATGGCTTTTTGTCGTGGGAGTGCTGATGGAGGGTGAGACCTCGACACGGCCGCCTTGACTTAGTTCTCCAGCTTCTCTGTCGGCTCAGCAGGAATCTCTCAATCCCGTTTCAGCTTATCGCGATAATGCTCCCGAAACTTCGTCATCTTGGGCGCAATCACAAGGCGGCAATAAGGGGCTTCACCGTTCAGCTTGAAGTACTCCTGATGGTAGTCTTCGGCCTTGTAAAAAGCCTTGAAAGGAGTGACCTCGGTCACGATGGGATCCTTCCAAAGTTTGGCGGCTTGCGTTTCCTTGATGACTTGCTCCGCTACGGCCTTCTGCTCCTGACCGCGGTAGAAGACTGCCGACCGATACTGTGTGCCTACATCCGGGCCCTGACGGTTTAGGGTAGTCGGGTCGTGAACTGTAAAGAAAACTCCCAGTATATCTCTCAGCGAAATGACCTTAGGATCGAAGGTAACTTGCACGACCTCCGCGTGCCCCGTAGTTCCGGAACACACTTGACGATAGGATGGGTTCACGGTGGAGCCTCCCGAGTAACCGGACTCAACTCGTTCTACCCCTTTGAGCTCATTAAAGACAGCTTCGATGCACCAGAAGCAGCCACCGCCCAAGGTGATGACCTCTTTGCCCGGCGAGCTGCTAACCGTTTGATTGTTTGCTTGGCTCATATTGATTGAATCCTTTGCAGTGACGAGCAGGAAGCCGCCCAGCAAGATTCCTGTCAAAAGTTTTCGCGCAGTCATAATAACAAAAGGCTCCTCTGCGGAGTTTGCTAAGCCTGAACTCTCTGGCGCAACAGGCGACATTTAGAGTACGTTCATTTGAAGTTTAGTGCAAGTTTCTCACCCTCGAACAAGTTCTTAGCGGAACTCAAATCTGCCAAACATGCTGGCGACAATTGTCTTTAGATGCCTATTTCGCTATGTTATGATTTTTTCCGCTATGGGTGCGAGACTCATTGACGGCGCTGGCATTGGGCGCAGGATCCGCGATGAGGTTCGCGCCGAAGTTACCGGACTGAAAAATGTGGGAATTTCTCCTGGGTTAGCCGCCGTCTTGGTTGGAGACAATCCTGCCTCACAAGTTTATGTCAGGAGCAAGATCAAAGCTTGTTATAGCTTGGGAATACACAGCGAACACGTTCATCTTCCGGCGGACACGACTACTCAAGAATTGCTGACAAGAATCGAACAGCTGAACCAAAAGGAAGAGATTGATGGCATTCTGGTTCAGCTGCCGCTCCCTGAGCAGATCGACGAGAGAACCGCGCTGGATGCCGTGAACCCGCTCAAGGATGTCGATGGCCTCCATCCCGTGAACGCAGGTCGCTTAGCGTTGGGCAGGGAGTCGTTGCAACCGTGCACTCCTTCAGGGGTCATTGAGATCCTGCGCCGGGAAAACATCGCGTTAAGGGGAAGCCACGCCGTTGTGGTTGGGCGGAGCAATCTAGTGGGAAAGCCTTTATCCTTATTGCTCTTGCGGGAGCATGCTACGGTCACGATTTGCCACTCCCGTACACGCGGTCTGTCCGATGTTTGTCGGCAAGCTGACATCCTGGTTGCTGCCATAGGCAGGCCGGCTATGGTGACGGCTGATTTCGTCAAGCCTGGAGCAGTCGTCATTGATGTAGGAATCAACAAGATCGAAGGGGAGGTCCTGTTGAAGTTCCTGCAAGCCGATCCCACGCTCCGTCTACAGCATGAGAAGAACAGAGCAGAAGGTAAGAACTACGTGCTGGCTGGAGATGTCAATCTCTTCAGCGTCTCTGACGTTGCCTCGGCGGTCACACCCGTGCCAGGGGGGGTCGGTCCCCTGACGATCGCGATGTTAATGAAAAACACGGTCCAGGCAGCCCGCCTGAGGAGAGCTTGAGATGTATTGCTCCACAACATGCTCCGGATAGGTCTCACCGGCGGAATTGCCAGCGGCAAATCTACGGTTTGTGGCCTCCTTCAGAAGCAAGGGTGCTTCATCATTGACGCTGACAAGGTGGCTCACGAGCTAATACTCAAAGGCCAACCCTGCTACGATCCGGTCATCGAGGCGTTCGGCGTCAAGATCTTGGATACGGCCGGTGAAATTGACCGGCGAAAGCTTGGAAGCATTGTCTTCGAGGGGCAGGCCCAGCTGGAGGCGCTCAACAAGATCATCCATCCGCGTGTTATTCGACAGATCCTTGCCCAATTGGATATGATGGAAACGGAACGTCCGCTGGGCACGGTCGTGGTAGATGCCTCACTTATGATCGAATCGGGTTTCTACAAGAGTTTCAAACGCCTGGTTGTAGTGACTTGCACTCCAGCCCGCCAGATGCAGCGACTGATTTCCAGGGACGAACTCTCGGAAGAGCAGGCCAGGCAACGAATCTCTCTTCAAATGCCGTTGGAACAGAAGCTGCGCTTCGCAGACTACGTCATTGATAATTCGGGCTCTCTGGAAGAGACAGAAGCGCAAGTGGACGCGCTGGTTAAGGAATGGAGCATGACCCCATGGACCGCGTGAGCGTGATTTCAGCCTTCATAGCAGGGGTTGCATCTTTCATTTCTCCTTGCGTTCTACCGCTCGTTCCCGGATACATTTCCTTTATTTCGGGGGTCTCGCTGGATCGGCTGCGGCAGGAGCAAACTGAGTCCACCCGGCGGAGTGTGATTTTCGCTTCACTCATCTTCATCGCAGGTTTTTCAACGATCTTTATTCTGCTGGGTGCCTCCGCAACCTATGCGGGCCAATTTCTTCAGCAGAACAAGATACTCTTTAACCGTATTGCCGGGATTCTGATCATCGTTTTTGGGCTCCATGTGGCGGGCCTTTTCCAAATCAAGTTTTTGAATTATGAGAAACGCTTTGACATGAACCGCAAACCGGTCGGGATGCTCAGTGCTTTCTTAGTGGGTCTAGCTTTTGCAGCAGGATGGACACCGTGTATTGGCCCTATTCTAGCCACCATTCTGATTGTCGCCAGTAACCAGGAGTCCAGCCTGCAAGGTATCTTGCTGCTCACCAGCTATTCGCTGGGCCTGGCCATCCCATTTTTCTTGACTGCTATTGCGCTGAATTCCTTTTTTGGTCTCTTTTCCTGGATCAAGCGCCACTATCGCGCCATTGAGTATGCGAGTGGCGGGCTGCTGGTCGTACTTGGAATTATGGTGATGACAAACCTGTTTTCAGGGCTGGCAAAGTATTTCGATTACGGATCCTGAGTAGGAATCCGACCCGTTGAGCGCCGTGCATAGGAGCTCAATCAACTGAGTGAGGTGTTATGAACTCAAGAAATTTTAGAATTGCCACTTACGGAGCTGCGCTGGCCCTTGCGGTCGGCTTGGCAGGCTATTCGCTACGCTCCCATTCGCCCTCCCGCGGGTTCATTCAGCCTGCACCACAGTTTTCGCTGGCTAACCTGGAAGGTAAGCAGGTTGGCTTGAAAGATTTTACGAACAAAGTCATTGTCGTGGACTTTTGGGCGACCTGGTGTGGGCCTTGTCGAGAAGAGATCCCACATCTGAACAAGCTGTATGAGGACTACAGAGGGAAAGGATTCGAAATCGTGGGAATCTCCATGGACACGGATGATCCTGACAGTATTAAGAAATTTGCTCGAGACCTCAGGATGGAGTACACCGTCGTAATCGGTAACGATAGTGTGGCCCAGGATTTCGGTGGTGTGATGGGACTTCCCACTAAATTCATCATTGATCGGAAGGGAAACATAGTCAAGAAGTTCACAGGCTACAATCCTTCGATTATCCAGGAGATCGAGGAAACTATCAGGCAGCTGGCAGGGTAAGTCACAACCTCCTGAAAGTATTGCGGAGCATTCTTCCTTCTCTCGACGTTGGGGCGCTGGGAAAGTCCTCGCCTGTTTTTAGACGGACAAGGCGACCGAAGTGAGGGCAAGGCAGCAGGTGCGTTCCTTCCCTCCTTCGGGAGCTAGGGTTGAGGGGCGTGCCAGGGCCTTCTAGGCACTATGTTTCATTTCACCCGTGGCGTGATTTGTAGCACGAATAGGATTTGCCATGAAACTCTCCCTTAGATTCCGGACATTTTTGCTGATTCTCTTTCTGGTTAGTCTCGCGAGTTGGACAGTCAGCCGCCTGCTTCTCAGGCCGCCAACCGGAAGGCCTTACTTCACGGAAGGTCCCACAGCGGCTGCAGCCGACAAGCCCTACATTCCGGCCAACGACGACGAAGCCAACAACATCGAAATCTACAAGCGTGTCAGCCCGGCCGTTGTCAATATCACTTCAACAACCGTCGACTTTGATTTCTTCTTCAATGCGATGCCCAAGCAGGGTTCAGGATCGGGGGCAATTATCGATGTGGAAGGACACATTTTGACAAACTACCACGTGATTGAGGGAGCTCGGGCCCTCGAAGTTACCTTAGCAGACAAGCACAAGTTGAAGGCTAAACCGATCGGCATCGACCCATACAATGATCTGGCAGTGATAAAAATTGACCCACCTGGAAAGCGAGCCCTAGCGTTTGTGCAAATGGGCAGCTCCTCTAATCTCCAGGTCGGCCAGAAGGTACTGGCGATTGGCAATCCCTTCGGACAACTGGAGGGAACCTTGACGACGGGGGTCATTAGCTCATTGCGCCGATCAATTAGAGCGGAAAACGGCAAAGTGATTGACGACGTCATTCAAACAGACGCAGCGATCAATCCTGGGAACTCGGGTGGCCCGCTGCTGAACTCTCACGGCGAGCTGATTGGCATCAACTCACAAATCCTTTCGACAAGTGGTGGAAACATCGGAATTGGCTTTGCCGTTCCCGTCAACACCGCCAAAAGAATCATTCCGGACCTCATTTCTGAAGGTCGGGTAAAACGACCTTATGTGCGACTCTATGGCTACGAGATTACGGCGGATCTGGCTGAAGCGCTGGATCTGCCGGTGGACCACGGTTTTTTGATTGCGCGCGTTCAACCAGACGATTCTTTTGGTCAGGCCGGGATCCGCGGAGGGAGGCAGGCCTACCTGGTAGGGAATTCCATGATGATTCTAGGTGGTGACATTCTCGCGGAGGTCGACGGACAACCGATCGACTCGAAACCTCAGCTTGATCGTATCATCGACAACAAGAAACCGGGCGAAGTCGTCACCGTCAAAATTTATCGTCAGAATAGACCGATGACTCTGAGGGTCGCACTCATTGAGAGACCTTCGAACGGGTCTATTTTGTAGACGCATTCGAATGCTGGCTTTGGGCCCGACTGCAGAGGTTTTGTAGACATTCGATGCAAGTTCACAAAACTCGTCCGTTACTCGTCCCCGTAGGCTTAGCGCTGGCTGTCGTCGCCGGATCTCTTCTTTTGTATCGCTTTGCCAACTTTCGCGAAGAACGGGTTGTGCGACAATTTCTGGACGAGCTGAAGGTTGGGAACTATCGGCAGGCCTACCAGGCGTGGGGGCCGACTTCGTCCTATTCCTACGACGACTTCAGGTCAGATTGGGGAGAACGGGGCTACTATGGAAAGGTCACATCTTACAAGATCCTGGATTCGCAAACACGAGGCTCGGGGGTAATTGTCTATGTGGAGTTTGACCACCTGAAGAAACCGCTCGCCTTCTGGGTGGATCGGAAAACGCGAAGCCTGGGATTCGCTCCCGCTCCAGATGATGCCCGTTGAGAACGTTACCGAACTCCGATCGGTTGTTGAAGTTCGCCCTTACGGCGAGCCTTAGGAGTGTTGAGGAGTTCACCTGATCGCGGTATCACCTTCCAGAAGCGGGGTAGGTAGTCGTCCCACTTTTCCAGAATTTCCTGGGCGCGGAGACTACCAGTCAGTGCTTGATGCCGGAGGATCAGAGATTGCAGGACCTTTAGATCCTCGAGATGGGTGAGCCGCTCCAAGAAAATTAGCTCCGCATTGTAGAGCCTTTCGAAATCGGAATCCTCGTCGAGCACAAAGGCGACGCCACCGGTCATGCCGGCGCCAAAGTTGCGTCCCGTCCTGCCGAGAATGACTACCGTGCCGCCAGTCATGTACTCGCATGCGTGATCTCCAGCTCCTTCCGCGACCGCTTGGCCACCACTGTTTCTGACGCAAAAACGCTCACCGGCCTGTCCGGCAGCGAAGAGAGTCCCGCCGGTGGCGCCATACATCACGGTGTTACCGATGATCGTGTTGTTGTGAGAAGCAAATCGGACATTCTGGGGAAGGCGCACGACAATTTCGCCCCCTGCCATGCTCTTGCCCACATAATCGTTCGCTTCACCAGTCAGTATCAAGCGGAGCCCTTGAATACAGAAGGCGCCGAAACTTTGACCTGCGCTACCCTTGAAGTGGCATTCAATCGTGCCTTCAGGCAGACCTTCATCTCCGTACCGAAAGGCAATCTCACCTGCCAACTTTGCGCCAACCGCTCGGTTCGTGTTTCTCACTTTGTAGTGAAGGACAATCTCTCCCTTGCCAGCAATTGCGTCGATGGCGTCCTGCAAAATCGTATCGTCTAAAGGAGCCTCCGGCCGGTCATTTCGAGGTTTGGTATGCTTCAAAGGCTTGGTGCCGGTAGGATCTGGCTGGGCTAAGACTTTGCTAAGATTGACGCTCACGACCTTAGGCGAGGCTTCAAGCAGTTTCTGTTGAAGCAAATCGCTCCGACCAATAATCTCATCCAGACGTCGAAAGCCCAAGCCAGCCAGGATTTCCCGGACTTCTTGAGCGACGTAAGTAAAAAAGTTCACCACATGCTCTGGAGTGCCCGGGAACTTGGCTCGAAGATCTTCCCGCTGAGTGGCCACGCCGACGGGACATGTATTCAAATGACATTGCCGGGCCATCACGCAGCCCGCAGCTACAACGGCCGCAGAGCCAAATCCAAATTCCTCGGCTCCTAGCATGGCGGCGACAACCACGTCTCGACCTATTTTGAGTCCCCCGTCGGCTTGTAGCATGACACGTCCCCGCAAATCGTTCATCACGAGGACTTGCTGAGTCTCGGCTAGCCCCAACTCCCAGGGTATGCCGGCATGCTTAATAGAGCCGAGAGGGGAGGCGCCTGTTCCTCCGTCGTGACCGCTGATCAGAACTATGTCTGCATAAGCCTTCACCACCCCCGCGGCGATTGTTCCCACTCCAGCTTCCGCCACCAACTTGACACTGACCTTGGCTCGAGGATTGATCTGCTTGATATCATAGATGAGTTGAGACAGGTCTTCGATGCTGTAGATGTCGTGGTGGGGCGGAGGTGAGATGAGCGTGACACCCGGAACAGAATGCCGAATGGCGGCAATTTCCACGGAAACTTTGTGGCCCGGCAGCTGGCCTCCTTCGCCGGGTTTTGAGCCTTGAGCCATCTTGATCTGTAACTCCTTGGCCGAAATCAGATACTCGGGAGTCACTCCAAAGCGGGCCGAGGCTACCTGTTTGGTGGCGCTATTGGCCCAATCTCCACTCGGCAAGCGATGGTAGCGGGCTTTGCTTTCGCCACCCTCACCACTGTTGCTTCGTGCCCCAATGCGGTTCATGGCGATGGCCAGGGTTTCGTGAGCTTCCCGGCTCAACGCTCCCAGGGACATTCCCGCGGTCGTGAAGCGCGGGAAAATAGATTCGACCGGCTCGACTTCCTCCACTGCAACCGGAACGCCTGGCTTGAACTCCAGCAGATCGCGCAGCGTTGTTGGCGGACGATTCTCAACCATTTCAGCGTACTTCCGCCAAGCGCCTTCGTAGTCGCCACTTTTGACTGCTTTGTGCAGCGGCTTGAATACGTCAGGGCTAAAACCATGGTATTCGCCACTACGACGGTATCGAAAGTAGCCTGCGTCCTCCAACTCGAGCTTGACTTCCGGTCCGAAGGCGTTGCGGTGGAATCCCAAAATATCTTGAGCAATTTCCTCCATGCCGATCCCGCCGATACGAGAGACTGTGCCCGGGAAGTAGGCGTCAACCATAGCCTCCTTCATACCCACAGCCTCAAAAATCTGAGAACCGCTATAACTGCTCAAGGTCGAGATACCCATCTTCGACATGATTTTCAGAATGCCGTTTTCAATTGCTTTCTTGTAATTGGCGACCGCCAGGTCAGCCGTCACTGGTCCCAGTTCTTTCCGAGTTGCCAACCTGGCCAACGTTTCGAAAGCAATATAGGGACAGATGGCGCTGGCGCCGTAGCCGAGCAAACAGGCAAAGTGGTGTTCCTCACGTGCATCGCCGCATTCCACAATCAGGCTGGCCTTCATCCGCTTGCCTTCACGGATGAGATAATGATGGACAGCGGAGACTGCCAGAAGAGTTGGGAAGGGAGCGCGTGTGACACTCACTCCACGATCACTGATAATCAATATGGACTTGCCTTGATCAACTTCGGAGGAGGCTGCTTCGCACAGCTCATGAAGCGTCCGTTCGATTCCTTTAAAGTCGAGGTCTGCATCAAAAAGCGCAGAAAGAGTCACCGTAGCGAAGCCCGATTCCTGCTGCTGCCGCAGCCACTGTAACTCCTCAGCACGAAGGATCGGACTTGTAAACTTAATCAACCGGGCATGCTCTTCCGTCTCCTCAAAGAGGCTGCGCCGGCAACCCACAGCCGTATTTAGTGACATCACCAGTCTTTCGCGTAATGGATCGATGGGAGGATTGGTCACCTGAGCGAAAAGCTGCTTGAAATAGCTATAGAGTAAGCGAGATCGAGACGAAAGAACGGCCAACGGCGTATCATCACCCATGGAGCCCACGGGTTCCTTGCCTTCCTGGGCCATCGGGGCCAGGATCTTTTCAAGATCTTCGGCCGTATATCCAAAGGCTTTTTGCTGCCGGATCAATTCTTCACCGCTAAAACTTGCGTCCTCTGTTTCGATGTCGGATAAGCTATGAGGGGCTGGGCAACGAATGATCTGCTTTTGAACCCATTCGGAGTACGGCCTTCGAGATGAGGTCTTGGCCTTGATCTCATCGTTCTTGAAAATCGAACCCAGAGTTGTATCGACGGCAATCATCTTCCCGGGGCCGAGCCGTCCCTTCTCGACCACCTTGCCATCGTCCAAATCAACAACTCCGACCTCTGAAGCCATCAGGATGATGCCGTCTTCCGTGATCTTGTAGCGCGCTGGGCGCAATCCGTTGCGATCCAGGGCGGCCCCCACAAATCGGCCGTCGGAAAACGCCAGCGCTGCCGGTCCGTCCCACGGCTCCATCAGACAAGCGTGGTATTCATAAAAGCTCTTGAGTTGCGGGTCCAGGTTAGGCATGTTCTGGTAGGCTTCAGGAACCAGCATCATCATGGAATGCAACAGTTCCCGACCGGATAGTGCCACCCCTTCCAGGACGTTATCCAAACTCGCAGAATCGCTCCCACGGGGCATGACGACTGGTTTGAGTCTCTCGATTTCCTGCTTCCACAAAGTAGAACGAAACTCCGGCTCACGGGCGCGCATCCAATTTCGGTTTCCCTGCAGAGTATTGATTTCCCCGTTGTGCGCCAGCATGCGGAAGGGTTGTGCCAGAGGCCAGGTAGGAAACGTGTTGGTACTGTATCTCTGGTGGAAAACTGCCAGAGCCGTTTCGAAATCATGGCGTTGCAGGTCCAGATAGAAGCCGCTAAGTTCTGAGGCCACGAACAGCCCCTTATAGACTATTGTGCGGCAGGAGAAGGAGGGGATATAAAAATCCGGAATGTTCTTCTTCTCAATGGCATTCTCGATGTCTCGGCGTATCAAATAGAGACTGCGCTCAAACTCTTCAGCCGATAACCATTCTGGTCGACTGACAAGAACCTGCTGAATTTCCGGCTGCGTTTCCCGGGCTTTGTCTCCGAGGACCAGCGGGTTAACCGGAACTTTGCGCCAGCCCAGAAAAACCAACCGGTTGTGCTCGATGGTTGTCTCTATGACGGATTTGCAGATTTCCTGCTGTTCAGGAATGCTACCTGGCAAAAAAATCATGCCAACTGCAATATCTTTTGGATCTGAAATTGTGAAGCCCAGCTTTTCGGCCTCTCTCCGGAAGAACTTGAGTGGGATCTGGGTGAGGATGCCCGCTCCGTCTCCGGTTTTCGCATCGGCATCAACCGCCCCGCGGTGAGTTAAGTTGACGACTGCTTCGATGGCTTTATCGAGAATCCAATGAGAGCAAGAACCCGAGGCGTTGGCAATAAACCCGACGCCACAGGAATCATGCTCAAAATGAGGATGGTAAAGAAGCTTACTAGTATCCATTCCAAAAACGATTCTTCATAGAGTAACGAGGCGGCTCAGCTCTCGGGCGAGAACGAAGCCCCATTTCCGGTCGAACTAAAATGTGGCTAAAGAAAAAGGCAGATGGAGACTTTTGGCCGCGGCGAGGTAAAGCTTCCGGAGGTTGTGGACCAAAGCGGTCGGTTCAGGCTCGTTCTCTCGTGGTGCGTTCATTTGTGCTGAGCAGGGCTGGAACCCTACTCCGAAACAGTTCATGAGCATACCCGGCACGAAAGAACTTGTAAACCTTATTCTGCTTATGATATGAATAAATTTCCCTTATTCTCGACCGTTCTTGGCCGGCATTCGCCCTTTGCCTCTTCTGGTCGGTGCGGTCATGGAGTTTCCGAACCTAAAATATGAACCTGGACCAAATTCGCAACTTTTATGAAGTGGCGGTCCACAAGAGCTTTACTCTGGCTGCCGAGAAACTCTATAGGACTCAACCGGCCATTAGCACCCAAGTCCGTATTCTCGAAGAGGAGTTGGGTGAGAAGCTTTTTGATCGCATAGGCAAGAGAATCTGCCTTACCCAGGCTGGAGAGATTCTTTTCCCTTACGCCGAACGGTTGCTTAATCTGCACGATGAGGCCAAGCTGGCTATCACGGAGCTCAATACCACGCCAAAAGGGAAGATCCTGATTGGTGCCAACGAAGCCACCTGCATTTACGTGCTCCCCCAGATTTTCGCCTTATTCAAGAAGAAATACCCAGAAGTTCAGATCAGTATTTATCGGAACTTTTCGAAAAAGGTTGTAGACAAGATTTCAGTTAACCAGTTGGACTTTGGAATCGTCACTTTGCCAGTGGCTAACCGTGACCTCAATGTGTTGCCGATCGCCGAAGATGAACTCTGGCTTGTCACGAGCCCGTCTCACCCTCTTGCTTCCCGGACCGCAATCAATCTGAACGAGGTGGTGCCTTTCCCTATTATCTTTCATAAGGCTGGCACTACGCGGGAACGGCTCATGAAACACTTTGGCAAACTTTGGGAGAAGTTGAACATCTCGATGGAACTGGCCAGCATCGAGACTATTAAGAAGTTTGTCTCGATTGGGATGGGAATCTCCATCGTGCCCAAGAGTTATGTGCAAAACGAAAGCGAGGAAGGAACCTTACGCCTCATTCGCATCAGAAATCTTAAGATGATTCGCAAATTGGGTCTCATTTATAGGAAGAATCGATATTTGTCTCGCGCTTCCAAAGCCTTCCTCGAAGTGGTCGAGGAATCAGTTAAGGGAGATCACAAGACCGTGTGATCACTTGGGATTATCCGGTCGGCGCTGAAATCACTTTCAATGTGGCAACAGTTACCGCAATGAACGAAGAGCTTGAAAAGAAGAGCCCAACCGCAAGCAGAGGGGAGGGAGTTGACGAATCCGCGTTTCACGTTGAATTGGTCGACCGGCCCTTCCCTTTCAAGAAGGTTTGGTTTTGGGGAGCGTTGGTCGTCTCGGTTTTCGGGGTTTGGTTCATCTACAAAGTTACCTTTACGGACGTTTCAAAGAATTGGCTTCCCTATACGGAGGAGCGGGCGCAGCTGTTGGTGCCGGACGCCCCGGACGGGAAGGAGCCTATCGAGTTACTGGAGCTTACGCACACTCTTTCGGAGAACGAGATTAGCATTCAAGGAAAACTCAAGAATCGGACGCAGCAGCCCATTGAGGATCTGTTGGCTACGATCACGTTGGAGTTCATTGGGACACTGGCTGTCGTCGAGAGAGATGTTGCGGTCGAACCTGCCAAAATAGGGCCCGGTTTCGAGGCACTTTTCCGGATTAGCGAGCCAGTTACTGGCAAGCTTTCCGGATATTCCGTCAAATTCAAACTGGCCAATGGAGCAATCGTACGTCACAAAGACAGCCGGTTTGTAGCAGCTCAATGAAATTGGATTGCAGTGGAGCCAGGAACGTTCGTATCGTGCCAGGTCGGGCAATTGGTGAAATCTTGCGGATGTAAGCTCGGCTAATCAGGATAATGTCATTCAGGCACAAAATCAGGTGTAAGACTCTTTTTGTCGGGCGGCGTCTTCGGGAATGGAGGATGATTGCGAAAGGCTTGCTCTTCACTGGACATCCCGTCTTGGCGCATATCATTCCTATCCGGCGTTGCAACCTCTCCTGCACCTACTGCAATGAATTTGACAACTATTCCAAACCAATACCGACGGAGGAAATGTTTCGTCGCATCGATCGCCTGGCTTCATTCGGCACAACGATCATCACCATCAGTGGCGGTGAACCGCTCCTCCACCCGGACCTTGAGAAAATTATTCGTCACATTCGCTCCCGCGGCGCTATCGCCGGTTTGATCACCAACGGATATCTTCTGAACATTGAACGGATCAAGCGATTGAATGGCGCCGGGTTGGATCAACTTCAGATCAGTATCGATAATGTCCAGCCGGATGATGTCTCCAAGAAAAGTTTGAAAGTCCTGGACAAGAAGTTAGAGATGCTGGCGGAACACGCGGAGTTTGGGGTGAATATCAACTCGGTTCTCGGTTCTGGTATCAATCATCCCCAAGATGCCTTGACTGTGGCCAATCGCGCAGTTGAGCTGGGTTTCACTAGCACGCTGGGAATTATTCATGACGGCACCGGCCAGCTCCGCCCGCTTAGTGACTTCGAACAATCTATCTATCAAAAAGTCAAAGGTCTGGGTAAGCGTTCCTATGCTCGATTTGACAAGTTTCAGAAGAACATTGTACAAGCCCGGCCCAATTCCTGGCGATGCCGGGCCGGGGCGCGTTACCTCTATATTTGCGAGGATGGCTTGGTACATTACTGCTCGCAGCAGCGCGGTTACCCCGCCATTCCACTGGCGGAATACACTCCTGATCGAATGCGTCGAGAATTCAACACCCGCAAGTCCTGTGCCTCGTTTTGCACCGTCTCCTGTGTGCAGCAAGTGGCGATGCTGGATAACTGGCGTTCGCCTCAGACACAAGATCCTGAAACAGCAGGAGACGGCCCGCTGGTTCAGCTCCAAGCCTGAGTCAGTTCTCGAATCTGGCTGCTACGAATTGTTTGTCTTCGGTGATTTCTCCGGTTCGAACAACCTTTCCACGAGCCTTTTGTCCGGAAAAATAATCTGCGGTTTCCGCATCCAAGGGGAAAATGGTGATTTCCAGGGAGTCATCAATCCAGGGCCGATTGCTAAGGTAAAATGAAATCCCGCTCTGGCTGATGTCATACACTTCAGCATCTTCGGTATAAGGGAACCCCAACAGGTCCTGTCCATCCACAACAAGTCTTGAAGTAAGTCTCACACGCGGAGCTGAGCGGGTATTGACTGCCGTATCGACCTCGAGGGTTGCCATGGGGTTTGTCCTCCAGATTGTCGCGTCCTCTTCCTGCCTTGAGGAGACCTGCCTTGAATATGCATCAACCCAGCAGTAACCCATTTCCGGAGGCAGGAATTCAGGGTTTGAGATTCTTATCGTTCTGATTTTGCGTTTGCTTAACAAAGATTATTTCGGTACCCTCTTTTTCTTTTACGGTTGCTCTCAGGAGTTCTGGTTCAGTGGGCCTCTCCCCGACATCATTGACCTCGATGGCGCCGGCTCCGATGCTTAGCCGCCGGTTTACCTGGACGCTCGTTATCATCCTTTTGGGCTCCACAACCATCAATTACATCGACCGGCAGTCCGTTTCGGTCTTGGCTCCTGTCCTGCGCGAAGAGTTCAATCTCAGCAATTCGGCCTATGCCGCAATTTTGAATGCGTTCATGATTTCCTACACCATCATGTACGGAGTCGGTGGCTGGATTATCGACAAGCTGGGAGTTCGGGGAGGATTGTCGCTTTCCGTGATTTTGTGGTCCGTGGCCAGCTGTCTGCAAGCCTTCGCCAGGGGAGCTGTCAGCATGGAGTTTTGCCGAGCGTTGCTGGGCATGGGCGAAGGCGGCAATTGGCCTGCTTTCGCAAAGGGCATTTCGATGTGGGTCCCCAAGAAAATGCAATCATTGGCGGTTGGGATCGCTAACAGCGGCAGCAGTGTAGGCTCGGCCATCGCGGTGCCACTCATTGCCTGGCTGACCCTTCATTGGGGTTGGCGCTTTGCTTTTTTGGTTACCGGCTCTTTCGGATTTTTGTGGCTCGGCATCTGGCTGTGGGCGACAAGCAGATTAGATAAGATCTCTCCAGGACTGTCGTCCGCAAGAGCTCCAACACCAATCAAGCGAATCAGCTGGCTTCGACTCCTCCGCTATCGCCAGACTTGGAGCGTCTTTATCTGCCGTTTTCTAGCCGATCCGATCTGGTATTTTTACGTCTTTTGGATGCCAGAATTTCTCAAGCGAGAGCGAGGTTTGGAACTCAGCACGATCGGAATGGTAGGGTGGATTCCCTATGTGGTGGCCGATATCTCCAATTTTGCCAGCGGAGGCCTCTCAAGCTGGTTACTGCACCGAGGCTGGAGCCTGAACCGGACCCGCAAAACCATAATGGCTGCGTCCGCCATCATATGTCCTCTTGGGGTGGCCGCTGTCTTTTGCGACACTCTCTTTTGGACCATGTTCTTTATCAGCCTCGCCACGTTTTCCGTGATCTTTTGGGCTGTGGCAGTCCATTCGATCCCTATGGATTTCTTTCCCACCGAATACGTTGGCAGCGTTTTTGGCTTCGGAGGGACCGGCTCAAGCCTGGGAACGGTGTTTACGACCTGGGCTATTGGATTGGTCCTCGACCGATTCCACAGTTACACGCCGGTCTTTATTTTTGTCGGGTCACTCCTGCCTTTGGCATTTATCATAGGAACGTCAATGATGGGCAAGGTATATCCGTTGACCATTGAGCCTCACCAGTAGGCGTAGGGGCAAAATCAGGCAGACCAATGAAAGAAAAAGCATGCTGAAAGATAAACTAGGAGTCGTCTTTGGCGTCGCCAATAAAAGAAGCATTGCCTGGAGTATCGCTCAGGCCTGGCATCAAGCTGGAGCTCGATTAGCGTTTACCTATCAAGGTGAGCGTTTGAGGGAGAACGTGCAAGAATTGGCGGGCACTTTTGGCGCTGAGACGCCACTCTACCCCTGCGATGTTACCAGGGACGAAGATATTCACTCTGTTTTTGAGGGGCTGACCCGTGACTTCGGTAAATTGCACCTTGTTCTCCATAGTATCGCCTTTGCCCCCAGGGAAGCCTTGGAAGGGAGGTTTCTCAACACTTCCCGGGACGCTTTCAAGGTTGCTCACGACGTCAGCGCCTATTCGCTGGTGGCTCTGGCTCGTGGCGCCCAGCCTCTGATGAAGGAGGGTGGAAGTATTCTCGCCATGACTTACTATGGGGCTGAGAAAGTAGTACCGCACTACAACGTCATGGGGGTTGCCAAGGCCTCTTTGGAAGCGTCAGTCCGGTATCTGGCCCACGATTTAGGTCCGGATGGTATCAGAGTGAACGCCATCAGCGCAGGTCCCATGAACACTCTGGCAGCGCGAGGAATCGACGGATTTACCGATATGCTCAAACATCATGCGACACACGCGCCACTAAAACGCAACGTGCTTCCGAAAGAACTGGGAGACACGGGTCTCTATTTGGCGAGTGACATGTCCAGCGGGGTGACCGGGGAAGTGATTTATGTGGACGGCGGCTACAACATCATGGGGATGTGAGAGGATGGTTGGTTGGTGATTGTCGATTGATGATCTGAGCCGTTCTCAATCGCGAATATCCCTTCAGTTTGGTCTGGAGGTGGGCTAGAATGCGGCTAAAACGCTGAGGGAATGATCTCAAACTGCCAAAGTCACGCCATTGACCGTATTCTCAGAAGTAAAGGCTATCTCCATCCAACAATTGGCTGAAAACTGATCCAATATAAGAGAGAATAGAATGAACCGAACGACGGAATGCGCGGGACTTTTCACTGTTCCCCGGTTGCTGAAGGGGCTTTGGAGAGGCAGTGGAGTGATAATCCAGATGACAGTTTGTCTCCTACTGACACTCCTTACGGCAGGTTGCACAGTGGAGAAACCATCGCCCTCAGGCTCGGCGCCGGAGGTTAGGACTCCCTCAACTTCTGCACCCATGACTGCCGCCCACGAATCGACCGGAGGGTCCAAAAAGTCTCTGGGCTCTCTTACGATCTCGATTCCGGCAGGTTGGGTAGAGCAGGCGCCCTCTTCGTCCATGCGGAAGGCGCAATTCTTATTACCGCGGGCCTCGGGAGATGATGCTGATGGAGAACTTGTCGTTTTCTATTTTGGTCCGGGGCAGGGAGGATCGGTGGAAGCCAATATCGACCGCTGGGTGGGCCAGTTCGGACAGCCTGACGGCTCGTCTTCCAAAGAAAAGGCCAAAACAACGAAGAGCGAGGCCTCAGGCATGGCGGTCACGTTTGTTGACCTGGCAGGGACCTATCAAGCACCAATCATGCCGGGAGCTCCCGAACATCACAACAGCCATGGTTATCGACTGTTAGCAGCTGTCGTCGAAACGCCTGAGGGGCCGTGGTTTTTCAAACTGGTCGGTCCTGAGAAGACGATCGGCAAATGGTCCGAGAGTTTCAACATGTTTATTAAGAGTATCAGGAGAGGGTGAATTCCTGACAAGAATCGCACGCCCATTCCCTCTCGGAATCATAGTTCTCCTCAAAAGAGCTCTGTTCGCGAGATTGAGGGGAAATATCTCGTACTGCGGTGTGGGAGCGAATAAGTAACTGTATCTGAACACTCGCCGGTTCTACGACCCTATTCCTAAGCTCTGACGCTTGCAGCTTCGATAGTACATGGTCATCAAAGCTGGCTGTGACCTGTGCAGGAGAAGCGATCTGTAGCCGCCTTCGTATCAGTGTTCGCCAGCCGCAAAAACTCAGGCATTAGCTCCGACGTTCAAGCAACAAAATCTAGGCCTGTTCGACATGCTACGAAGGTATTTTCGCTATCAGTCCCTGGAAGAGTTGGAGCGGGAGATCCAGAGCCTTCACCTCCAGATCTCTCTGGAGCACGACCTTGAAAAGGTGAAGGCGTATCTGGGAAAACCTGTAAAGATTGGGACTCATATAGCTGGAAATTCGATGGCTATTCACCCGATGGAAGGATGCGATGGCACGCCGGCCGGGCATCCAGACGAACTGGTCTTTCGAAGGTACAAGCGGTTTGGCCGAGGAGGGGCCAAGTTGCTTTGGTTCGAGGCGACCGCTGTGGTACCCGAGGGACGTGCTAATCCCCGTCAGCTTATGATCAACGACTCTACAGCAAAGTCATTCGAGGCTCTCCTAAAACAAACTCGCGATGCTCATAAGGAAGTCTTTGGGACAACCAACGATTTGATCGAAGTCTTACAACTGACCCATTCGGGACGTTATAGCGCCGCCTTCCCTCTGATTTGTCAACACCATCCGGTCCTTGACGGTGCCACCTTCCTGAATCGCAAGAAAGGAGTGACGCTTCCATCGGACTACCCTGTTTTGAGCGACGGATACCTGGAATTACTGGAAGATCGCTTTGCCGAGGCGGCCAAGCTGGCACAAGAAGTTGGCTTCAAGGGAGTGGATGTCAAGCTCACTCATGGTTATCTCGGCAATGAGCTGTTGGGGGCCAGAAATCGACCGGGACGTTACGGGGGCTGCCTAGAAAACCGGACTCGCTTTGCACGAAATGTGTTTACAAAGATTCAGGCCAAAGTGCGACAAGACTTTCTTCTGGCCTCTCGGATTGGGGTTTTTGATGGCATTGCCTACGAGCTGGATCCACAGACATCAGAAGGTAGGCCGAGAGCCTTTCCTACACCTTACATCACTGGTTTTGGGGTATCTCAGCAGAATCCTCTCGAACCTGATCTGAGCGAACCCAAGGAAGTCATACAAGTGTTCCGGGCTCAGGGGGTCAGTCTGATCAATATCTCGATGGGGAATCCGTATGTCAATCCGCATATCGGCCGCCCCTTTGAAAAGCCCGACGAGGGGAACTACTTTCCTCCAGAGCATCCTCTCATCGGAGTCGATCGCCATTTTCGTCTCTGCGGTGAACTGCAAAGGGCGTTTCCCGGACTTGTGATGGTGGGGACGGGCTACAGTTGGCTGCAGCACTTTCAGCTTCAAGCTGGCGCCGCTAACATTCGCGACGGCAAGGTGACCATCATGGGAATTGGCCGGGGCGCTCTGGCCTACCCTAACTTTGCTCAGGACGCTCTGGTGAAGGGGAAGTTGGATCCCTCTCATACGTGCAAGACTTTGACGTTTTGCACTTACTTGATGCGACAGAAAAACAATTCTCTCGGGCAGTTCCCGACAGGATGCCCCCCATTTGACAAAGAAGTTTATGGTCCTGTCGTTAAAGAAGCGAGGGCTAGCCAAAGGTAAGAGGTGAGACGTTGAACCAGTCGTGGGTTGAGGCAGTGTGTTGAGAAATTCGCCCCTAAATCTTAGGCTCCTGAAGCCTTGGCTCCTGTCTTAGAGACATTTTCAAAGTAAAGTCCTAAGACGTCAGCGATATGTTCCACAGTAAAAGGCTTCGGAATTACAGAGATCGGACCGAGCGCGATGAAGTTTCGGAAGAGCTGATCATCCGTGCCTAATCCAGTAACAGCCACAACTACTAGTTCCCGATCTAGCTCTTTGAGAGCCTTCAAAGTTTCCACTCCCATGTTCACATCCAGGAAAATGAGTCGAAAATTACCTCCCCGCGCCTTTTCAATGGCTTCGGACCCATTTTCCGCGGTAAGAGCCGGGATGCCATGTAGTTCAACAGTCTGTCTTAAAGTGGAGCGAACCCCCTCATCACCGTCCACGATCAAAACACCCTGACTCGAGTTCGGTTTCGCAGACTCAGTACGGGATGAGAGCCACGAATCGATCTGTGACTTCTTGAAGCGCAGACTCCCGCCGACCTTTAGAGATGGGATTTTGTTCTGACGCGCCAGCAAATAGACGGTTTGCTCCTTCAGCTTTAGATAACCAGCCACGTCCTTAACTGTAATCAAAGAGTCGTCCATGGGCCTCCACTCACTCAAAGCAAAAGTATAATCTTTCCAGCTTTGTTTTGTCACTTACTACATTTCGGGTTTCTTTAGTGCTTTCTTAATGGGGAAGGAGCTCGGTCTCGTGCTTTATTGACGTTTGTGGCCGGAAAGGGTTAACCCACCTCGGAATGTCTGCCGAAAAAACCTTACAGCTAAAGGCTTAGGGCCCCCCTTTTTGAGAGTGTTCTCCATTATACCTAGAGATGAGTTATGAACTCCCCCAAGAAAGCCAACATTCTCATTATTGACGACGATTCCGATGTTCTGAACATGCTAGAACTGGGGCTGCAGGACGAGTTCAATATCGTCGCAATGTTTCAGCCTGACAGAGCGTTGAACGCGCTGAAGTCGGGTGATTTCGATCTTGTCATTTCGGATATCATGATGCCCTACGTCTCAGGCTTTGAGATCCTGAGGAGCACTAAGGAGACAAACGAACTAATCGAGGTCATTCTTTTGACCGGAGAACTCCCGGACAGGGCGCGACCCGCCGTGACTTTTCTGCAGAATGGCGCTCATGATTATCTACTCAAGCCCGTAAAGCTTTCAGAGCTCAAAGTAGCAATCGAAAAAGCCCTTGAGAAACAACAACAGCGAATGGAAAACAAGCGGTTAATGGCGGAGTTGGTTCGGCAGGCAAACACCGACCCTTTGACCAAGCTAAGCAATCGACGGCACTTCTACACGCAGTTTTACCTGGAGTTTGAAAGGAGCCGACGCTATCATCGCCCCCTCAGCTGTCTGGTTTTGGACATTGACAAGTTTAAGCAAGTAAATGATCGGTATGGCCATCGTTATGGTGATTGCGTACTCGAGCGTGTTGGCGATATTGTGAACAAATGTTCGAGGGCCAGCGATCTGAAGTGCCGGTACGGAGGGGATGAATTCGTGCTGGTCTTACCTGAGGCAGACCGGGCTGGAGCCATGGCCATGGCCGAAAAGCTCTGTCAAAAAATCGACCAGGAGTCCTACGAGCTTCCCGATCAGGTCTTCAAAGTGACTGCTAGCGTGGGAGTGGCTGCCTTTGAGGATGGGAACTTCCAGTCAGGCGATGATCTCATTGACGCTGCGGACTTGGCATCCCTTGCCGCCAAGCGGCAGGGCGGAAACAGCACTTGCCGCTCCGGTGCACCTGTTCTCGGTGCCAATTAGTGTCGCCTGAACCGGTTCGTTCTCCTTTCCAAGTCTTACGAGCTTGATCAGATCAGTTGGAAACCGGACTTTTGATGGTTCCTACTTTCACTTGGGCTGGTCTCACTAGGGTCTCATTGATGCGATATCCCTTGCTGACGACTTCCAATACCAAGTTGTCCTGGTCCTCATTTTCTACCTCGATTGTTTCCACGGCTTCAGCAACCTCCGGGTTGAAGGGTTCCCCCTCCACCTTGACTTCCTCCAGACCCAGTTCGGACAGCGCCGCCCCGAACTGGTTTCGGATGAGCTTGACGCCGTCTAGAAGACCAGCAAAATTATTACTTTCCTGAGAGGTCACAAGAGCCCGGTCCAGGTTCTCAGCAATATTAATGAACTTTCGAACTATGTCCGCCTTGGCCTGTAGCAATCTCTTGTTATATTCGTTCTGAATCCGTTCACGAGCCTTCTGGGTTTCTGCAGCCGCCTCTGTTTTGAAAACTCGGTATGACGCCATCACTTCATCTAACTTCCTTTGAGAATCTGCAAGCTTCCTTTCCAACTCCTCAACGTAGCTGGGTTTGAGAGAGAAGGCAGTCTCATCCGAACTTAATGCTTCCTGGGGCTGAACCCAAAATCTTCTGTCCGTCACTCGAATCGGCTCGTCCTTTGTCTTGTGATTTATCCTAATCGGAACCGCTGTGTCAGCAACTTCAGATTCAGATTGTTGTTTAGTCTCGTCGGCCATCCTTAGCGTCATCCTCTCCTTCGATGTGTGAACTTCTGAAGCATCATAAAGGTTTCATCCTGAATTTTCAAACGTGCCAGCACAAAAGAGATGGGAGACCCACCGTCTCCCATCTCTATTGAGAAAGCCTTGAGGTCGGAGCTAAGAGCGATCAGGCCTTTGCTTCCAATTTGGCTTGCTCCTCCTCGCCCGTCAGCTGTTTGATCGTAATCTTTCGAGGACGTTGCGCCTTGGCCAGGGGGACTGAAATCTCGAGCATGCCATTGGCGAAGTCAGCACTGACCTTCTCGCGTTCAACTCCTTCGGGAAGAGTGAAGGTCCTCTCAAAGTGCCCATAACGGAAGCCGCGGATGTACCAGTCATCGTCTTTCACATTCCCAGGGGTCGTTCTTTCGCCCTTGACAGTCAGCTGATTCCCCACGATTGAAAGATCGACATTCTTGGGATCAATGCCCGGGATCGCCATTCGATAGACAATGTTTCCATCCTTTGTGTAGCACTCGACTTCGGGAAGAAAGTTGGTGGCTTGGCCCCGGAACTCTGGCAATAACCCAGACGGAGAATCCCAACTCCTCTCGAAAAGGTTGTCCAACTCCCGATGCAAGGAAAACAGGTCATCAAATAAACCTCTTGACAGTGACAGCATGGCTTTATCCTTCCATAATAGATCTCTCAAAGAGTCTCAACTCTCCGAAGATGAGCAATACGTAATACCCCTTCTTGCTTTTGTCAAACGTCAGGTCAATGACTAAGTTCTAACCACAGTTTCGCTCTGAAGAGTCTCAAACGTCATCTCACCACGTCCTAGATCAGCATCTACCTTAACGGTCTCTCCCGGTAGAATCTCTCCATCTAAGAGCTTGAGGGCAAGCTTGTCCTGAATAAGCTGTTGGACAGCCCTCTTGAGCGGTCGAGCTCCATACGTTGGATCATACCCCTCTTTGAATAGCAGTTCCCTGGCGCGGCTTGTCAGATCCAAGGAAATCTTTTTCGCTGAAAGCAGCGACTGCAGTTTTTGCAACTGGATGTCAATGATGCGACTGATTTCCGCTCTCCCCAAGGAATTGAAGATAATGATGTCATCAATCCGGTTCAGAAACTCCGGCTTGAAAGTACCTCGTAAGGCCTCCATGACTCGGCGGTGCAGTTCATCGGGGTCCTTGCCGCCGAGATCTTGAATCCAGGAACTTGCGACATTCGAGGTCATCACGATGACGGCGTTTTTGAAGTCAACTGTGCGACCCTTGCCATCGGTCAGTCGGCCATCATCGAGAATTTGCAGCAAGATATTGAAAACGTCGGCATGAGCCTTCTCGATTTCGTCAAACAGTACCACGGAATAAGGCCGTCGCTTAACCGCCTCAGTCAAATAGCCGCCCTCCTCGTACCCGACGTAGCCCGGCGGAGCGCCAATGAGCCTGGCCACGGAATGCTTTTCCATGAACTCCGACATGTCAAGGCGTACCATCGCCTTCTCATTGTCGAAAAGAAACTCGGCCAGTGCTCTAGCTAATTCAGTCTTTCCAACGCCCGTGGGCCCAAGGAAAATGAATGATCCGATAGGACGCTGATGATCCTGAAGTCCGGCGCGACTCCTACGGATGGCGTTAGAGACCGCCATAAGCGCTGGCTCTTGCCCGACGACGCGTTGACGCAAACGCTCTTCCATATGAACGAGTTTCCCAATCTCGCCTTCCAGCATTTTGGAAACAGGGATTCCGGTCCACTTTGAAACAACATGGGCAATATCCTCCTCATCAACCTCTTCTTTTAGCATCCGCGTAGTCCGCTGCAGGTCAGCCAGGTTGCTGTTTGCCGAGTCGAGTTGCTTTTGCAGCTCGACTAGAGACCCGTAACGGATTTCAGCAACCTTGCCCAGATTACCTTCCCGTTCATATTTCTGCTCTTCGATTTTGGTCTGCTCAATTTTCTCCTTTAGCGACCGGATCCTCGAAATCACATCCTTCTCGTTCTGCCACCTCACCTTCATCTGCGCAGACTTCTCTTTGAGATCGGCTAACTCCTTCTCAAGAAGACCCAAACGTTCTCGAGAAGCCTGATCCTCTTCCTTCTTCAGTGCCTGCCTTTCGATTTCCAACTGAGTGCTGCGTCGTTCCACTTCATCGATTTCGACTGGTAAGGAATCGATTTCCATACGAAGTGAAGCGGCGGCTTCGTCCACCAGGTCGATGGCCTTGTCTGGCAAAAAACGGTCGGCAATATAACGATGAGAGAGCGTGGCTGCGGCGACAATGGCGGAATCCTTTATCCGCACCCCATGATGGACTTCATATCGTTCTTTGAGACCGCGCAAGATCGCGATCGTGTCTTCAACTGTGGGTTCCCCCACATAAACTTGTTGAAAGCGCCTCTCCAGGGCGGCATCCTTCTCGATGTACTTCTTGTACTCGTTGAGCGTGGTCGCGCCGATGCAACGCAACTCGCCTCGCGCCAGGGCGGGCTTGAGCATGTTGGAAGCATCCACCGCGCCTTCAGCCGCCCCAGCACCTACAAGCGTGTGCAGTTCATCGATAAAGAGGACAACCTTGCCATCTGCCTCTGCGATCTCCCGCAAAACGGCCTTGAGACGGTCTTCGAATTCGCCGCGGTATTTGGAGCCGGCCACCAGGGCTCCCAGGTCCAATGCTACCAGTCTCTTGTGCTTCAAGCTTTCCGGAACATCCCCCGCAACCATCCTTTGCGCTAGACCCTCGACAATAGCTGTCTTCCCGACGCCGGGCTCACCGATCAGCACGGGATTATTTTTGGTCCGGCGAGATAGCACTTGGATGACACGGCGCACCTCATCGTCCCTTCCAATTACCGGATCCAACTTGCCTTTCCGCGCCAGTTCCGTGAGATCCCTAGCGTATCGTTCCAAGGCCTGATATTTGTCTTCGGGATTCTGGTCGGTCACCCGCTGCGATCCACGGATCGAGACCAGAACCTGAAGAATCTTTTCCGCTGTGATTCCGTGACTACTTAACGTGCGATGGGCCTCAGTACCTTTGGTCTCAGCCAAAGCCAGAAGCAGATGCTCCGTACTGACATACTCGTCCTTAAGTCGGTCTGCCTGCCTGAAGGCTGTGTCGAGGACAAGATTCAGGTTTGGAGAGATTGGTCTTCCTCCAACTCCCTGAACTTTCGGCAGCTTTGTCAGCGCCTCCTCGACTTCGTTGAACAGAGTCCCTTGAGCTACCCCCAACTTGCTCAAAATGGGGGGAATGATCCCTTCATCCTGAATCAAAAGGATCTTCAGCAGGTGCTCCGGCTCAATCTGAGGATGACCCTCTTCACCAGCTAATCGTTCCGCCTCAACCAAAGCTTCTTGAGCCTTCAACGTTAATTTGTCATATCTCATTTTGCGTCGATTCCCCCATTGGAAGGCTGAAAGAACCGTAGCTCAAAAGTCAAACCAGCGCGAGACTTTTGACGTTTTCGGTATTTAAGTCACAGCTACTTTTATCTGCTTCGGTTTAGTTTCCTCGCGTTTGGGCATGGAGATTTTCAGAATCCCATCCTTGTAGTCAGCATTGATTTTCTCTTGGTCGATGGTTCCAGGCAACGTGAAGGACCTGGAAAACGTTCCGTACGACCTTTCGATCCTGTGAAAATTCTCCTTCTTGGTCTCCTTATTGAATTTCCTTTCGCCTCGCAAGGTGAGGGTGTTGTTCTCGATTTGAATATCAATGTCTTTCTGATTCACTTCCGGCAGTTCCGCTTTGACGACCACTTCATCATCCGTTTCGTAAATGTCGACTGCGGGACTCCAAATAGCTGAGCTCAATGCCTCATCCCCAGTCTTGACATTGCGTACCGACTCATCGAAAAGCCGATTCATTCTGTCCTGCAAAGTTAACAAGTCCTTAAAAGGATCCCATTTCGTGAGAGTCATAGTCTGACCTCCTTTCTGAATTTAGTACGAGAACATAATAAAATCTGAGTCTTGGGTTGTCAAAGACCAGAAGCCAGGCGAGAATAGAAAAAACCTCGATCACTCTAATATTCTCAAAAAAAGGCACTTAAGATAGTAGGTTTCTGGCATAGAAAGCAAGAAGGGATGATCTTGTGATTGAGTTCTCTTCTGAATGACCTGAACTCTCCTTCTTGCCTCGCCAGCCGCCTCAGTCAGCATATTGAGAAAGGTTATCTCATCAATGAGTTGTGAACAGCTGGCAGTCACCAGCAATCCCATGGGATTCAACAAGAGTAAAGCTCTCAGGTTAATCTCCTTATACCCGCGCAATGCGGATTCCAGGTGGTTGCGGTTCTTAGCAAAAGCCGGTGGATCCAACACGATCGTGTCAAAGCGCCTTTTCAGATTCACATAGAGTCTCAGCCGGTCAAAGACGTTGTCCACTTCAAACCGGATATTTCTAGCTTGATTAATCTCTGCCGTCCGCCGAGCCAGTTCGAGACTGGGTTCCGATACATCCACTGCCTCAACCTCCTCGCAAGACGAGGCCATGTGTGTCGCAAATCCCCCTGTATAACAAAAACAATCGAGTGCCGTGCCGCGTGCCAAGGTGCGGGTCCAGGCTCGGTTTTCTCTTTGATCCAGGAACGCCCCTGTCTTTTGACCTGTCACGGGATGGTAGTAAAAACGCAGTCCGTTTTCACTGCAAACCAACTCTCCCGGATCCTCTCCAGAGAGCATCGAGACCTGCCGGGGAAGGCCCTCAAGCTCCCTTACTCTGGCGTCATTGCGTTCGACAATAGCTCGAGGGGCCAAGATCTCGTGTAAGATGTCGACCAGGACCGGTTTAAGCTGCTCGGCTCCCTGGCTGAGCGTCTGCAAGGAGAGCGTTTCGCCGTATCGGTCAATGATAATCGAAGGCAACCCATCACCTTCAGCATGAACCAGACGATAAACTTCGGTATCCGAAACAACCCGCCGACGGAGTTCAAAAGCACTTTGGACACGGTTCAGCCAAAACCGTCGGTCAATAGACTCGTCGTGTGATGTTAGCACTCGCAATGTGATCAGGGAGGTAGAACTATGGAACGCCTGCGCGTAAAACTTCCCTTTTTTGTCGAACACGGAAACGATCGAGCCTGGGGAGGCGGAGCACTCTAAGACATCGCTACGATAAATCCACAGATGGCCGGCCCTGATCCGTTCGACCGCTCTTGAGGAGACAATGGCTCTGGAAACAGACATCGCGGTTGTTACAATTTGGGATCTGTGGCTTGGGGCGATCGTTTGAGGGGACGGTTCCTGATCTCAGCGAACTGAAGAAATCCGTCGCCTCATTAGTACCCGACCGAATTTCGTACCTTAATTGCTAGGTTACCCTAAAATCCAGAGCTGGTGAAGACTGAAGTCATCTGCAAAACTTCAAGGAACCCGATGCTACTCGCCGATTTTGAATACGATCTTCCCTCGGATCGGATTGCGTTAAAGCCCGTTGAAAAACGTGACCAATCACGATTGATGCGGTTGATTCGTTCCTCTGGAGAAATCTCTCACTATCGCTTTTCCGACCTTCCTGATCTATTGCATTCCTCTGATTTGATAGTTCTGAACAACACCAAAGTGTTCCCGGCACGGCTTTTAGGTCAGCGGAAGGGCATTACCTCGGGGCCTTTGGGTAAAGGAAGTCGTCTCAAATCCAAGATTGAGATGCTACTGTTACGGCCATTGGACCAAGATGTGTGGGAAGTTCTTGTCAAGCCGGGAAGGAAAATGCGGACTGGCGAAAGAGTCGGCTTTGGAGATGGAAAACTGGAAGCAGAAGTACTGGGAAGAGGTCCTTTGGGCATTAGGACAGTTAGACTCCATTATTCAGGAAAGCTAGATGAGATACTTGATCAATTCGGCCACGTCCCACTGCCTCCTTATATTCCGCGCCCCGACGACAGTGAAGACAGGCAGCGGTATCAAACCGTTTACGCCAAAAGCTGGGGAGCGGTGGCAGCACCAACCGCCGGCCTCCACTTTACCGAACACGTGTTTGATCGGCTTCGAGAGAAAGGGATCCAGTGGTGTGAAATCACACTTCACGTTGGGCTGGGCACTTTTCAGCCGATTCGTTCAGAGCAAATTGAAGAGCATCGAATGGAGTCAGAACGCTTTCAGATTTCAAGCGAGGCCGCAAGAATCATCAACCAGGCAAAAAATCAGGGTCGCCGGGTCATCGCAGTGGGAACCACGACCGTGCGCGCCTTGGAATCTGCCGCACTGCAGAACCTTGGCGAGATAAGGGCGGTCCAAAGCGAAACCGGTCTCTTTATCTCTCCGGGCTTTCAGTTTCGCGTCGTGGATGGCCTGTTAACCAATTTCCATCTCCCCCGCTCCACCCTGCTGGTGCTGGTTTCCGCATTTGCCGACAGGGAGTTGATCGGCCAAGCCTACCAGCAAGCCATTCATGAGGAATACCGATTCTACAGTTATGGCGATTGCATGCTGATCGTTTGATTCACTCATCCATCCTGGAGCTAGCAGGACGGCGGGGAAAATATGGGCCCTGACGTCGTCGTGATGGGGTTCCAAATAATCTGGACTGAAGGCGCTTTAACTCCCTCTGTTCTTCCTGCGTAGGTCCGCCCAACGAACCTGGGGCACGGTGGGGTATACGATCATAAGGACGGGTCACCTTCCTGTTCTTGTTGGCGTCTAAACGTGCAGGAATCCTGTTTCCGTCTGCTTGAGAACCTACCGCTTTCTTAACTGGGCGGACGAGATTGAGGGCGAAGCGATCAAAAACCTTCGCCGAATGCTCAGGGCTCGTTTGAAAGCGACGTGCTGGTGCAAAGGAAGCATCTATCGCTTTCGGAAGGCTAGCTGGAGCCCTGTTGGGCTTGACGGGGGAGTCATAGGGAAAGCCTTCGAGAGTGATTCGACGGAGTTTCTTTTGGATTGACCTTTCGATCGACTGAACATGAACTTCATCCTCTGGAGACACAAAACTGTAAGCCACTCCGAGCTTCTCTGCTCTGCCCGTTCTACCCACGCGGTGGATGTAATCATCGGCATTGTTTGGGATATCGAAATTGATGACATGTGAAATGTTCTGAACATCAATCCCTCGAGCCGCAATGTCTGTGGCTACAAGGATCTGGTAATGGCTTCGCCGAAAACCATCCAAAGCCTGCTGGCGTTGTGTTTGCGAACGGCCGGAGTGAATGCACGCGACCTTATATCGATGCTTCTCCAGGATTCGGTGAAGCCGGTCTGCCCCGTGTTTGGTACGAGTGAACACCAGCACAGGGTCCATAGCCTCCTTTCCCAAAAGCTGCAACAGCAAATCAGTCTTCAAATGTGGCGAAACAGGAAAGAGATGTTGATCCACGCCTGCAGCAGGCGTCCGTCTGTGTCCCACCTCCACTCGAACTGGGTTCCTCTGTACCGAACGTGCCAGGTCCCTAATTTCATCGGGTAGTGTGGCGGAGAACAGTAGCGTCTGCCGTTCCTTCGGCAGAAGGCGTACGACCTGCCGAATATCCGGCAAGAAGCCCATGTCCAGCATCCGGTCTGCCTCGTCCAGTACAAGAGCTTCAACCTTCGACAGGTTGAGGAGTCCTTGCGCCGTCAAATCCAGAAGACGCCCTGGAGTTGCCACGACAATATCTACGCCCCTTTTGAGCGCATCTTCTTGAGACCTCTGCGAGACGCCACCATAAATGGCTGTCGACCGCAGGTTCAGGAAACGACCGTACTTGCGCACAGCCAGCTCCACCTGAACCGCCAGCTCCCGCGTCGGAGTTAGGACTAGGGCACGGATCTTACCAGTGCTTTTGGATAGTCGCTGCAGAAGAGGCAGAACGAAGGCCGCGGTCTTGCCGGTTCCAGTCTGGGCAGTCCCGATCAAATCATTTCCCTCCAGAATTACCGGGATGGCCTGCGATTGGATCGGTGTGGGGCGGACATAATCAGATGCGCTGAGAGCGCGCATGAGTTCAGGCATTAGCCCCAGTTGAGTAAAAGGCATAGTTTCTCCGTCTAGAGAATCGAGGACGATTCTCCGCATTAGAATTTTGCTTCGTTTAGACGATGTGTTGTGCGAGGATCGCGGCCAAAGACAGATAAATCGGGCTAACTTCATCCATTCTGCACATCAGCAGTCAATGCAGAAAGCCCATCGGTTGGCACATTCAGCGGAGAAAACTTTCGAGGTCGAAAGACTCAAAGAGGATTTACTACGCAGATGCAACCCTGGCGAAGTAGTATATCGGCAAAACGCCAAATGGCAATCAAAATGTTTAAAAAAATCCTTACAGGTTGACATAGTTGGGTCCCCCACCTCCCTCCGGCGGAAACCAAGTAATGATCTGGTACGGGTCCATAATGTCACAAGTTTTGCAGTGAACGCAGTTAGATGCATTGATCTGAAGATGAGTTCCCGCGCCATCTTCGTTATTGACTATTTCATAGACACTTGCCGGACAAAAACGCTGGCAGGGATTTCGAAACTCCTCGACGCAACGATGATTACAGATGTCCGAATCTGCAATCAAGAGATGAGCAGGTTGATCCTCTTCGTGTTTCGTTCCCGAAAAGTAGACATTGTCGACCTTCCTGAAGGTTTGCCGCCCATCCACACTGAGCGGGGGCGGAGGAGTTATTTCTCGCCCATAGTATTTAGCAACCTGTCGCATTCTTTCGTGTCCAGCAGAGTTCCACAAACGCTCCTTCCAATCCCGCCCGCCCGTCAGCGTTTGCAATACCCCATGGAGAATCCCGGGAACCAGACCGTGCTCAAACCCCTGATGGAAGTTCCGGACGCGATAGAGTTCTTCCTCTATCCAACTCTTCCTCAAAAGGGAGCTATAAAGGCCGAAGGCTTCCTCGGAGAAGTCGTTCTTCAGTAACGCCTGGCAGATCGTTTCGGCAGCCAGCATCCCTGACTTCATCGCGAGGTGAATTCCCTTCAGCCTCTGGGAATTGAGCAGACCAGCGCCATCTCCGATGATCAGACCTCCGTGAAAATAGCTCTTCGGGACAGTGTAATACCCCCCCTCGGGAATAGCTTTGGCACCGTAATGGGCCATTCTGGCATCCTTAAGCAAGGATGCAATGAAGGGATGAGTCTTGAAACGCTGGAACTCCGTGTGCGGATCCAGATAGGGATCCTTGTAGTCTAGCCCAACGACTAAGCCCAATGAAAGCATATTGCCCATGTTGTAGGCAAACCCACCACCGTAGTTCTCATGCTTCAGCGGATAACCCAAAGTATGGATAACGTGCCCCTTGGTCTCCGAAGAATAAGGGCGTTCCCAAACCTCCTTCACTCCGATGGCGTAGACCGCAGGATTCTTTCCGGCATCCAGACTCAGTTTTCGAATCAGTTCCTTGGTTAGAGAGCCCCGGACTCCTTCACCCAACACTGTAGCTTTTGCGAGGATATCAACTCCGGGCTCGAACGACTCCTTGGGCTGACCATTCCTGTCGATGCCTCGATCCCCGGTCCGGATCCCGATGAGATGCTTTCCCTCAAAAAGAAGCTCTGTGCCGGCAAATCCAGGGAAGAGATCCACTCCGCGAGCTTCGGTCAGGTTCGCCATCCATTTAACGAACCGGTTGAGAGAAATAATATGGTTCCCATGATTGTTGAGAGGTGGGGGGATGAACGGTGATCGAATCTGGCCATGTTCTGTCAGATAATAGATCGAATCATGCGTAACCGGACAACCAAGCGGGGCCTCAAGCTCGACAAAGTTGGGTATCAGTTCCCGCAAAGCCATCGGATCCAGAATCGCTCCCGAAATGACGTGCGCACCAATTTCCCGGCCCTTTTCGATAATGGCAATACTCACGGACCCGAGTTTCTTTCCGCCGGGTTCCGTTCTGCCATCGTGAGCCTCAATTAGGTTTCGCAGATGCAGGGCACCGCTAAGACATGCGGGGCCGGCACCCACGAAGAGGACGTCAACTTCCAGTACTTCTCTGCCTTTGTTCACAACTCAAACTCCATTCAGAGACACATCCTGCTTCGTTGCCCACACAGGCCTTTCGAAAGTTAGATCGCCAAAGACCCTTGCCTGACAAGCGAGTCGATGAGACTTAAGAATTCCGGACTCAGCCAAAACTTCTGCTTCGGCTTCCTTCATGGACGAGACATTTTCGTTTCCTTGCCTGACGACAACTCGACAACTTGTGCAAGCCGCTACGCCGCCGCACGAGTGGAGCAGCTCGACGCCGAGTATTTCGGCGCACTGTAGCAAAGACGTTCCCGTCTGGATTTCATCGCTCACCGCATCGGGTAAGAGAGTTACTTTAGGCACCTTGAATCCATATTTGCAAAAAGTCCACCCTTAAAGCCGACAACCTACACGCACGTTACTATACCACGCGAGCACCTCAATTCCTCTTTTCGGGCCTTTGTCGTTGTGATAGCTTGTTGAGCAAAGGCTTGCGGATCGAGGCTTGCATCGCTTTTGAGAAATTCGAAACTGTAAGAGCTTAAGTGGGACAACACGCCATACATTTGACCGCTATGAGCGCCCGTAGCTCAGGTGGATAGAGCACCTGCCTTCTAAGCAGGGGGTCGCAGGTTCGAGTCCTGCCGGGCGTACCATGTTTTCAGTGACTTAACCCAATCGTCCTTCGGTTTTCCCTCCCTTTGTGCCTAAAATTGTGCCTAACTTCGAATCGAGCTTCTTCTTAGCCTCCTGAAGATCTCCCTCACTTACGATATTATAGCGATCAAAGACCGCAAAGACGGAAAGATAGTCCCATACGCTTACTGCGATATCTATCGCTTCCGAAACGATAAGATTGTCGCACTAAGTTCTTTTGTCATAAAAACCGAGGCAAAGTACGAGACAAGCAGCGGGGCCTAAATGACGATCCAGCATGAAAAACAACCTGAGAACTACCCCCATCCTCTGGCGAAGACTCGATTGCCCAGGCTATGAATCCGCTCTCCTTTTCTTTCAAACTGATTCCTGCATTTACAAGGAACCGCTATCTTCTTTCATAACCAGCTCCCCTGCCGACTCGATTACCGCATCGTCTGCGATTCGCGCTGGTGACGCGGTCTGACCCACGAAAGGCGCGGGCGGCTGAAGCGGAATCGTTCAGCCGCCAGCGGGCGAGTGATAGTATGACACGATGCGGAGGCAGTGATGGCGAAGACCTTTTTCGCGGTGTTTCAAAGGCCGGGCTCGCGTTGGGATCCTGATCGAAATGTCCGGGATCAGGCGCAGTGGGACAGGCATGCAAGCCATATGGACGCGCTGTTCGACCGCGGCCTCGTCGTCCTTGGTGGGCCGTTCGCTGACCGGACCGGGTCGATGGTGATTGTGCGCGCTCAGGACGCATCCGAAGCGCGCGCGATGTTCCGAGACGATCCCTGGAACGTCGAGGATATCCTCGTGGTGGCGGACGTGAAGGAATGGACCATCTTTCTTGATGATTCTGATCGGCGACAAGCCGACTGACGGTTCCAAATTCGTCTGATTGACTAGCGAGAGCGATTTGTCTCGTGGGCTGCAAATTATCGAGCTCTGCCTATGCTCAAGCGACTATTGCTGTCTGGTCTGGCGATTCTTATCGCTTGGACAGTGCTCGACGTGCTCATGCATCGGCTCCTCCTCCAGCCTATGTACGAGGAAAACGCCAGTCTGTGGCGACCTTTTGATCAGATGAATGTCGTCCTGATCTACGTCGTAACGTTCACTTTGATTGCCACCTTCGTAGGCACATACTGGCTGCTCATAAGGCCGAAATCGCTGGGCGTGGGCCTCCGACTCGGTACATTCATCGGCTTGGCGCTCGGAATCTCGGCAGGTTTCGGAACCTATATTCACATGCCCATCCCGCTGGCCCTGGCCTGGGGCTGGTTCATCGGTGGATGGCTGAAAGGCATCGCAGCAGGATTTATCGTCGGGGCGCTGGTTACAGAATCCTGAGAACTCCGTTACAATTCACGAGGGCGCTCAAGTAATCGGGTATGGTCAAGTGAGCCAAGTGTTTGCGGGCGGCGCAGACCACAGTTTAAGGACTCCCCAAGTCAAGAAAACAAACCTCATCAGCGACTCCTTCCTGCAAAAGCATTTGCTCCGGATTTGGAACTATCCAGAAGTCAAGCACTCTTTTTCATGATGGTTTCAAACCTTCCCAAGCACTTGCTTGAGCACAAATAGGCAGATTTAGGCGAGGTTGTTACCTAGCGTTTAGTAAACGCTAGGGCGTTAGCCAGGACTAATCGATATTCACGCGCCCGACAATGATTCAGTTCTTTCCTTCGTTCAATAGTTCCAACGCTCGCCGCCAGGGGCAGTCCTTGTTGTGCAGCTCGACTGG
>Ga0075433_10000114_pt1 | contig 39989 bp, 36 predicted proteins | sample RhiMethybrSRZTD2_FD_75299 | JGI IMG/M metagenome (GOLD analysis project Ga0075433, IMG submission 75299) | Populus rhizosphere microbial communities from Tennessee, USA - Rhizosphere MetaG P. TD hybrid SRZTD2 | ecosystem: Host-associated > Plants > Roots > Rhizosphere > Soil | place: USA... | reverse complement strand
AGCCTTGGCGGCGGTTCGATCAAGCCCGGCGACAAGCTGAAGATCCCGCCCAAGACCGACTGACTCCGCGGCCCTGGTGCTGCTAGAATCCGCTCCGTCCTCATCGGATCAGGCACTCCTCGGACCCGAGGAGGCCCGATGCTCGCCCGGATCCACTCCGCCGCCACCCTGGCACTGGAAGCCTGCGTCCTGGACGTCGAGGTCGATGCCTCGCACGGTTTCCCCCGCTTCACGATCGTGGGTCTGCCCGATACGACCGTGCGCGAGGCGCGCGACCGCGTCCGCTCGGCCCTGAAGAACTCGGGATACCCGATGCCCGAGGGCGCCGTCACCGTCAACCTCGCGCCGGCCGGCTTCCGGAAGTGCGGGGCGGCCCTCGATCTGCCGGTGGCGATCGGGCTCCTGTCGATCTGCGGCGTGCGGCCCACTTCGCCGGCGCGCCGCGTCTTCGTGGGAGAGCTCGGTCTCTCCGGCGAGGTCCGAAGCCTCCGAGGGGCGCTCCCACTCACTCTGGCCGCGCGCGACGCCGGGTTCGACGAGATCGTGCTTCCCGCAGCCAACGCCGCCGAGGCGGCCACGGTCGAGGGGATCCGCGTGATCCCCGTGTCCCATCTGACGACCGTCGTCGAGCATCTGCTGGAGACTCGGATCGTTCCTCCGGCGCAAGCTGCGGCTTCGCCGCCGCACGCCGCCGGTCCCGACTTCGCCGACGTCCGGGGACAGGCGATCGCCCGCCGCGCTGCCGAGATCGCCGCGGCGGGCGGCCACCACCTGCTCCTCTCGGGCCCGCCCGGCGCCGGCAAGACGATGCTGGCGCGGCGCATGCCGGGGATCCTGCCCGCCCTGTCACGAGAGGAAGCCATCGAAGCCACGCGCATCCATTCCGTCGCCGGTGTCCTTCCCGCCGGAGCCGGACTCCTCTCTTCGCGGCCCTTCCGGGCGCCGCACCACGGCATCTCCGCCGCGGGGCTGCTGGGCGGCGGATCCGTTCCTGCTCCCGGCGAAATCTCGCTGGCGCACCGCGGCGTCCTCTTCCTCGACGAGCTGCCGGAATTCCGGCGCGATGTCCTCGAAGGCATTCGACAGCCCCTCGAAGAGAGGCGCGTCTCGGTCGTCCGCGTCGGCGGAGCGCGCGTCTTTCCGTGCGACGTTCTGCTGGTGGCCGCGATGAATCCGTGCCCGTGCGGGTTTCTCGGAGATCCGAGGCGGCCGTGCGTCTGCGACCCGCGTCTGCGCACGCGCTACGCGCGCCGCATCTCGGGTCCGCTGCTCGACCGCATCGACCTGTCCATCCCGATGGCCGCGGTTCCCTGGAAGGACCTCGACACGACGATCCCCGGCGAGGCGTCGGCCGTCGTTCGGGAACGGGTTTCGCGCGCCCGCCGCCGCGCCGCGAGGCGTCGTCCCCGAGCCGCCGGGTTTCGCAACGCCGAGCTCTCCGCGCCGGAGCTGGCGCGCGCGTGCGAGCTCGACGTCGAGGGCTCGCGCGTGCTTGCCTCGGCCGTCGGGAAACTCGGACTCTCGGTGCGCGCGCTCCATCGAGCGCTGCGCGTAGCCCGTACGATCGCCGATCTCGAAGAGTGCGATCGCGTGCGCGCCGTCCATCTCTCCGAGGCGCTCTCGTTTCGCGCCTGTCCTTCCTTCCACGAGACACTGCCCGGTCGAGCAGGTTGACAGTGATCGCCGGCCCCCATACGATTTCCTACACTTCCGGGGAGAGACCCCGGTCAGAAAAAACACTCTTCGAGAACGGGTCCTGCTGGCGTACACGCGCGTAGCCTGCCCGCGGGAGAAGGGAACGCGAGAGCCGGTGAAGAAGTACAACACGATCATTTTCGTGCCGCACGCGCGGGCACGGTTCCGCAAGCTCACCATCTCCACCCGGTTTCTCGGTTTCGCCGCCGCCGGCGCCGCGGGCCTCCTCGTGGCGTCGGTCGCGTTCGGATGGGCCTTCTTCGCCTCGACGCGCCGGGACGCCCAGTACCGTCAGGCCGTGGCCGAGAACGCCCGTCTCCGCTCGACGGCGGCGGCGCTGCACCAGCGTCTCGACGGCGTCTCGAAACAGCTCTCGGAGTTCGAGGCGCGCACGCGGAGGCTCGCCATCGTGGCCGGCCTCTCCGACAAGGTCTCCAACGGCATGGGCGGCCCGGGTGTTCCGCTGGACACCAGCGCTCTCGTCAGCTCGCGGTTGTCGCTGCTGGAGGGCGAGTTCTCCAAGCGGACGGCGCGGATCGCCTCGACGCCCACCGTCTGGCCGGTCCATGGCGTCGTCACCTCGAGCTTCGGCGTGCGCTCGGACCCGTTCACGGGCGGCTCCGCCTACCACGAGGGAATCGACATCTCGACCTCGCGCGGCGAGCCGGTGCTCGCCACCGCCGACGGCGTCGTGCTTCTCTCCGGCTGGGCCGGCGAGTACGGCCGGGCCATCGAGATCGTGCACAACGACCACTACACGACGCTCTACGGCCACCTGGAGAAGACTCTCGTGGAAGAGGGTCAGCAGATTCGGCGCGGCGACCGCGTCGGCCTGGTCGGATCGACCGGGCGATCCACGGCCCCCCACCTCCACTACGAAGTCCATCTCGACGGCCGGACGGTCAACCCGCTGGAGTTCATCCTCGAATCCCGCTGACTCCGCCCTCCGCCTCGCTCGCCTCTTCCCTAACTCACTGATCCGAAATAAACTCCCGGCCTTCTGGTGTTAACGCCCTAATCATGATTGACCGCATGCTCGCCCGCGTCTTCGGGACGCAGCACGAACGCGACATCAAGAAGCTCGCGCCGCGCGTGGCCAGGATCAACGCGCTCGAGCCGGCCATGAAGGCGCTCTCCGACGATGAGCTGAAGGCCAAGACCGACGAGTTCCGGCAAAAGATCGCGAAGGCGCTCGAAGGCCTGCACGAAGAGGATCTCAAGGCCGCGCGGGACGCGGTCCTGGACGAGCTCCTCGAGGAGGCGTTCGCCGTCGCGCGCGAGGCCTCTGTCCGCACTCTGGGGATGAGGCCCTTCGACGTGCAGCTGATCGGCGGCATGGTCCTGCACCAGGGCAAGATCGCAGAGATGAAGACGGGCGAGGGCAAGACCCTCGTCGCCACGATGCCCGTCTACTTGAACGCGCTGACCGGCCGCGGGGTCCACGTCGTGACCGTCAACGACTACCTGGCCCGGCGCGACGCCGAGTGGATGGGCCGCATCTACAAGTTCCTGGGCCTGTCGGTCGGCTGCATCCAGAACAACCTCCTCGACGACGAGCGCCAGAAGGCCTACGGGTGCGACGTCACCTACGGGACCAACAACGAGTTCGGCTTCGACTACCTGCGCGACAACATGAAGTTCGAGCTCGAGTCGATGGTCCAGCGGGGGCACGTCTACGCGATCGTCGACGAGGTGGACTCGATCCTCATCGACGAGGCGCGCACGCCCCTGATCATCTCGGGCCCGTCGGAAGAGAACACCGAGATCTACTACCGCTGCAACCGGGTCATCCCCCACCTCGTGAAGGGCTCCGAGGAGAAGGACAAGCACGGCAACAAGACCACGACGGGCGATTTCCTGGTCGACGAGAAGTCGCGCACCGCGGTGCTGACCGAGGAGGGCGTCTTCAAGGCCGAGAAGTACCTCGGCATCGGCAACATGTACGACCTGACCAACATCGATCTGCTCCACGGAGTCGAGCAGGCCCTGCGCGCCCACGCCCTCTACAAGAAAGACGTCGACTACATGATCCGGGACGGCCAGGTCCTGATCGTCGACGAGTTCACCGGACGCGTGCTGCCGGGACGCCGGTGGTCCGACGGACTCCACCAGGCCGTCGAGGCCAAGGAGAACGTCAAGATCGAGCGCGAGAACCAGACCCTCGCGACGATCACTCTCCAGAACTATTTCCGCCTCTACGAAAAGCTCGCCGGCATGACCGGAACCGCCGACACCGAGGCCGCCGAGTTCCACCAGATCTACAAGCTCGACGTGGTCGTCATCCCGACCAACATGCCGATGATCCGCGCCGACCACCAGGACGTCGTCTACGCCTCGGAGCGCGAGAAGTACGACGCGGTCGCCGAGGAGATCGTGAACCTGAGGGAGAGGGGCCAGCCGGTGCTCGTCGGCACCGTCTCGATCGAGAAGTCCGAGCGCCTCTCCGAGCTCCTCAAGAAGAAAAAGGTCCCCCACGTCGTCTTGAACGCCAAGTTCCACGAGAAGGAGGCCGAGATCGTGGTCCAGGCCGGCCGGTCGGGATCGGTGACGATCGCGACCAACATGGCCGGCCGTGGAACTGACATCGTCCTCGGCGGCAATCCGGACGCTGTGGCCCAGCACGAGCTCAAGAACATCGAGGACCCGGCCGAGTTCGAGAAGCGGCTGGCGCAGCTGCGCGAGGTCTGCACCGCCGACCGGGAGCGGGTCCTGAAGGCCGGCGGCCTCCACATCATCGGCACCGAGCGCCACGAATCCCGGCGTGTCGACAACCAGCTTCGCGGCCGGTCGGGTCGCCAGGGGGACCCCGGATCCTCCCGCTTCTATCTCTCGCTCGAAGACGACCTCATGCGCATCTTCGGCTCGGACCGCCTGCAGAACATCATGCGGCGGCTGGGCATGGAAGAGGGCGTCCCGATCGAGCACGGGATGGTGAGCCGCTCGATCGAACGGGCGCAGAAGCAGGTCGAGGCGCGCAACTTCGAGACGCGCAAGCACCTGCTCGAGTACGACGACGTGATGAACCGGCAGCGCGAAGAGATCTACGGCATGCGCCGCGGGATCCTCAAGGGCGAGCTCGCCCGGGAGCACGTCCTCGGGCTCGCCGAAACGATCCTCGACTACATCCTCGGCCGCCACGTCTCCGAAGACAAGAGCGCCGCCGAGTGGGATATGGGCGCCCTCGACGCCGACCTCCAGGAGTACTTCGGGCTCAAGCTCGGCTCCATCCCCTACGAGGGCAAGGACCGGGACACGATCCGCGAAGATGTCCTGAAGGCGCTGCACGCCATCTACGAGCGCAAGACCGGGATCCTCGGCAACGAGATGATGGCGACCCACGAGAAGTTCGTGATGCTCCAGGTCGTGGACCAGCAGTGGAAGGACCACCTCCTCGCCATCGACCACCTCAAGGAAGGCATCGGCCTGCGGGGCTACGGGCAGCGCGACCCGCTGATCGAGTACAAGAAGGAGTCCTTCGAGCTCTTCACGCTGATGAAGGAGCGCATCGAGGACCAGATCGTCCAGTACCTCTTCAAGCTGCAGCCGGTCGTGCGCGAAGAGGCTGGCGAAGAGGTCAACGCCGAGGCGACCCGCCGCCGGGCGCCGGTCCCGATGCCGGCACGCCGCGCCCCGTCGAACGTGAACTACTCCTACGGAGCGGCCGCCTCCGGCGGCCAGGACGCCAAGGTCGAGACCGTCCAGCGCAACCAGCCCAAGGTCGGGCGCAACGACCCTTGTCCGTGCGGGTCCGGCAAGAAGTACAAGAAATGCCACGGCGCCGCGGCGGCGGGAGCGTAATGGCGGCGCCGCGTAAGCCGAAGCTGCGCGCGCCGGACGCCGAGATCCCCCTCGCACTGACGTTTGACGACGTCCTGCTGCTGCCGGCGCACTCCGAGGTCCATCCGCGCGAAGTCGACCTCTCCACGCGCCTGACGGGCGAGATCGGGCTGAACATCCCCCTGATGTCGGCTGCCATGGACACGGTCACCGAGTCGCGCCTGGCCATCGCCATGGCGCAGCAGGGAGGCCTCGGCGTCATCCACAAGAACCTGTCGATCGAGGCGCAGGCCGCCGAGGTCGACAAGGTCAAGCGCTCCGAGTCGGGAATGATCGTGGACCCGGTCACCTGCCGCCCCCAGCAGACCATCGCCGAGGCGCTGGAAGTCATGTCGCGCTACAAGATCTCGGGCGTTCCGGTCGTGGACGACCGCGGTAAGCTGGTCGGCATCCTGACCAACCGCGACCTCCGCTTCGAGACCCGGACCGACCGCCCGATCTCCTCGCGCATGACGAAGAAGAACCTGATCACGACACCCGTCGGCACGACGCTCGAGCAGGCCAAGGAGCTCCTTCACAAGTACCGCATCGAGAAGCTCCTCGTGGTGGACCGCTCCGGAAACCTCAAGGGCCTCATCACCGTCAAGGACATCCAGAAGGCGATCAAGTACCCCCTCGCGGCCAAGGACACGCTGGGCCGCCTGCGCGTGGGCGGCGCCATCGGCGTGACCCGCGACATCCTCGACCGGGCCCGCGAGCTCGTGCGCGCCAAGGTCGACGTGCTGGTGCTGGACTCCTCCCACGGCCACAGTCAGGGAGTCCTGGACGCTCTGACGCTGGTCCGCAAGCGTTTCCCTTCGACGCCGATCGTCGCCGGCAACGTCGCCACCGAGGACGGCGCCCGGGACCTCGTCAAGCGTGGCGCGGACGCCGTCAAGGTCGGCATCGGGCCGGGCTCGATCTGCACGACGCGCGTGGTCACGGGGGCGGGAGTTCCGCAGATCCACGCGATTCGAGAGTGCGCCCGCGCAACTCGCGGGACCCGCATCCCGCTCATCGCCGACGGCGGCATCAAGTTCTCCGGCGACATCACCAAGGCGATCGCGGCCGGCGCGGACCTGGTGATGATCGGTTCGCTGCTCGCGGGAACCGAGGAGTCTCCCGGCGAAACGATCCTCTACCAGGGACGCACCTTCAAGGCGTACCGCGGGATGGGCTCGCTCGGGGCGATGCGCTCGGGCTCATCGGACCGTTACTTCCAGGAGTCCATGGAGGGAGGAGCTCCTCCTTCCCGTAACGGCGGCAGCCTCTCCAAGCTGGTGCCCGAAGGCATCGAGGGCATGGTCCCGTACAAGGGAAGTGTGGAGGGCCTGGTCCTGCAGCTGACCGGAGGCGTGCGCAGCGGAATGGGTCTGTCCGGCTGCCGCACGATCGAAGAGCTGCGCACCAAATCCCGGCTGATCCGGATCACGTCGGCGGGCCTCAAAGAGTCCCACGCCCACGACGTGATCATCACGAAGGAAGCGCCGAACTACCGCCGGGAAGACGTCTAACTTCTGGACGGTTCCTCGCCGGACCCGCGGGCCCGGCTTTTCTTGCGCTTCTCTTTCTCCTCGGCCTCGCGGGCCCACTTCTCCTGCCGGAGCTTCAGGACCGCCTCCAGGCGGCGCGACAGCTCCGCCTCCTCGCCCGACTTTCGCGGACGGTAGTAGCGCCGGCCGCGCAGCGAATCCGGAAGACACTCGATTCCGCCCACGCCTTCGGGCTCGGCGTGCGCGTAGCGATATCCCTTCCCATAGCCGACCTCGCGCATCAGCTTCGTGACGGCGTTGCGGATGACGGCGGGCACGGGCTCGGCCGGCTGCTCGGCGACGTCGCGCTTGGCCTCGTTCTCGGCTTCGTAGACCGCGTTGGACTTGGGCGCGAGGGCGCAGTACACCGCGGCCTCGGCGAGAGCGAGCGAGCCTTCGGGCATCCCCAGGAAGTCGTACGCGTCCTTGGCGTCGAGCGAAATTCGCAGCGCCCGGGGGTCGGCCAGACCGATGTCCTCGGAAGCGAAGCGCACGATTCGCCGCGCCACGTAGAGCGGATCCTCGCCCGCCTCCAGCATCCGCACCAGCCAGTAGACGGTGGCGTCGGGATCCGACTCCCGCATGGACTTGTGCAAGGCCGAGATGAGGTTGTAGTGCTCCTCCCCCGCTTTGTCGTACAGGAGGACCTTGCGCTGGAGGAGGTCGCGCAGGCGCGTGACGTCGATGCGCTTGACCTTGTCGGCTTCGGCGTCGGCGGCGGCGGCCTCGATCAGGTTCAGCGCCCGGCGCGCGTCGCCGCCAGCCGCCTGAGCGACGAACGACAGCGCGTCGTCGTCGAGCTGGAAGTCGCGAGCGCCCAGGCCCCGGGGGATGTCTCGCAGCGCGCGCTGGACGATGCGCGCGATCGCCTCGGGCGCCAGCGGCTCGAGGACGACAACCTTGCAGCGGGAGAGAAGTGCCCCGTTCAGTTCGAAGGACGGGTTCTCGGTCGTGGCGCCGATCAAGACGACGTCTCCGGCCTCGACGTACGGGAGGAAGACGTCCTGCTGGGACCGATTGAACCGGTGGATCTCGTCCAGAAACAGGATCGTGCGCTTGCCGTGCCGCGTGCGGAGCTGCTGGGCTTCCTCGAGGACCTCCCGCATCTCCTTCACTCCGGTCGCGACGGCCGAGTAGGAGAGGAACAACGAAGAGGTCTGCGACGCGATCAGCCGCGCCAGCGTCGTCTTTCCGACGCCCGGAGGTCCCCACAGGATGAGCGACGGGACGCGGTCTTCGCTGATCGACCGCCGCAGGAACCCATTGGCGCCCACGACCTCCTCGGGACCCTCCACCTCGTCGAGGGACCGCGGCCGCATCCGGTCCGCGAGCGGCGTGGACGGCGAGAACTCCCCGTCCGTCCCTCGCCGGGAAGGCTCCGTGTCGAAGAGGCGCCCCGTCATCCCGCGGCCTCGAGCCGGTTCCGGCATTTCTCGGAGCAGACCGGAACGATCTCGCCTCCCCGCCGAGCCGACAGGGCCAGACCCCGGTCGATCCAGGTTCCGCAGACGGGATCCCGGACCATCTCGGCCTCTCGCACGCCTCCCTTTCGGGGGAATGACCCGGGCCGCGATCCGCGAAAGTAGGCGTTCCAGAATATGCGCATGCCGCGGAGGACCGTCAGAAGCAGGAACAGGAGAAAGGCGTAGAGAAAGATCCGCGCCATCACGTTCCCGCGCGCAGGCCCGAGATCTGGGCCTGGATCCGGTCGAGGTTGGGGACCTGGGGGAACTGGCGCTTCAGATCGTCCAGCGCCTTCTGCGCGGCCGCCGCGTCCTTGCGATCGAAGGCCTCCACGAGGACCTCGTTCAAGATTGCCTGCCATTGCTCGGGGTTCGCCTCCCGCGCCTTCCGGAAGTACGAGACGGCCAGCTTGAATTCCCCTCGATTCCGGTGCGCGGCGCCCAGATCCGAAAGAAGAGCGGCGTTCTTCGGCGCCTTGCGCCGGGCCTTCTCGTAGAGCTGGATCGCGCGGTCCCACTCCTGTCGGTCGTAATGCAGGTTGCCCAGCTGCGTGAGCAGATCGGGATTCTCGGGGTCCCTTTCCACCTCGCGCTGGAGCGACGCCATCCGATCCCCCTCGGGTGCGGACGAGGCGCGGGACGGCGGCGCCTGTGGCCGCCCTCCCCCTCCGGCGAAGTAACCCGCCCCGAACCCGAGGAGCGCTCCGACGGCCAGCGCGATGACCGTCTGCGTCTTGGCCGAGCGCGCCGGGCGTTCCGTCTCCATGCCGGGCATTGTCTCAAAAACAAAACGGGGCGGCTCGAAGCCGCCCCGAACGATTCGAACCCGGGAAGGCCGTTGTCAGTGTGAAGCTGCGCGGCTCGACGCCGAACGGGCGAGGGCCTTGTCGACCTGCCGCTCGACTTCCTTCTCGTCGAGATTGTTGATGACCGCGATCTCCGAGACGATCAGGTACTTGGCGCGCTCGTACATCTTCTTCTCGCGGAAAGACAGCGTCTTGCGCGAGGAGATGTAGTTGAGCGTCTTGAGGACTTCGGCGATCTCCGAGAGCTCGCCCGACTTCATCTTGTCGAGGTTCTGTTTGTAGCGCCCCTTCCAGTCGCCCGTCGCGGAGAACCGGCCATCGCCCAGGGTCTTCATCAGCCCGGTGATGTCCTTGCGCTGGGTGAGCCGCCGCAGGCCGATCAGACTGGTGTTACCGACCGGAACCATGACCCGGGAATTGTTCGAAAGGAGCCGGAGATGATAGAAGCTCCGCGGAGCCACCGGCTCCGTCGCGAAACCCTCGCCGATCTTTTCGACCACCGAGACCCCATGGTTGGGGTACACAATCTTCTCGCCCACCTTGAAACCCACTCAAACCTCCTAAAAGTAAGTCAAAAGAGCTTGTGTCGGGAGCCGCGAATTATAGGCGAGTCGACGCTTGATTTCAAATCGTATGGTCCCGGAACCTATGCTGTTCCAGCAACTTACCGATGGTATGTGTCACTGGTCACAAGGACAGGTCGGCGCGGAACTTCAACGGGGACAAGACGATCCGGAAGCCCTCAGGCGCTCGCGGCGCGACGCCTCCGGACGGCCGAGGAAGTCAATTCCGTCAACAGTTCCGTTATCCGGGACAGCCCCTCTTTGAGCGTGGCCGGGTCGTACCCGTAACCGACTCGGAGGTACTTGCCGATCCCGAAATGGGGGCCCGGCGTGACCAGGACCGACTTCTCTCTCCGCAGCCGGTCGAACAGGGCGACCGGGGCGATCGGGAGCCGGTACCTAACGAGGACGATCGCGCCGGCTACGGGTCGGATGTGCTCGAGAACCCCGTCGTGCCGGCGGATCCAACCCTCGACCTCGGGCAGCTGCCGGCGCAGGATCCCCCGCGTGCGCGAAAGGATTCCCTCGCGCTTGTCGGGCTCGAGCGCCGCCCGCGCCAGCCGGTCCGACAGCATCGACGGCGTCAGCGTCGTGTAGTCCTGGTAGGACCAGAAACGCGCCGTCTGGGCCGTTGGCGCGACGATCCATCCAATCCTCAGGCCCGGAAGGCCGAAGGCTTTGGAGAGGCCCGCCGTCACGACCACCTTCGGATACCTGCCCCAGAACGTCGGGGACGTCGGTCCTCCCGAGACTTCGGCTCCCCGGTAAACCTCGTCGGCCAGGATCCACGCGCCGCTCGTTCGGGCCGCACGAACCACGGCGTCCATCTCGGCCTCCGTGAGGACCGCGCCGGTCGGATTGTTGGGATTCGTGACGACCACGACCTTCGTCTTCTTTGTGACCGCGCGCTCGAGGCTTTCGACGTCGAGGGCCCAGCGGCGCGACGGCCCCTTCCCCGTCTCGACCAGTCTGTACGCGTCGGCGCGTCCTCCGTAGGCACGCGACAGCCCCCAGGTCTGCATGTACGTCGGCATCATCACCGCCGCGCGATCGCCCGGCTCGAGCAGGCCCCACAACGTCGTGTAGTTGGCCTCCGACGTACCGGTCGTGACCAGCACGTTGCCCGCCGCCGCGCCCCGATAGAACTGCGCGATCCGTTCCCGTAACAGAAGCGAGCCGTTGGACTCGGGGTACTTCAGCGCGGTCGCGAGAAGCTCGTCGCGGCCGGATTCGCCGTCGAGCAGTTCCTCCACGCGGAGCGGCGCGACGCCGCTTTCGGAAAGGTTCCAGCGGACCTCGTTCTCGTAGAGGCTCTGGGTCCGCTCCATGTGGAACCGATCGATCCGCATCGATGACTGTCCTCTACCCCGCGGGGTCGCCGATCAGTTGCAGTCGGCGCGGATGTTGTGGTGGCTCGAGGTCACGTCCCCGTTCGCGGTGATCGTGAGATGAAAGTCTTCGTGGACCTGGAAATTGTTTCCCGGACCCTGCCCGACGATCCGAAAGTTGTTCACGAACGTTTCGCTGAACTGGCCGTTCGTGAGTGAGCCTGAGAAGTGATCTTGGGTGACTCCGGTTCCCTGATAAATCGCTCCGGTGTCTTCGCCGACTCCGGAGATACCCTGCGGCTGGAAGTGCGTGACGCCGCTGATTCTGTTGCCGTTGATGGTCGCGGTGAGCAGGACGTGCAGCGGACCGTTCAGGTCCACGACCTCGCCCGCGCCGCCGTTGGCGCACGGAACGAAGACTTGCAAGGAAATGTCGATCGACTGATTGACGGTGACCTCCGCCTGGCCGGACGCCGTCACGAGGAACAGTAGAGCTCCGATGGCCGCACATGCACTCGCTTTTCGCACCTGGAACCTCCCTTCGGAGGTCAACGATACCTCGGCGTGCGAAGGGTTTCAGGTATCCTTGCGGCTTCCCTCGCCGGAGTGGCGGAATGGCAGACGCAGGGGACTCAAAATCCCCCGCTCGCAAGGGCATGTCGGTTCGAGTCCGACCTCCGGCACCACACGTCGCCGGAACTCGGGACCTGACTTCGTCACCGGCTCGCGGCTCGGCCTGAGGATCTCTCGGACGGTTAGTGCTCTAAACCGTACTCTTTGATCTTGTTGTAGATCGTCTTGAGCGAAAGCTTCAGGAGCTCGGCGGTCTTCTTCTTGTTGCCGCGCGCGAACTCGAGCGTCTTGGAGATCAGGCGCCGCTCGACGTCGGCCAGCGAGTCGCCCACGGCGATGCGGACGACCGGGGCCTTGCGGCGGCGCACGCGAGCCTGCGGCAGCGGCCGGCCCAGCACCGAACGCACCACGGTCGGCCCGATCACGTCTTCGGAGAAACGCGCGGCGCGTCGGACCGCCTCGGAAAGCTCCCGGGTGTTCCCCGGCCAGTCGTGGGCCTGGAGCGCATCCAGCGCATCGGGGTCCAGCGACAGCGCCGGATCAATCTGCTCCAGGAACCTTCGGGCGAGGAGAGACACGTCGCCTTCGCGCTCGCGCAGCGGCGGCAGATGCACGATGTGCCCGGCCAGCGCCTCGTGGAGGCGTGGCAGCAGGCGTCCCGCTTCCAGGGAGTCGCGGGGATCCTCGTCCAGGGCGACGATGAATCGCGACGGCCCCTCGAGGTGGCGAAGCACGGCTTCCTGGAAACCGGCGGACGTCGCCTCGACGGAGGGCAGAAACAGCGTTCCTCGCTCGGCCTGCCGGGTCGCGAGCTGGAGCGACTCGCCCTCGCTGATGTAGGTCAGCGGTCCGCCGCCGCGAGGAGACAGCCGGTGAATGGCCAGCGCAGCCGCGTCCTTTTCGGTCCCGGACTCGCCCGTCAGGAGGACGGATGTCCCCGAAGCCGCCACTCTTTCGAGAGCGGCGAGCGCCGCAAGCCAGCTCGGCGAGCGGCCGGGAAGCGCGTCGCGCACCTCGACGCGCGCGAGGCGAAGGCGCGTCTCTTCGACCCTCGCCTCGCCTTCGCGCCGCGCCGAAGCCGCGGCGGCCAGCTGCGCGACCCGGCCCGGGGAAACCGGACGCCACAGGAAATCGTCGGCCCCCGATCCCACGGCACGCTCGAGCTCGTTCGCATCGACGACGGCGTAGACGATCCTCCCGGGCGCTCCGTCGCGGAGCCGCGCGACCAGATCCGGCTCCGATCCGGGGTCCACGGCCGCGACGACGACGTCCGGATCATGTTCCAAGAGGGCGCGTTCGGCCTCGGCGAGTGTGGCGAAAACGCGCACGGATCCGCCGGCCGCGGCGAATCCGCGGCGAAGGGCGTCGCGCGAGGACTCGTCGGGCTCGAGGATCAGGACCTTCATGCCGGGAACGAAGATTCTACACCCTCGCTCCCTCAGCGGCGGCCGGGTGTCGGGATTCCGAGGGACGGCCAGAGCGCGTCAATCCGCCGTTTGACCTCCGGGGTCATCGCGATCTGGTCGGGCCACCGCCGCTGGAATCCCTCTTCCTTCCACTTGCGCGTAGCGTCCACGCCGACCTTGCTCCCGTAGCACGGCAGTCGCGAAGAGAAGTCGAGCTCGTCCACCGGACCCCGCGCGATCTCGAGGTCGCGTTCCGGATCGATCGCGGTCAAGGCCTTCCAGAGAACTTCCCGAGGATCATGGACGTTCACGTCGGCGTCCACGACGACGATCGTCTTGGTGAACATCATCTGGCCGGTTCCCCAGATCGCGTGCATCGTCTTGCGGGCGTGGCCGGGGAAGCGCTTGTCGATCGCCACGAGCATCAGGTTGTGAAAGATGCCTTCGACCGGAAGATGCATGTCGACGATCTCGGGAATTGTCTTCTTCACCAGCGGCAGGAACAGGCGCTCCACGGCCTCGCCCATGAAACCGTCCTCCATCGGGGGAGGCCCGACGATCGTCGTCATGTAGACCGGCTTCTCCCTGCGGGTCACCGCGGTGACGTGAAAGACAGGGAAGTCGTCGTCGAGCGAGTAGAAGCCGGTGTGGTCGCCGAAGGGCCCCTCGCGCCGGCGCTCCTTCGGGTCGACGTAGCCTTCGAGCACGATCTCGGCTTCGGCCGGCACCAGCAGATCCACGGTCTTCGCGGGAACCAGCGGAACGCTCTCGCCCCGCAGGAATCCGGCGAAGAGGAACTCCGACAGTCCCGGCGGAAGCGGCGCGATCGCCGAGAAAACGGTCGCCGGGTCGCAGCCGATCGCGGCCGCGACCTCCATCCGGCGGCCCTCGCGCTCGTACCCTCGCGCCTGGCCCGCGCCGTCCTTGTGCTTCTGCCAGTGCATGCCCGTGGTGTTCCGGTCGAAGACCTGCATCCGATACATGCCGACGTTGGTCTTGCCGGACGCCGGATCCCTGGTGATCACCATGGGCATCGTGATGAAGCGGCCGGCATCCTGCGGCCAGCACTGGAGAACCGGGAGCTCGGAGAGATCCACGGCGGATCCCTCGCGCACAATCTCCTGGCAGGGACCGCTCCGGACGGTTTTCGGAAACACCGAGGCGAGCTCGGTCACCCGCGGAATCGCCTTGAGCTTCCCGAGAATCCCCTCCGGGGGCTTCGGGTCCAGGAAGAACTCGAGCCTCGAATCCCATTCGTCCCATGAGGCAAGCTCGAGCGCTTTGAACATCCTCTTGCGCGACGCGAACGTGTTGATCGCGACCGGGAACGCCGATGCTTCGACGTTTTCGAACAAAAGCGCGGGACCTCCGCCCTTCACGGCGCGATCGGCGATCTCGGAGATCTCCAGAACGGGCGACACTTTTTCCCGGATCCGCACGAGCTCGCCGTCGGACTCGAGGGCAGCGAGAAACGCGGACAGGTCGCGATACGCCACGACGCCTCTACCTCGCCGCCGCCCGGCGCTTCGACGACCCGGCGGCCTTTCGCGTCAGCGGGACCTGCGCCTCGATCCGTCCCACGTCCGTCCCGGCGGCGTTCGTGAGTCGCGGTTCCGCGTAAGAAACCAGTGCGCGCCGGATCGGCTCGGGCAGCTCTCCGAGTCGCTCGAGGATATCGAGCGTCGCGGCATCCCGCGCGCGCAACGAGCCATCCTCGATCTTGAAGGCGATTCCGATCGCGGGCCCTTTCGCCGGCGCCAGCCCGACGGCGTAGACACCCTCGGCGCCCTCCTTCCCGATCCAGCGTCCTCGCCCGGCCACGATGAAGTCGGTCGTAAACCGGCCCTCCCCCGCGACCATCTCGGGCCGGGCAATCATCGCCCGCACGACGCGGCGCCGGACCGCGGCGACGGCGCGATCCTCTCCCGCGACACGGTCGGCCACCAGGCGCGCGTACGCGAACGCCAGCGCGGAAAGCGGTATGCGGTAAACGGGAAGGTTGCAGCCGTCGACCGCGGACCCCATCGAGCTTTCGGCGACGTCGGCGTAGCGGGCGAGGAGCGTCTTGATGCGTTTGTGGAGGGGATGGCCCGGTTCGTCGTAGGCGGCGTGCGGCAGGTCCAGGATCCGACACGCGAGCAGGAGTCCCGCATGCTTCCCCGAACAGTTGTTGTGGAGCGGGGTCGGCTCCTTTCCCGAAGCGACGAGCGCGTGTGCCGCGGCTTCGCTCGCGGGAGCGTGCGCCCCGCAGCGAAGATCGCCGACCCGGAAGCCTCCGCGCTTGAGGATCGCCTCGGCCACCCGTGTGTGGCGTGGCTCACCGGCGTGCGACGCGCACATGAGCGCGATCTCTGGATCGCCGAGGCGGAACCGCTTTTCGCCGCCCGCGAGGAGCAGGGGCATCGCCTGGAACGGCTTGGCCGTGGAGCGCAGGTAGATGGGCGCCGCGTCGTCGCCCGCAGAGGCCACTGTCCGTCCTCGTTCGTCGACAACGGACACCGAGCCCCGGTGTGTCGATTCGACTCCCGAGCCGCGATACACCCGGGCAAACACCGGAGGCGCCTTGGTCATGGCGCCCATTATCCCGAATCAGTTATCCTGATTGAGCGCATGGCGCGGAATATTGGGCATGTCCCGACGGTTCGCTCGTCCGTGCGCTTGACCCTTCTCGCAGCAGCCTTTACAGCGATTCTTTGCTCGCCGGCGTTGGCTCAGAGCTCGGAAAAACAGGTGCCCGTTTTTCCGGATCTGGAATTCGTCGGTTCGGAAGGCGGAAGCATCCGCCTCTCGGAGCTGAAGGGGAACATCGTTCTGCTGAATGTCTGGGCGACGTGGTGCGGGCCTTGCAAGAAAGAGCTTCCGATCGTGCAGAAGATGTATGACACCTACAGCGACCGGAACTTCGTGGTCGTGGCCGTCAACGTCGACGCCGACCGCAAGCGCGTATCGCCCTTCCTGCAGCAGTTCAACATCTCGATCCCGGTCTACTACGCGGCCCCGGAAGACGCCGGACCGCTGACCGCCATGGGGATCCCCTCGACCTTCATCCTGGGAACCGATCGGACTCTCATCGACCGTTACGTCGGCTATTCGCCCGACGTCGAAGACCGATGGAAGAAGCTTCTGGACAGGAGTCTTAAGGCGCGCAAGTAAACCCGCCCGCGCCCCACGCGTCTCCTCTTCCCTGATGGAGGTTCCGCCATGAGATCCCGGGTTTCTGTTCTCGCCCTCGCCGTCCTCGTTGCCGTCGCCGCCTCCGCAAGTGCCCAATACCGAGGCGGTACCGTCGAGCTCAGCGGGTTCGCCGGCTACCTGGTCGGCGGCAATATCGGACACTTCCACGACTTCAACAACAACTGCTGCCACACCGACCTCGACGTCGACGACCACCTGGCGTATGGTGGCCGGATCGGCTACAACTTCAACAATCGCTTTGAGATCGAAACCGAGTACACCCAGAGCGACACGCACCTCGAGCTCGACACACACAACAATCTTCCCAACCAGCAGATCGCGGACCTGCGGTTCCAGTACTTCATGGCCTACATGACCGTCAACTTCGGTGGCTCCTCGCGCTTCATTCCCTACTTCACGCTCGGCAGCGGCGCGGCGAACCTGAGATCGGAGTTTCCCGGTTTCCAGTCGCAATCCGAGGTGCGCTACACCGCTTCTGCGGGCGGCGGCATCAAGATCTTCCTCAACCCGCACTTCGCCTTTCGGTTCGATGGCCGCTTCTACTCGACGTACTTGAGCGGCCGGGCGATCTGCGGGCCGGACTTCTGCACGAACAACACGTGGGTGACGAACTTCGTCCCCAACGGCGGTCTCGTCTTCGCCTTCTAGCTAGAGTCGGCGCATTCGGATCGTTCGCTCGCCGTCCGGCGCTGCCGCGAGCTCGACCTCGACGGACGGCGGCAACAGGTTCCGAATCGCGCGGCCCGGCCACTCGACGCAGACGGGCGCGCCTTCGACCGCGCCGGGAAGCCCCAGGACGGCCAGCTCCGCCGCGGAGTCCGCGAGCCGGTACAGATCCAGGTGCCGCAGCACGAGGCTTCCGTTGCGTCCGGCGTATTCGTGGAGGAGCGCGAACGTGGGCGACGCAACTTCGCGCTCGCGCGCGCCGAGTCCCCGGGCGATCCCTCGGACCAGCGCCGTCTTGCCTGAGCCCAGCTCTCCCGTGAGATAGACGACGTCCTCCTTCGAGAGAGAACGCGCGAGGGATTCTCCCAGACCCTCGGTCTCCGCCTCCGAAGACGTCCGCGTCTCCGCAGGGATCATTCGGCGGCCGGAGACGAAGGAGGACGGCGCAGCCGTCGCCGCGCCAGCGGGACGGCGTCGGCGAGCTCGTGCACCAAAAGGCCGGCGTCGCCAAGCAGCGATTCGAGGTCCTCGCCCGCAGCGCCGTGGAGCCAGGCTCCGGCGCGCGCGGAATCCACGGGATCCAGACCTCCGGCCAGGAGCGCGCCGATCAGGCCCGCGAGGACGTCCCCGGAGCCACCGGTCGCCATCAGCGGAGTGCCGGTCGCATTGGCCGTCAGCCTCCCGCCGGGTTCGGCCACGAGCGTGCGCGCCCCCTTCAGAAGGACCACGCTGCCGGTGCTCCGCGCCAGAGTTCTGGCGGCGCCGAACCGGTCGCTCTGGAGCGCGCGCGCCGTCTTTCCCAGGAGGCGGCCCGCTTCTCCGGGATGAGGCGTCAGCACGAGCGGACCCCGCCGGCGCTTGAAGAAGCCCGGGCGCCCCGCGAAGGCGTTCAGGCCATCGGCGTCGACGAGCACGGGAAGGCGCGTTTCCCGCAGGACGGTCTCGAGAAAGGCGACCGTTTCGGGAGAACTTCCCAGACCCGGTCCCACCGCCGCCGCGTCGAAGCGCGCGAGCGCACGGGCCACCGGCTTCGCCGCCGACGCCGCGATCGCTCCTCCCGATTCCGGAAGGGGCTCCGTCATCGCCTCGGGAAGGTTTGCGACCACGAGAGGCGCGACCGACTCGGCGCAGAACACCGTGACGAGACCGGCGCCTCCACGGATCCCTCCTCGCGCCGCGAGCAAAGCGGCTCCGGCCTTCCCGCGCGAGCCGGCGATGACGGCCAGCCGCCCGAAGTCGCCTTTGTTCGACTCGAGGGGTCGCGGCGGGAGCAGCGCGCGGACGTCCTCCTCCTCCATGAGGGACTCCCGAGCGCCGCGCGCTTCCAGGATGCGCTTCGGGATTCCGATGTCCGCGACGATCAAGCGGCCGCAGAAGCCGCTCGCGGGAGGCAGGAGATGGCACGGCTTGGGCGCGCCGAACGCCACCGTCCGCTCGGCACGCACCGCCGGCCCGAGAAGCGCTCCCGTGTCGGCCGATACCCCGGAGGCGACGTCGGCGGCGACGACCGCCCTGCCCGAGGCGTTGAGCCGCAGCACCGCGCGCCGCGCGGCGCCCGAGAGAGCGCGGGAGAGGCCCGTCCCGAAGAGCGCGTCCACGACGCCGTCGCACTCCGAGAGCGCCCGCGACAGCGCGGCGAATCCGCGGGCGTCGGTCAGGGCCGTCGGCGTGACTCCGACCGCCCGGGCCCGCGACAGGTTCACGGCCGGATCCCCGCTGTATTCCTCCGGGTCTTTCAGAGTGAAGACCGAGGGCACGACGCCCGCGAGCGCCAGGAGTCGCGCAGCGGCGAGCCCGTCTCCCCCGTTCTTGCCGGGACCGCAGAGGACGGCGACCCTCTGCCAGCCCGGATGCGCCCGCCGAAGCTCCGCGCAGAGAGCTGCGGCGGCGTTTTCCATCAGCACTTCCGACGGCGTGCCCGCGCGAATCGCGGCCTCGTCGGCCGCCCGCATCCTCCGCGAATCGAGGACCGGGATCACGCCAGTCCCGGTTCGTTCGAGAGGCTCGCGAGCACGCGGGCCGTCGCCGCCGGATAGTCCTCGGCTGACCGGTCGCGGCCGGCGAGGTCCCGGCGAAGACGGTCGAGATCCTCGGGCCGGTCCACGTCGTAGCCCGGCTCGAGCAGCCGATAGCGAAGCCCGGCCGATGCGAGCCGGGCGACCGTCTGCTCGAGAACCTCGGCGGTCGACCAAGCGATCCCCTCGAAGACGGCGCGCGGAGGAACTTCGCGGCGAAGGCCGATCGCGCAGTAGCCTCCGTCCTCCGCCGGCACCAGCGCCGCGTCCCATCCGTTTCGGAGAGCGGCGAAGAGCTCCGCCAGCCTCGCGGCGGGCAGCGTCGGGTGATCCGCACCCACGGCGACGCAGGAGGGCGTCTGCGCCCGGAACTCCTTTTCGAACGCGTCCGTGAGGCGCCGGCCCAGATCTCCGTCGGATTGCGTCCTGCGAGTCCAGGGGTTCGGGAAGATCTCGACCAGCGACGGAGAGAGCGCGTCCCCTTCGGCACACAACACGCTCTCCCACAAGCCGCGTCCCCGATAGGCCCGCGCGGCGTCTTCGAGAAAGGCCCGGTAGAGATCCCCGGCGCCCGAGGCTCCGATCGCCGGAACCAGCCGAGTCTTGACGCGCCCCGCCACCGGAGCGCGCGCGAAGAGCAGGAGTCGCGGAAGAGGGGCCGGCACGGCCCCGATTATCCGCCCAAGGAGACGAGACTAGGTTCCGGGCTTGCCGGGCTCCGCCGGAGGATGCGCCTGCTTCGGGAGGACCGAGACGAAGACGCTCTTCTGGAGGAACGAAGTCAGGTTCGAGACGGCGTCCCGCACGCCGATCGCCAGCTTCTGGCCGCCGGGGACGACGAGCAGCGTCGCGTCGTAGTAGAAGTCCTTGCGCTGCGCGGCGGTGAAGTCCTTCGACGGAATCTTCACCTCCTGCCTCTGGACCTGGAGGTCGGACTGGTTGCCCGCCGCATCCTTCACGACGAAATAAATGAAGAACTGGCCTTCGTACAGATCGCCCGCGGGAAGCAGGCCGAGCTTTCCGATCGGCACCGAGATCCGCACCGGCAGCGAGTAGTTCTCCTTGTCGTAGGGCTTGGGATCCCCCACCGACAACGACGCGCCGAGAGGGTTCTCCGTCCTCGGGTAGGACAGGCTCGCGACGACGGCTTCCGCCGTGCGCGTCTCGATGGATTTCTCGACGAAGCTCGTGCGCGTGCGGACCCGATACCCCTTCTGCTTGACCGAGACCTCGATCTTGTGAGGACGGTCCGTCGCGCCCTTGGCGCTGCGATACCCGAGCGAATAGAAGTTGGAGAAGTCCGCGGCGACTTCGTCGAGATTCGACTTCCAGTCGTTGGTGTTGATCGCGGCGAGACCGCCGGTCTCCTCGGCCATCATCCGGATCGGACCCTGCATGTTCTGGCGGGTGGCGAAGTCGTTGACGTGGACGTCCTTGGTGGACCGCGAGTCCGCCGCCAGCAGGTCGCTCGTCTGGAGTCCGGAGGCGTCGAGCGTGTAGATGGTGACGCCGTTGGCGTTGGCGGCCTGGATGATCTTGATGTACTTCGTGTTCAGGTCGAAGTCGAACTGCTCCATCGTGGCCGACGTGTCCTGGAACTTGTCGCGGATCGCCTCGAACAGCTCGTAGCCCGCTGACGCCGGCAGTCCCTCCGAGACGTAGAGGAAGCTTTTTCGCCCTTCGATGCCGGCCACGCTGTCCAGGGTCTGCTTGATGGCGTCGATCGTGAACTCCATGTCGTTGCGCAGTGAGCGTGCGTAGTTCTTGGCGTAATCCACCGCCTCGCTCGAGGTCTTGGCGTCGGCGATGCGCTCGAGCGTGTCCTTGCGATCTCCCACCGTGTTCGTCCCGCCTCCCGTGTCCAGCTCGATCTGTTCGAGAGCCCCGAGAATCTGTCCGGGCTCCGTCGTGAACTTCTGGCGAACCTTGAGAGAACGGTTGAAGGTCACGACCATCCCCTCGGCGTTGGGGCCGATCGCCGTCGAGACGAATTCCTTCAAACGTTTGAACATCCGATTGCGGTTCTGCGGCTGGATGTTCAGGTTGTCGATGTAAAAGATGTAGTGGGCCGAGAGATCCCTGGGGATGTCAGCCTGCGGCTCCTTGGAGTCGAGCGGAACGACCTTCCCGTCCTCGAGGAGGAGCTTTCCGCCGGTGACGGCGTAGAAGTTCGTGATCGGCTGGAGGACGCCGTCCTGGCGCACCTCGAAGTCCGACGCCTTCAGGCCCGGCACCCGGTTCCCCTTCGAGTCCGTCACCACCACTTCGACGTTGGTGACCGAGACCTCGACGGTTTCGGACACCGGCGGGAAGGGCTGCGGTTCCTGCGGCTTTTCGGGCTTCGGCGCGGGCTTTTGAGCCGGCGCGGGAGGCGGATTCTGGGCTGCGAGCGGCGCCGCGACCACGGCCGCGGCGGCGAGCAGGGCAAGTAAGGAAATTCGCGTCAAACGAGTCCTCCGTTGAGAACGCAAAGCGCTGCTGTCGCCGGCATTATTCCCCGGCTTGGGAAAGGATTGGCTGACCGGAGGACACACGGGCGTCGCGGCCTTGCCGGGTGTCGCGGCCTCGAGATGGTGGCGCGGCGGTCCCTTGCGGGTGGGACAAAAAACTGATTGTTGCTTTGTTGAGAGGAATTCAACAGAATTCGGCCCCCGGGGCGAGTCCGTCCGCCCGGGTGGGGACAAGAGGGAAAGTGCAAGGAGCCAAGCGAAGCATGCGCTATCGCCAACGTGCGGCCGCGGCCGCTTCTCTTCTTATCGCGGTCGTCGCGCTGTCGGGCTGCAACAAGATCAAGTCCAAGCAGGAGATCAAGCGCGGCAACGAGTTTCTGAAAGCCGCCCAGTATCAGAGTGCCCTCGCGGCGTACGAGGAAGCGCTGCGGCTGGATCCCGGGGAGACCAAGCTCCACAAGCACATCGGCATCGCCTACATGGGGATGTACCAGCCGGGGTCCAAGCACGCCAAGGACCTCGAGTTCGCCCAGAAGGCGATCGAAAACCTCAAACTGTACGTGGCGGCCTACCCCGACGACAAGAAGGCCCTCGAGTACCTCGTCTCGATGTACCTGAACACCGAGAGTTACGACGACGCCATCAACTTCTACGAGAACGATCTTCTCAAGAAGGACCCCAAGGACAGCAAGGCGATGCAATCGGTGGCCATGCTGTACTTCAAGAAGGGCGATTTCGACAACGGCGTGAAGTGGCTCAAGGCCCGGCAGACCGTCGAGGGCAACAACCCCGAGGTCTACTATCTGATCGGCGTCCAGGCCTGGGACCGCTCCTACAACTTCCCGGACCTCGACCCGACGTTCCGGGCGAAGATCGTCGACGAGGGGTTGGAAGCCCTGAACAAGGCCGTGGAGATGAAGCCCGACTATTTCGAGGCCGTGTCGTACATCAACCTCCTCTACCGCGAGAAGGCCAAGATGGAGACGGACCCGGTCAAGAAGCAGGAATACACGGACACGGCGAACAAATACCTCCAGCAGGCGCTGGAGATGCGGAAAGCGGCCCAGGAAAAGGCCAAGGCCGAAGCCGCCGCCCAGGGAGGGGCGCCGACGCCGGAACCCGCGAAGTAGGGCCGGTGTCATACCCGTTTGGGGGAATGGTCCATGTTTGAGAACTCACTGATCGAATCGACACATCGAACCGGCGGATCCAAGAAAGCGATGTCGCTGCCGGTTTCCGTGGTCATTCACGGACTGGTCATCGGTGTCGCTCTCGGCGCCTCGATCTGGTTCGTCGGCGACGTGCCGGAGCCCCCGATCCCGGTCACCTTCTACGCAGCGGCTCCCCCTCCCCCTCCTCCCCCTCCGGCGGCTCCCAAGGCCGCCCCCAAGGCGCCCGAAGCGCCCAAGCCCGTCCAGGTTAAGCCCGTCGAAATGTCCCAGCCCGTCGTCATGCCCGAGACCGTTCCCCAGCCCCTGGCAGCGCCCGAGCCTGTCGCGGAGTCCTCGGGAGTCGAGGGCGGCGTCGAAGGTGGCGTGGAAGGCGGCGTGCCGGGAGGCGTCATGGGCGGCGTTCCGGGCGGAACGGGCGCCGGAATGGGCGGCGAGCCTCTGCGCGTGGGCGGCGACGTCAAGGCCCCGGTCCTCACCTCCCGCATCGAGCCCCAGTATCCCGAGGCGGCCCGGAAGGCCCGGATGGAGGGCGTCGTCATCCTGGAGGCCATCATCACGGCCGACGGGAACGTCGAGGACGTCCGTGTCCTGAAATCCGTCAACCCGCTCCTCGACGCCTCGGCGGTTCGGGCGGTGCAGCAGTGGAAATACAAGCCGGCGACGCTGAACGGCCGGGCCGTCCGCGTCTACCTCACGGTGACGGTCACGTTCCGGTTGAACTAGGATTGACAGGACAGGGAGCGGCAGCGGCAGAGAATTCGGAAGGAGCGATTCAATGAGTTTTGACCCAATTCACCTCTGGAACCAAATGACCCCGATCGCAAAGGGAGTCGTCGTGCTGTTGATCATCATGTCGATCTACTCCCTGACCGTGGCCTTCGAACGGTTCCTCTACTACCGCAAGGCGCGCAACCAGTCGGTCGCCTTCGCCAAGCTCGTCACGGGGTACCTGAAGCAGGACAAGCTCCAGGAGGCCATCGACGCCTCGAAGAAGTTCAAGAACAGCCACGTCGCCCGGGTCCTGGCGGCCGGCCTCTACGAGTTCCAGCACGACGTCAAGAGCGGCGGCGCCGGGGTCAAAGGCCACGACATGATCGAGGCCGCCGAGCGGGCCATCGAGCGCGAGGCGCTCGTAACCACCGCCGACATGAAGAAGGGTCTCTCGGGTCTGGCCACGATCGGCACGACCGCCCCCTTCATCGGCCTCTTCGGAACGGTCATCGGCATCATCAACGCCTTCCGCGGAATGGCGCTGACGGGCTCGGGCGGTATCGCCGCGGTGTCGGCCGGAATCGCCGAGGCCCTCGTCACGACGGCGCTGGGACTCTTCGTGGCCATCCCGGCGGTGTGGATGTTCAACATCTTCATGAACAACATCGAGCGCTTCCAGGTCGAGATGTCCAACTCGGCCAACGAACTGATCGACTACTTCATCAAGCGCAGGGGAGCCAGCGCGCTCTCGGCATAGGAGACTTTCCATGGGTATGGGTGGCGGCGGCCGCCGCGACAAGCTGCAGAGCGACATCAACGTCACTCCGCTCGTCGACGTCTGTCTGGTTCTTCTGATCATCTTCATGGTGGTCACGCCGATGCTCCAGAAAGGCGTCAGCGTCCAGATTCCGCAGGCGGACAACCCCGACAAGAAACCCGAGAACAGCAAACAGCGGCTGATCTCGGTCCAGTACACGAATCCTCCGTCCTACTGGATGGACGCCAAGCAGTACAACAAGGCCGAGTTTCAGAACGCCCTCGACGAGATCTACCAGCGCACGCCGTCGGCCGAAATCATCATCAAGGCCGACCAGCGCCTGAAGTATGGGGACGTCAAGGAAGTTTTCAAGATGGCCAAGGACGCGGGATTCCAGGACGTCGGCCTGATCGCCGAGAAGAAACAGAAGACTTAGTCAAGGAGACTCTCGAAAATGGCGATGGCGGCCGGCAGCGGCGCAAGCGACTACAAGAGCGACATCAACATCACGCCACTCGTGGACGTGGTGCTCGTGCTCCTGATCATCTTCATGGTCATCACGCCCCTTCTTCAGATGGGCTATGACGTGAAAGTGCCGCCCAAGGTGCCGCCGCAGGAAAACCAGCCGCCTCCGACTGACCTCATCATCGTGTCGCTAACGCCGACGAACAAGATCTACCTCAACAAGGAAGAGGTCAACGCGCAGACGCTCTCGCTGCGCCTGACCGAAATCCTGAAGAACCGCGCCAACAAGACGATCTTCTTCTCGGGCGACGACGCCGCGAGCTACGGCGAGGTCATCAAGGTCATGGACCTGGCCCGCAATGCCGGCGCCAAGAACATGGGCATCGTGATGGAGGCCGTTCCGGTCGGCCAATAGGTCGAGGTTCCTGCCCCGAGTCTCAAGTCTCGAGCCCTTCTGATATCCTCCCCGGCCGGTTGGCCGGCAGCGCCGGCAGCCGCCGAATCAACGCGAAAACAGGAGTTGGACGAATGTCTTTCGAGCTTGCTCTGCCCCTGATCCTGGCCGTTTCGGTCGGGTCGCTCGTGGTCGCCGGATACCTGGCCTCCTGGGTCCTGAAGAGGGACACCGGAACCTCCGCGATGCAGGCGATCTCCAACGCGATCAAGGAGGGCGCCGAAGCCTTCCTGCGGCGGCAGAACCGCACCATTGCGCTGCTCGCCATCCTTCTGGCCGCATTGATCTTCTTCCTGTACGGATTCGTTCGCGGGCACCATGACTTCGACCCGGTTCCCACGGCCCTTCAGCTGGCCTTCTGGACGACCCTCTCGTTCGTCCTGGGAGCGGCCTGCTCGGTCATCGCCGGATACATCGGCATGTGGGTTTCGATTCGCGCCAACATCCGCACGGCCTCGGCGGCCCGCAGCTCGTTGAACGACGCCCTCCGGATCGCGCTGCGGGGAGGCGCGGTCTCGGGCCTCTTCGTCGTCGCGATGTCGCTCTTCGGCGTCGGCGGCCTCTACTGGCTGGTCAGCCACCTGACCGCGGTGGCGCCGGAACACATTCCGCTCCTGATCGTCGGCTACGGCTTCGGAGCTTCGTTCGTGGCCCTCTTCGCGCAGCTCGGAGGCGGCATCTACACCAAGGCCGCCGACGTCGGCGCGGACCTCGTCGGCAAGGTCGAGGCCGGGATCCCCGAGGACGATCCCCGCAATCCCGCCGTCATCGCGGACCTGGTCGGCGACAACGTCGGAGACTGCGCGGGCCGCGGCGCCGATCTCTTCGAGTCGACCGCGGCCGAGAACATCGGCGCGATGATCCTGGGCGCGACGCTGGCCGCGGCGCTTCAGAAGCAGAACATGGCCTTCTCGGCGGGCATCGTGGGCGTGATGCTCTTCCCGCTGGTCGCGCGCGCGTTCGGCCTCATCGCCTCGATCATCGGCATCTTCCTCGTCAAGACGCGCGAGGACGCCGACCCGATGCAGGCCTTGAACCGCGGCTATTACGTCGCGGCCGCGCTGGCGATCGGGGGCTTCTTCGTGGCCACCAAGTGGCTGCTCCACAACGACGCCCGACCCAACGCGTGGTGGATGTACTTCCTCTGCGGAATGATCGGCGTGCTGACCTCGATCGTCTTCGTCTTCATCACGCAGTACTACACCGAATACCGCTACCGGCCGGTGCGCGAGATCGCCGAGGCCTCCCAGACGGGCCCCGCGACCAACGTGATCACCGGCGTCGCCGTCGGCTTCGAGTGCACTCTGGCCCCGGTCGTCGCGATCTCGGCCGCGATCCTGGCCTCGTACAAGATTGGCGCGGCCGCGCTACCGGGAGGCGGCCTCTTCGGCACCGCCGTGGCCACGATGGGTATGCTCGGCACCGCCGCCTACATTCTGGCGATGGACACGTTCGGCCCGATCACGGACAACGCCGGCGGCATCGTCGAGATGTCCAAGCAGCCGGAGGAGATCCGCAAGAAGACCGACCGGCTCGACGCCGTCGGAAACACGACCAAAGCTCTGACCAAGGGCTACGCGATCGGCTCGGCCGCGCTCGCCGCCTTCCTGCTCTTCTCGGCGTACCTGGACGAGCTCAAGAACTACGGTGCGGCGCTGACCTCCGTCGACCTCTCCAAGCCCGAAGTGTTCATCGGAGCCCTCTTCGGCGCGATGCTCGTCTTCTTCTTCTCGGGCCTCGCGATCAAGGCCGTCGGCAAGGCCGCGTTCGTCGTCATTCAGGACGTCCGCGCCCAGTTCCAGGAGCATCCCGGCATCATGCAGGGCACGGAGAAACCAAACTACGGCCGCACCGTCGACATCGTGACGCGGGGCGCGCTGCGCCAGATGATCGCGCCGGGCCTGGTGGCCGTCTCGACCCCGGTCATCGTCGGCCTGATTTTCAAGCAGTTCCACGTCGGCGCGGAGGCCGTGGCGGGCCTCCTCATGGTGGGCACGATCGCCGGCATCGTCGTCGCGACCTTCCTCAACAACTCCGGCGGCGCCTGGGACAACGCCAAGAAGTACGTCGAGACCGGAGCCTACGGGGGCAAGGGCTCCCCCACGCACAAGGCCGCGGTCGTGGGCGACACTGTCGGCGATCCGTTCAAGGACACCGCCGGACCATCGCTCCACGTGCTCATCAAGTTGCTCGCGACGATCACGCTGGTCTTAGCGCCGTTGTTTATCTAGACCGGGTTCCCCTCTCCCCGTGAGGGGGAGAGGGTCAGGGTGAGGGGCGCTCACCTACACAAATCGGCTCAGGACCTCGTTGGAGACGAGGAATCCCCGCTCGGTGAACCGCACGCGGTCGCCGGCGCGCTCGAGGATGCCGGCGGCGAACCAGCCGTCGTAGTCGGCGGGCAGGCGATCGTCGCCGGCGCTTTTCACCTGGGTCTCGATCGCGGCTCGCGGGACGCCTTCGGAGAGACGCAGTCCCAGGTACACCGACTCCTTCGCGGCCTCGACGTCGCCGACCTCCACGTCGAGAGCGCGCGGCCGGCGCCCTTGCGCCAGTCCTGCGACGTAGGCCTCCAGCGCCGAGACGTTGGCACGCCGGCGTCCCGCCCAATGCTCGTGCGCCGCAACGCCGAGGCCGAGCGTCGGGGTCCTCGTCCAGTACTTCAGGTTGTGGCGGGATTCTCGGCCGGGCTCTCCCCAGTTGGAGATCTCGTAGTGGCGAAGACCCCGGCTCGCCAGCGTCTCGCCCATCTCCAGCCACACGTCCGCCTGGGCGTCGTCGCCGAGGTACGTCTCGGGATGGAGCCTTCGGTCTTCCTCCATGACGCGCGATTTCTCGACCTCGAGCAGGTAGACCGAGACGTGAGAGACGCCAGCCTCCAGCAGCCCGGCGAGGCTGCCGCGGAAACTCTCCGCGGTCTGGAACGGCAGGCCCAGGATGAGGTCGCCCGAGACCGACATGCCCGAGGCTGAAAGTAACGACACGGCCGCGCGCGCCTTCGCGGAGTCATGGCGTCGGCCGACGGCCGAAAGCTCCCGGTCGGAGAGCGACTGCACGCCGACGGAGATGCGCGTTACGCCCGCGGCGTTCCACGACCGTGCCGCGTCCGCCGAAACGTCTTCCGGATTGGCTTCCAGCGTGACCTCGGCGTCCGCCGCGACGCCGAAGCTCTTTCGCAGCGCCGACAGCAGCCGCTCGATCGACGCCGAAGGCAACAGCGAGGGCGTACCTCCGCCGAGGTAGATCGAGTCGAAGACCCAGTCGCAGGCCTCCTCGACGGCCAGGGCGCCTTCCGCCTCGACGGCGTGCAGGTACGCGTCGCGAGACGAGCCGTCCGTCGTCACAACGAACGCGCAGTACCCGCAGCGCGAGGCGCAGTAGGGCAAGTGGACGTAGATGCCGCCGGCGGTCATGGCGTCCCCGAGAGGGCGGCCTCGGCCTCTTCCCGGATCTCGTCGGGAAACGGAAACACCTTGCGAAAGTTCCCTTCGCGGGCGACCGCAGCCAGGTCCCGCGGCGCATCGTCGATCCATCGTACGGCCGCATGCAGGAGGGCGGCGTGGTGGTCGCCGCGGCTGGACGTCTCGGCCAGCTCCTCGAGGCGCGCCGCGGCCCGGACGTTGCCCGCCGGTGTTCCGCGTCCGACCGCGCGTGGAGGGAGCAGCGAAAGACCCGCCTCGGTGCAGGCCGACTGAAGTGCCGAGAGCCGGCGGGTCATCTCGGCAGGCCAATCGCCGTGATGGATGAGGTCGAAGAACCGGTCGGTCGCCTCCGCGGCGGCTTCCCGTGCAGCCACGATCGCGCGGCGGCCCGGTCCGTCGGACGCGGGAACGATCGCCGAGAGAGACGCCGCGCCTCCGGCGCGCGCCGCCGCGATCAACGCGCGCATCTCGTCGGGCTCCGCCGTCCACCCGGGAAGCAGTGGAACCAGCGCCGCCGCCGGGAGACCCGCGGCCCTCGCCTCCGCCAGGCCCGGAAACGCGGCCGCCGCCCGGCCCGGTCGCCAGGAACAGAGCACCACGGCCTCCCCGGCCGGCGCGGCGGGCAGTCCCGTGGGATCGGGATCCAGGAGATACGCGGCCCTGCCCGACTCGATCGCGGCCTCGGAGGCCGCGCGAAAAGCGCCCCGGACCTCCTCGGCCGGAGCGGACGGGCCGATCAGGATGGGACCATCCGGAACCCGTTCCAGCGCTTCATGCCAGCCCGCGGAGTCGCCGGGCCCGGCATAGACCACCGCGTCGGCTCTGCCGTTTCGGAAGCGTCGCTCGACCGGATCGAAGCGAAAGCTCGGACCGATCGGGTCGGGACCGTACGGGAGGAGGCGCCCCGCGAGGCGCCGCCCGGCCACGACCGTCTCTCCGATCCGAGCGGCCGCGGAGGCCGCCGGCTCGTAGACGATCACCGCCGCGACGCCCGGCGCGCCCGGGAGATGGAACCGGACCGGCCGTAGCGGGCGAAGACGTCTGCCTCGAAGTTGACGCGATCCCCGGAGCGGGCGCTCCCGAGAGTCGTGCGGCGGTGCGTCTCGGGGATCACGGCCACGTCGAACGCGCGGCCGCGGCGGCGCGCCACCGTGAGGCTCACGCCGTCGAGCGCCACCGAGCCCTTCTCCACCACGAAGCGCGACTGGCCCGGAGGGATCGTGAAGCGGTAAGTCCACGAGTTGCCGGAGTGCGCGACGCCCAGAATGCGCGCCACGCCGTCGACGTGTCCCAGGACGAAATGGCCGGAGAGCCGGTCTCCCCAGCGGAGCGCCCGTTCGAGGTTTACGCGGCTGCCCCGACGCAGCGCTCCCAGACTCGATCTTCTCAAGGTTTCCGATGAGAGATCCGCCATGAGCCGCCGCGAGGAGCTCGTCGCCGCGGTCAGACACACTCCCGACACGCAGACGCTTTCCCCCGCGGCGACGCGACGCCAGCCGCCCGGCAGCGACACGGTCAGGCGCGCTCCGCCTCGCCTCGAGTCGACCGACTCGACCGTGCCCATGCCGGAGACGATGCCCGTGAACATCCGCGGGAGTCTAGCCCGAGATCCGGCCCCGGCCGCGGCGCCGTACCCGCGCCGTCCAGAGAAAGTCCTCACCGACGCGCTCGCATTCGACGTCCTCGAGGCTCACCGCCCCGGAGAGGGAAAACCCGTCGCCGCCGACGGCGCTCGTGGCGGCGCGGCCGCCAAGCACGCGCGGCGCGGTGAACACCGCGACACGATCCACGAGGGCGGCCTCGAAGAACGAGGCCAGCGTCCCGGCTCCCCCTTCGACCATCACGCTCGCGACCTCGCGCCGGCCGAGCTCGGAGAGGAGACGGCGGAGGTCGACGGTCCCGCGGGAACGGCCCGGCAGACTCCAGACTTCGACGCCGCGGGCTTCCAGGCGCCGGGCTTTCGGATGCGGAAGGCGGACCGCGGTCACGACGAGCTTTCGGCCGGGGCCCGAGAAGACGCGCGCTTTCACCGGCACGCGGAGCTTCCCATCGAGGACGATGCGCCAGTGGGTCCGCGACCGGCCGGGCGAGAGCCGGCGCGTTAAACGGGGATCGTCGGCCGCCACGGTGCCGGCGCCGACGAGAACCGCGTCGTACTCCTCGCGAAGACGCAGGGCCCGGAGCCGCGCCGCCGGTCCCGTGATCCAGCGGCTCTCCCCGGAGGCCGAGGCGATCTTGCCGTCCAGCGTCGCCGCCCACTTGGCGAGCACGAACGGCCGGCCCGAAACGATCCACTTCCGAAACTTCTCGTTCTGCGCCTCGGCGCGGCTCCTCCACTTCGAAGGCGCCCGGCGCACGTCGACGCGCGCCCGGCGGAGCGCCGAGAGGCCGCGCCCGGCGACCAGCGGATTGGGATCCGACGCCGCCACGATGACCCGGCGCACGCCGGACGCCGCGACCGCGGGCGCGCACGGAGGCGTGCGTCCCTGGTGCGCGCACGGCTCGAGCGTGAGGTAGAGGTCGGCCCCGCGCGCGGCCGGTCCCGCCTTCTTCAGCGCCAGGATCTCGGCGTGCTCCTCGCCCGCCTTTCGGTGAAACGCCTCCCCGACGACGCGGCCTCGCGAGACCACGACGGCGCCGACCATCGGATTCGGCGAGACTGAGTCGCGCCCGCGCTCGGCCAGCGCGAAGGCGCGATCCAGCCACGCCAGGTCAATGGGCGGCATCTTCTCCGCCCAGGAGAGCCCGGGCGTACTCGGCCGGATCGAAAGGGACGAGGTCATCCACACCCTCCCCCACGCCCACGTAGAGGACCGGCAGCTGGAGCTCGCGATAGATCGCGAGCACAATGCCGCCCTTTGCGCTGCCGTCGAGCTTCGTCAGCACGACTCCGGTGGCTCCCGCCGCCTCAACGAAACGGCGCGCCTGGGCGAGGCCGTTGACGCCGGTGGTCGCGTCGAGGACGAGCAGCGTCTCGTGCGGCGCGCCCGGGACCTCCCGGCCCGCGATCCTCCGCATCTTCGCCAGCTCCTCCATGAGGTTCTTCTTGGTGTGGAGCCGGCCGGCCGTGTCCACCAGCAGCGACTGGACGCCGCGCGCCCTGGCCGCGGAAAGCGCATCGAACAGGACCGCCGAGGGGTCCGCGCCTTCGTTGTGGCGCACGACCGGAAGATCCAGCCGATCGGCCCAGATCTGGAGCTGGTCGATCGCACCGGCGCGAAACGTGTCCGCGGCGGCCAGCAGCACGCTCCGGTCCTCGGCCTTCTCCCGGGACGCGAGCTTGGCCGTGGTTGTCGTCTTGCCCGAGCCGTTGACGCCCACGAGAAACGTGACGTACAGCGGAACCTCGGCCCGCCGGCCGGGCTTCGGAGCGCTGGAGAGCACGTTCTCGATCTCTTCGAGCAGCATCGTCCTCAAGGCCTCGAGGTCCGTGCGCTGCGCCGATCCCGCCCGCTCGCGCACGGCGTCGGTCAACGCGGCGGCCGTCTCGGCGCCGACGTCCGCCGAAACGAGGGCTTCCTCCAGGGACTCGAGCACCGACTCGTCGATGCCGAGCCCCTTCTTCACCGCCGTCCCGAGCTTCTCGAGGATCTCGGTGTGCGTCATGAAGAGACCACGCTTGACCTTGGCGAAGAAGCCGCGGCGTGCAGGCTTGTCGGGAGAGACGGTCTCGTCGCTCATCGGGGAAGGGGGAAGATACCTTGAAAGCCGGGCCGGCGCCCGGTGCGCCTACGACGTGCTCTTCTCCAGCATCAGCCGCGCCTTGGCGCCCGTGTCGCCCGTCGGATCCAGGTCCACGGCGCGCTGCAGGTAGCGGCGCCCCAGGTCGGCTTTCTGCAGCGACAGCAGACACATTCCCAGACGCAGATTGGCCTCGGCGTTGGTGTTGTCGAGCTTGATCGCGGCCAGATAGTCCTCGGCCGCGCCCTGGAGATCGCCCGCCGATTCCTTGGCGATGCCGCGTCCGAGCATCGCCAGGAAGGATTTCGGATCCCGGGCCAGCGCGTTGGTGAACTCCTCTTGCGCCGCGGCGTAGTCGCCCTGTCGCTGGCGAAGCCTCCCCAGGTTGATCGTCGCCGAAAGCCGGTCGTCCGGATTCTGCGAGCGCTCCGCCGCGTCGAAGTCCGCCTGGGCCTCTTTGTATTGGCCGAGCTCCATCCGGGCCACGCCGCGGTTGTTGTGGTACGAGCCGTTCTCCGGAGCCAGGCTCACGGCCTTGTCCAGCGGTCCCAGGGCTTCCTTGAAGCGGCCTTGCATCAGCAGAGAAAGCCCCAGGCCGTCGTGGACTTCGGCGTTCTTGGGATCCTCCTTCAGGCAGTCGCGAAACGCCTTCTCGGCCTCGGCCGCGCGGCCGTCGCGCAAGAGGACCTGGGCCATGCGTTCGTTGAGCAGGACCTCGGCGGGCGTCTTGGCTTTCGAGGACTTGCTCGCACAGCCCGACACCGCCATGATCAGCGCCAGCGCCGCCGCGGATCGGATTGCGTTGCCCGGATGCCTCATCGCGCCGCCGCCGCGACCCGTCCGGCCGCGCCCGCCGCGTCGCCCGGGATCAGATCCCCTCGCGAGTACGAGCGCGCCAGCGCCTCGACCACGTCCCCGTTGAACCGCGTTCCCGACATCTCGCGAAGTCTCTGGATCACGTACGAAACCTCCATGGCCTTCTGATAGGGACGAGTGGTCGTCATCGCGTCGAACGCGTCGGCGACGGCGACGATCCGGGCCTGAAGCGGAATCTGCTCGCCCTTCAGGCCGTCCGGATACCCGCCTCCCTCCCATTTCTCGTGGTGCCACTTCATACCCGGAATGATAGCGGCCAGCTGCGGAATTGTCTCCATGATCGCCGCGCCCTTGGCCGGATGCGCCTTCATCAGCTCGAACTCTTCGTCGGTCAGCGCCGTCGGCTTTCGGATGATGCGGTCGTCCACGCCGATCTTGCCGACGTCGTGGAGCAGCGCCGAGAGGCGCGTCTTGCGGATTTCGTCGGTCGGCAGTCCCATCTCCTTGGCGATCGCCGACGCGTAACGGGCGACGCGTTCGGAATGGCCTCGCGTGTAGGGATCCTTCGCGTCGATCGCCGCCGCGAGCGCCCGGATCGCCGAGAGAAACAGCTCCTGGTTCTCGCGCGCGGCCTTCTGCACCCTCTCGAAGGCGTCCTTGATCGAGACGCTCATCGCGTTGAAGTTCTCGGTCAGATCCGCGATCTCGGCGGTTCCGGAGACCGCCACCTCGGCGCCGTACTGGCCCTGGCTGACCGCCCGGGTCGACTCCGCCAGGTGCGCGATCGGCCTCGAAAGCGCGCGCGCGAAGAGAAGTCCGAGCAGGAGGGCGCCGGCCAGGCAGGCGGCGCTCCAGAGCACCGTGTCCCGGACCATCCGGTCCACGGAAGCGAAGGCGATGTTGCGGTCGCGCTCGACGAGGACGCCCCAGGGAGGCTCGCCGACCGGCGAAATCGACGCCAGGACGGCGCCCGTCGGCGTCGTCTCGGAGCGCGTCAGCCGAGCCGGGAAGCGCACGAAGTCGGCGACGAGCGAGGAGGGGTGCACCTCGGGTCTCTGGGAGACCGGAAACAGGATACGGCCCCGACGGTCCACCACCGTCGTCCGGACCTCGCGTCGGGCTTCGTCCTGGAGCTCGCGCACGATCGGCTGCCATGAGACCAGGGCCTCCACGACCCCGATGCGCGCGCCCTCGTCGTCCTGGACCGGCGCCGCCAGCACGGCGGCGGCTCCGAGCTCGCCCGCCGCGAACGGAGTTCCCACGTATCGGGCGCCGTCGCGAGCGGACTCGAATCCCTTCCGGAACTCGAGGTCGATCTCCGGGGCCCGGACATCGGGTCCCACAAAGCTGCCGACCCCCTCCAGATTCACGCCGCGCAGTGCGAAGAGCGGGCCCGCGACCTGCAGGGCGCTCTTGAGGATGTCCAGGCCCGCCGCCTGACTGAACGGGTCCTTGTTGGTCAGGTGCTTCCCGAGGCGGATGGCGTCGGCCGCTTTGGCGAGCTGCTGCTCGGCGCTCGCGTAGTAGTTGGCAATGTGGTCCGCGATCGCGGCGGACGAACGGGTCAGGTACTTTTCCTCGAGGTTCTCGAGCGTTCGCCGGTTGCGCCGGATTAAGACGGCCTCGGCGACGAGGAGGGGAACGAGCGAAGCCAGAATCAGGGCACCCGAAAGCAGGACGAAGAGGCGAATCCGACGCCGACCGGAACGCCCGCTCACGATAACGTCATTATAGCCGCTGCTTCGATCCACTCCTCCGCCGGCAGCGCTTCCTCGACGCGTGCCCGGCCGATTCTCTCGAGCAAGACGCCGGCGACGCCGCCGGCCGTGGCCTTCTTGTCCAGCGCGATCAGGGGCCGCAGCCGCTCCGCGCGCCGTTCGGGCTCGGGGAACGGTCCCAGGCGCGCGAGGGTGGTGCGGATCACATCGGCATCCGCCGCGGGCAATCCGGTGCGCCGGCGCGAAAGCTCGAGCGCGGCCGCGATGCCCCACGCCACCGCCTCGCCGTGGCGCAGTGTCTCGTAATTCCCCGCGGCTTCCAGGGCGTGCCCGAGCGTGTGCCCGAAGTTGAGGATGCGCCTCCGGCCGCTCTCCCGCGGATCCGCCGAGACCACCGCCGCCTTCACGCGCGCGGCACCCGTCAGAAGCGAGAGCACCGCGTCGGGACCCCGCGCGAGGATCTCGTGCAGCGCGCGCACGCTCGCGGCGTGGAGTGCGGCGTCCGCGATCCATGCGGCCTTGAAGGCCTCGACTAGCCCCGCGCGGTAGTCCCGCTCCGGCAGCGTCTCGAGGCACGTCGGATCGATCAGAACGGTTCTCGGCGGATGGAAGCTTCCGAGCAGGTTCTTTCCGCGCGGGTGATTGACTCCCGTCTTGCCTCCGATCGCGGCGTCCGACATGCCCGCGGTCGTCGTCGGCACGGCGTTCCACGCCACGCCCCGCAGCAGGATCGCGGCGGCGAAGCCGACGACGTCAGTGACGACGCCTCCCCCGACAGCCACGAACGCGTCGTCCCTCCGCACACCCGCCGCGAGCGCGGCCTCCGCGATCGCCTCGACGGAAGAGAGCGTCTTGGCCCGCTCTCCGTCATCGATCGTCAGGTCGAGGAGCAGTTTCCCCCGCAGCGCGACGCGAACGCGGGCAACCGCCGCCTCGGCGGACCGAGGCGCGACCAGGAGAAACCGCCCCGACGGCGACACGAGATAGCGGGCCGCGTCGTCGAGGAGGCGCTTGCCCGCGAGAATGACGCCGCCGCCCGCGACCTCGATCGTTTCGGGCGAAGGCGCCGCGCTCACCCGTCCGACCGCTTCGGCGGCTCGAGGCCGAGCTCTTTCAACTGCACCGGAAGGACGCCCGTGGGAGCCTTGGTCATCAGGTCGATCCCCGAAGTCGTCTTGGGGAACGCGATCACATCTCGCAGCGACGACGCGCCCGCGGCGATCGCGCAGATCCGATCCAGACCCAGCGCGATCCCTCCGTGCGGCGGCGCGCCGTACTTCAGGGCATCCAGAAGGAAGCCGAACCTCTCGCGCCCCTCGGTTTCCGAGATTCCGAGCACGCGAAAGACCCGCTCCTGCAGATCCGCGCGGTGGATTCGGATCGAGCCCGAGCCGAGCTCCCATCCGTTGACGACCACGTCGTACGCGCGGGCCCGCACGCTGCCCGGATCCGACTCGAGCCGGTCGATGTCTTCCTCTCTCGGTCCGGTGAAGGGATGGTTCATCGGAAACCACTCCTTCTTCTCCTCGTCGAAGCCCAGCAGCGGAAACTCCGTGACCCAGCAGAACGCGTAGCGGGATTCGTCCACCAGCTTGTGCTCGCGGGCGACCTCGGCGCGCAGGGCCGCGAGGGCGGCAAAGGCCGCCGACTCCCGATCCGCCACGATCAACAACAGGTCGCCGTCGCCGGCGCCGGCCGTCGCCAGAAGCCGTTCCAGCGCGCCCTCCGGCAGGCTCTTCTTCGCGGGCGACGTGATTTCGCCGCCCGCGCGCTTGACCCAGAGCAATCCCGCGGCGCCGTGCTCGCGGGCTTTCTCCGTCAGCTCGTCCAGGCGTTTCCGGGACGCGGACGCTCCGCCCGGAACGCGAAGGCCCCGGACCGTCCCTTTCGATCCGAGCGCCTTATCGAACGGGGCGAAGCCCGTGCCGGCCGCGGCCGCCGACAGGTCGCACAGAGTCAGGTCGTAGCGCAGGTCCGGGCGGTCGGTCCCGTACTTCTCCATCGCCTCGCGAAACGTCAGGCGCGGGAACGGCCGCTGTGCGCGGATGCCCGCCGCGGCGAACGCCTCCACGAGAAATGCCTCGACCGTGTCGAAGACCATCTCCTCGGTCGGGAACGACATCTCCAGGTCGATCTGCGTGAACTCGAACTGCCGGTCGGCGCGGAGGTCCTCGTCGCGGAAGCAGCGGGCGATCTGGAAGTACTTCTCGAAACCCGACATCATCAGGATCTGCTTGAAGAGCTGAGGAGACTGCGGCAGCGCGTACCACTGGCCGCGATGGACGCGGGACGGCACCAGGAAATCGCGCGCGCCTTCCGGCGTGGAGCGGGTCAGCATCGGCGTCTCGACCTCGAGGAATCCCTTCTCGTGAAGGACCTTGCGCACGCGAAAAGCGATCTCGTCGCGGAGCACGAAGTTCTTCAGCATCGCCGGCCGCCGCAGGTCGAGGTACCGGTACTCCAACCGAAGCTCTTCGGTCGCATTGGTCCGGTCCTCGACGACGAACGGTGGAGTCTCCGACCGGGCCAGGAACTCCAGGCTCGAGGCGACGACCTCAATGTCGCCCGACGGAAGCTCGCGGTTGCGCTGCCCTTCCCCGCGCATCACGACCTGTCCCTCGATCGCCACGACGTCCTCGTGCCGCGCCTCGGAAGCCGCGGCGACCGCCGCCTCCGGACACCGCGCACGGTCGAAGACGACCTGGACGAGGCCGCTGCGGTCGCGAAGCGTCAGGAAGATCAGGTCGCCGAGGTCGCGCCGGCGCGAGACCCAGCCCTGCAAAAACACCGTCTTCCCGGCGTCGGAGGCGCGCAGCGCGCCGGCCGCCTGTCTCTCTCTCATCGTTCCCTTCCCGCGCCCAGCCGCTCCGCCAGCTGCGCTCGCGAAAAGGTCTGCTGCTCGCCGGTCGACAGATCCTTGATGGTGACGGCCTTCTCTTCTCGCTCGCGGGATCCGAGAAGCACCGCGTGAATCCCGCTCGCGCAAAACGCGTACTGAGCCGGTTCCCTCGCCGCCTGCGCCGCGCGGGCCAGCCCCTTGACCAGGCCCCGGCCGGTCAGGTCGCTTTCGACGACCGCGTCCGGAGCCGCCGTGCGGATCTCCTCCGCCACTGCCAGAGCGTAGGCGAGCTCGTCGGGCGAATCGGGCACGACGAAGAACACGGGACGAGCGGTCCGGCCATCGCTCTGCATCGCCGCAATCAGGCGGTCCTCGCCGATTGCGAAGCCCACGGCCGGAGTGGGAGGTCCGCCGAGGTCTCCGATCAGGTTGTCGTAGCGGCCTCCCCCGAGCAACGCGTTCTGCGCCCCGAGCCTCTCGGAAGCCACCTCGAAGACCGTCCGCGTGTAGTAGTCGAGGCCCCGGACGATCGACGCACTCTCGGTAAACCGCACGCCCGCCGCCTTCAGCAGCGCCTTGAGCTCCTCGTGCTGCCGGCGCGACGCCTCGTCCAGAAAGTCGAGCGTGCGGGGCCCACCGTCGAGGACCCGCGCCACTTCCGGATCCTTCGAGTCGAAGAGGCGCAGCGGATTCTCCTCGAGCCGGCGGCGGTCTTCCGCTCCCAGCCGCTCGGCCTGCGGGCGCGCGTGATCCTGGAGCGCCTTGGAGAAGATCGTCCGGGCCTCGCCCACGGGGATGCAGTTGAGCGTCGCCGTCAGGTCGCGAAAGCCGAGGGCCCCGAGAAAGGCGAAGAGCATGATGAGGACTTCGGCGTCTCCCGCGGCCCCCGCAACTCCCACCAGCTCCACGCCGATCTGGCGAAATTCCCGGTAGCGACCGGCCTGCGGCTGCTCGTAGCGAAACTGGGGGCCCGCGTACCACAGTCGGATCGGCCGCGGCGCATCCTGGAGGCCGCGTTCGACCAGAGCGCGCACGACACCCGCCGTGTTCTCGGGCCGCAGCGTCAGGGAACGGTTCTTGCGGTCCGGGAACGTGTACATCTCCTTGTGGACGATGTCGGTCGTGTCGCCCACCGAGCGCGAGAAGAGGTCCGTCGCTTCGAACGTGGGCGTGCGGATCTCTCCGTAGCCGTACGACCCGAACACGCGTCGAGCCGTCGCCTCCACGGCGGCGAACCGCTCGCTCTCGGGCGGAAAGAGGTCGTGGGTCCCCTTGGGCGCCTTCAGTCGGCCTCTCACCGCGCCCACGCCCCGTCGACCTTGTAGTACTCCTCTTTGTAGCCGAGATAGTTGAGGTGGTAGTGTCGCAGGTCTTCGACCTCGGCCGCGGAGAGGTCCCGCGCCCTCTTCGCGGGGGCTCCCAGCCACAGGGTCCGGGGCGGCACGATCGTGCGGGGCGTGACGAGAGCGCCGGCGCCGATGAACGCGGACTCGCCGACGTCGGCGCCATCCATCACGGTCGCGCGGATGCCGATCAGCGCTCCTTTTCGGACCGTCGCGCCGTGCACGATCGCTCCGTGGCCCAGCGTGACTTCCTCCTCGAGCACCGTGGGATGCGTACCGACGGTGACGTGGATCGCGCAGTTGTCCTGGATGTTGGAGCGCGCGCCGATGCGGATGTAGTTGCAATCTCCGCGGACGACCGAGTTGTACCAGACGGACACGTCGTCGCCGAGGACGACGTCGCCGATCACGGCCGCCGTTTCGGCGAGATAAACCCGCTGCCCGAGGACGGGCTTCTTGCCCGCGTATTCCTTGAGGAGGCCCATAAAAGCGGGCAATTTAGCACGGAACCGCCTCTCACCCGCGCGCCGGCGGCCAGTCGAACGCGCCTTTGCGGAGGACTCGCGGCGGATCCACCGAGGCATCGACGAGCGTCGTCGGCAGCCCGCCCGGAGACGGGCCGCCGTCCACGAGGACGTCGATCTCCCCGGCGAACTGCCGCTCCACTTCGTCCGCGGTCTCGCACGGACGCTCGCCGGAGCGGTTCATGCTCGTCGCGGTGACCGGTCCCACCACGCGAAGCAGCGCGCGCACCCCCGCATGCGCCGGGACGCGCACGGCGAGCGTCGAGGCGCCGAGAGACGCGGACACCGGCGCGGCGAGCGGAAAGACGACCGTCAGAGGCGCCGGCCAGATCGCGAAGAAGCGATCGAGCGCTTCCGCGGAGGCGCTCACGCCGAGCTCCACCAGCTGCTCGCGATCCGCGCACAGGACGAGGAGCGGCTTCTCCTCGCCGCGCTGCTTGGTCGCGAGCGCGCGCCCGACCCCCATCGCGCTTCGAGGATCGACGGCGAGTCCATAGAAGGTTTCCGTCGGGATTGCCGCGAGACCACCGGCCCGCAGCGTTTCGGAAAGCGAAAGGCGTTCGGCCTCCGACGCGAGGA
>Ga0075433_10000111_pt1 | contig 40433 bp, 38 predicted proteins | sample RhiMethybrSRZTD2_FD_75299 | JGI IMG/M metagenome (GOLD analysis project Ga0075433, IMG submission 75299) | Populus rhizosphere microbial communities from Tennessee, USA - Rhizosphere MetaG P. TD hybrid SRZTD2 | ecosystem: Host-associated > Plants > Roots > Rhizosphere > Soil | place: USA... | reverse complement strand
GATCGTCGGGGCGACGGAGCCGCGCTGGCCGTAGACGACATAGACCGTGCCGGCGCCATTGGAGACGCCGACGAGCTGGTCCGGCACCCCGTCGCCGTTGACGTCGCCGGCATTCGCGACCGGCATGTCGCCGCTGATGTCCGCGTCGGTCACGAGCCGGTAGCCCTGGCTCGCCGGCAGGGAGGCGACCGGAACCGTCTGCTTCCATCCTCGCCGTCCGTACACGACATAGACGATGGAACGTGTCCCGGGCGCGGAGACGAGCGCATCGGGAATGCCATCCCCGTTCACGTCCGCCGCGTTGACCGCCTGGTCGATCCCGATGCCGCGCTGCCCGACGACGCGCGCCTGGTAGTCGCTATTCAGGTCGACCCATGGCGCCGTGAGGGGCGGTGCGGCCGACGTCATGCCGACCACGGTCCCTGCAGCTAGCACGACCGCCAATGCGAGACCCCAACGCATCGGCGCAATCTGTAACGGGTAGGGCGAGCCGGGTCAAGACCCAGGTTTCCCGGCGCGCACCGCGATGCGTACCCTCCGCGTGTGGACGCCGACGCGGTCGAGCTCCGGGTGCTGGGATGCCTGATCGAAAAGCAGCGGACGACCCCCGACGTCTATCCGCTCTCGCTGAACGCGCTGCGGGGCGCCTGCAACCAGACGACGAATCGCGACCCGGTCGTCGACTACGACGAGCCGACGATCCGCGAAGCGCTCGAGCGGCTGAGTCGGAGGCGGTGGGCCCGGCTAGCCAGTGGCCCCGGCAGCCGGGCGGTCAAGTACCGGCACCTGCTCGATGAGGCACTGGAACTGTCGGGGGCCGACCTGGCGCTGCTCTGTGTGCTGATGCTGCGCGGACCACAGACGCCGGGTGAGCTCAAGCAGCGTTCGGAACGGCTGTACCCATTCGACTCACTGGTCGCCGTGCACGAGAGGCTCGAGACGCTGATCGCCCGGGAGTTGGCTAGGCGGCTCGAGCGGCGGCCTGGGCAGAAGGAGGAGCGCTACGTCCAGCTGCTCGGGGAGGATGCCCCGACGACGGACGTGCCGTGGGTGGAAGCGCAGACACCGCCGCCCGCCGCCGTAGGGACTGGCGTCGATGCACGCCTGGAGGCGCTGGAGCGCGAGGTCGCGGCTCTCCGTGAGATCGTGAGCTCCTTGCAGCCGCCGAACGGCTAGAGGCTTGATGTGAAACTCCCACACCCCCGGATGACGCCCGCGACACTGCGCATCTCGCCCCGCTCGCCCTTGCCCGTACCGCACTGGGTACGCGCTGCGGGCGAGCGGAACGACCTGCTTGGTCGCTGACGACCCCGAGAGCGCGGGAGTTTCACATCAAGCCTCTAGCGGGCGACACGCCACGAGGGCTATCCTCGCGGCCGTGGAGCCGACGAAGTTCCTCCTCGACGAGTCGCAGATCCCGCGCCGCTGGTACAACATCCGCGCCGACATGCCGCACGCGGCGCAGCCGGTGCTGCATCCGGGCACCGGCGAGCCGGCGGGGCCGGACGACCTGGTTCCGCTGTTCCCGATGGAGCTCATCCTCCAGGAGGCCAGCGAGGAGGCCGAGGTCGCCATCCCGGAGGAGATCCTCGGCATCTACAGCCTCTGGCGGCCGACGCCGCTCTATCGCGCGCACCGGCTCGAGCGGGAGGTCGGAACGCGGTCACGGATCTTCTACAAGTACGAGGGCGTCAGCCCGCCGGGAAGCCACAAGCCGAACACCGCCGTGGCGCAGGCCTACTACAACAAGCGAGAGGGCCGGACGCGGCTCGCAACCGAGACCGGCGCCGGGCAGTGGGGGAGCGCGCTCGCCTTCGCGTGCAAGCTCCTCGATCTCGAGTGCAAGGTCTACATGGTCAGGATCTCGTACGAGCAGAAGCCGTTCCGGCGCTCGCTGATCCAGGCCTGGGGCGCGACGATCGTGGCCAGTCCGTCAGACGAGACCGAGAGCGGCCGCGCGATCCTCGCGAGGGATCCCGACTCGCCGGGGAGCCTCGGCATAGCGATCTCGGAGGCCGTCGAGGACGCGGCCGGGCGGGACGACACCGCGTACTCGCTGGGGAGCGTCCTGAACCACGTGCTCATGCACCAGACGATCATCGGGCAGGAAGCGCTCGCCCAGATGGAGATGGCCGGCGCGTTTCCCGATGTCGTGATCGGCTGTGTCGGCGGCGGCTCGAACTTCGCCGGTCTCGCGTTCCCGTTCATCCGCGAGAAGATCGCGGGCCGCGACATCGAGATCCTCGCGTGCGAGCCGGCGGCATGCCCGACGCTGACGCGCGGCCTCTTCGCCTACGACTTCGGCGACACGAGCAAGCTCACCCCGCTCGTGCCGATGCACACGCTGGGCCACGACTTCGTGCCGGCTCCGATCCATGCGGGCGGCCTTCGCTACCACGGCGTCGCGCCACTCATCTCGCAGCTCGTCCTCGACGGGCTCATGCGCGCGGAGGCATACGTCCAGAGCGACGTGTTCGCGTCCGCGGTGCAGTTCGCGGGGACGGAGGGAATCATCCCGGCGCCGGAATCGGCGCACGCGATTCACGCCGCGCTGCTCGCCGCCAGGCGGGCGGACGAAGCCGGCGAGGAGCGCACGATCCTCTTCAACCTCTCGGGCCACGGGCACTTCGACATGGCCGCGTACGACAACTACTTCGCCGGAAAGCTCGAGGACGTCGCGCTCGACGAGCAGGAGATCGAGCGCGCGCTGAAGGCCATCGAAGGCCTGCCAGTGCCGAGCGCGTAGCGGGGAGATGCTCTTAGAGAAGCTCGCGCTGACCTCGGAGGAGGTCGCGCGGACGAGCAGCCGCCTGGGCAAGGTCGAGCTGCTCGCCGGGACGCTGGGCGGGATGGATGCGACCGAGGTGGCCACGGGTGTCGCGTACCTCTCGGGGAGGCTCCCGCAGGGGACGGTCGGGGTCGGCTGGGCGTCGCTCCGCGACCCGCCGCCGCCGGCGTCGCCACCGCCGACGTTGCGGCTCCTCGACGTCGACGCGGCCGTCGCCCGGCTGGCGAAGGTGGCCGGGAGCGGCTCGCAGGGCCGGCGGCGCCGCGAGCTGACGGAGCTGTTCTCGCGTGCCACCGAGGCCGAGCAGCGGTTCCTGACGCGGCTCCTGCTCGGCGAGTTGCGGCAAGGCGCGCTCGAGGGCGTGATGGTGGATGCCGTCGCACGCGCCGCCGGCCTGCCCGGATCTGTGATTCGCCGTGGGCTGATGCTCTCGGGCGATCTCGGCGTCGTCGCCGCGGCGGCGATCGGCGAGGGGGCGGCCGGCCTCGAGCGGTTCCGGCTGACTCTCCTGAGCCCGATCAAGCCCATGCTCGCGCAGACCGCGGACGGCCTGCCGGAGGCGCTTGCGCGCGCCGGCCCGGCCGCGGTGGAGTGGAAGCTCGACGGCGCGCGCATTCAGGTTCACCGGCTCGGCGACGAGGTGCGCGCGTTCACCCGCAACCTCGCGGACGTCACGGACCGGCTGCCGGAGGTCGCGGAGGCCGTTCGCCGGCTTCCGGTCGAGGCCGTCGTGCTCGACGGCGAGGCGATCGCGCTCCGCGCCGACGGCCGGCCGCAACCGTTTCAGGTGACGATGAGCCGGTTCGGGAGCCGCCTGGACGTCGGCGAGCACCGTCGGCGTGTCTCGCTGTCGCCGTTCTTCTTCGACTGCCTGCACGTCGACGGCGACGACCTCCTCGATCTCCCGGCGCGGGAGCGGTTCGCGGCGCTCGCCGATCACGTCCCGACGGAGTTGCGCGCGCCGCGCTCGGAAGGCGTCGACGAGGCCGAAGCGGAGCGCGTCCTCGACGAGGCGCTCGGGCGCGGCCACGAGGGGGTGATGGTGAAGGCGCTCGACTCGCCGTACGAGGCCGGCCGGCGCGGGGCGAGCTGGCTCAAGGTGAAGCGCGCGCACACGCTCGACCTCGTGGTCCTCGCCGCCGAGTGGGGTCACGGGCGCCGGCAGGGCCGCCTCAGCAATCTGCACCTCGGCGCGCGGGATCCGGAGCGCGGCGGCTTCGTGATGCTCGGGAAGACGTTCAAGGGAATGACCGACCAGATGCTTGCGTGGCAAACCGAGGAGCTCCTGCGGCTCGAGAGCGGCCGCGACCGCTACATCGTCCACGTTCGGCCCGAGCTCGTCGTCGAAGTCGCGTTCGACGGTGTGCAGCGGAGCCGGCGCTACCCGGGAGGCGTCGCCCTGCGTTTCGCCCGCATCAAGGGCTACCGCCCGGACAAGTCGGCCGCGGAGGCGGACACGATCGAGACCCTTCGAGCGATCCGCGACGGGTGACACCGTCGGTCGAAGGTCGTACCCTGCGGGCAAGTGACCGCGGGAGATGGACGCATCCGGTGCGTCATCGCCGATGATCATCCAGCGATCGTCGAGGCCGTTTGCAGCTACCTCGAGCTCGAGGAGACGATCGAGGTCGTTGGCCGAGCCGTCAACGGCGTGGACGCGCTGGAGTTGATCGAGCGCCGGGTCCCCGACGTCGCCGTCCTCGACCTCCGCATGCCGCGCCTCGACGGTATCGAGGCCACGCGGCGGCTCGTCTCCTCGGGCGCGCGGACATCGGTCATCCTCTACACGGGGTATCCCGAACGCTCCCATCTCCTCGAAGCGCTCGACGCCGGAGCGCGCGGCTTCCTCGGCAAGGAGGCGCCGCTGCCGGACCTCGTTCGAGCGATCACGGTCGTGGCCTCCGGCGGCACCTATGTCGATCCAGCGCTTGCCGCCGTCCTCGTGGGGCCGCAGGCCACCGAGCGGCTGCACGCGCTCAGCAAGCGCGAGCGCGAGGTCCTCCGGCTGCTCGCGGACGGCCTTCGGAACGAGCAGGTGGCGACCAGCCTGGAGATCTCGCCGCTAACGGTTCGCACGCACGTTCGCAAGGCGATGGAGAAGCTCGAGGCGGACACGCGCACACAGGCGGTCGCGACCGCCTTGCGCGAATCCCTGATCTCGTAGCCGCTCAAAATCCGGTCGCGGCTCCGCCACGACCATGATGATTTTGAGCGGAAAGCTCGACCCAGGCGGCAGTTAGCGGGGTCGAGCACAGCCCGACCCCGCGGCCGACCGCTCTCTCTGGCAATGCGGGGAGGAGCCGTACCCGGGCAAAATCGTCATGGTTCCGGCAAAGCCGGCGCCGGATTTTGGCCGGCGACGCATCGCCAAAAAGGGCGATGCGCGCGACGCCACTTTGGCGATTGTCGGCGGGCGCGGTCGCGCCGAAGATGGGGTTCGTGATTAGCAACGAATATGCCGTGCTGGGTGCACGGCTGGACGGAACCGTTGTCTTCTGGAACAAGGCTGCCGAGCAGCTCTACGGGCACAAGGCCGGCGAGATCCTCGGCTCCGGCATCGACAGGCTGTACGCCCCGGCCGACGTGGCGGCGGGCCTGCCGAGGGCGCTGATCAACGCCACCCTTCGGCGCGGCAGGTGGCACGGCTTTGCAAAACGAAGGCGGCGCGACGGCAGCAGCCTGAGCGCGCGGACGCTCATGGTGCCGATCGTCAGCGGGCAGGAGGTCGAGCACGTCTTCGAGGTCAGCGTCATCGGCCACAACGGGAAGCCGATGCCGCTGATGCCTGCTCTGGCCGCGGTGAAGGAGTCCTTCCCGCTGCCGCTGCACGGGGGTCGTCGATGAGGACGATCTACGTCGCCGACGGCAATGCCGCCGACCGCGAGCACGTCTTTGACGCACTCCGCGACGACCGCCACGACGTGATGTGCTTCTCGGACCCGTGCGTCGCACTACGGAGCTGCGCGACGGATCCGCCGTGCCTGCTGATAACCGAGGCCGTCTTCGCGGACATGACCGGCTTCTGGCTGATCCGCGAGATGCGGAAGCTCGTCCCCGACGTACCGGTTCTCGTCCTCACAGACGCGTACACGCGCGAGGCCGTCGAGGCGCTGACCAGCGACGCGGGGTCGGCGAGCTACCTCGCCAAGCCGGCAAGCATGAGTACGATCCGCGCCGCCGCCGACGTGGCCTTGCTCGCTCGGGCGTGGCTCGCGGCCGGCGGCTCGCCCGACGATGCTGCGACCCTCGAAGACCTCGCCGGGCCAACGGACGGCGAGCGGACACGCCAGTGGCGGCTGGACGTCCTCGTCCGCGCCGGCTATCCGCAGGTGTTTGCCGAGCTGATCGCGCGACAGCTGCACGCCGATCTGCACGTCGCCGTCGACCTCGTCCGGCGCGGGTGCGGGCCGGAGCTGGCGACGCGAATCCTCGTCTGAGCCCTGGTACGCTGGCACGGATGACCTTGCCGCTCGGCCGGGGTCGCGAAGACGCCTGGCGCGCCACCATCTCGAATAAGAACGGCTAGTCCGCCGCTTCCGCTCACGCGTCGGAGGAAGCGGCGGGACACGACGCGCGCCTGGGCTCCAGGGAGAGTTCCGGTATCGCGCACCGTCCCGCACGATCGAAGGGAGGGTGTCGCGATGCCAATGCCCCACAGGACCCAGATGCAGGTCATCAAGCGTCGCCTCGTCGGCAAGGAGGGCGCCGAGCGGATCCGCGAGCTGCGCGCCATCCTCGACGAGCTGCCCGGCTACCGCAGCGGGCCCTACGCGGACATCCGCAAGTGGGTGAACGCGCAGATCGAGGGCACTCGCACGCGCGCACGGGTCGTCCACCGGGACTCGATCGCCGTCCGGCGGGAGGGTGCCGCGCAGGTTGCGTTCGTCGGGCCGCCGAACGCCGGGAAGTCGTCGTTGCTGCAGGCGCTGTCGAACGTGCAGATCGCGACCGGGGACTACGCGTTCACGACGACGCGACCGGTGCCGGCGCTGACCCGGATCCACGACGTGCTCGTGCAGCTGGTCGAGATTCCCGGCCTGATCGAAGGCGCGGGCGAGGGGCGCGGAGGAGGGCGCGCGTTCCTCGGCGTGCTGCGGAACGCAGATGCCGTCGTCCTGTGTCAGGACTCGAGCGCGCCGCCCGACGCCCTGCTCGCGATCCGGGCCGAGCTGGAGCGGGCGTCCATCTCGATGCCGTCGATCGTCGCTTCGACGAAGGCCGACGAGGCGGAGTCGCAAACGGTGGCCGGCCTCCGCGAAGCGTTCGCGGACCTCGAGATCGTTCCGGTCTCCGTACTGGACGACGACAGCCTCGCGACCTTCGCGGAAGCCGTCTGGCAGCTGACCGGCCTTGTCCGCGTCTTCGCGCGCCGTCACGGAGACACTGAACGGAACCCGGTCGCGCTCCGTCCGCCGGCCACCGTTGCCGACGTCGCGGCGACGATCCACCACGAGCTCGCCCGCGACCTCCGCGGCGCACGGGTGTGGGGGTCGTCCGCCCGGTTCGAGGGCCAGCGCGTCGGCGCGCGCCACGAGCTCGCGGAGGGTGACGTCGTCGAGATCCTGACCTAGGATCACCGGCCAGGATGGATGAGCGGAGGCTCCGTCTCCTCCTCGCCGCGGCGTCGATCAGCCTCTTCGTCGTCCAGCTCGATTACTTCGTGGTCAACCTCGCGCTGCCGCGCATGGCGAGCGACTTCGACGTTTCGACGAGCGATCTCCAGTGGGTGATCAGCGGCAACATGCTCGCTGTCGCGTCACTTCTGATCTTCGGCGGACGCGTCGGCGACATCTTCGGACGACGGCTGGCGCTCCTGGTCGGGCTCGCAGGCTTCGCTGCGGCGGCCCTCGTCTGCGGGTTGGCGCCGGATGCCGGCGTCGTGATCGGCTTTCGTATCGTGCAGGGCGCGGCTTCGGCGCTGATCTTTCCGGTCGTGATCTCCGTGCTCTCGAACGCCTTCCCCGAGGAGCACCGCGGCAAGGCGATCGGCTTCGCCTACGGCATCGCAGCCGTCGGCTCGGCGCTCGGGCCGCTGATCGGGGGCGGCCTGACCGAGGCGCTCTCGTGGCGCTGGGTCTTCTTCGCGCTCGTCCTGCTTGCCGGCGTCGCGTTCGTTCTCGTGCTGACGTCCGTGTCCGAATCGCGGGACGAGACCGTGCCGCGACACCTGGATGTGCCCGGCGTCGTCACCGTCAGCCTCGGCGTTGCGGCGGTCACCTTCGCCGTCGACCGCGCTCAAACGTGGGGCTGGATCGCCGGAAAGACCCTCGCGGTCTTCGGCGCCGGCGTCGGCCTCCTGCTCGTCTTCGGCGCCATCGAACGTCGGGCGCGGTGGCCGCTGGTCGAGCTCTCGCTTTTCCGGAACAGGCCCTTTGATCTCGTTGTCGCCGGCTGCACGGTCGCGAACGTCGCCTTTGCCGTGATGGTCTACAGCGCCACCATCTACCTCCAGGAGGTGCGCGGGCTGTCACCGATCGTCGCGGGGGTGGTCTTCCTCGCACCGGCGCTCGGAGCAGCGCTCGGCGGGCCGCTCGCCCCGCGGCTCGGGGCGCGCATGCCGCCGCGGCTGGTCTCGGCCGCGGCGAACGGCGTCGGCGGTCTCGGCGTCCTCGGGCTCGCGCTGCTCGGCGACAACTCCTGGGTGCTGTACCTGTCGATGTTCGCCGTCGCCGGCGTCGGGCTTGGAGTCGGGTGGGCGTTCGCGAGCGTCGGCACGCAGGCCGTCGTTCGCAAGGAGCGGGCCGGCGAGGCGTCCGGCGTGACGCTCACCCTCGTCGTCGGCGTCGCCGGGCTCGCCGTCGCCTCCGCGGCGAGCGCGCTGCGGGAGCTGGGCCAGCACGGCACGTCGCTGGGCGACGCCATCACGTGGGTACTCGTCGTCGTCGCGGGCCTGGCGCTCCTGAGCGCCGCCGTCCTGCCGGCGCTCGGGTCGAGGCGGAAGAAGCCGCTTCCCGGCATCGAGACTGACGTCGCTTGACGGCGCGTAGACTCGCGGCTGTGCGGATCGTTGCGTTCGTACTCGGTCTCGTAGTCGTTGTCGGTGTCGGGGCGAGCGCTGTGGTCCGTTCGGGATTACTTGTGGGCGCGCCTCCTCGACGGGGCAAGAGGCTGACATTGCCTACCTCGTGACAACGCATCGGATGATGGGGTTCGGTTTCGGCCCCGGCTGATCTGCTGCAGCGGGAGGCGGCGGGCACAACGATTTCGTAACGCACGACCAACACGGCGTCTGCTTCTCTAAGAGGCTTAGATCAAGCGAAACGAAGGAGTGACGGTGGATGAAGAGCAGCCGACCCTGAGCGTCGTCGGCGGGCGGGCGGGGCACGAGGCGCTCGAGACGGCCCTGTTCGAGATCAAGCGGGTGATCGCCGGGCAGGACGAGATGCTCGAGCGCGTCCTCGTCTGCCTGCTCTCGGGCGGGCACCTGCTGATCGAGGGCGTCCCGGGCCTGGCCAAGACGCTGACGATCAAGACGACTGCTGCGGTGCTCGGCGGGACGTTCAACCGCGTGCAGTTCACGCCGGACCTCGTGCCCGCCGACCTGGTCGGGACGCGGATCTACCGGCCGGGACAGGAGCGGTTCGACGTCGAGCTCGGCCCGGTCTTCTGCAACTTCCTCCTCGCCGACGAGATCAACCGCGCGCCGGCGAAGGTGCAGTCGGCGCTGCTCGAGGTGATGCAGGAGCACCAGGTCACGATCGGCGGCCAGACGTTCGCCGTTCCCGATCCGTTCCTCGTGATGGCCACGCAGAACCCGATCGAATCCGAGGGCACGTACCCGCTTCCCGAGGCGCAGGTCGACCGCTTCATGCTGAAGGTGCTCGTCGACTACCCGGGGGTCGAAGACGAGATGACCGTCGTCGAGCGGGCGCTCGCCGACGCGGTCGCCGTCCGTCAGGTGGTCGACCTGGAGCGGCTCACCGAGCTGCAGGTGGCGACGCGTGCGATCTACGTCGACCCTGCGGTCGCCCGGTACGCCGTCGCGCTCGCGACCGCCACGCGACGCCTGGATCAGGTCGGCCGAGCCGATCTTCAGCCGTACGTCGCGTACGGCGCGAGCCCTCGCGGCCCCATCAACCTCGTGCTGGCAGCGCGCGCGCTCGCGCTGATCAGGGGGCGCGAGTACGTGCTCCCGCAGGATGTGCAAGAGCTCGCGAAGGACGTGCTTCGCCACCGGCTCGTCCTCACGTACCAGGCGCTCGCGGAGGAGGTGTCGCCCGACACGATCGTCGAGGCCGTGCTCGGGGCCGTCGCGCTCCCGCGCATCGACCTCGCGCGGGAGGCCAGCGCTTGAGCGTCCTCCCACTCGAGCGCACGCCGGCACGGCCCGGGCCCGGGCCCGTTCCGGAGGCGCTGCTTCGCGCCCTCGATCTCACCGTCCGCAGGCGGATCGAGGGCCTGCTCACCGGCGAGCACCGCGCGGCAACGCTGGGACAGGGCACCGAGCTTGCGCAAGTGCGGACCTACGAGCCCGGCCAGGACGACGTGCGCCAGATCGAGTGGAACGTCACGGCGCGGACGGGCGAGACGCACGTTCGCGTCCAGATCGCGGAGCGCGCGCTCTCGACGTGGCTTCTGCTCGACACCTCGCCGTCGATGACGTTCGGCACTGCCGATCGCCGCAAGTGGGACGTCGCGGAAGGCGTTGCGCTCGCCGTCGGCCATATCGCGACGCGACGCGGCAACCGGCTCGGGCTGGTCACCTTCGGCGACCGCCGGCCTCGTACCCTGCCTCCGCGGCAGGGGCGCGTCGGGCTGCTCGGGATGCTGCTGGAGCTGCGCCGGGAGCCGGAGACCGGCACCGTCGGCGCGACGTCGGTCGGCGAGGCGCTCGCCCGCGCCGCGAGCATCTCGCGCCAGCGCTCGCTCATCTTCGTGGTCTCCGACTTTCGCGGGCCGCGCGACTGGCGCGCGCCGCTCCTGCAGCTGGCCGGGCGCCACGACGTCGCGGCCGTCGAGATCCGCGACCGCCGGGAGCAGGAGCTGCCGAACGTCGGCGAGCTCTGGCTCGTCGACCCGGAGACCGGCCGGCAACTGCGCGTCGACACCTCGCGGCGGAAGCTCCGTGAGCGGTTCGCCGCCGCCGCGGACGAAGAGCGGCGCGCGCTCGCGCGCGAGCTCGCCTCGCTCGGCGTCCGTCACGTCGTGCTCACGACCTCGGGCGACTGGCTGCGGACCTTCGCCGCGTTCCTCGAGCGCGAATCGGGGCGCCGATGAGCTTCGCCTGGCCGGTCGCGCTTCTTTCGCTGCTGGTTATCCCGCTCGCCGTCGCCGGCTACGTGCTGATCCAGCGGCGGCGCACGAAGTACGCGGCCCGCTTCACCAACCTGGACCTGCTGGCGAACGTCGTCGAGCGCTCGCCCGGCTGGCGCCGCCACCTGCCCGCGGCGCTCGCGCTCGCGGCCCTCGCCGCGCTGCTGGTCGCGCTCGCCCGACCGCAGACGAGCCACGCCAGACCGAGGTCGCACGCGACGGTCGTCCTCGCAATCGACGTCTCGGGCTCGATGTCGGCCACCGACGTTCGGCCCACGCGGCTCGAGGCCGCCAAGGCGGCCGCGCGCAGGTTCATCGGTCAGCTTCCGAAGGGGTTCCGCATCGGGATCGTCTCCTTCTCGACGACGGCGCAGGTCGCGACGCCGGCGACGACGGACCGCTCCGTCGTCTTCGCCGCGATCGACTCGCTCGGCTCGAACGGCGGGACGGCGATCGGCGACGCGCTCGTCCAGTCGGTTCGCGTCGGACGCACCGCTCAGCGCACCGGAGCCCGGAACGGCGATCCGGCGGCTCGTCGGGCGTTCTCGATTCTCCTGCTCTCCGACGGCGCCAACACGTCCGGCGTCTCGCCGACCGACGGCGCCACCAGTGCGAAGAAGGCCCACGCCCCCGTGTACACGATCGCGCTCGGCACCCCGAACGGGACGGTGCGCCGCGTCGACGAGTTCGGCTTCATGCGGACGATCCCCGTGCCTCCCGACCCGGCCACCCTGCGCCGCGTGGCCGAGCAGACCGGCGGGCGGTTCTTCCAGGCGCCGGACGAGGAGCAGCTCAGGGCGGTGTACGACCAGCTCAGCACGCGGGTCGGCTTCGTCAAGGTGCGGCACGAGCTCACCTACGCGTTCGCGGCCGCCGCGGCCGTTCTGCTCCTCGCCGGCGGGACGCTCTCGGCGCTCTGGTTCAACCGGATACCCTAGGCAGCCGATGCAGCTGGAGGGAATCCACCACGTGACCTGCATCACGGCCGACGCGCCGGGCAATGTCGAGTTCTACGCCGGCGTCCTCGGGCTTCGCCTGGTGAAGAAGACCGTCAACCAGGACGATCCCACCGTCTACCACCTGTTCTATGCGGACGAGCTCGGAAACGCCGGCTCCGACATCACCTTCTTCGAGTACCCGGGCGCGCGTCCGGGTCGCGCCGGCGCCGGCATGGTGCACACCGTGGTCTGGCGTGTCGGCTCCGCCGAGGCGCTCGACTTCTGGGAGGAGCGGCTCCGCAGCGAGGAGGTGGAGACGGCGCGCGAGAACGGTCGCCTCCGTTTCGCCGATCCGGAGGGCCTCGCGCTGGAGCTTGTGGTCACCGAGTCCGAAGACGAGCCGCTGGTCGCGAAGCACCCGGACATCCCGGAGGCGCTCGCACTGCAGGGGTTCGACAGCGTCCGCGCCTTCACCGCCGACCCGGAGGCGAGCCGGCGGTTCCTCGAGGAGGGCACCGGCTTCCGGGCCCTCGGCGACGACCGGTACGAGGCGCGCGGCGACCGGCGCGGCTCGACGTACGACTACGACCGGACCGAGGAGCCCGGGCGCGCGGGTGCAGGCACGGTCCACCACGTCGCCTGGGCGTCGCTGATGGACGACCACGAGGCGTGGCGCAAGCGGGTCAGCGAGGCCGGCGCGATGCCGACGCCCGTGATCGACCGTTTCTACTTCCGCTCGATCTACTTCCGTGAGCCGAGCGGCGTCCTGTTCGAGATCGCCACCATCGGCCCCGGGTTCACGACGGACGAGCCGCTCGAACACCTCGGCGAGCGCCTGTCGCTGCCGCCCGACTTCGAGCACCTGCGGTCGCGGCTGGAGCCGGTGCTGACGCCGCTTCCGAACCCGCGCGAGCGGGTCCCGTCCCGCGGTTAGCGGACGAGTCGGCCGTTCGGCCGGACGACGAGCCAGGTCCCGCCGAACTCGGTCACGTTCTGGCAGCGGATCTCGCCCGCGGAGCGGTCGCCGACGTAGTAGTAGAGCGGGCGGCCGGCGTAGGTCACCTGGCGCTTCCCGTTGCGGCGGACGGTCGTGCCGATCAGGCGGCGTTGGACGCCCTTCGCCGCTCGGAGCGACCCTGTCGCAAAGTAGACGGGCCAGGCCGCCGCGCAGGCGCCGTAGCAGCGGCTCTTGCCACCCTTCGGATCCCGCGTGAACGCGTACAGGGCCTTGCCACGGCCGTCGAAGAGCACGCGGCCGTACGGCGACGTGCGCACCGTCAAGGCCGCCTTCGACTGCGTCGCCGCCGGCCGGGCGCCGGTCGGCGCGGCGGCAGCGGCCGCGATCGCGATCGCGAGCGCGACGGAGGCTGAGGCCAGGAGGAGCGTCCTCATCCCTTCATCATCTCGTTTCGCTCCGAGTTGGGTTACAGGTCGGGCGGCGCTGGATATGCGAGGCTAACAACCGGTCGACCGAAGGGAGGGAGCCCCGATGGTGCGACGAGTACTGCTGCTCGCAGTGTTCGCACTCGGTCTCGGCGCGCTCATATCGGTGCCGGCCGCCGGTGCGAAGCGAGGAGTCAATCCGCTGCTCATCAAGCGCATCGTCGTTATCTACGAGGAGAACCACAGCTTCGACAACCTCTACGGATTATGGGAGGGAGTCAACGGCCTCGACAACGCCGACCGGGCCCACACCGTGCAGGTCAAGCAGGGCGGGACGCCGTACGCCTGCCTGCTGCAGGACGACGTCAACCTGTCGCCGAACGCCGGCCCGTGTGAGGACTCGACGAACGGGACGACGTTCCACAGCATCTTCGGGAACAGCCCGTTCAACATCGACCAGTACATCGGGCCGATGGACACGACGTGTCCGGCGACGCCCGCGCAGGCCTTCGCCCAGCCGAACGGCTGGCTCAAAGGCACCGGCAGGCCCGGCGGCTGCACGCGAGACATCATCCACCGCTTCTACCACGAGCAGTATCAGCTGAACGGCGGTCACCAGAACCGCTACGTGACCGCCAGTGACTCGGCGGGCCTTGTCATGGGCTACTACGACACGACCGCCCTCCCGATCTATCGGTACCTGCACCGCGGCGGGCACCCGCACTACGCCATCCTCGACAACTTCTTCCAGGCGGCGTTCGGGGGCTCGTTCCTGAACCACCAGTGGCTGATCGCGGCCCGCACGCCAACGGCGCCGGACACGAACCACTCGGTGCTGGACCAGAACGGGATGGCGGTGCCGCGCTACCCGCCGGCGAGCCAGACCGCAGTGCCGCTGTACGTCTCACCGGAGCCGAACGCGGCGGCGGTGCTCAAGGACACGCAGGTCACGGCCGCGTGTCCCGCACCGCTCGGTCTCGCATGCGGGAACTTCGCCGTGAACACGAGCCAGTCGCCGTCGCAGCCCCACGGAAACGGCTTCCAGATCCCGCTCCAGACCGCCCCGACGATCGGTGACGAGCTGTCTGCAGCCGGAATCGGCTGGGCCTGGTACTCGGGCGGCTGGTCAAACGCCGCCGGCCTTGTCGGTAAGCCTGGCTGGACGAATGGCAACGGGCCGAACTGCTCCGACCCGAACTCGTTCGCGAACCCAGCGTTCCCGTACTGCCCGAACCTGGTCTTTCAGTTCCACCACCAGCCGTTCAACTACTACGCCAACTTCGCCGAGGGCGGGCCGCTGCGGTCGCACCTCCGCGACGAGGCCGAGTTCATCAACCTCGCGAACGCCTCGCACGGGGGCGCCGGCTGCAAGCTCGAGCCGGTCAGCATCATCAAGCCGATCGCAGAGGAGAACGAGCATCCCGGCTACGCGAGCGAGCCGCTCGGCAGCGAGCACCTCGTCGACCTCATCCAGGCGATCGAGAACAGTCGCTGCAAGCAGAACACGATGATCGTCGTCACCTACGACGAGTTCGGCGGCGAGTGGGACCACGTGCCGCCGCCAGGCATGGACGGCACGTCGGGGCCGCACGACGTGTGGGGGCCGGGAACGCGCATCCCGGCGCTCGTCCTCTCCCCGTACCTGCGGGGCAACTTCGTCGTCGACCACACGCAGTACGACACGACGTCGATCCTGGCCACGATCGAGGATCGCTTCGGACTGGTGCCGGTCGCCACCCGGGACGGGGAGGTCAACGACCTCGCCGACGTCTTCAACGCACATCAGGTAACCGGCCAGTAGACCCGACTCGTGCTTGGGCGGCCGGTCCCGCCGGCCGCCCAGCCCAGTTCGACGGTCTAGGCTGGCCGGCGTGCCCCACCCCGATCTCCCAACCGAGCAGGCGTACGTCGACCACGCGTACGACTGTCTCGACCGCATGCGCGAAGGCGTCGTCCGGGCGCTCGACGCCGCGGCGACCGAGTTCGCGCTCGACTCCCTCGACGCGTGGGTCGCGCGCCGGATGCGCACGTTCGAGGACGCCGAGCGCGGGCTCTGCTTCGGCCGCATCGACGTCGAGGGAACCGGCGACCCGCTCTACGTCGGGCGGCGGTGGGTGCACGACGAGAACCAGGCCGTGATCGTCGTCAACTGGCAGGCGCCGGCGGCCCGTCCGTTCTACACGGCCACCCCGGCGACGCCCCACGGCGTCACGCTTCGCCGCCGCTTCCGGACGCAGGGTCGGCGGGTGCTGGACATCAGCGACGAGGCACTGGATGGATCCCTGGAGGGCGCGCTCGGCAACGTCGACGACTTCCTACTGGAGGAGCTCGAGCGGAGCCGCGAGGCCTACATGCGCGACATCGTCGCCACGATCCAGGCCGACCAGTACGGGCTGATCGCCCGCGACCCAGAGCCGCCGCTGGTCGTCCAGGGTGGCCCCGGCACGGGCAAGACCGCCGTCGGGCTCCACCGGGCCTCGTTCCTGCTCTACAGCCACCGGGAGGCCCTGGGACGGGTGCTTGTCGTGGGGCCGAACCCGACGTTCATGGACTACGTCTCACACGTGCTGCCGGCGCTGGGGGAGGACGCGGTCGACCAGCGCGCAGTGGCGGAGCTCGTGGACGGGGCGCCGATCGCGCGGGCCGATCCGTACGACGTCCAGCGGCTCAAGGCCGATGTGCGGCTCGCCGAGGTCGTCCGACGAGCGGTCGAGCTCCGCAGCGAGGCGCAGCCCGAGGAGCTCTTCGTCCGTCTCGAAGGGGTGTTCATCGGGCTACGCGAGGATGAGGTAGCGGAGATCCTTGGCGAGGTTCGGGCCGAGCACGGCGTTTCGCAGGCGGCCCGAGAGCGCTTCCGCATGCAGGTCCTGCGCCGGTTCTACCGCGACTACGGCGAGCAGCTCGGCGGGCTCGCCACGCGGTCGTTCGACGAGGTCGAGCGGGCGCTTAGGCGCGACGGCAGGTTGACGCGCTGGCTGCAACGCGTGTGGCCGGCGCCGCGGCCCGACGAGCTCGTCCGCCGGCTGCTCGGCTCGCGCGCGTTCATCGCGGAAGCGGCGGCCGGAATCCTCGATCCGGACGAGCAGCGGATGCTCGTGCGCCGCAGCCGTGGCTGGAGCGACGCCGACCTTCCGCTCCTCGACGAGGCGCGCGCGCTCCTCACCGGCGCCCCCGCCGGCTACGGCCACGTGATCGTCGACGAGGCGCAAGACCTGACGCCGATGCAGCTGCGGATGGTGTCGCGGCGGATCGCGGGCTCGTTCACGATCCTCGGCGACATCGCGCAGGCGACCGGCCCGATTCCGTACGCCGGCTGGGCCGAGCTGCTCCCGTCGCTTCCGGACGGCGACCGGGCCGTGCTGGAGGAGCTCCGGCACGCCTACCGCGTCCCGCGCGAGCTGATGGAGCTGGCGCTGCCGCTGCTGGAACACATCGCGCCCGACGTGGAGGCGCCGATCTCCTACCGGTCGGGGGCCGAGCCGCCGCTGCTCGTCGAGGACGAGGCTCCGCTTAGGCGGGCGTTCGAGGAGGCGGCACGGCTCGGGGCCGAGGAAGGCATGGTGGCGGTGATCGCGCCGCCCTCGCTCCGCCCGGAGACGGAGGGCGGCATCTCGCTGTTCGACGAGACGCGGGTACCGGTCCTCACCCCGCGCGAGGCGAAGGGGCTCGAGTTTGACCACGTGGTCGTCATCGAGCCGGCGCTGATCGTCGAGGAAGGCGTCGCCGGCCAGGGCCTGAAGGAGCTCTTCGTGGCGCTGACGCGCCCGACGCGGACCCTCGTCGTCGTCCACGCGCTGCCGCTGCCGGAGGAGCTCCGCTACTCGGTCGCGAGCTTGTAGCCGATCCCGCGCACGGTGAGGATCCGCTTCGGGTGGGCGGGGTCGTCCTCGACCTTCCGCCGCAAGTTGGAGACGTGCACCTCGCAGGCGTGCTGGTCGCCGACGTAGGGGCTGTCCCAGAGGTACTCCATGATCTGTCGCCGGGTCAGCACCTGGCCTGGGTGCTGCGCGAGGAGCGCGCAGAGCTTGAACTCGGACGGCGTCAGCTGCACCGGCCGGCCGTCGACGGTGACGCCGTGGCGCGCGAAGTCGATCTTGAGGCCGGCCACCTCGCGCACGGGCTGGGCGGCCTCCTCGCGGTCGAGATCGCGGCGCCGGAGGATCGCCCGCACGCGGCTGATCAGCTCGGGCACCGAGAAGGGCTTCGTCACATAGTCGTCCGCGCCGATCTCGAGGCCGAGCACGCGGTCGAGTTCGGCGTCCTTCGCCGTCAGCATCAGAATCGGCAGGTGGCTCTCCGCACGGAGGCGGCGACAGACCTCGATGCCCGAAAGCGTCGGCATCATCAGGTCGAGGATCAGCAGGTCGTAGGAGCCCGCGCGCGCCGCGTCGAGAGCGTCCGCGCCGTTGACGACCGTCTCGGTCTCGAATCCCTCGTGGTGGAGCGCGTACGTGACGACGTCGCGGATGCCGGCATCGTCATCCGCGACGAGGATGCGCGGGCTCACGCAGCCCGCTCCCGCGCGCCGGGCAGGGTCAGCCGGATCGTCGTGCCGGCGCCGGGGCGCGAGTCGAGCTCGATCTGACCGCGGAGCGCCCGCACAGCTTCGGCGACGATCGCCAGTCCGAGGCCAAACCCGCGTCCGTCGCGGCGCTGACCGCGGTAGAAGCGGTCGAAGATCCGGTCCTGCTGCGATGCGGGGATGCCGCGCCCGGTGTCCTGCACCTCGATGAGGACGGCGCCGCTTGGCAGTTCCCGCGCCGAGAAGACGATCCGCCCCTCCTCCGTGTGCTCGACGGCGTTGGCGGCGAGGTTCGAGAGCGCCTGCTCGATGAGGTCGCGGTCGGCGAGGGCGGTCAGCCGCGGCGGGCAGTCGATCTCGAGCTTGGCCGCCGCCCGGGGGCCAAACTCGGTCGCGATCTCCTCGAGCAGCGGCCGCAGCTCCACCGCCTCGACGACGGGCACCTCTTCGCCCGTCTGCGCCCGGGCGAGCACCAGGAGCGCGCGGGTCAGCCGGCCCAGGCGGCCGGCCTCGCGCTCGATGTGCGCGAGGAAGCGGTCTCGCTCCTCGGGCGTTTCCTTCGCTCCCGACTGGAGCACCTGCACGGCGCCGGAGATGGTCGTGAGCGGCGTCCTCAGCTCGTGCGCCGCGTTCGTGACGAACTCGCGCTCAGCGCGCTCGCGCTGCGCCCGCTCTGAGATGTCGGTGATCACGATCAGGACGGAGTCCGAGTCCGGCGTCGCCGGGATGCCGACGAGGCTGTACGAGCGCAGCGTGTTGGGGGTCGCGATCTCCTGGACGGTCTGCTCGCCGCCTGCGAACAGCGGCTCGGCCAGCTTCCGGAGCGAGGTGTTCGGCCACGGCTCGGGAAGCGGATCTTCCTCCTCGAGCGCCGGCGCGTCGAGCATCCGCCGGGCGGCGGCGTTCATGAAGCGGACGTGGAACGCCGGGTCGACGGCGACCACGCCCTCGTGCAGGCGCTCGAGCAGGCGCTGGAGCGCGTCGCGCTCGGACTCGACGTTGGCAAAGGAGACACGGAGCCGCTCGCGCATGCGGTCGATCGTCGAGGCGAGCTGGCCGAGCTCGTCGCGGAAGCGCGGCTGGAGCCGCGCATCGAAATCGCCGCCCTCGATCGCTTCGGCGGCCGTCAGCATGCGGCGCAGCCTGCCGGCAATGAGGATGGCGACGAGCAGCCCGGCAAGCGAGCCGACGGCAATGCCGATGAACGCTGCGACGACCAGATTCCGGTGGAGGACGCCGACCTGCTGGGCGAGCTCCGGGCGCCCGGCGTAGGCGAGCACGGCGCCGTGCTGCCCGGGAAGCGGTATCGCGACGAGCGTGGCGTTGCCGTTGTCCGCCGTCCGGACCACGCGCGAGCCGGCCAGCGCCCGAGCGACCGCCTCGTTCCCCTGCTTGATCGCCTGCTCCTCGATTCCGTGCGACCGCTTGCTCGTGATCAGAGTCCCCTTCGAGTTGAAGACGAAGACCGCCAGCCGGCGGCGGGTCTCGATCTGGCGCACGGTTTCCTCGACGTTCTTCCGGACGAGGGCCTTCGCGACGAGATCCGTGGCCAGCGACGCCTGGCCCACGGCGAGCGCGACCGCCCGGCCGCGGAGCGCGTTTTCGGTGCGGTGCGACGTGATCCACGTGACGGCCACGGCAGTGAGCGCCGCGATCAGCGCGAACGTCGCCGCAAGCCACCACCGCATGCCGATGCTGATGCGTCGCACCCGACAAGTATCGCCTCACACCCATGGCGACGGCTCAGGGAATCTTGAGCCAATCTCCAGGCTGCGCTGAGGCTGGTCTCGGATGCTTATCTTCCCATGCGATTCTTCCTGGTCGCACGCGCGCTAACCCCCACGAATGCAGGGCTTCTCGCGGCCTTTCGCCGGGCGGGTATCGACTCGCGATTCCTCCAGCCGGCGGCCGCACTTCGACGTGTCCTGCCGGGGGATGTCGTGCTCGCCAGGCTCGACGTCGCGCCCTCGCTCGACCGGGTCGACGAAGGGTTGCGCGACCTGGATGGCCTGGCCTCGCTGGGCGCCAGGGTGCTGAACGGCAGGCGGGCGCTGCTCGCCGCGCACGACAAGCTGCTCACCGCGACGCTGCTGCAACGGGCGGCGATTGCGCACCCGCGCACGGACCACATCGCCGACGGCGACATCGGCGCGCTCGACCCGCCGGTCGTGGTCAAACCGCGCTTCGGCAGTTGGGGCCGCGATGTCGCCCGGTGCGCGGATGCCGCGTCGCTGACGCGCCACCTCGCGGCCGTGCGGCGTCGGTCGTGGTTCCAGCGGCACGGAGCACTCGTCCAGGAAGTGATTCCTCCGAGCGGCTACGACCTCCGCCTGATCGTCGCGGGCGGCGAGGTCGTCGGCGCGATCCAGCGGGTTGCGGCGCCCGGGGAGTGGCGAACGAATATCGCGCTCGGCGGGCACCGGCAGCCGGCCATTCCTCCCCCCGAGGCCTGCGAGCTGGCCCTGGCCGCTGCGGCGGCAATCGGCGGCGATCTCGTCGGCGTCGACCTCCTGCCGACTGCCGACGGCGGCTGGACGGTGCTCGAGATCAACGGTGCGGTGGACTTCACGAGCGAGTACTCGCTCGGAGGCGACATCTTCGACGAGATTCCGCGCGCGCTCGGCGTGGCCGACGAGCTCGCGCTCGCTCTGCCGGCCTTCTCCTAGGGACCAGCGAAGCCGGCGGGCACGCGCCGAACCCGGCGAGCGCCCGCTTTGGCTTGTCCTTACTTCGGCGCCGGGAAGCTGACGACGCTTTGTTTCCGTCGCTGTCGACGGCCCGTACGCCGAACAGGTAGTTGTCCTTGGTGATTCCCTTGACCGTGTAGCTCGTGACGTTGCCGACCTTGATCGTGTTCGTCCAGGTCGGTGCGGTGGTGTCGCGGTAGACGATCTCGTAGCCGGCGAGGTCGGGCTCAGGGTTCGGCTGCCACTCGAGCTGGGTGTCAACCGAGAGGGTCGAGGCCTCGACCTTCCACGCCGCTCGGAGCTGCGGGCCCGTTCGCGAGGGCCGCGAGGGTGGCTCCGTTGATCTGCGCAACGTGCGCGATGTAGTTGTAGTCGAGGAACTGCGGCAGGTCGCCCAACTGGACGCCGTTTTCGACCCTCACGTCCTGGTGCTCGTGGCGAAAGTCCTCGTTCGGCTCCGTGAACCGGTCCGCGGGGTAGCGGTTGTTGAGGAACGGGACGTGGTCGCTCGACCGCGGGAAGCGGTCGCGGCGATAGATGATCCAGACGTTCATCTCCGGTACTGCTCGATCCGCCTGCTCCTGGACGAAGCGGGCAAGCTGGCGGGCAGGCGAGTCGTTCTCGCTGCCCATCGTCTGGCGAAGCGCCGTTTCCTGGGCGGTCTCGTTGCTGGGCGGCCCTTCCGCGAAGAGACGGACGTCCCTGGTGTCGCGTTCACCGCTCTGGCCGAGCGAGCTGCCGATGATGTCGTTCGAGAACATGCCGGCGATATTCAAGCCCGCCAGCTTCGCCTGGTTGGCGAAGAACGTCGAGCCGAAGAGCCCCTGCTCCTCACCGGCGAAGGTCACGAACTTGACCGTAGCGTCGAACTCGTGCGTGGCCATCACGCGTGCCAATTCGAGCACGGCGGCGACGCCGGAGCCGTCGTCATCTGCCCCCGGCGCGTCGCTCTGGAAGTTGAGGACATCGCTGACACGGCTGTCGAGATCCCGCTCACCACGTAGATTCGATTGGCCGATTCGGGCTGCGCGCCGTGGAGGGTGGCAATCACGTTCGTGACCGTCACCGGGTTCGGATTGCGCGGCCCGGGCGGCTGGGCGAAGGATTGCTTCTCGACGGTCATCCGACCGTCAGACGTGGCCGCGTCCTGCTGGAACTGGTCGAAGACCCAGTTCGTCGCCGCGTCGATGCCACGGTCGGGATCCGCTTGCGACGACAGCGTGTGGCGGGTCCCGAACGAGACCAGCTTCTCGATCGTCCGCCGGATCCGGTCGGCGCTGACGTCGTGCAGCATCTGGCGGATCTCCGGTGAAACCGGCGGCCCGTTGGCGTCGCCTGCGCCGCCGCTCGCGGATCGAGGTTGGAGGGCCATGATCGTTCAGCGCTGCGACGAGGCCGGCGCCAAGGACCAACAGGAGCACGTAGCGCATGTTCTTCATGCGGTGCCCTCCCTTCAAAGACGGACTAAGCCGGCCGGTACCCGAAAGTTGGCGGTCTATGCCCAGGCGCTCAAAGCCGCTGCCCGCTCGGCCTCGACCTCCGCACGCACGAGGCACCCGCTCACGTGATCGTTCACGAGCCCGCAGGCCTGCATCGTCGCGTAGGCGGTCGTCGGACCCACGAAGCGGAAGCCGCGGCGCCGCAGCTCGCGCGCGAGCGCGGCCGACTCCGAGGTCGTGGCCGGCAGGTCGTCACGCCTCCGCGGCGCGCGGCGCCGAGGTGGTGCGAAGCGCCAGAGGAGCGCTGCGAGCGACCCCTCCTCCTCAACCGCCTGCTTCGCGGCCCGCGCGTTCGCGATCGCAGCCTCGATCTTCGCTCGGTTGCGGACGATCGAGGCGTCGGCCAGCAGCCGCTCCACGTCGGCCTGGCCGAACTCGGCGACGCGGGCGATGTCGAATCCGGCGAACGCGCTCCGGAAGGCGTCGCGCTTGCGCAGGATCGTCAGCCAGGACAGCCCGCTCTGGAAGGCCTCCAGCGTCAGGCGCTCGAAGAGCCCGTCGTCCGAGGTGACCGGCCGGCCCCACTCGTCGTCGTGGTAGCCAACGTACTCGGGCGCCGAGAGCGCCCACCAGCACCGCCGGCGGCCGTCGTCGCCGGCCGCGAGCCCGCTCGTGCTCACCCGCGGTCCTTCACCCACGCGTCGAGCAGGCCCCGGTAGTGCGCCACGAAGTGCTCGTGCTCGTGCGCCGGGAACGTCGAGACGACCGTGCGTACGAGCAGGTCGTCGAACTCCGGCCCTGCGACGTACTCCAGCAGCAGCTCGTCCAGATGCGGAAGCGACGCGGAGCAGAACTCCTTGTACTCGTCGACCTGGAAGTACGCGTCTGCGAGGCGCCGGTACTCCGCGATCTTCTCGTCCATCGTCAGCTCGACCCGGTCACCGACGCGGAAGTAGCGACGCGTGTCCTGGTCGATGACGCGGCTTCGCCGCTCGGTGGCCAGGCAGAACGCGGACCAGCGAACGAGCGCCGCAATGGCCCAGGGGAAGTAGTAGTGCAGGCTCGTCAGCGCGACGTCGGGTGACGCATTCGCGTAGTCGATCGGATACATGAGCCCGTCCTTGACGATCGTCTCGGACGAGTTGAACTCCCACCGGAAGAGTGCGTTCACGAGGCGGCTGAAGGTGACGACCTCGCGCCCGAGCTCCGGGGAGAGGAAGTCGTGCCGGATCTGGTAGCGGTCGTGGAGCGGGCGGTCCGGCTCGTACCACATGACCATCGTCTCGGCGCCGATCGACAGGCTGCGCACGAACACGTCGAAGTCCTCGACGGCCGCCTGGAGGTGCATCAGCCGCTGGCCGGATTCGTCATACCCCGCATGAAGCTCGGCCACGTCCCGGACCCGCGTGACCCCGATCCACTGGCCGCCGTCAAAAGGCTTCATGTACAGCGGGTACCCGATCGCCGCCGCGATCTCGTCGAGGTCGAACGGGACGTTGTAGCGGGATGCCACCTCCTCGAACCGGGCCGTCGCAGCGGCGAACGGCCCGCCCGACGGCGGGACCTTGTGCGGAAGCAGCCAGGTCTCCGGGACGCGGAAGCCGAGCCGCATCATGGCGCAGTAGGCGGCGTGCTTTTCCATCGCCTGGAACGTGAACGGGCTGTTCAGGAGGTAGACGTCGTCCATGAGCGCGATCTTCTTCAGCCACTCGCGCGGCAGGTGGTACCACCAGGCGAGGCGGTCGATCACCAGCGAGTAGCGCGGCTCGTACCGCAGGCGAAACGGCTCGTAGACGACGCGCTCGGTGCGGAGCGTATGGGTCTGGCCGCTGTGCGAGATGGGGGAAGCGCGCTCGAGCATCGCCTCGAAGGCGGTCGGCCAGTCCTCCTCGGTGCCCAGCAGCAGGCCGATCAGATGTTCAGGCATCAGCCGTCACACGAACCGCGGTAGATGATGGGCGAGCTGGGCTCTCCACGAGGGCCAGTCGTGCGGGACGTCATATCCCCAGAGATCGAGCTCGTGTCGGATTCCCCTGCCGGCGAGCAGCTCCGCAAAACGCCGGGAGCTGTCCAGCGCGCCGGTCGTGTCCTCCCACTGCCCCTGTCCGCAAACGATGAGCAGGCTCACGCGCGACTGCAGCCAGTCGAGGTGGTCGCCGTGGAGGTGCGCGACGTAGTCCATCGGGTTGTGGAAGTACACCGCGTCGCCGCGCCTCCCGCCGCCGACGACCGAGACCTCGTATACGCCGCTCTGGCAGATCGCGAGCGGGAAAAGGTCGGCGCGGCGGAGCGAGAAGTTGGCCGCGTGGTAGGCGCCGAAGCTGCAGCCGGTGGCGATGATCTCGCTGGCTCCGGCGCAGTCGTCACGGATCCACGGCGCCACCTGGTTGACGATCCAGTCCTCGTAGAGGCCGTGCAGCTCGGCGCGCTGCTCGAGCTCGAGGCCGGGGTTGTGCCAGCTCGACGAGTCGAAGCTCTCGACGGCGTAGATCTTCACGCGGCCTGCTTCCACCAGCCCACCGACCGCCGCGATCATGCCGCGGTCCTCGTAGTCCTCGGGATGTCCCTCCTGGGACGGAAAGACGAGCAGCGGCCGTCCCCAGTGGCCGTACGCGACCACACGGCCCTCGCCGCCGATCGACGGTGCCGGGACGAGGACCTCGCGGCGCGTCACGAAACAGTCCGGCTCACCGCGCGCATACGAGCATCCACCCCTTGGGGCCGACCGACCAACGACCATGTCGCACTCATCAGTTCGGACTCACGTAGCAGCGTCTGCTTACTGTCGTGTCGGCGGAGACGAGCTTTGCTCGCCGTAGCCACGTCGCGCGAAGTCGCGTGTGCAGTTTAAGAAGGGGGCGAATGGGGGAAACCTGGTTTCCCCCATTACGTCATGACCAGGCGAGAGTGAGGACGTCCGCCAGGTGCGGATCGAGGCCGTCGCGCCAGGCCACCCAGTTGTGGGCGTCGCGAAGCTCGTGGAGCTCGACGTCGTAGCCTTGCGTCCTGAGCGCCTGCTCGGCGGCGCGGTTGTTGCGGAGGTTCTCCTCGACGGCCCCGCACGTCATGCGGACGGGCACGGGGTCGTCCCACGACGAGGGGGCGAGGACGCGCCCGACGAACCGCGCGATGCGGCCGAAGCGCCCGAACCCGGCCTCATGCGCATCGAATCGCCGGCGGAAGAAGCTGCCGGACTGGAGGAACAGCCCGCCGAAGACGTGCGGATGCAGGCGGTGGGCGTGCAGGAAGGCGAGCGCGCCGAGGCTGGCACCGGCGCCGACGGGGCGGCCAAGTGTCGGTAGGTGGCGGCGCAGCTCCGGCAGGAGATTGCGGACGAGCGCTCGCGCGTAGGCGGCCGAGGCGGAGTACGTCTCGTTGCGGTCGCCCGGCGGCGGCAGGAGCGCCGCCCGGAAGGGCGGTACGCGCCGGCCGTGGCCGGCCTGGTCGAGGAACTGGAGAAGCGCCGAGTAATCCGCGTACTCCGGCCCGTCGTGGACGACGAGCAAGGGGAGCGCGTCCTCGTCGGCGGCCCCGGCGGACGTCCAGACGAGCGCGGTGACGGTCGTCCGAAGCACCCGGCTCTCGAGCTCCAGCTCGCGCACCCGTCCCGACGGCGGATCGTCGTCCAGCCAGGCCGGCGGTCGGTACTCCGGGAAGTGGAGCACGGAGCGGTCGCCGAACGGCCCCGACACCCGGAGCGGGTTCACCGGATCGCAGACGAGCCGCGCGTCGCCGTCATCGTCGGTCAGCTCGACCTGGTACTCCATGCGGTCGACCGCCGGGCGCTCCACCCGGAGGCGCCAGACGCCGCCGTCAGGCTCGAACTCCGGCCCCAGGCGAGGCCGCCAGAGATCCTGCGCGAGCCGCACCGTCTCGTAACGCCTGCGCGGATCCCGCCATGTGAACACGATCTCCGTTCCCTCGAGGCGTGGCCCCGGGATCTGGACGAGAGCGGTCACTAGCGTGCGGAAGCCTTCGGCTCCCGCCGTCCGCCTGACGGCGGCCGGCGGGGCCCGGAGCACCATTCCACGGGATCAAGAACCAGACGAAGGACAATCAACCGCGTCATCGTGCCCAAGGGTGACGCAGGATAATCGGTAGAGTCGCGGCCGAGATGGGACGCGGCTCCAGGCGCATCCGGCGTTGGCGGAATGACCGCCAGCGCAAGAAGAAGGCCCGCGAGGCGGCGAAGCGGGCCGCGGCGGCGCCGCCGCGCCAGCGAACCCGGACTTAGTCCGGAACCAGGGTGCGGATCTGCTCGGCCGCCCGCGCCAGAGCGTCCGCTTCGAAGATGAACGGCGCCGCGTTGCCGATGTTGTGCACGGGGCCGTCCAGCGAGCTCGACCCTGCCGCGGCGTTGATGGCGTACCGGATCGGGATCTCGTGACAGACGACGAGCACGCCCGCCCCGTCCCCCTCGGCGGCCAGCCGCTCGAACGCGTCGGCGTAGCGCAAGGCGGCGGCGTCGAGGCTCTCGCCTCCGGGGAACGGATCGTGGCGCGTGTGCTGCCGCTTCCACGCGCGGTACTCGGCAATCAGCTCGCCCTCGAGGTCGCCGACGTCGATGTCGTCGAGGCGCGGCTCCTCCCGGAACGGAACGTCGCGGCCTTCGAGCGCGATCCTCGCCGTCTCGCACGTCCGCGTGAAGCGCGTGTGGACGCAGAGGTCGATCGGCATGTGCGCGAGCTGCGTCCCGAGCGTCCGCGCCTCGGCTTCACCGACCTCGGTCAGATCGACCGGGACGGCGGGATCGCCGTTCACCCTGCCCTGGACGTTCAGGGCCGACTCCGCGTGCCGGGCGAGCAGGAAGATTTGCACCGTCGTCCCTATACCACGGCGCGTAGCTCGGAGAGGGATTCGGTCAGCCCCGACGCGATGACCTCGACGTCGGGAACGGCATCCGCGTCCGCGCAGAGCCCGAAGGAGAACCGTCCCGAGAACGACCAGGCGCTCAGCCGAAGCGCATGACGCGGCGCGACCTCTGCCAGGGAGTAGAACTCGAGGATCCGACCGCCTGCGAGGTAGCGAGGCTCGGCCGGCCCGCGGACGTTGGAGACGGAGAGCGCGAAGACTTGCGGGCCGGAGGCCGCCTCGTACGCCAGCCGGTAGAGATGCCTCGAGAGGTGGGCGAGGTCGGCGAACAGCGCGTACAGCTCCTCGGCGTCGTGGCGGGCCTTGCGGTCGGCAGTCTCCTCGTTGACGGCGAGCAGCCGGCGAACGGGGTCGGGCTCGCCGACGGGGAGATCGACGTTGAGAAAGGAGTCACGATTTGCGACGCGGTCGCCGGGCGTGTGCAGGCTGACGGGCACCTGGATGCGCATCGGCGCCGGGCCGGTTCCGTTGCCGGCCGCGTGGCGGCGCTCGAGCCACCGCCGCAGGCTGCCCGCGATCAGCGCGAGGACGACGTCGTTGACCGTGACACCGTCGAATGCGTGCGCGGTCGACCGGATCTCGTCGAGCCCGATCTGGACGAACGCCACCCGGCGTCTGCGCCCGATCGTCGCGTCGAGCGGGGAGTCGGCGCCGGCGCGGGCCAGCTCGCGTCCGAGGGTCGGCCGTGCCGCTGCAACCTCGCGCGCGATCTCGCGCCAGTGCGCCCGCGTGACGAGCGCGCCGGCCGCCCTGCCGAGACCGGCCGCGGCGGCCTGGGCATGCTCGGCGATCGCAGTCGCGACGAGCTCGAGCGCTCCCGGGACGGGTTCGGGCTGCGGCGGCGGGACCGTCGGCGCGGCCGGCTCCTCGACGTCGTCCCAGATCGCTGCTTCCCCGAGCGCGAGCGAGGCGGCACCATCGGCGAGGGCGTGGTGGACGCGCCAGATGCCCGCGACGAGGTCGTCCTCGAGTTCGGCGACGTCCAGTTGCCACAGCGGCAGCGAGCGGTCGAGACGCGTCGCCATCAGCTCGGCCACGAGCTCGGGCAGCTCGGCGCGCGCGAGCGGCGCGCCGCGGCGCGCCCACCGGATCTGAGCGGCCGGGTCAACGGCCGGATCGTCGACCCACGCCGGCGTCGCCAGGTGCCAGGGCGTCGACACCAGCCGGAATCCGAGCTGCGGCACCAGGCCCAAGCGGTCGAGCACGTGCTGCCGCAGGTCGGCGACGACGTCCTCCGAGGTGCGCTCCGCGACGAGCACCTTGCAGGTGTGACCCACGATGACGCCGGACTCGAGCGACAGGATCCGCGTGTCCTCGGGCGTCAGCCGCTGCAGCATGACCGGACCGTAGTCCTGCGGGCGGACGCGTGCAACGCCTCAATCGGAGGGTCGGAGGTCTGCGGCGGTCCATATCATCGAGGCATGCCGAGGCTCCGACGCCGGCAGCCCGAGCGAGGGACGTCGTCTGGCGACGTACCACCCGACGCCATCGAGGCCGAACGGCGGTTGCAGCGGCTCGAGCACAACCTTCGAGCCGAGGCTCAGCGCGAGCAGGAGCGGGCGGCGGCGGAGGTGGACAAGCTGAAGCGCGCCCTCCGCGAGCGGCTCGACGCCGTCTCCCATCACGCGGCGGCGCCGGCGGCCGGCTTCGAGGAGATCGAGCAGATGAAACGCGTGCTGCGCTCGCGTTCGGAGGCGGTCTCTGCGCGCGAGCACGAGCTGGAAGCCGAGCGGCTCCGCCTGCAGCACGAGGCGCAGCGGCTCGAGAAGCTGGCGCAGCGCCAGGAGCGGCACGGCCTCCGAGGCCGTCGTGGCGATCAGCGCGGCGATGACGACCTGAATCGCAGGGAGGCTGCGCTCACGGAGGAGCGCCTCCGGCTCGACGCGCGCGCACGCGAGCTCGGGGCGCAGGAGCACGAGCTCGAGACGCGAGCCCAGGAGCTGGAACGACGATTCGCAGACAGCGACGAGGATGTCCGGCGGCTCCTCGCGGAGCAGGGCGAGCTGGAGGCCGGTCGCCGCGCACTCGCGGAGGCGCAGGCGGAGCTCGAGCGGCGGGCCCGCGATCTCGAGGAGCACGAGCACGCCACCGCCGTCCTCCCGTTCGACTCCGGTCAGGAGGAGGTGCTCGTCGAGCGCGAACGCGAGCTCGAGGGCCGCGCGGCCCAGGCCGACGCCCGACGCGCGGAGGTCGAGGAGCAAGCCGCGGCGGTGGAACGGCGCGCGGCCGAGCTCGCGGAGCTGGATCGCTCTCTCGCGCACCAGCGCGAGGCCCTCCACGCGCAGGCGCGAGATCTGGCCACCCGCGCGCAGGAGCTCGACGAGGAGGCCAAGGGCGTTGCCGAGGCCGCGACTGCGGCGACAGAGGCGCGGACGCGGGCGGCGGCGGCCGCCACGGACAATGACCGGCGGGCCGCGGCGCTCGCCGCCAGGGAGCAGGAGTTAGTTACACGCGAGGCATTGCTTGCCGAGCAGGAGCGCGAGCTGGACGGCCGAGGGCGGATGCTCGCCGCGCGTGCTGAGGAGATCGCCGCCGAGGCACGGTCGCTCTCGGAGGCGCGGCGCCGAACGCCGGAAGCGGCCGAAGAGCCGCTCCCGGAACGGGAGCCGCCTGCTCGAGTGGACCTATCGTTCGCCGAAGGAATGCGGCGGCTGTCGGCCTTCCGCGAGCGCTGAGGGAGCGGCGGGAAAGCGTCATAATTGTCACGTGGATGACGAGCGGCAGGAGCGGTTCGCACGCAACCAGGCGCTCTTCCGCGAGGTGAACGAACGGATCGAGAGCCTGGCGGAGCCCGACACCGCGACCGACGAGCTCGCCCTGTTCACCTGCGAGTGCGCCAATCTCGCGTGCTCGAAGCGCATCCAGGCGAGCCTGGACGAGTACGAGCTCGTGCGCTCCCGACCGACGTGGTTTCTCGTCGCTCCCCGCCACCTCGACCTGGAGGTGGAGGAGGTCGTCGCCGAGCGGGAGGAGTTCTGGATCGTCGAGAAGCGGCGCACGGCCGGTGAGGCCGCGCGCGCGCTCGATCCGCGCAGCTGACCCGGCGGGCACCCGCCGATGCGACGGGCAACCTCTGACGTCGTGAGACGCACGTTCCTCATCGCCGCCGCCGCCTCCCTCGTCGCCGTCGCCGGCGCGGCGAGTCCCGCGGGCCGCCCGCCCGTCGTCACCGTCGCCGTCTCGCGCCCTGCGATCAGCCCTAACGGCGACGGCGTCAGAGACACGACGCGCGTTCGCGTCGGCGTGGATTCCGCGGCGTCGCTCACCGTCTCCATCCAGGACCGCCACGGCTCCGCCGTCGACGCCCTGGCCCAGGGGACGTCCGTGCAACCGGGCCGGACCGACCTCACCTGGGACGGCCGAGGCAGCTCGGGCCGGCTGCCGGACGGCGCGTATGTTGTGCGCGCCCGCGCGGTCGCGGACAGCGGCTCGGCCGGCGAGGCAGCCGCGAGGGTCGTCGTGGACACTGCGCCGCCGCGGATCGCATGGCGGGGGCGCTGGGGCCAGCGCGTCCTCGGCCGCGCGCTTCCGCTCCACCTCGCGATCGCCGACCGCTGGAGCCCGCCGATGCGCCTTCAGGTCACGCTGCAGGATCAGACCGGGGCCGACCTGCTCGGCTTCACCCCGGCGCCGCGGCCGAACGGGTCGGTTCGGCTCGGATGGCGTCCGCACGGCGGCCTCCTCTCCGGCGGGTACCGCGTGGAGGTGACAGCCACCGACTCGGCCGGCAACGCCCGGACGACCCGGGCGCAGCCGTACCTCGTAGAGCGCCAGGCGCATCCGCGCACCGTCGGGCACGTCGACGGCGTCGGCCGGCGCGTCGCGCTGACTTTCGACGACTGCGGCTCGCCGTCCGCCTGGGACAGCATCCTGAGCACGCTCCACGCGAGCCGCATCAAAGCCGCGTTCTTCTGTCCTGGCATCTACGTCCGCGCTGCGCCGGCTGAGGCGCGGAGGACGGCGCTCGAGGGCCATACGATCGGCAGCCACGGCTGGGATCACGCGAACTTCGCGCGGCTCTCGTTCGCGCAGGCGCGTCGGCGCCTCATCTCTGACCGGGAGGTCTGGTGGCGCCTGGCGAAGGTGTCGCCTACACCGCTGTTCCGCCCGCCGTTCGGCGCCTACAATCGGACCGCCTACGCCGCCGCTGCCGCCGCCGGCTACTCGACGTTCGTGCTCTGGGATGTCGACCCGAACGACTGGCGGGACCCGGGCGTGTCGGTGATCGTGTCCCGCGTCCTGCGCGCCGTCCGGCCGGGCAGCATCGTCCTCATGCACGTGAAGCCGCAGACCGCGGCCGCTCTTCCCCAGATCCTGCGCGGGCTGCGGGCGAAGCGGTTACGGCCGGTGGCGCTGACCGAGCTGCTCCGGATGGGACACCCGGAACGGCACGGCTGGCCGCGATACTAGGAACTCCGGCCGACCCGGCCGCGTCGAGGCGCAACTGCCGGCGCTCGGCGTCCTCGAACCAGGCAAGCCCGACGGCAACGAAGACCACGGCGCCGACGAGCATCATCTCGAGCAGCATCACGCCGCCGCCTGCGTGCTGGTCGGCGAGCGGTGACAGGCCCCACATCCGTGGTGCCTCGACGTACGGCGGGTAGAACGGCTGCGTGCTCCAGAGGAGGACGTTCGCGAGTGCGCCTCCGACGAGCCAGACGAAGCCGAGCGCGCTGAGCCGGGCGCCGAGGCCGAACCAGCGAGGCCCGGGAAGAAGGCCGAGGAGCGCGGTCCACAGCAGCAGGCCGCCGGTGAAGAAGCAGGCGTGCTCGAGCGCGTGCACCGCGCTGTTCTCGAGGGCCGCGTCGTAGAGCGTCGGGATGTGCCAGAGACAGAGGGCGATTGCCCAGAACGGGAGCGCGACGAGCGGATGCGTGAGGAAGCGCGCCCGCTGGACCCATCGGAAGGCCAGGAGCGGGCGCAACAGCGGTCCCGAGAGGCCGAGCACGATGAACAGCGGGGCAAGGTCGCCGATCACGACGTGCTGCGCCATGTGGACGGAGAACAGCCGCGACTCGCCGATCGAATCGAGCGGGGAGACGAGCGCGAACGTCAGCGCCGCGAGCCCGGCGAAGAAGCAGGCGGTCTTCACCGCCGAGACGTGCCGGCCGCGACGCCGTAGCCGGCCGAGCTGCCAGCCGTAGAGCGCCGCCGCGGCGCCGACCGGCAGGAGCTGCGAGGGCTCTAACGTCCAGGCCACCTAGGGCGCCCGGCCGCGTGGGTTCACGCAGATTGCAGACGTTTCACTTGCGACAGGCGTGGAAGAGCTAGGCACCGGATTCGCACGCTTCCATACCCGGGGCCCGACACGACCAATCACGTGGAGAGGAGGTGACAGGCCGAGCAGCCCGCCGCACGGGACCGCTGATCTTCCTTCTCGCGGCGGTCCTCCTCCTCGCGGGCTGCGGCAACGGCCAGAACGCACTCGCCCCGGCGAGCCACCAGTCGCGCGACATCGCAGATCTCTTCTGGTGGATGATGGGCGGCGCCTGGATCGGGCTCGCCATCGTCGTCGCGCTGCTCTTCTGGTCGTGGAAGCGACGAAACCGACGAGGGCTCGGCTCGGATCGCGCGGGCGAGAAGCCGGGCGAAAGGGCGAGCTGGTACGTCGTCGTCGCGGCGGGGATCGCGATGCCGATCGTGGTCGTCGCGACGCTGTTCGTGATCTCGGACATCTTCGTGATCCAGACGACGCAGGCTCCGGCGAGCGCCGCGACGAAGCTGACCGTCCAGGTGATCGGCCACCAGTGGTGGTGGGAGATCCGTTACCCGGGCACGAGGGCGGTGACCGCGAACGAGATCCATATTCCGGCGCGGACGCCGGTTCGGGTCGAGGTGCGGGGGGCCGACGTGATCCACAGCTTCTGGGTGCCCGAGCTCAACCGCAAGATCGACGCCATCCCCGGCCGGACAAACTCGATCGTCCTCGATGCGGACGAGGCCGGTCGGTACCGCGGCCAGTGCGCCGAGTTCTGCGGGCTGCAGCACGCGCACATGGGCTTCTACGTCTTCGCCGATCCGCCGGCGCGCTTTCGCAGCTGGCTCGCGCACGAAGCCACGCCCGCCGCGCCACCGTCAAGTGCGCTGGAAAGAACGGGGCAACGGCTGTTCATGGGCGGTGCATGCTCGAGCTGCCACACGATCCGGGGAACCAACGCACAGGGCTACGTCGGTCCGGACCTGACCCACGTCGCCGACCGGACGACGCTCGCCGCGCTCACACTGTCGAACCGGCGCAGCGACCTCGCGGGCTGGATCGGCAACGCGCAGCACTACAAGCCGGGCAACCAGATGCCCGACCTCAACCTGACCGCGAGCGGGCGGCAGGCCCTCGTTGCCTATCTCGAGGGGCTTCGCTAGGTGGCCGTCGTCGTTCCTCCCCGCCCGGCCGGCGCGGAGTACGTCGAACGCCTCGAGCGCCAGTGGGCGAGCAGGCCCGGCGTTCTCGGCTGGCTGACGACCACGGACCACAAGCGCATCGGCCTCCTCTACTTCTGGACGACGCTGGCGTTCTTCGGCGCCGGCGGCGTCGAAGCGCTGATCATGCGCACCCAGCTCTCGACGCCGAACGAGCACGTCGTCTCGCCCGGCACCTACGACGAGCTCTTCTCGATGCATGGGATCACGATGATCTTCTTCTTCATCATCCCGATGACGACCGGCGCCTTCGGGAACTACCTGATCCCGCTGATGATCGGCGCCCGCGACATGGCGTTCCCGCGCATGAACGCGCTCAGCTACTGGATCTTCCTCGCCTCGGGCCTCTTCATCTACACGAGCCTGTTCATGGGGATGGCGCCGAACGCGGGCTGGTTCGACTACGTACCGCTGGCGAGCCGCCAGTTCGACCCCGGCCGCAACATCGACTTCTACTGCCTCGGGATCATCTTCAACTCGATCGCGTCGACGCTGACCGCGGGACAGTTCATCGTCACGATCTTCAAGTCGCGCGCGCCGGGGATGTCGCTGAACCGGATGCCGCTCTTCTGCTTCGCGTTCCTCGCCGCGTCGCTCGGCCTGCTGTTCGCGCTGCCGGTGCTAAGCGCCAACACGATCTTCCTGTTCCTCGACCGGAACATCGGCACCCACTTCTTCGACCCGGCACGAGGCGGTTCGCCGCTCCTGTGGCAGCACCTGTTCTGGATCTTCGGCCACCCGGAGGTCTACATCCTCATCGTCCCCGCGTTCGGGATCGCGACCTCGATCATCCCCGCGTTCACGCAACGCAGGCTTACCGCCTTCCCGCTCGTCGCCATCGCCGAGCTGCTGGTGGTCTTCATCGGCTTCGGCGTCTGGGCGCACCACATGTTCGCGACCGGCATGCCGACGATCTCGATGGTCTTCTTCGCCGCGGCGACGGCAATGGTCGTCATCCCCTCGACGATCCAGGTGTTCGCCTGGTGCATGTCGATGGTGACGGGCAGCGCGCGATTCCGTACACCGCTGCTGTTCATCGCGGGCTTCATCTTCATGTTCGTGACCGGCGGGCTGACCGGGATCATGTTCCTGGCGATCCCGTTCGACCAGCAGGTCACGGACACGTACTTCATCATCGCCCACTTCCACTACATCATCTTCGGCGCCGCCGTCTTCCCGATCTTCGGTGGCATGTACTTCTGGTTCCCGAAGGTGACCGGACGGATGTACTTCGAGCGGCCGGGGCAGATCAGCTTCTGGATCATCTTCGTCGGAACGAACCTGCTCTTCTTCCCGATGCATATCGTCGGCCTGCTGGGCATGACGCGGCGTGTGTACACGTATCCGGGCGGGCTCGGCTGGACAGCGTTCAATTTCGCCGAGACGGTCGGTGGATTCATCACGCTCGTCGGGATCCTCCTGCTGTTCGGGAACCTCGTCGTCAGCTACTTCCGCGCGCCCCGAGCCGATCAGGACCCGTGGCACGGCCCGACGCTCGAGTGGACGACCACCTCGCCGCCGCCCGAGTACAACTTCGCGGTCGTCCCGACGGTGACCAGCCCGTATCCGAACTGGGACGACGCCGACCGGGAGCGCGACCGCGCGAAGCTGGCACGTGGGGTACTCGTCCTCGACGAGGGCCACGAGCAGCCCGCCGTCACGCCGGTCGACGGGCGCTTCGCCGAGATCGTCGAGATGCCGAACGAGTCGCCCTGGCCGGTCGTGCTGGCCATCTCGCTCGCGCTTGTCTTCACGATGCTCCTGATCGAGAAGTACGTCATCGCGGGGCTGATGGGGATCCTGTGTCTCATCACCCTGCTCGCGTGGAGCTGGAAGGAGCCGCAGGAGTGAGCGCCGACCCCGCGCGGGTTCCCGTGCCGCGGACGACCGGGGCGGAGTCGCCGGCCGAGGTCGTGGCCGCCGTTCGCCGGCGCGCCGGGCCACCCGCGGCATGGTGGGGGATGGTGGTCCTGATCGCGAGCGAGGCGACGCTGTTCGGCGCGTTCATCGGCACGTACTACTACCTCCGTTTCGAGACGCCGGTCTGGCCCCCGCTGGGCATTCCGGAGCCGAAGGTCGTCGTCCCCCTAATCCTCATCGGCTGCCTCGCCCTGACGGCGCCGCCGATGTTGCTCGCCTATCGCGCCGCGGCCGCAGGCCGGCTCCGAGCGGCGCGCGGCTACCTCGTGCTCGCGCTCGTCGTCCAGGCGGGCTACTTCGCCTTCGAGGTGCACGACTTCCGCGACCAGCTGCACACGTACGGCATCACGCGCAACGCCTACAGCTCGATCTACTACACGCTCCTCGGCGCCGATCACGCGCACGTGCTCCTCGGCATCCTCTTCACCGCCTGGCTGCTCGCGAAGCTGGCGGGCGGTCTGACGACGTATCGCGTGAACGCCGCGCAGGCGATCGCCTGGTACTGGGTCGCCGTGATCCTGCTCACGTTTGCCGTCATCGGGACGCTCCTCTCGGCCCGCGTATGAGTGCTCTCAGCCTCAGATCGCTCGCCGTACTGCAGTGGTTCGGGCTGCTCGCGGGCGCGGGAGCGTGGGCGGGGCAGCTCGTGGTCGGCTTCGGCGTCACGCAGGCCGAGTGCGGGGCGGCCGGCTCGCGCTTTGGGATCGGCAACGACGTGTGGCAAGCCGCCCTCCTCGGTGCCGGCGTCCTCGCCATCCTCGTCGCCGAGGCGGCGGCCGTCACCGTCTTCCTGCGCACGCGTGGAACGAGCTACGAGGAAGAGCCGCCTGTGGGGCGCATGCGGTTCTTCGCCATCGCGGCGATGGCGGCGAACCTCATCTTCCTGATGATCGTGGTGCTCTCAGGAACGGCCTCGATCGCGAACGTCACCTGCAGGCAGGCATGACGCGCGGCGCCCTTAGAACTCGAATCAGGATGATGCTTCGTCGCCGGGGCGCGATCGGCGGGGCGAAGCAAGGACGCAGGGAGCGCCAATACTGGCCTGAAGTATTGGCGCGACCGAGGACGCCGCCTCGCGTCGCTGAGCGCGGCCCGGGGGCCCAACGCCTCATTCTGATTCGAGTTCTCGGCGCAGCGGCCGCGGCGGCGGCGCTGCTCGTCCCGAGCGCCGGGGCCGCACCGCCGGGCGACGTCGCCCGGGGCAAGCACCTCTACGGGGAGTACTGCATCGCCTGTCACGGCGCCGCGGGCAGCGGCGTGACGCACCCGCCCTCGGCCCGGATCGGCGCGGCGCCGGGGCGCGCGCAGACGCAGCAGCGCCGCCTCGCGCCCTCGCTGCGCGGCGTCGGCGCCCTGGCGGCGGACTTCTACCTGCGCACGGGCTACATGCCGCTCAGCCGCATCGGGATCCAGCCCCGCCGCTCGCGCGTCCTCTTCAGCGAAGCCCAGATTCGCGCGCTCGTCGCGTACGTCGCGTCGCTGGGGCCGGGACCTCCGATCCCGAGGCCGCAGCCGCAGCGAGGCAGCCTGTCCGAGGGCCTTCGCCTTTTTACCGACCACTGCGCCGGCTGCCACCAGGTCGTCGCCGAGGGCGGCTACGTGACCGGCGCGGTCGCGCCGCCGCTCGAGCAGGCGACGCCAACACAGATCGCCCAGGCGGTTCGGATCGGCCCGTACGTCATGCCGACGTTCTCGAGGCAGGCGATCTCCGACCGTCGGCTCGACTCCATCATCGCGTACGTCCAGTACGCGAAGCATCCCGACGACCGCGGCGGCTGGGCGCTCGGCCACATCGGCCCGGTCCCGGAGGGGCTCGTGGCATGGTTGATCGCGACGGCAGCGCTCGTCGCGGTCTGCGTCGTCATCGGCGAGAGGGTCCGGCGTGGCGAGGGCTAGGCCGAAGGACGTCCTTGTCGCGGCGCTGACGCTCCTCGCGGCGCGGCTGCAGCCGGGGCGCCGCCGCCGGCGCATGCGCGAGCTGACAGTTCCCGCCGGGCCCCCCAGCCCGGGTGCGGAGCTGCTCGTCCTCGGGCTGCTGGCCGCGGCGACGATCTGTGCGGTCGCCTTCATCGTCGTCTACGCGCTCGATCGCCTGCCAGGCCAGACGCAGCTGCTCGGGCTGTCGATCGGCCTTGCATTCCTGTGCATCGCTGCGGCCTTCGTCGTGGCCGCCAAGCGGCTCGTCGTCAGCGAGCAGAACGAGGACGACTATCCCGCAGAGGAGCATCCGGAGGAGCAGGAGACGATCGGCGAGGTCGTCGAGGACAGCGGCAGCCGCCTGACGCGCAAGCGGCTGCTCACACTCGGCGCCGCCGCGGCCGGCGGCTCGCTCGGCCTCGCGCTGATCACTCCTGCCGTCTCGCTGGGCCCGGTGTTCGACACGAGCTCGTTCTACGGGACTCCCTGGCGGCGGGGCCGTCGGCTCGTGGACGAGAACGGTCGGCCGTATCACGCGAGCGAGATCGAGGAAAGCGCCCTCTACACGGCCTTTCCCCAGGGCGCCGACAGGGAGGAGCTCGGCTCGTCCGTCGTGCTCGTGCGGCTACCGCCTGCCGCGCTCGATCTCCCGCATGCGAACGCGGGCTATGCAGCCGACGGCATCGTCGCGTACTCGAAGATCTGTACGCACGCGGGCTGCGCCATCTCGCTCTACCGCACGCCGCTGTTCCCGCCCGCGTCGCCGGGGCCGCCGGCGCTCGTCTGCCCCTGCCACTACTCGACGTTCGATCCGGCGACCGCGGGCACGGTGCTCTTCGGGCCGGCCGGCCGCAAGCTGCCGATGCTGCCGCTCCTCATCGACGGTCGCGGTGACCTCCGCGCCGCCGGCAACTTCGACGAGCCGGTGGGACCGTCCTGGTGGGGCGTCCGCCTGCGAGGGCCGAACCCGTGATCCGTCGCCTCGTACGTGCGCTCGACCAGCGCAGCGGGAGCGCACCGTTCATCCGCAAGACGCTGCGGTACCTCTTCCCCGACCACTGGTCGTTCCTGCTCGGCGAGGTGGCGCTCTACGCGTTCGTCATCCTCGTCGCTACCGGCGTCTACCTGACGCTCTTCTACACGGACGGCACCACGGACGTCGTCTACCACGGGTCGTACGTGCCGCTCCAGGGTCAGCACATGACGGAGGCCTACCGCTCGGTCGTCAACATCTCCTTCTCCGTCAAGGCCGGCCTGCTGATCCGGCAGACTCACCACTGGGCGGCCGACGTCTTCGTCGCCGCGATCACGCTGCACATGCTGCGGGTCTTCTTCACGGGGGCGTACCGGAAACCCAGGGAGCTGACGTACTGGCTGGGGCTGACGATGCTCCTCGCGGCCCTGCTCGAGGGCTACCTCGGCTACTCGCTCGCCGACGACCTGCTCTCCGGAATGGGGCTCGCAATCGGCAACGCCGTCGCGCTGTCGATCCCGTTCGTCGGCGCCAACCTGGGAGCGCTGATCTGGGGCGGCCCGTTTCCGGGGAAGCACGAGTTCTTCGCACGCATGTACGTGGCGCACGTGTTTCTCCTGCCGGTGTTGATCGCGACGCTGCTCGCCGTACACCTGCTGCTCGTCGCCCTCAGGCACCACACACAGTTCAAGCGCGGGCCGCGCGAGACCGAGCGGAAGATCGTCGGCGTCCCCACCTTCCCCGGCCAGACGCCCCGCTCGCTCGGGCTCTTCTTCGCAGTCGCCGGCGTCCTCTTCCTGCTCGGGGGGCTCGCGCAGATCAACCCGATCTGGCTGTGGGGGCCGTTCCACACCTTCTCGTCCACGAACGGCGCGCAGCCGGACTGGTACCTCGGCTGGCTCATCGGCGCCCTCCGGCTCGTGCCGAGCTTCGACCTCGTGATCGGCGGGTACACGCTCGTCCCGAATCCCTTCTGGGGTGGGGCTGCGTTCCCGCTCATCGTGTTCACGTTCCTCTACCTCTGGCCGTGGCTCGAACGGCGCTGGAGCGGTGACGACGCCTTCCACAACCTCCTCGACCGCCCCCGAGACGCTCCCGGGAGGACTGCGATCGGAGTCGGCTTCTTCACCTGGGTCTTCCTCGTCTTCGTTGCCGGGTCGGCCGACCGCATCGACGTCCTGTTCAACATCAGCTACACGAGCCAGATCTGGGCGTACCGCGTGGCCGCGCTCGCCGCGCCGCCGATCACCGCGTTCATCGCCTACCGGGTCTGCCGCGAGCTGCAGGCGGGCGAAATCGTCGAGCGGGAGCGGACGCGCGCGGAGCGCGAGGCCGTCGCCGCGCGCCGCGGGGCGGAGACGGCCTGAGCGCACGTGCTCACTGTCATGCAAGAGAAGCTCGCCGAGGCACACGCACTCCGCGATCGCCGCGTCCAGCGTGACCGCGAGGGTGCGCGAGCGCGTCTCGGACGGCTCGCTGCTCGCGGCGCTCCGCCGGATGGACGAGGACGCTGAGGTGATCCGCACCCGCTGCCTGGCCGTGGAACGAGGCCTGGGCGATGCGCTGGCCGACGAGCTGCTGGGCCACGTGAACTGGATGAACGAGAGGGCCGCCGACCCCCTCGGCGCCTGTTCCTCCTCACTGCCCCAGCCGTCAAGACCCCCAGCCCAGCCACGGCGGGCGGCCGGAAAGTCATTCCCCAGCCGTTCCGGCCACCCGACGCAGCCTGCCTCCTTGGGGAGGGAAGGGACGTGACTTGTAGCAGCGGCCACGCGGGCCGGTCAACGAATGTGAGCCGATCTACACATGCCCTGCCGGCGCCACCCAGATCAGCGTGTGCTGGTCGTCGGGCCGCGGGCGCGTGACCGCCGAGTTGAGCGGGGGCTGTCGCTGCCGCGCCCAGCTATCGTCGCCGAGGAACCACGGAACGCCGAACGGCAGGTCCCGGCGCGGGATGGCGGCGTAATCGGCTTCTGTAAAGCGGTCTGCGTAGTCGGGGAGGCTTGCGTCACCGTCGGGGTCGGGCGTCACGACCGGTCGCAGCCGACCGATCGCCGCGGCCCAGTCGGTGAGGAGTTTCTGCTCGTCGTGGCTGGTCGGGTGGGGGATCTCGACGAGCGGGATCTGTGGGCGCGTGTTCCACATCGCAACCGCGTTTCGGGCGTTGACGCCGAAGGCGACGACGGCCTCGAGCGGCGCCTGCGCGGCCAGGTCGTAGAGGCGGTTCCGCCAGTCGCGCTGCGTCGGGTCCGCGAGCATATGTGGCGCCTCCGCGTCTTCGTGCTGATGGAGGCTGTAGGGGAAGGCGTTCAGGCAGAGGTAGC
>Ga0075433_10000110_pt1 | contig 40433 bp, 27 predicted proteins | sample RhiMethybrSRZTD2_FD_75299 | JGI IMG/M metagenome (GOLD analysis project Ga0075433, IMG submission 75299) | Populus rhizosphere microbial communities from Tennessee, USA - Rhizosphere MetaG P. TD hybrid SRZTD2 | ecosystem: Host-associated > Plants > Roots > Rhizosphere > Soil | place: USA... | reverse complement strand
ACGAACACGGGCGCCCTGACGATCTCGGGCACGGGCGTCTCGAACACGGGCGGCAACATCACGATCAGCTCGGGCGCCCTGACGATCACGTCGGCGATCGCGAACGGCGCGAACACCACGACGCTGACCTCGACGGGCACGATCACGGCGACGGGCGTCTCGGTCGCCGCGGGCACGCTGAACCTCAGCGCCGCGGGCGGCATCAGCATGAACACGCTCGCCGTGACCAACCTCTCGGCGACGAACGCCACCGCGGGCACGATCAACCTGACCGACGCGGGCGGCGTGACCATCGCGGGCGCCGGCATTTCGAACACGGTGGGCGCGACGACGGTCTCGACCTCGGGCACCCTCGGGATCGCGGCGAACATCACCGCCACGACCCAGACGCTGACGCTGACCTCGACGGCGGGCGACGTCACGCAGACGGCGGGCGCGATCACGGCGAACAGCCTGGTGGCGAGCGCGACGGGCTCGGTCACCTTCACCAACATCAACGTGAACAACCTGTCGATCACCGCGGCGACGGGGATCTCCGTCGTCAGCACCAACGCGGGCACGATGACGGTCAACAACTCGCTCACCACGACGGGCAACATCCTGGTCCAGAACACGGGCAACCTGGTCATCGCCGCCAACGTGACGGCGACCGCGGGCAACGTGACCCTGATCTCGACGACGGGCAACGTCAGCCAGACGGCCGGCACGATCACGGGCAATACGGTCACGGGCAACGCGGCGACGGGCGTGACCTTCCCGACCCTCGCGGCGAACACGTACACGGGCACCAACACGACCTCGGGCACCGTCACGGTGGCGGACGCCGGCGGCCTCTCGCTGGTCTCCGTGGTCAACACGGTCGGGGCCACGAGCATCACCACAACGGGCAACATCACGATCGCGGGCGACGTGAACGGCGGCGCGCAGAACGTGACGCTGAACGCGACGGGCGGGGCCTTCACCCAGACGGCCGGCACGGTGACGGCGGGCCTCCTCACGCTCACCTCGACGACCGGCGTCTCGCTCACGACGGTCGCGGCCACCAGCCTGTCGCTCACGAACGCGACGTCGGGCGCGGTTTCCGTCACCGATGCGGGCGGCCTGGCCCTCACCTCGGTCTCGAATCCGAACGGGACGGTCGCGATCACCACGACGGGCACGCTGAGCGTGAACGGCGCGGTCACGAGCGGCGCCAACGCCATGACGCTCACCGCGACGGGCGCGAACATCGCCACGGCCGGCGGGACGGTCACGGCGGGCGCCCTGACGGTCTCGGCGGGGACGGGCGTCAGCCTGACCTCGACCTCGATCACGAGCCTCTCCGGCACGAACACGGCGGGGACCTTCGCGCTGACCGACACGGCGGGCGGCCTGACGGTGACCTCGCTGACGAACACGGGCGGGACGGCGACGATCTCGACGACGGGCGGCAACTTCGTCATCGGCGGCGCCATGACGACCGGCGCCAACACGATGTCGCTGACGGCGACGGGCGCGGCGATCACCCAGACGGCGGGCCCCGTGACGGCGGGCCTCCTGACGCTGTCGTCCGGCACCGGCGCCACCGTCACGAACGCGACGGTGACGAGCCTGAACGCGTCGAACACGACCTCGGGCGCGATCTCCTTCACGAACACGGGCACCCTGACGCTCACCGGCATCACGAACACCGTGGGCACGGTGGCGATCTCGACGACGAGCACCCTCACGGTCGGCGGCAACCTGACGAGCGGCGCCAACGCGATGACGCTGACCTCGACGGGCGGCGTGATCAACCAGTCGGTGGCCCCGGTGATCACCGCCTCGACGCTGAGCCTCAACGCGGTCGGCGGCATGACGCTGACCGGCCTCGCGATCACGGGCCTGCAGGCCACGAACGTCACGAGCGGCACGATCAGCCTGACGGCGACGACGCCCTACACGATCACGGGCTCCGGCCTCACGAACACGGTGGGCGCCTCGACCCTGGTCAGCACGGGCTCGATCACGATCGGCGCGAACATCACGGCCACGGGCCAGATCGTGACGGTGACCTCGACCGGCGGCGCGATCACGCGCACGGCCGGCACGATCACGGCCCTCTCGATGCTCATGACGGCCTCGACCGGGATCACGATCCCGACGGGCGTCATGACCGTCACCAACCTCCAGGCCTCGAACACCGGCGCGGGCAACGTCAGCGTGGTGAACGGGGCGGCGACGACGGTCACCGGAACGGGCCTGACCAGCGCGAACGGCACCGTGACGCTCCAGACGACGGTGAGCAACATCGTGATCTCGGCGAACGTCAACGGCACCACGGTGACCCTGATTTCCGCGGGCACGATCACCCGCACCACGGGCTCGATCACCGCGTCCGCAGGGTTCATCGCCCAGGCGGTGGGCCTGATCACGCTCCAGACCGGCACCGGCGTCTTCACGACGCCCAGCCTGCAGGTGAACATCACGGGCGCCGCCGCGGCGATCAACATCTCGCTGAGCGGGTCGCCGACGGGGACCGTCAACATCACCAGCCTGTCGACCGTCAACAGCACGATCGTCATCAGTCCGGTGGCGGCGGCGATCACGATCAACGGCAATCTCGGGAACACCACGACCCTGAGCACGGTCACCGTTTCGTCCTCGAGCGGCAACGTCACCCTGCAGTCGGGCACGATCTCCGCGGCGACGGCGACCCTGTCGACGAGCCTCGGGACGGTGAGCATCCCCGCCGGGACGGTCAACGCGACCACGTTCAACATGACCAGCTCCAACGGGGCGGTCACCCAGACGGGCGGAACGATCACCGTGACGAACACCACCTGGACCGCCTCCACGGGCACGGTCAGCAAGACCGGCGGCACCCTGACGGCCACGGGGACGGTGGGCTTCGTCGCCTCCGCGGGCATCACCGCCAGCGCCTTCACGACGGTGAACCTCCGCTACAGCAACAGCCTCTCCGGGACCGTCAACATCAGCAACGTGACCAGCGTGAGCGGCACCACGACCCTCGTCACGCAGGCGACGTCCAACGGCGGCAACGCCACGATCACGGTGAACGGCAATCTCACGATCAACACGACCGTGGTCAGCACGAACTTCACCACGACGTTCAACTCGCCGGGCCTGATCACGCGCGGCGTGAGCGGCAACTTCAGCACGGTGAACACGCTGATCCTCAACGCGGTGTCGGGCATCACCAACTTCACCGCCGGCACGATCAACGTGAACAACCTCCAGGCCACGACGACCAACGGCCCCGTCCAGTTCTCGGCGACCTCCTCCTTCACGATCATCGGGACCGGCATCATCGCGGTGAACGGGCCCATCTCGCTCTCGTCGACCGGCAACATCACGATGAACGCGAACATCAACAACGGGGCCCAGACGACGACCCTCACCTCGACCGGCGGCTTCATCCTCCGGAACGCGGGAACCCTGACGGCCACGAACCTGGTCCTGAGCTCGGTGACGGGCCAGCAGTTCACGGGGGGCCTGGCGATCCAGACGGTGCAGACCTCGAACACGGTGGCGGGCGACATCCAGCTGATCACGACCGGCGCCCTGACGCTCACCGGCACGGGCGCCTCGAACACCGGCGGAGGCATCTTCATCCAGGCGAACGGGGACTTCACCGTGGCGGCGAACGTCACGGCCTCGGGCTTCACGGCGGTGCTCGATTCCTTCGGCGGCGTGCTGAACCAGACCGGCGGGACGATCTCGGCGACGAACCTCACCGCCTTCGCCGACTTCGGCATCAATCTCCCGAGCGTGACGGCGACCAACCTGCAGGCCGCCAACTTCACCACCGGGACCATCCTGGTCACCTGCACGGGCGACGTGACCCTCAACAACCTCCAGTCCTTCGTCGGGTCGGGCCTCTTCAACAACGACGGTTCGATCACGGTCACGACGACGGGCAACATGATCGCGGCGGACGGCGCGTTGACGCTCAACGGGAACATCACCCTCCAGTGCGGCGGGAATTTCAGCCTCCTGGACGGCGGACGGGTCTCGACCGCCGCCACGATCGACGCCGCGGGCGCGGTCTCCATCGACGCGGGCGGCGGGATCTCCCAGACCTCGGCGGGCACGATCAACTCGACCACGACGACGGACCTCGTGGCGACCGGCACGATCGCCCTGGACGGCGCGATCAACGCGGGCGGCGCGATCACCGTCGGGACGAGCGGGCAGGTCACCCAGGCCGGCACGGGATTCGTGACGGGCGGCTCGTCGGCGTCCCTCTCCTCGGGCGGCGCCATGACCCTCGCCGGCACGATCGACGTCACGGGCCCCCTCGATCTCTTCTCGCAGGCGGCCCTCACCCAGTCGACGAGCGGCGTGCTGAACTCGCAGGGATCGATCTCCATGATCGCCATGGGCGGCCAGCTCCAGCAGCTCGGGGACGTCTCCGCCACGAGCAACGTCGTGATGTACGGCCTGACCGGCATGACCCAGCAGACGACCGGCACGCTCGCGGGCGCGAACATCGACATCGACTCGCCGCTGAGCATCGCCCTGCACACGATCGACGCCACGGGCCACGTGGATATCCAGACCGGCGCGGCCGGCTCGGTCACCCAGACGACCGACGGCGTCGTGACGGCCGCGGGCTTCGTCACCTTCCAGTCGGGCGGGACGGTCAACCTGTCGCGGGTCACCGCGGGCGGCGACATCACGATCGCGTCGGTGAACGGGGCGATCGTGGACAACAACGACGGCATCACGCCGAACAACCTGAACATCCAGTCCTCGTCCAACCTCACGATGACGGCGAACACCGACATCGGGACCTTCGCGAACCCGATCGAGGTCCAGGTGTCGGGCACGATCTCGGTGGGCACGAACGGCGCGACGACGCCGAACTACATCAGCCTGACGGGCTCGTCCGGGAACGGGCGCCTCAACGTCCTCTTCGCCCCGAGGGGCACGTTCATCCGGTTCAACAACCGGATCACGATCGTCGGCCTCCAGGGACCGGAGAAGGTCATGAACTGGTTCCTGGACCGCGAGAAGCGCGAGTACGACGTCTGGAGCCAGGACCAGGTGGGCGACGCCGACACGGGCGAGAACGAGCTCCTCAACCGCCGGCGGCCGACGCGCCGCCCGGCGAAGGCGCCGGTGAGGTAGAATCGGGGGATGTTGCTCCGGCGCGCGCTGCTGATCCTCCCGGTCCTCTGCCTGGCCGGGAGGCCCCAGGACGGGAAGTTCGAGAGCCCGGACTACGGGCTCCGGCTGAAGCTTCCGGCCGGATGGACCGTCGACTCCACGAAGCTCGTCCAGGTCGTCCTGAAGCTGGCCCTCCCCGGCGACAAGCCCTTCCGCTCCGAGCTGATCCTCCGCGAGCTCCCCTTCCCCGAGGAGCACATCACGATCGGCCAGTACCGGGAGCAGATCCGCCAGCTCATCCAGCGGACGTACCGCGATCCGAGGATCCTCGAGGACCGCGACGCCACGGTCGGCGGGCGGCCCGCGTTCGTCTTCGTCACGGCCTCGCGGACCAACGCGGACGCGGACGCCGTCTCGTACCGGTGCCTCGTCGAGCTCTCCCCGAGCCGCCTGCTGTGGATCGAGGGGATCGTCCCGAAGGAGGGCTCCGACGCGGCGATGAAGACGTTCGACGCCCTGCTGGGCACGATCGAGTTCTTCCCCCGCCAGGCGCCCGCGGGGACCGAGGAGGGGCTGAAGAAGTTCGCGGAGGCGGCGACGAAGCTGCCCGCGACCGAGGCGAAGTTCGAGAAGAAGCTCGACATGGAGTACGCCCTCGGCGACAGCAAGGTCGGCACGTACCAGCAGGAGCTGAAGGCGGGGACGCGCGAGGGCGCGGCGGGGATGGAAGTGAAGACGGTCGACGTCATCGACCTCGGGACGAAGGGGAGGCTCGAGAAGCGGACGACGGCCTTCCTGTCGGACGACCTCGCGCGCCAGTGGGGCGACGTCGAGATCGTCCACAAGGGGCCCGAGGGCCGGACGCAGTACTTCACCGCGGCGGTGAAGGTCGAGGGGACGTCGGCGACGATCGAGCGGCGGATCAACGGCGAGAAATCGACGTCGAAACTCACCGTGCCGGAGCGGACGGTGCTCCTCGAGCTGGTCGAGGCGCTCCAGGCGCGCCTGCTGGGATCGCCGGCCAAGGGGGTGATGAGCGTCCCCGTCCTGCCCGCGTTCGACAACGAGGCGGGCCACGTGGCGATCGAGCTGAGGGGCAAGCACGAGATGAAGGGGGAGGCGGGGCTCGTGGACGTGCACATCGTGGTCGTCCAGCGCGAGGACGGCACGCTGATCAACTACTGGTACGACGCCGACCGCAGGATGATCCGCCGCACCGTCGGCGGGCAATCGATCGTCCTCCAGGCCCGGAAGTAGCTTCCCGTTCCCCGATTCCCGTTCCCCGCCCCTTTCCTACTTTGAACACCGAACTTCGAACCTTGAACTCTTTAAAAAAAAGCGAGCTCCCTGGGTGGGGAGCCCGCCGATAGGAGAGGGGTAATGGGTTGTGCATAGAATAAGTCGGCCGCCCGCCGGGCCGACTTGAGCCGAGGTTGATCGCTTTCGCGAAAATAGTTCGAGTCGCGCTTTTCCATCCGCGCCCGGACGATTCCCCTCAAGTCGACCCCCGCCGCGTACGATAAATTCTCCTGCCAGGACCCGACGGCGCCGGATCGGCGCCGTTGCCGCGGCCGGAAGGCCGGGGCCGGGGGTCCGGCCGCGCCCCGCTTCAGGGGCCGGTTCCGACCACGACGCGCGGTGCGCGCGCCGGAACGTGACGTGCGGTCGCTGTCTGACAAACGGGGGAGTGTGGCATCGCCGCAGGCGCCCTGCAGGAGTGGAATCCAGGCGCCTGGGAATCCGATCGGGCGGACAGCTGGGGTGGCCGTCGCCCCGCGGCCCCGCAGGCGGCCCCGCCAGGGGCCCCCTCGGGACAGGCTCCGTGACAAATTCGCGCGCCCGCGCTAATCTTGGCGGGGTCGCGCGCCCACGGGGCGGCCGTCGGGAGGCTGCCGTCGGGCGCCGCGTCCGGGAGGCGCGGCCTTGATCGTCCGGATCGGGATCGCCGTTGGAACACTGGTCGCGCTGGGCGTTCCGACTCTTGTCTTCGCACAGGACACTCCCCCGTTACAGCGCTCCCCCGACATCGAGAAGTTCACCCTCTCCGGCTCCGCCCGCCTCGAGTTCCTCTTCCGCGGCTCCGGGGTCGAAGCCCTGCGCGCCCGGCTGAACGGCGCGGCGCCCCCGGGCGGCGACGACACCTTCCTCGCCGGCGAATCGCGCCTCCGGCTCGACCTCGCGCTCCCGGACCGCGTCCGCTTCGCCCTCGAGCTGGCGAACCTGCCGTACGACGGGGGCCGGGACCTTCCGCTCTCGGACGGCGGCGCGCCGGAACTCCTCCTCCGCCGGCTCTACGCCGACCTCGAGGGCGTCTTCTACGACAGCCTCACGCTCCGCGTCGGCGCGTTCGACTACGCGTGGAAGATCCGGCCGAACGACGAGCCCTTCCTGCTCGACCTGGGGCGGTCGGAGCCCTTCTTCGGCGCGCCGGGCGCCCGATTCACGCGCGCCACGGCCGACCGGGAGATCGCGCTCCCGGCGGGCGCGCTCCTCAAGTGGCGGGCGGGCGATTTCGTCGAAGTCGAGGCGCTCTGGATGACGGTCGTCGAGGGGGGCGCGGCGTCGCGGGACGAGTCGCTCGGCGCCCTGCTCGCCAACTTCCCGCTGAGCGAGCGGTCGGCGGTCTTCGCGGGGGCGCTCCAGGTCGCGGGCCCCGGCGACGGCCGCGTCACGACGCTGGGCGGAGGGGTCGACGCCTTCTTCGGACCCGACCGGGAACTCGAGCTCTTCGGCGAGGCGTGGCTCCAGGCGGGGCGGCTCACGTCGGGGGTCTCCAAGCGGGCGAGGGCGGGCCGGTTCGGCGCGCGCGTCGTCGCCGGCGACTGGACGGCCGAAGCCTCGATGGAGTACGTGTCGGGCGACGAGGATCCGGCCGACGGGCGCGACGAGGGATTCCAGTCGTACGAGGGTCGCGACCGGTTCCGGATCGTCGAGAGCGCCGAGTTCGGGCTCGACTGGGACACCAATCTCGTCTCGATGCGGGCGCGCGTGGCGAAGCGGCTCGGATCCGGCGTGTCGGTCCGGCTCGATCTCGGCCGGTTCCGCCTTCCCGAGGAGGCGGTGGACGCTTCGGGGGCCTCGCTGGGGATCGGCAAGGATCTCGGCACGGAGGCCGACTTCACGTTGAGCGCGGACCTCTCGAGGGCGGTCGAGCTCCGGGCGTCGATCGCGATCCTGGCCGGGTCGGACGCGCTGGAGGCGGCGACGCCGGCCGGCGACCGCTCCGCGATCCTCGGGGCGCTCGGCGCGTCCGTGCGCTGGTAGGCGAAGCTCCCCGCATTTCTGTTTCGCGCTTCCCGGGCCCGGTGTCATAATCGCGCGCGATGAAAGCGCTTCTCCTCGGCGCGGGGTACGCCACCCGGCTCTATCCCCTGACGCGCGAGCGGCCGAAGCCCCTCCTGCCCGTCGGCGGCGTGGCGATCCTCGAGCGGATCTGCCGCGAGGTCTTCAAGGTCCCCGGCGTGGAGCGCCTCTACGTGGTCACGAACCACCGGTTCGCGGGCCACTATTACAGCTGGCTGCGCGATTTCCAAGACGGGGCGAAGCCGCCCGTCCCGATCGAGATCTTCGACGACCTGACCACGTCGGCGGACGACCGGCTCGGCGCCATCGGGGACATCGACTTCGTCATCAAGCACGCGAAGGTGGACGACGACCTCCTCGTGATCGCGGGCGACAACCTCATCGAGTTTCCCCTGAAGGATTTCACGGCGTTCGCGAAGCGAAAGAAGGGGTCGGCCGTCTGCGTGAAGGACCTCGGGAGCCGCAAGCTCGCGTCGCTGTACGGCGTGGTCGGGGTGGACGGGAAGGGGCGGGTGAACGACTTCGAGGAGAAGCCACCGACCCCCCGGAGCACGCTCATCTCGATCGGCGTCTACTTTTTCGCGCGGAAACACCTCCCTCTCTTCCGTCAATATCTGGAGGAGGGGAACAGCAAGGACGCGCCGGGTTATTTCGTCCAGTGGCTCCACCCGCGGGCCGAGCTGTACGCCCATCCGGTGAAGGGCGCGTGGTACGATATCGGGGACATCGACTCGTACACGAAGGCGAACGAGCTGTACCTCGAAAAGGGAGAACGCCCATGAGAAGCCCGGCCGCCGTGGCGGCGATCCTGGCCCTGGCCGGATGCGCCGCGCCCCCCGAGAGCGAGCCGGGCGCGCGCCAGCTCAAGTACGGCTTCTTCTACGAGGCGGTCCGCCCCGAGTCCTCCCGCCAGACGGAGGCGATGGCGAGGATCGAGTCGGGGAAGCACGCGCCCGAGGTCGACGAGAACTACGACATCTCGAAGATCCGCGCCCCCCGCCAGAACGCGGAGGTCGCCGACGACGCGACGATGCGGGCCTGGAAGGCCTCGGTCCTCGACCCGGCCGACCCCGCGCTCCTCCGCCAGATGCGCGACTGGCACGCGGCGCGCGTGAAGGAACTCGAGGCGCGCCTCGAGGACCTGAAGTCGTACCGGTACGCGGTCGTGCGGGGCAAGATCGAGCCGGTGCGCCGCCAGCTCGACGACGAGCGGTACATGCTCGCGGAGATCAACAGCCGGCTGGGGGCTTCGGACTAGCGTCGCCCCTTCATTTCGAGACGACCTCGATCAGGCGGATTTCCGGGCGCGAGAAGAGACGGGCGCGCGGAACGGGCCCGCCGGTCATCCCCAGCCCCCGGTTCACCACCACCACCGCCCCGGATTGACGGCTCTCGCCCTCCGGGATCAGGCCGTCCGACCGCCACACGGGGAGGAGCGGCCCGAGGAAGGGGATGAGCACCTGCCCGCCGTGCGTGTGCCCGCAGAGGTACAGGTCGGCCTCGCCGGGCTTCAGCCGCTCCGCGAGGCCGTGCGCGTGGTGGAGGACGATCCGGAAGCAATCCTCCGGCGCCGTTTTCAGCACGTCCCCGATCGTCCGCGACGGGTGCATCGCGAGCCCGGCGATCACGACGGGTCGGCCGTCGCCCCGGAGCTGGATGAACTCGTCGCGGAGGAGCGTCGCCCCGGCCTCCTCGAAGGCCTCCGCGATCCGGAACTTGTGGTCGTGGTGGCCCTCGACGCCGAAGACGCCGCGCGGGGCCTTCAGGTCGCGCAGGAGCTGGACGAGGTCGGGGACCGCCTCGCGCCGGTTGACGTAGTCGCCCGTGAGGAGGACCAGGTCGGGCTTCTCGCGGCGGGCGAAGTCGACGAGCGCGCGCTCGCGGGCGCCGGGCTCGTCGAGGTGGAGGTCGCTCACGTGGAGGATGCGGAGGACGGCGCGCCCGAGGAGCGGGCGGGGGGATTCCATGCGGGTCTTCTCGACGCGGATCCAGTCGGGCTCCACGAGGAAGGCCCAGGCGGCGGCGAAGGTGAAGAGGGCGGCGTAAGCGATCGCGACCGTCCCGAGGGGCCGCCATTCGGCCGCGGCGACGAGGGGCCCCGGCGCCTTGCCCTTGAAGAGGCGGCGGCGGATGGCGCCCCACGCGCGGAGGGACATGACGCCGAAGGCGCCGAGGGGGAGCAGGACGGTGATGAGGATGAAGAGAAAGCCGGAGGGAACCAAGCTTCAAGCTCCGAGCTTCCAGCTTCGAGCCGCCCCAAGCCTGCCGCGGCTTGAAGCCCGAAGCTTGGAGCTCGAAGCTAATTGCCTTCCTTCTTTTTCAACTCTTCCGTCAACTTCTCGATTTCTTCGCGCTGCTTCTTGATCATCTCGTCGCGGTCTTTCACGACCTGCTCGGCGTCGGTCACCTTCTGGGTGAGCGCCTTGATCTGGGCGTCCTTCTCCTCGATCTCTTTCTTCATCGCGTCGGTGTTGCCGCCGCCGGCTTCCGCCTTCTTCTTCAGGTCGTCGCGCTCGGTCTCGAGGGCCGTGACCTTCTCGGTGAGCGACTTGACCTGCGCGTCCTTCTCCTCCATCGCCTTCTTCGCGGCTTCGGAGTCGGCGCCGCCCGCCTCCATCTTCTTCTTCATCTCGTCGCGCTCGGTCTCGAGGGCGGTGACCTTCTCGGTGAGCGACTTGACCTGGGCGTCCTTCTCTTCCATCGCCTTCTTCGCGGCCTCGGAGTCCGCTCCGCCCGCGTCCATCTTCTTCTTCATCTCGTCGCGCTCGGCCTCGACGGCCGCGACCTTGTCGGTGAGCGTCTTGATCTGGGCGTCCTTCTCCTCCATCGCTTTCTTCGCGGTCTCGGCGTCGGCGCCGCCCGCTTCCATCTTCTTCTTCAGCTCGTCGCGCTCGGCCGTGATGACCTTCGTGAGCTCGGCGCACTTGGAGTGCTCCTCGGCGAGCGCCTTGCACTTCGTCTCGTGCTCGGAGGCGAGGGCCTCGTAGCGGCCCTTCAGCTCGGCCATCGAGGACGGGGCGGACGACTCGGGGGCCGCCGTGGTCTCGGACATCCAGGGGGCGGGATCCTTCTTGGCCCGGGCGCGCTTGACGCCGTCGGCCGCCTGGCGGTCGCCGGGGGATTCGCCGAGGGCGCGCGTGTAGCAGTTGTCCGCTTCCATGTACTGCTTCCGGCTGAGGTGGATCCACCCCATGCCCTTCCACGCGGCGGCGCGGCCCGTCGGGCTGAGCGGCCCGGAGAGCGCGTCGTTGAGGCGGGTCATCGCCCTCGCGGCGTTGGTCGGGACGTCCTCGAGTCCCCGGATGAGGGACGCGAGCGACTCGTCGTTGAACCAGGGCGACCCGATCTCGTCGACGTAGTGGACCTGGATCCAGGGGCGGGAGTCGAAGGCGCTGCGGACGACTCCGCGGATCCGGACCGGGGCGTAGAGCTCGATGGAGTAGAGCGTCGCGATCTCGGGCGAATCGTTGGCGATGTAGAGCGAGGGGATCGCGCGGGCGCGGCCGTTGGTCTCCCAGACGGCGGCGTCGGCCGGCCAGACGGAGAACGACTTGAAGTCGCTGGGCCGGAAGGGCGTGTAGTAGGGCTGCCAGACGCTCTCGTCGCGCCGGTTGAGCATGGCCTCGAACTCGACGGCGGCGCCTTCCTTCGGGTTGCGCATGACCTCGTCGAGCGAGACGCGCAGGAAGCGGAGGGAGGGATCGACGACGTAGTCGCGCCGTTCGTAGCCCTCGGGCCTCGCGCCCATGGCGCCGCAGGCCGACGACAGGCCCGCCGCCGCGAGCGCCGCCACGAGCATCATCCGTCGGGTCATAGGTCCTCCCCGGTTTGGCTCGCCCGGACCGACGCCCTGGGGCGGAATCCCGGTCCGTTCGGGTTCTCCGACGAATCTAACACATGATTCATGCTAGTCAATATGAAATCCTCCGTGGGCCAACGCGGGCGGCGTGTCGGCGTTAAACGGAAGGTCGCGGGTCTTGAGTCAAGAGTCGAGAGTCGAAGAGGGAAGTCCCCGGTCGACGGTCGCGGGTGGCGGGTCGAAACCGGGATTCCGGAGCCATGCTGGAACATGACGTGGCGTGGAACGACGCCAGGGGCCTCTTGCGCCGGCGTCCGACCCTCGACCGGTGATTCCCGCTCGCGTCGTCGCGAGCGGGGCATCGCCCTGCTCCTCGTCCTCACGATCTTGATCCTCAGTGGGCCAACGTGGACGGCGTGGGGGCGTTAAACTGGAAGTCGCGGGTCATGAGTCAAGAGTCGAGAGTCGAAGAGGGAAGTCCCCGGTCGACGGTCGCGGGTGGCGGGTCGAAACCGGGATTCCGGAGCCATGCTGGAACATGACGTGGCGTGGAGCGACGCCGAAGGCCTCCTGCGCCGGCGCTCGACGCGCGACTCGCGACCGATGACCGGTGACTCTCGGAAGACTCCCGACGCCCGACCCTCGACCGGTGACTCCCGCTCGCGTCGTCGCGAGCGGGGCATCGCCCTGCTCCTCGCCCTCCTCGTCCTCGCGATCCTGATCCTCCTCGTGGGACAGATGGTCATCACGTCGGCCCACAACCGGTCCGTTTCCCGGAACGCCACCGCGGCGCTCCAGAACGAGTACGGCGCGCTCGCCGGCTACCGCCTGGCGCTGGTCCGGCTCGAGGCGGACGCGAAGAAATCTCCCGACCTGGACACGCTCGACGACCTCTGGGCCTCGCCCTTCACCGTCGCCGTCGGGATTTCCCTGGTGCAGGGCCGCATCACCGACGCCGAGCGGAGGTTCAACCTCTCCGCGCTGGTGAATTCCGAGGGGGAGGTCGTGCCCGCGGCGAAGGACCAGCTCGTGCGGCTCATCTCGATCCTGGGGCACGAGGGGGCGGAGAACGCGGCGCGGATCGTGGACTACGTCGACGCCGACACCCAGGGAGACTACGAGGCGGGGGCGAAGAACGCACCGCTCCTCAACCTCCAGGAGCTCCAGCGCGTCGAGGGGCTCAAGCGCGAGGTGCTCTTCGGCGACGTCCAGCGCCGGGGGATTCTCCCGTACGTGACGGTGTGGCCGAAGGGCGGCGCCGTGAAGATCAACCCGAACACGGCGACGGTGGAGGTGATCCAGTCGCTCGACGACGACATGACCCCGGAGCTGGCGCAGGCCATCGTGAGCTGGCGCGGTTCGACGGCCGAGGACGGGAAGAAGAAGAGCTTCACGAAGGCGGAGGATCTGCTCGCGGTCCCGGGGATGACCAACCCGCTGCAGGCGAAGATCGCGGGGCGGCTCGTCTACAAGAGCTCGGCGTTCGAGGTGCACGTGATCTCGACGGCGGGCGGCGTGGTGCGGAAGGAGCTGTACGTCGTCGGACGGGGCGCCAAATCCGATTCGCCATTCGAACTGCTCGGGGCGATGCGCGAGCACGACTACTTCGACCTGAAACCCGAGGACGAGTAACCTCGGGGCCACGTACGTGGAACCTTGGACAGGCCAAGGACCAAGGACTCAGGACTCCGGACTCGAAGTGACCCTACACGTCGATCGTCATCCCTTCGCGGGCGACGACCAACTCCATCTTCTTCGCCGCTTTCTTCGCCAGGGAACGGGAGTGCTTCGCGATCTTGTCCATCGCGGCGTCGGGATGGGTCGGCTCGTGGTGGAAGAGGACGAGCTTCCGGACGCCGGCGCCCGCGGCGGACGCGATCACCTGCGAGACGGAGCTGTGGCCCCAGCCGCGCTTCTGCGCGTACTCCTCGTCCGTGTACTGCGCGTCGGCGACGAGGAGGTCGAGGCCCCGGAAGAACTCGACGACGCTCCGGTTGCACTCCTCGATGAACCGGATGCGGCGCCGGATCGCGGGATCGGAGGGATCTCCCTTCTCGGCCATGACGTCGTAGTAGGGCTCGTTGTCGCCGGTGTAGGCGCCGGCGCGGTCTCCCCGCCGGAAGCGGTAGGCGAGAACGCGGATCGGGTGGTTCATCGACTTGCTCGCGAACTCGATGTCGCCGATCTTCCAAGTCTGCTCCTCGATCTCGCGGAACTGCATCTTCGCGGCGAGCTCGACGCCCCGGACGGGGAAGTACGTGTACTGCATCTGGAACATGAGGGCTTCCTCGAGCGACTTGTCGAGGGCCCGGGGGCCGTACACGATGATCTCGTTGGCCGGGTGATAGATCGGCGTGAAGAAGGGGAACCCTTGGATGTGATCCCAGTGGGTGTGGCTCAGGAGCAGGTGGATCCGGAGGGGCCTCTTCTCGGCCGAGAGCTTGAGTCCGAGCTCGCGCAGCCCGGTGCCGCCGTCGAGGATGACGACCTCGTTGCCGCCCAGGAGCTGGATGCAGGAGGTGTTGCCGCCGTAGCGGGCGGTGGCGGGCCCGGGGCAGGGAATCGATCCTCGGACGCCCCAGAATCGGACCTGCAGTTTCTTGGACGCGGTGGGAGACAAGTCGCAAGAGCGTGCCAGAAAGCCCGCAAGCGTGTCAAGATGTCGAGATCCAGGGATGCCGTTCTACCTTCCGGTTTCCCGACTCCCGTGCCCCGCTCCCGAGGGTCGGCGACCCAAGACGCTTCGGACTTCGACGCTTGACCCTCGACTCCTGACTCGGGACTTCTATGATAGGTCCTCAATATGCGGGTCTCAGTCATCATCCTGGCCGCGGGGGCGGGTCGCCGGATGGGGGGTCGTGTTCCCAAGGCCTTCCTGCCCCTGGGGGGCCTGCCGCTCTACCTGCACTCCTATTCCACCTTTCGGTCCATGAAGGAGGTCGGGCAGGTCATCCTGGTCGTTCCCAGGGGTCTCCGGATCCCCGGGGCGGTCAAAGGAGGTCCCCGGAGGCAGGATTCGGTCCTGAACGGCCTGAAGGCGGTCGATCCCGCCAGCGACGTAGTCCTGATCCACGACGCCGCGCGGCCCCTGGTGTCGCCCGACCTGATCCGGAGGGTGATCCGGGCCGCCTGGCGGCTGGGGGGTGCCGTTCCCGGGGTTCCGGTGGGGGATACGATCAAGCGGGTGACCCGAGGGGGCCGGATCAGGGCCACCTTGGACCGGTCGGAGCTTCGGGCGGTCCAGACGCCCCAGGGGTTCAGGAGGGGGGTCCTGGAGGCCGCCTACGCGGCCGGGCACGGCCGGAAGGACGCCACGGACGATGCGCAGGTGGTTGAACGGGCCGGCCGGCGGGTGGAGGTGGTGGAGGGGAATTCGGAAAATTTCAAGATTACCTCAAAGTTCGACCTGAAACGTGCCGAGGATTATCTTCGGAACAGGCGGCGCCCCCGGACGACACGGGGGAAGGCCGTTTCCCGCCCTTGAGGCGGGGTCGATGACAATCGGGCACGGCGCGATCCGGCGGCGCCCCCGGCGGGGGCTTGCGGCCTTGGATCATTAGAGTTTTCTCATATTTTCTTCTTGACATGCTAATAAAGCGGGATAGACTTCTACGAAACCAACCCGTCGACCGTCGGAGAGACGGAGCGGCGGACCTTCAACGCCTTAAAGCAGTAAAACCCGTACGGCCGGTCTGCAGCTTCCCGGGGCGCGAAATCGCCGCGGGGGCAACGGTCAAGCGGAATATCACGGTGAAGTCGTCGGGGTTCCTGGGAGACAAAAGGTTAGCTATGGGAGGAATGCACGCATGAGGAAGTCTGCACTACTGGCTCCTGCCCTCGTCCTGGCGCTGGCCGCGTCGGCCTTCGCCCAGGGCGTGTCGAAGCAGGACAGCAACACCGAGACGGTGAAGATCACCGTCAGCGGCGGGTTCGACATGGATTGGGTGTACCGCGCCAAGGAACTGACCGAGGTCCTGGGCGGGAGCGGCGAGGACGAGGGTCGCATCGAGTCGAACGCCAACGTTCGCTTCGACGTCGACCTGACCGAGAAGGTCAGCGTCCTGGTCAACCTGGCCACGGTTCGCCTGAACGGCAACTACGGCAACATCGGTCAGCTCGGCAACGGCGGCCAGAACGTGGAGCTCTGGGACCTGGCGGTGAAGATGCAGGAGGTTCTTGATCCTGCGGTCACCATCCAGCTCGGCACCCAGAACGACTTCGCGTTCGACATCCGCGGCAACGGCAGCGCCCTGTTCTTCGCCCCGGGCAAGAGCGGCTCGTTCGCCCGGAACGCGGGCGGCGTCGCCCCCGGCGACCTGAACTACAACCAGGTGGCCGGCGCGGTCGTGTGGTACAACCGGGACGCGGCCCACCTCGCGGTGGCCCTGCTCCCCGCCATCCAGGAAGGCGGACCGGCGTCGAACGACGAGTCGGCCTACGCCGCGATGCTGTACTACGACCTGGATTCCGTGGGCAAGGGCAGCCGGCTCGGCGTGATCCTGGCCCTGGACGCGGTTGCGGACTTCATCCCCGGCGCGGGCGGCGGGTCGACCTCGCAGGTCATCACGATCGGCGCGGGCGCCAGCCTCAAGGGCCTCGGCGGGATGAACAACCTCGAGGTGTTCGCGGAGTTCTACTTCCAGTCGGGCGACATCGGCACGACCGGAAGCGCGGGCGGCTCGGCCTTCAAGCTGGGCGCGCACTACGCTTTCGAGAATGAGATGGCCCCCTGGGTCGAACTGAGCTTCACCCTCATCAGCGGCGACGACAACCTGGGCAACGCCGACGTCGACTCGTTCCTCAGCTACGAGAACGTGAACGACCTGATGATCATCGAGAGCAACACGTTCGGCATCAACTGGAACTCCAACCTGACGGCCATCAAGATCCTGGGCGGCCTGTCGTTCACCAGCGGCGGCGGCGCGGCGAAGAACAACCTCACGCTGACCGGCGCGCTGGGGATCTGCACCGCGACCGAGGACGTCGCGGTCGCCACGGGCAACCAGGACGGCCTGGGCACCGAGTTCGACGTGAAGCTGACGTGGCAGTACTCGAAGGCGGTCGCCGTCGAAGCGGCGGTGGCCTTCCTTTTCGGTTCCGACATCCTCGAGGGCAGCACGGCCGCTCGCGAGGACAGCACGAACCTCTTCACGCTGGGAATCAGCGGGAAGTTCTAGTTCGAAGCGCAATTCCGGAACCCCCGGTCCGAAAGGGCCGGGGGTTCTTTTTTTTGGTGGAGTTTCCCGCTTCCCGTTCCCCGATTCCAGCCCCCGAAGCCCCGGGCCTCGAGCCCGAGGGAAAGGCGCGCGGCAACGGGAGACTGTGACAAGTCTCGCGGGTCGGTGTATGATCCGGGAATGCGCCGCTTCGCGGTCGTCGCGCTTTTTGCTTCGCTCGGTCTCGGCGGGTGCGTCGACCGCCTCATCCAGATCCGCAGCGATCCGCCCGGGGCCGACGTCTACCTCGACGGAGACCGCGTCGGCGTCACCCAGCCCGGCAAGGCGCTCGAGATTCCGTACGCCTTCTACGGCACCCGCGAACTGATCCTCACGAAGAAGGGATACCGCTCCAACCGCCGGTACCTGGGTCTCGCCGCCCCGTGGTGGCAGGTCTTCCCCTTCGACTTCCTGACCGACGTGGTCCTTCCCTTCACGCTCACCGATTCGACGGAGGTCCAGGTCGTCCTCGAGAAGGAGACGCAGGGACAGGAGGTGATCGACGAGACCTTGAAGCGGGCCGCCGAGGCCCGGGACAAGGCCAACGCCCCGCCGGACGCGCCCAAATGAGCCCCTGGGACCTCCGGCCCGACGTGCCCCCCCTGCGGGGGGCGCGGGCGACCGTCATGGGCCTGGGACTCTTCGGGGGAGGCGCCGGCGCGGTCCGGTTCCTCGCCGCCCGCGGGGCGCGCGTCACCGTGACCGACCTCCGCACCGCCGACCAGCTGCGCGAATCGATCTCCGCCCTCGACGGCCTCCCCGTGGAGTTCCACCTCGGCGGGCACCGGGAGGAGGACTTCACCGGCGCGGACCTCGTCCTCGTCAATCCCGCCGTCCCCCCCGATTCGCCGTGGCTGCGCCTCGCGAAGTCGCTCGACACCGAGATGAACCTCTTCTTCAAGCTCTGCCGCGCGCGCACGATCGTCGGCATCACGGGCTCGAACGGCAAGACCACGACGACCGCGCTCATCGGCGAAATAGTGAAGAAGGGGCCGCGCCCCGCCTGGGTGGGCGGCAACATCGGCGCGCCGCTCCTCGAGCGCGTCGACGAGATCGGTCCGGAGGACCTGGTCGTCCTCGAGCTCTCGAGCTTCCAGCTGGAGCACCTCGACGCGATCGCGCGGAGCCCCCACGTCGCCGTCGTCATGAATCTCACCCCGAACCACCTCGACCGCCACGGCACGATGGAGAACTACGCGGCCGCGAAGCGGGCGATCGTCGCCCACCAGTCCGCGACCGACTGGAAGGTGCTGAACGCGGACGACCCGCTCGTCGCCGCCTTCGACTCGCCCTCGCGGCCGGTGTGGTTCAGCCGGATCGGCCCGGCCGACGTCGTGGCGCGCGACTCGGGCCTCGAGTGGTCGCTCCTCGGCGCCTCGGGGACGTTCGATGTGTCGGCGCGACGGCTCCCCGGGGGCTTCAATCTCCAGAACATGGCGGCGGCGGCCGCGGCGAGCCGGCTAGCGGCGCCCGAGTGGACCGGATGGGAGGAGGCCGCGCGGGAGGCCCTCGTGTCGTTCCCCGGCGTCGAACACCGGCTCGAGTACGTGGGCGAAGTCAGGGGCGTGAAGTACTACAACGATTCGATCGCCACCAATCCGGAGTCGACGCTGGCGGCGCTCGACACGCTGCCCGGGCCCTTCGTCCTGATCGCGGGGGGCTACGACAAGAAGCTCCCCTTCGACGCGCTGGGCCGCAAGGTGGCGGAGCGGGTGCGGGTCGCGGTGCTTCTCGGGGAGACGGCGGAGGCGATCGCGCGGGCGATCGGCGAGGGGCCGGTCGAGGTGCGCCGCGCCCCGTCGTTCGACGAGGCGGTGGGCCTGGCCCGGGCCTCGGCGCGGCCCGGCGAGACGGTGCTCCTGTCGCCCGCCTGCGCGAGCTACGACATGTTCCGAAACTTTGCGGAGAGGGGAAGACGGTTCAAGGAGCTGGTGGCGGCAACCCAGCCTGACTCTCCGACGGCGAAGTCGTGAGTCGGGAGTCGAGCGTCGAGAGTCGAGGAAGGAAGTCACGAGTCGTCCCTCCCGAGTCACGCGTCGGAAGCCGCTTCCGGGCGGCCTTGACCGGGCCAACCGGGTCGCCGTAGAATCCATCTTTCATGCCCGTCCAGACGACTTTCGAGACGGTCGCCACCTGGCCGGCGTCCGCCGCGATCCCTTTTTGCGAAGCCGCTCTCGCCGAACATCACCTCGAGATCCAGGTGCCGGCGTACGAGCTCCTCGTCGCCGCCCATCTCCTGAACCGGCCCGACCTCGTCGTCCTCCACTTCGACTCGCTCCTTCCGGAGTTGCGCGAGCGCGTGGCGCAGATGGGGGCCGCCTTCTTCGACACGGCGCGCAAGCTCATCCGCACCGGCCCCGAGTCGGCCCGCCGGTCCGCGTACGACCTCCTCGGCGAGCTCTGCGGCGTCGAGGCGCTGAAGATGCTCTCGGGCGGGCTCGAGGACGCCTCGAACCTGATCCGCGACCGGGCCGCGCGCCACATCGAGAAGATCGCGCTCAACTACCACTACCACCTCCTGAACTGGCAGGCGCGGAAGCATCCGGAGAGCCGCGAGTTCGTGACGCGGAACAAGGCGGCGATGATGGACGCCCTCGAGGGCCTCCTCCGCACCTGGCCCTTCCACAAGAAGGACGTGGCGATTTCCATCGCGATCGAGAGCGGCGCCGAGGCGTACAAGCACATCACGGGGATCATCCTGAACCACGTCGACGGGCCGCTCTGGAAGGCCTTCATCCGGGCGATGCAGAACTCGCACTCCGCCGCGATGGTCGACATCCTCTTCCGGCTCTACTTCGAGGGGCCGAGCAAGTACCGGGACGTCGCCGTCACGATCATGCACCTGCGGAAGGACCCCGAGTTCCCCGTGGCGATCGCCGAGTACCTGTGGAAGCTGCCGCCGGAGCGGCTGAAGATCGTCCGCGCGCTGAAGGAGCTCCCGTTCTGGCCGGCCGTCGAGGCCAATCCCGACCTGCCGGCCGCGTCGGCCCTGGTCCTGCTCGATTTCGTGGCGGACGCCGGGATCCCCGCCAAGGTGCGCGACAACGCGGTCAAGTCGTTCATGAAGAGCTCCCACCCGGAGGTCCGGATCCACGTGCTCAAGACCTTCCGGCGGCTCGAGTACCCGTACACGGCGGAGCTCGCGCGCGGGAGCCTGGTCGATCCGGCGGACGACGTGAAGTTCGTGGCGGCGCAGATGATCGCGGACCTGATCCCCACGAACAAGGCGCGGTTCCTGATGCCGCTGCTCGACACCCCGCACGAGCCGCTCCGGCGGTTCGTCATGGGCCACATCGCGCACCTGTCGGTGGGGCGCTACCTCGCGGCCTTCGCGGACCAGGATTCCGCGGTGCGCATGTTCGCCGACAAGGTGGGGGAGCGGATCGACGAGGCGACGGTCGAGCAGGTGGGGGAGGACATCGTCCGGCTCGACCCGATCCAGCGGATGCGGGCGATCCGGATGTGCGACCAGGTCGACCCCGAGCGGGAGCTGAAGCCGCTGATCAAGCAGGTGCTCGCGGACGAGCAGTCGGGGCTCCGGCCGCTCCTCGTGCAGCTGCTGGCGTTCACGGGGAACACGTCCGGCCTGCGCTACATGCTGGAGCTGCTGGCGGGCGCGGACCTGCCGACGCGCCAGCTCGTGGTGGAGGCGCTGCAGGAGCTGCACGACATGCGGTACGGCGCGCTCTTCCTGCCCTTCCTGGCGGACAAGGATCCGGCGGTCCGGCAGGCGGCGGGCCAGGCGGTCTCGACCTTCGGCCAGGCGGAGGCGCGGCTGCTCCTGCCGCCGATGCTGGGGATCCGGGACGAGCGGATGGCGGCGGCCGCGGCCCAGGCGCTGGCGTTGACCAAGATCGAGGGCTGGCGGGACATCCTGTCGAAGCGGATGGCGGTGGAGAGCCGCGAGGGCGTCCGGACGGCCCTGCGGGAGGCGGCGGGGGCATGAGCGCGATCCAGGTCTGGGACGAGCTCCGCCAGCTCCACCTGAGGATCGTGGAGTTCGTGGGGAACGAGGGGGTGGCGAAAGCGCTCGAGGGGGGCGCCGGTCTCCTCGTCGTGCTCTTTTTCCTCTTCTACCTGCGGAGCCACGTCTCGCCCACGGCGCGGCGGAAGCGGGCGGCCCGGAAGCGGTTCCAGCGGCTGGTGCGCGCCCACCGGCTTCCCTCGGCCGACAAGCAGGTGCTCGTGGCGATGGCCCGGCGGCTCGAGCTGGACGAACCCGCGATCCTCTTCGTGCGCCGGTCGCTCTTCGAATCGGCGGCCGACAAGGGCGGCTTCAACCCCGAGCGCCTCGACCTGCTGCGGCGGGAGCTCTATTCCTAGGCGCACCACAGATTTCGGATTGCCGATTGCGGATTGCGGGAGCCGCGGACGTCTTGAATGCAGTGAAGCTGAGATCGACCCTCCTCGCCGTCCTGCTCGCCGCCGTCACCACATCCTGTTGCCCTGTCGGGAAGGCCCCCGCGCCGATTGCTCTCGCCATCGCGGGGATCGATTCGAAGGAATCCATCGGAGGCCCGCCGCTCGCGGCGTCCGCTTTGGGTTGCCTCCAGGAGCGTCTCGTTTCGTGCGGCCGGTTCAAGGTGCTCGAGAGGCTCCAGCTGGACGCGGTTGTCGAGGCGCAGCGGCCCCTGGAGTCCGGAAGGCTAGGGAAGCTGGCGGGTGCGGACTGGGTCGTGTACGGGGCGATCATGGAAGCGTCGATGCGGGTCATGCCCGGCACGAATGCGCCGCAATCCGTCGCGGACGTTCTCGTTCACCTCAGGGTCATCCGGGTGGAGGACGGTAAGATCATCTACTCGAGCAGCCACACGGGACGGGCGGAGAGTCCGGACCCCACGAGCTACGGCGCCCTCCTGAACCGCGCCGCCCGCGCCGCGGTCGAGAAGCTGGCGGGGGAGATCGCGGAGCTCGCGCCATGATGCCCAGGTCACCTTCGGGCTGGGCGATCGCGGGCTGCACCTGGTTGTTTTTCGCAGGATCCTGCGCGTCGCCCGTCCCCACCCTTCCGGTGCCATTGGATGCGAATTCAGAATCAAGCCGCGTCGCAACACTCGTTCTGCAACTCCAAGCGGAAGGGATCGAGACGCGCGAGGAAGCCGTGGCCGATCTTGGGGCGCTGGGCCCGGACGCGCTTCCGGCGATTCGCGAAGCAGCGGCCAAGAGCGACAATCCCGAGACTCACGAGCGATTAAAGTCCGTCATCGCGGTCCTCGAACCGCAGGACCGCCTGGTCCGGCTGGTGGGACGTCCCCGGCTCATCACGACCCAAGCACGCCAAGCGCCGCTTAACCAGGTCCTGGCCGATCTTGCCTGGCAATCTGGGGTGACTATCGCGTCGGATGAATTGCCCGGGGATCATGAGGTCAATCTGGAAGTCCGGAACGTTCCCCTGTGGATCGCGATCGACGAGTTGTGTCGCGCGCACGGCGGCATTCGGCCGGAATGGTCGGCCGATCGGGTCACGATCCAGTCCGGGCCCTTTCGCGAAACGCCCCATGTGGACTGGAATGTCGGTCCGATCCAGATGGGTAGATTTCAGATATCCGAGGTCTCGTCCTGGAAGGAAGACCCCCGGTGGTCTCACTCCGTGATGAATGCGCGCCTGCTGCTGGCCCCCGGCCGGCGCTCGTTTTCGTTCAATCTGTTTCTAGAACAGGTTGAAGACGACAAGGGGAAGACGCTCTTTCCGTGGGAGAAGTACTACACGTGCTCTTCGAGGTTGTTTTGGATTTGCCAGTCCTCGCCTGCAGGATCAATTCTGCTTCCGATGGTGGAGACCCTGGGAGACGTTCCCACTCCGGGCGCCTCGTCCATTCGACGTCTGTTAGGCAAGGTGTGGATCCATTTCACCGAAGGAACCGAACTTGATGTCTCGATTGTCGATCCCATGGGAAGCCCCACGGCGGAAGCGAGAAGAGATGGAACGAGGCTCAGTATTCTCGAGTGGAATCGGATGGGATCCAGAATTTGCTTCACAGTCGATGTGACCCGGGGGATGGGGAGGTGGGGCTGGTTTAGCGATAGGTATGAACCGATGGAAGCCTTTCGACTTGTCAATCGCTCCCACTAGATCATCCCGCTTGAGAAGGTCAAGGTTGGCCCCCTGTTGGGCGACATGGGCGCCGAAAATCAGTTCCTTGACCTGACCTTCGAGGTGCCCGAGGGAGCGATCGTTTCGGCGTTGGAACTCATCAAGCCCGCCGGGCGACAATCGAGCCAAATTCACTTCGATCTGCGGGACATTCCGCTCAAGTGAAGAGATCATTCTCGTAGGTTATGATCTTCAATCCCCATGAGCGTTCCTGAGCCGACCCGCAAGAAGTACGACAAGCTGCGCGCCGAGATCGAGAAGCACAACCGGCGGTACTACGTTCTCGCCGATCCGGAGATCTCCGACGCCGAATACGACCGCCTCTACGACGAGCTGGCCGCCCTCGAGAACAAGCACCCGGAACTTCGCACGCCCGACTCGCCCACGCAAAAAGTGGGCGGCGAGCCCCTCGACAAGTTCGAGAAGGTCGAGCACCGGATCCAGATGCTCAGCCTCGAGAAGGCGTACGAAGAGTCCGAGGTCCAGGCGTGGATCGACCGCATGGAGGGCGACCTCGGCCATCCCGTGGAGTCGGGTTTCAACCTCGAGCCCAAGGTCGACGGCGATTCCCTCGAGCTCGTCTACGAGAAGGGCCTGCTGACGCTCGCCTCGACCCGCGGCGACGGGCGCGTCGGCGAAAACGTCACCCACAGCGTCCGGACGATCCGCTCGATCCCGCTCCGCCTCGACGGCGCGCCCGAGCTCCTCGAGGTGCGCGGCGAGGCCTTCATCCCCCTCGAGGATTTCAAGAAGATCAACAAGGGGCAGGTCGAGAAGGGCGAAGAGCCCTACATGAACCCGCGCAACCTGACGAGCGGAAGCCTCAAGCAGCTCGATCCCAAGATCACGGCCACGCGCCCGATCCGGTTCATGGCGCACGGCGTCGGCCGCGTCGTGGGGAAGAAATTCGCGCGCCACCTCGAGGCGATGGAGTTCCTGGAGAAGCTCGGGATCCCGATCGTGGACGACCTCGTCGCGGCCTCCTCCGTGAAGGAGATCGAGGCCTACTACGCGAAGATCCTGAAGGGGCGCGACCGGAGGCCGTACGAGATCGACGGCATCGTCCTCAAGGTCGATGACCTCGCCCTCCGCGAGGAGCTGGGCGCGCGCTCGAAGAGCCCCCGGTGGGCGATCGCGTGGAAATTCCCGGCCCGCGAGGAGACGACGCAGGTCCTCGCCGTCGACTGGCAGGTCGGCCGCACCGGCAAGCTCACGCCCGTCGCGCGGCTCAAGCCCGTCCCCATCGGCGGCGTCACCGTCACGAACGCCACGCTCCACAACCCGTCGCAGATCCGGAAGCTCGACGTGCGGATCGGCGACTGGGTCGTCGTGACGCGCGCCGGCGACGTCATCCCGTACGTCGTCAAGACGATCCCGTCGCGGCGCACCGGCAAGGAGAAGGAGATCGAGCCGCCGAAGCGCTGCCCCGTCTGCGGCGGGACCGTCGAGGCGACCGAGACCGACATCTTCTGCGCGGCGGGGCTCTCCTGCCCGGCGCAGGTGAAGGGCGCCCTCGAGCACTTCGTCTCGCGGGGCGCGATGGACATCGAGGGCCTGGGACCGGAGTGGATCGACGTCTTCGTCGACCGGAAACTCGTCTCGTCCCCCGCCGATCTCTACGGTCTGAAGAAGGGCCGGCTCCTCGAGCTCGACCGGATGGGCGAGAAGCTCGCGGACAACCTGCTCGCGTCGATCGACACGTCGCGGACGGCGACGCTGCCGCGCTTCCTCAACGCCCTCGGCATCCGGCAGGTGGGGGAGGCGACCGCCCAAGCGCTGGCGGACCACTTCGGCGACATCGAGAAACTCATGGAGGCTTCCGAGGAGGAGCTCCAGGCGGTTCCCGACGTCGGGCCGATCGTGGCCAAGTCCATCCGGGACTTCTTCCAGCGCAAGGAGAACCGCATGGCGGCCAAAAGGCTCCTCAAGGAGGTCACGCTCGTCCGGCCGAAGTCGAAGAGCCGCACGCTCGAGGGGCAGGTCGTGGTCTTCACGGGGGGCCTGGAACGCATCTCCCGCGACGACGCGAAGCGGGTGGTGGTCGAAAACGGCGGTCGGACGGCCGATTCGGTTTCGAAGGCCGTGACCCTCGTCGTCGCGGGTCCCGGGGCGGGGTCCAAGCTTGACAAGGCGAAGAAGCTCGGCTTAAAGACAGTGACGGAGAGCGAGTTCTTTGGGATGATTGGCCAGTAGCCGGGAATCCACACAATGGTAGAAAAGCTCACGTCGATCTGGATGGACGGCAAGCAGGTTCCCTGGGACGACGCGAAGATCCACGTCCTCACCCACTCGTTCCACTACGGCGCCGCGGCCTTCGAAGGGATCCGCGCCTACCGCACCGACGACGGGCGCTCGGCCGTCTTCCGCCTGAATGACCACATCCGCCGGCTCTACGAATCGGCGAAGATCCTCGGATTCGAGATCCCGTACGCATTCGACGCGGTCTGCGCCGCGTGCGTCGAAACGCTGACGGCCAATTCGCTGCCCGAGGGGTACATCCGGCCCATCGCGTACATCGGCGACGGCGTCATGGGGGTTTATCCCGCGGACAACCCGATCCGGCTCCTCGTCGCGGTCTGGAAGTGGGGCGCGTACCTCGGGGAGGAGGCGCTCAAGAAGGGGATCCGGGTGAAGGTCAGCTCCTACACCCGCTACCAGCCGAACTCCGTGATGACCCGCGCGAAGGTGACGGGGAACTACGTCACGGGGGTGCTCGCGAAGAAAGAGGCCAAGTCGCTCGGGTTCGACGAGGCCCTGATGCTCGACACGGACGGCTTCGTCGCCGAGGGCAGCGGCGAGAACGTCTTCATCGTGCGCGACGGCAAGATCAAGACCACTCCCCTGACGGTGATCCTGCCCGGGATCACGCGGGCGACGATCCTGCGGTTCGCGGAGGATCTCGGCATGAAGCTCACCGAGGAGCGGTTCACGCGCGACGAGGTCTACATCGCGGACGAGGCCTTCTTCTGCGGCACCGCGTCGGAGGTGACGCCGATCCGCGAGGTGGACGGGCGGACGATCGGGAACGGCGGGATGGGACCGCTCACGCGGAAGATCCAGTCGCTCTACTTCGACGTCATCCGCGGCCGGTCGGCCAAGTACAAGGACTGGCTGACGTCGTTCGACGTGATCCCGGGATCCAACAAGCCGAAACGGGCCGCGAAGGTCCATACCCCGTAGGGGGTCCAGCTTCCCGTTCCCCGATCCCCGTTCCCCGTCGGGCTGAACGCTTCGAGCTTCTGGAACGGGTAACGGGAAACGGGGGGCTCCACCGGGTCCCCTAGTAGTTGGCCGGGTCGATCCTTCTCAACGCCGCCAGCGCGTACATCCCCTCGTACCACGACCGCGTCCGGATCATCTCGCGCAGCTTCGCGATCGTCGGAGCGGGCACCGGGCGGCGCCCGGCGTCCAGGTACTCGAGCCCCTCGGCGGCCCGGTAGCGGACCAGCAGGTCCGGGTCGTCCATGCCCTTGAGGATCGTCTCTCTCGTCTTGTCCTCCCGGGTCAGCCCCAGCGCCGCGACGCTCCAGAGCCGGACGCGCACGTCGGGATCTCCCGCCCCGGCGAGCAGCTCTGTTGTCACCCCTCCCCTTGGGAACGACGGCCGCTTCAGCGCGAGACAGGCCTGGTACGCCGCCTCGTACCGGACATCGGGGTCCGGATCCTTGAGCCCCGCCGCGAGCCGGTCGATCGCCTTCTGGTCGTCGGCGGGGAGGTTCTTCAAGTCGGCGACGCGGCCCAGCGCGGAGGCGCGGAGCGCGAACGCCGAAATGAGGGCCACCATCGAAACCACGAAGACGCACGCCAGGAGTCCGCGAACGGCCCTCGCCGAAAAGCGGCGGACGACCCACGCCGAGATCGCGGCCAGGAGGCCCAGCGCCATCGCCAGCCCGAACACCGGCCCCGCGTAGAAGACGCCCGTCCACCCCAGCCAGGTCAGTTCGAGGAGCATCGACTCCAGGGGGCCGAAGCGCAGGGTCTCGTGGAGAACCTTCTGCAGGGCCTCCTTGGTCGCCGGCACCGTGACGATGCGGGCGCCGAGCAACTTGCCCGGGTCGGACCCCTCGAGGCAAATCGTGCGGTCGAGAAGGCCGAACTTCCGCAGCGTGTCCATCGGGCGGACGACCGAGGAGGCGAGCAGGTAGACGTCGTGCTGGCGCTTCTCGATCAGCGGCGCCGCCGTGTCGGCGTCGGCGGTCGTCTCGATCGAGAAGTCGAGCTCCTTGAGGTACTTCAGCTCCGCGCCGAACTTTCCCACGGCGAGGATCGTCCGGACCTGGCGGGACTTGAGGTGCGGATCGTCCACGTAGACGGGCTTGACCGGCTCCGCCGCGTACAGCGTGCGGGCGTAATAGAAGCGCGCGAACGCGCGGCCCGCTTCGTTGCCCAGGAGGAATCGGTCGCGGAACCGGCTGGTCCCCTGGATGCGCTCCTCGTTGCTCACGGGCCCGGGCACGAGCGCGAAGAGCGCCAGGAGGATCAGCAGGGCGGCGGCCACCACGCCGGGACGGAGACCGGTCCGGGTCTTCGGGCCGGTGCGGACTTCGTCACGGCGCCGGCCCCAGGCGACCGAGGTTCCAAACAGGGCGGCCCCGGGGACAAGGAAACCCGCGGCCACCGACACGAGCGGAGAGGCCCTCGGGAGGAGCGACAGGAACGTGGAGACGCCGAGGAAGAGCGAGCACCACGGGCCGAAGCGGGCGACGGTCAGGAATCTCTCGCCGACCGCGTGCACCGCGGCATGGAGCCCCCCGAGGAAAAAGGCGATCGGGACGGCGAGCAGGAAGGCGGCGCCCAGCCGTCCCCAGAATCCCAAACCCTCCAGCTCGGCCTTGCCCGGCAGGGGGTTCGCCCCGATGCGGGTCAGGACCTCGGCCCTCTGGAACATCCGTTCGAGCTCGCGTTCGAGGAGGGGCAGGGCGGCGAGGGTGAGGACGACCAGGGTGAGGGCCATGGCGAGGGCCGCGCCAGCCGTGATCCAGGACCATGCCTCCGCCTTGGCCGGGAAGGTCGTCCCGGCGGTGAAGGGCTCCCGCTCGTGAGGCTCGGCGGTGCGGGGGGTCCGGAGCAGGCTCTCGAGCTGGCGGGTCCGGACGGCGGCGATCTCTTCCGCGCGACGACGGGTCCAGGGGAAGGAGACGGGCTTGGGGGAGAGACCCCACGCGCCTTCCGCGAGGGAGGCGACCGCTCCCCAGGGGGCCCCGTTGGGATTGCTGCAGAGCGGCGTGCCCGCCGAGACGGTCCAGGCCTCTCCCGGGCCGTCCCGGACCGACCCGTCGAGTTCACGCGCCGCGGCCTCGAGTGCCTTCCGGAACGATTCGCGGTCGGAGAATCGCGGGTCCATTTTCGCGGCGATTATAACAGGGCCGGTGGAAGCCATCCGTTAAGATAACCCCCGGATCATGAGCCGCCATTGGTGGATTCCGGCGGGCGTGGCCGTGCTGGTCGCGGCGGGCCTCCAGGCCCTCCCCCAGCAGGGGCCCCGGGCCGCCTTCGAAATCCGCCACGTCGTCGCCCACGGACGGCGGATCGACACCCAGTTCTACGACTTCACCGGCGACGGCCTCCTGGACGCGCTCGTCGTTTCCATCGACTGGGACGTCGACCCCCGGGTCCGCTGGCTTGCCCTGCACATCGGGAAGAAGGGCGAGGGCATTCTCGAGAAGCCCGACCAGATCTGGTCCGCCTCCCCCTTCGCCTGCGCGCTCGCCCTCGCCAACGTGGTGCCGGAAGGAGGCGTGGAAATCCTCGAGATCGCCCCCGACGGCGTCTACTACCACGCCTTCGAGAACGGGGTGATGGCCGAGGAGCCGAAGAAGTTGATCCACACGCGGACGTTCTTCACCACGCCCTCCGATCGCTCGCTCCCTCTTTGGTCCAAGCCGGTCGACCTTTCGAAAGACGGGCTCGACGACCTCGTGATTCCGGTCCCGGACGGCTACAAGGTCTATTTCCAGACCGCCCCCGGCAAGTTCGGCACCGTCGTCCGGCTCGAGGCCGACCTCGCCGCGGGCAAGTCGCCGGCCATTTCGCCGAGGCGGTTCGCAGCCGATTGGGAACGCGCCCTGGCGCGGGGGCTCCCCCCGTCGTCCTCTCTCTTCAACCTCTACGACGAGCTGCCGAGGATCACCCCGGTCGACATCAACGGGGACGGGCTCCTCGATCTCGTGTCGATCCGCGGGGACGAGATGACGATCTTCTTCCAGAAAGCGGGGCTGCAGTTCCCCGGGGCGTCGCGCAAGTCCCAGAAGATCGCGACCCTGCGCGAGGAGCGGCGGAAGGACACCGTGGACGTCGCGGACGTGCAGTTCTGCGATATCAACGGCGACGGGATCATGGATTTCGTCGTCACCAAGATCGAGGGGCAGCTGGGCTTCCTGAAGTCGATCAAGACGCGGATCTATCCCCACCTCGGCACCGGCCGCGGCAACTTCCAGCCGGACAACAACATCTTCGTCGACGGCGTCAGTCTCAACCCGGTCTTCCTCGACATGAACGGCGACGGCACGCTCGACGTGCTGACCTCGCGCCTGCGGACGGACATACTGGAGCAAGCCGTCAACGCGGCGGTCTTCGGGGACATCACCGTCACCTACGAGGTCTTCCAGTTCGACAAGGCCCGGAACAGCTACCTGATCGACCCGGTCTTTTCGTACGACGTGCGCATCCCGATCGACGACATGAAGAACATGGGCGCCGGCTCGCGGCCGCTCTTCCAGGTCGCGAAGGACATGTCGGGGGACGGGCGCCCGGACGCCGTCATCTACGATCCGAAGACGTCCTCGGTCGAGGTGCGCCGGGGGCGCGTCGGGTGGCAGGACAACGGGAAGCGCGAGGTGATCAATTTCGAGAAGGACGTCGCGGCCTCGTTCGCGATCGAGAAGAAGAATCCGCCGAAGTGGATGACCTTCCTGGATATCGACGGCGACGGCCGGCAGGACGTGATTCTCGACTACAACGGGCTGGTGAAGATCCTGCTGTCGCGGTTCTAGAAGCTACGCCGTATCCTCGTCATCGTCGTCCGGCGCCAGGTCGGGCGGCTCGGCGGAGGGCCCGGCGCTCACGTCTTCGAGCACCCGCTCCTCCACGTAGATCGGCACCCGCATGAGGACGGCGAGGGCGATGGCGTCGCTCGGGCGGGAATCGACTTCGACGACCTTCCCGTTCTTGCGCAGGATGAGCTTGGCGTAGAAAGTCCGGTTCTTCAGGTCGTTCACGATGATGCGCTCGAGGCGCGCCTCGAGGCCCTTGATCACGTTCTCCACGAGGTCGTGCGTCATGGGCCGGGGGGTCTTCTGCGACTTGAAGTTGCGGTCGATGGCGAGCGCTTCGGCGAGCCCAATGACGATGGGAAAGGCGCGGCCCCCCTCCAGCTCCTTCAGGACGATGACCTGCTCGACGGAGTTCTCCGAGATGACGATCTTGTTGAGCTCCATCTGGATCACGGCGAACTCCGAATGGCGTACGGCCTAATCATAACCCGCTCACCACAGAGGCGCAACGAAGGGCGAAGGGTGTGGGGTGGAGGGTGGAGCTTCCCGCTTCCCGTTCCCCGTTTCCCGCTCCCGACGCCTCGAGCTTCGCGCCGGAAGCGGTGACGGAGGGGTTCTCTAACGTCCGCCCGTAGAGGCGCAACGGAGGGAGAGGGGCACAAGGTGGAGCTTCCCGCTTCCAGTTCCCCGTTTCCCGCTCCTGACGCCTCGAGCTTCGCGCCGGACGCGGTGACGGAGGGGTTCTCCAACGTCGGACCGTAGAGGCGCAACGAAGGATGCAGGGTGGAGCTTCCCGCTTCCCGTTCCCCGTTTCCCGCTCCCGACGCCTCGAGCTTCGCGCCGGAAGCGGTGACGGAGGGGTTCTCCACCGTCGGACCGTTGGACTTCGGACGCTCGACATCGGACTTCGGACGTCGGCGCACGTTTGACGAAGGACATTGGACTCCGGACTTCCGGCGGGGTAGCATCGTCGGGAGATGACGAAGGGCTCGTACGAACAGATCTTCCTGGCCCTCGCGGTTCGAAACAAGCTGATGACCCCCGAGGCGGCCCAGGCCTCGCTGAAGGAATTTTCCACCCAGGCCGCCACCGACGTCCACGGCATCGACGAAATCATCATGTCCCGGGGGCTCGTCACCGAGGAGCAGGCCGCCGCGCTCGCCTCGGCCGCGAAGAAGCTGCTCTCCGCGGGGAAGACCGACCGGGTCGCCTCGCCCACCACGACGCGCCGCGTCCTCGGCACCGCCGACCCCAAGGAGCCGATCCCGGGGTACCGGATCGTCGGGAAGCTGGGAACGGGCGGGACCTCGACGGTGTTCCTCGCCGAGGAGACGAAGCAAGGCAACCGGAAGGTTGCGCTCAAGATCCTCCACCCCTCGAAGGTGAACGATCCGCGCGCCCTCGCGCGCTTTCTCCGCGAGTCCCAGCTGCTCGTTTCGCTCGAACACCCCCATCTCGTGAAGGGGCATGCGCACGGCCGGCACGGCCCGCTCGTCTTCCTCGCGATGGAGTTCCTCGAGGGCGAGACGGCGCTCGACGTCGTCGACCGCGAGGGGGGATTCGCCGAGGCGCGGGCCGTGGAGATCACGCTGCAGACCGCGGAGGTGCTGGCGTACCTCCAGGGCCGGGGCCTGGTCCACTGCGACATCAAGCCCGGCAACATCATGATCCTGAAGGACGGCGCCTCGAAGCTGCTCGACCTCGGGTTCGCGAAGCCCGTCGCCGGGGGCGCGGTGGGTCCGGCGTCGGAGACGACGAGCGGCACGGCGCAGTACATGTCCCCGGAGCAGGCCCGGGGGCAGGCGGACCTCGACGCGCGGGCGGACATCTACTCGCTCGGCGCGTCGCTCTACCACATGGTGATGGGCGAGGTCCCGTTCTCCGGCGGGGACAGCGTCGAGGTGATGGCGAAGCAGGTGCTGGAGGCGCTCAACGCGAGCGAGCTCAAGAACCGCCGGATCTCGAAGCACCTGCACTACTTCATCGAGCGGATGATGACGAAGGACAAGGCGCTGCGGTACCAGACGCCGAAGGAGCTGATCGAGGACATCCGCTCCCAGATGGAGGGATTCTCCTCGCTCGAATACAAGCCGGAGGACCACCCCGCGCGGACGACGCGGATCCTCCAGGGCCTCCGCGGCCAGCCGCCTTCATCGGGCCCCGTCGACGGCGGGGGCAACGCCACGCGCCGGCTCCGCCCGCCGCCCCGGCCCGGGCGTTGAGGCGCGGCTTCACTTCTTGAAATATCCCCCCGTTTCGGACAATCTCATGATCTTAAATCTCTGGAACTCTCCGCTCGCTCGTCGTTGACCGCGTACTAAGCCTCGGGGCCGCGAACGGCCGCCGTTTCCCGGGAGGGGCGCATGGTCCGGACTCCGTTGGCGATCGCGCTGGCGTGCCTTAGCCTCGCCGCCGGACAGGCGGGCGCGCAGGAGCAGAAGGACCTCTTCGATCTCTCCAAGACCACCCTCGACAAGGCCGCGGCCGCGTCGTTCGCCTCCGACCTCGTGGAGTACGCCCTGGGGCGGGCGAAGGCGGTCCGCGATTTCCACGTCCTGGGCGACTATCGCAAGCTGATCCGCGTCGCCTACCAGTTCGGCCCCGGCGCGCCGGGCGTCGCCGCCGCCCACGTGCGGATCAAGAACGGCCTCTCCCCGGATGCCCCGAAAAAGGAAGTGGCGGCCGCCGAACTCATGAAGTCCCTGCTGGCGCTCGCCAAGACGCCCGCGGCGGGCAAGGCGCAGGATGACCGCATCGCGGCCCGGTACCTCTACGCCGTCGGCAGCCTGATCGATCCGCAGAACGAGACCTGCCTCATCGAGACCGACGCGCTCCAGAAGAAATGGGGGTACGTCATCACCTGGGAGAACGTGCTCTCCGTCTATCGCCGCGCCGTTCCCGACGGGGCCACGAGCGCCGTCAACGGACTCATGGTCATGACCGCGTCCGGCACGACGCAGGTGGGCCAGGTCGCCCGCATCCTCCTCACGTACCACAACACCGGCGTCCCAGTGCTCGACGTCAAGTTCGTCCGCCAGGGCGGCGGGATGATGCAGGTCGCCGGCGAGGAGGCCATCCGCTACTGGGGTCGGATCCAGAGGAACGTCCCCCTTCCCGGCGGGACGCTCGAGATCAGCTTCGAGGACAAGTTCAGCAAGAAGGACGGTCCCTCCGCCGGCGCGGCGTACGCGATCCTCATGCGCTCCTTCTCCGATCCGTTCCAGATCGATCCCCAGTTCGCGATGACGGGCGACATCTCGGTCGAGGGGCGCATCCTGCAGGTCGGCGGCGTGTACGCGAAGATCCGGGGCGCCGCGGCGGGGCGGTGCACCCGGGTCGGCATCCCCCTCCTGAACGAGGCCGAGCTGACCGATGCCGTCGTCCTGAACGGCCCGACGTCGCTGACGGAAATCGAGGTCCACGGGATGGAGACGATCGAGGACGCCATCGCGCTCGCGCGGACCGACAAGGACGAGCGGCTCCAGAAGGCCGCCACGGCCTTCGCCGCGCTGGGCGCCCTCGTGGACAAGAAGCTGAAGACGGGCGACAAGGCCGCGACCGCGGAGATCCAGAAAACTACGGACGCCGTCCTCGCGCTCGTGCCGCGCCACCTCTCGGCGAAGCTGATCGACGCGTGGAACAACGGCCGGCTCCCGGCGACGCTGTCGCTCGGCGGCTCGCTCGAGGAGTCCCAGGTCGTCTTCCGCAAGTACCTCGTCACGATCAGCACCAAGGAAGCGCCCGACCTCGCCGACATCGCCAACGAGTCGAAGCCCACGAACATCAGCAACACGCTCAAGGCGCTGCGGGACCTGAAGCCCAAGCTCCACGCGGACGCGCAGAAATCGACGGCGAAGCTCGAGGACATGTGCGCGACGATCCAGCGGTTCATCATGGCCCGGCCGGCCCTCGAGGAGAAGGAGAAGGGGATCCAGAACCTGCAGAAGAAAATCGAGGACCTCAAGATGAAGGTCGACCGGGCGAAGGCCGAGGGGAAACCGGTCGAGGAGGTCAACCGCCTCGTGAAGCGCCACAACCAGGCGGTCGAGGACCACAAGCAGGCCGTCGACGCGTACACCAAGGCGGCGGGGGAGCGGAAGCAGACGCTGCAGCGCGTCGTCGAACTGCACAACGACTACATCGCCATCATCCGCACGCTGACGCAGGACCCCAAGCTGCTGGAAAAGTTGATCCAGGGGAAATAGCGTCCGCCTTCCCGCCCTTCGCCGTTAGCTTCCTCCAAGCAAAACACCAACCCATCCCTAACACCGGGAAACCATCCTGTCGCCCGTTCGACGTGACTGGGACTGGTTTCCGTTTTCATCCCACCCAATTGAGGAGGTGTCAGGTGCTTCGCAAATTCGTGATGGCCATCGCCCTTTCCACCGCGATGGCGCCGCTCGCCGGCGCGCCGGTGACCGGACCGAGCAGCTCGCAGTCGCCGTACATCCTCCCCGTGGCCGCGGGGGTCGAGTTCACGTCCATCCTCTCCGTCGGCGACTCGGTCCGGAAAAAGCACACGGCCTCAGAAACCTACCGCATGGTCGGCATCCCCGACGGACTCGGCGCCTTCGACAACGGTGACGGCACGATCACCGTGCTGATGAACCACGAACTGCGCAGCAACGTGGGCGTCACGCGGGCGCACGGCGCGACGGGCGCGTTTGTCTCGCGGTGGCAGGTCCGCAAGAGCGACCTGCGCGTCCTCAACGGCGAGGACCTGATGAAGACCTTCAAGGCGTGGAACGCGGGGAGCGGGAGCTGGGTCGACGCCAACGGCACCGCGTTCAGCCGCTTCTGCTCGGCCGATCTCGCGGCGCCCAGCGCGTTCTTCAACAGCGCGAGCGACAAGGGGTACACGGGCGGGCGCATCTACTTGAACGGCGAGGAGGACGACTCCACCGGCCGCGCCGTCGCCCACCTGGTCGGCGGATCCCAGGACGGCACGAGCTACGAGCTTCCGCGGTTCGGCCGTCACGCGTGGGAGAACCTGCTCGCGAGCCCGTTCCGGCAGGACAAGACGATCGTCGTCGCGACCGAGGACGGCGGCCTGAACAAGGTCTTCTTCTACGTCGGCGACAAGCAGGAGGAAGGCAACCCCGTCGAGCAGGCCGGCCTGAACAACGGCACGACGTACGAATTGAGCATCGCCGGCTACACCAACGACGATCCGTCGACCGGCTTCAAGAGCGGCACGTTCAGCCTGGTCGCCTCCGGCGGGACGTCCCTCTCCCGTCCCGAGGACGGCGCCTGGGACACGATCGACCGGAACCGTTTCTACTTCGTGACGACGGCGAGCATCACCGGGAACACCCGCCTGTGGCGCCTGACGTTCGAGGACATCCGCCGGCCGGAGCTCGGCGGCGCGGTCGAAGTCGTGGTGGACGGCAACACGGTGGCCGCCCCGCAGATCAGGATGATGGACAACATCACGGTGGACCAGGACGGCAACGTCTACATGCAGGAGGACGTGGGCAACAACGTCCGCCTCGGCCAGATCTGGAGGTACAGCCCGAAGTCCGGCACCGTGGCCAACCTGGCGCAGCATGACGCGACCCGCTTCCTCGCCGGCGCGAGCGCCGACATCGACGGCACGAGCGGCAAGCAGTCCGACGAGGAGTCTTCGGGGATCGTCGACGTCACTCACCTCTTCCAGGGGGAGAGCGGCTACGACACGAAGCACTTCCGCTATTTCCTGCTCGACGTGCAGGCGCACTACACCGACGTCAACGGCACCGCGCTGGCGACGGAACTGGTCGAGGGCGGCCAGCTCCTGCTGATGAAGTCGCCGGCGGTCAAGCACGGCAACGACAAGGACGACGACGACCAGAACGAGAGCGAAGACTAGTTCGGCACCCCAGGAAAGCGGCGGGGAAGGGCCCGGCCTCGCGCCGGGCCCTTCCGGCCGCCCCGTCCGCGCGCGCTCAAGGGATCGCCCTCCCCAGCCGATGAATCATGGGGAGGCGCGCCCATCGACACCTTTTCGGACGGCTGGACGGGGAACGAAGCCCCGGCCAGCTCCATCCAGTCGACGTTATGGTCCGTCATCCTGCGGGCGCGCAATCCCAAGGATCCCCACCGGATCGCCGGTCTCCTCCAGCTCTGCTCGCAATACTCGATGGCCCTGTACGCCTACGTGCGGGGCAAGGGAGCGCCGCAGTCGGAGGCCCGGGACGCCGTCCACGGTTTCTTCCTCCACGTCCGGGAGGGGAGACTGACGAACGGGTCGGGACCGCTATGGGAACGCCTGCGCAGCTTTCTCCTCAGGTCCTTCGAGAACTACCTGGACATCGTCAGCTCCCGGATCCATGACCTCCGGCGCGGCTCCATGGTCGTCGCGCCCGTCCTGGATTTCACCGGCGCGGAGACGTGGTACCAGTCGGAGCCCTCGAGGGAAGCGGATCCCGAGAAGACGTTCAACCGCGCGTGGGCGAGGTCGATCCTCGTCCAGTGCCATACCGAATTGAGGCGGGAACTGGCCGCCAGCCGCGGGGAGCTCACCGCGGACCTGATCGCCGCCGAAGTCTCCCCCGTGGATCGCCACCCCTTCAACAACCAGCTCGCCACGAAGCTCGACGTCTCGGTGGCCGAAGTCCTCCAGCTGCTGCGCGACTCCCGCCGGCGTCTCCGCGAGCTCATCCAGCTCACGCTCCGGGAAACGGTATCCGCCTCGACGGACGTCGAGGTGGAATTCTGGGACCTCTTCCGGTCGGTCTAAGGGTCGACCGCGCTTCCCCTTCAATCCCGGAAGATACCCCGCCGAAAAAAAAATGAGCCCGACGGGCGGCGGCTCTGGTACGCCTTCCCGTCGGACCCGGTGGTGGATGAGGAAGGCTTAGACCCGGCGGACTCCCCGGCGAACCGCCATGGCGGCCAGGGCCAGCAGGCACAGCAAGAGGGCTCCCGGGGCGGCCGGGGCGCCGGCGCCGAAGCCGCACGACTTCTTCGTATCTCCCGCGCCGTGGTCGAGCTTGTCGTCGTAGACGACCCGGAAGCTGAGCGGGTTGCTCCACGCGCTGTAGTTGCCGCCGACATCGCGGGCGCGCAGGCGCCAGAACTTGTTCGTCCGCGCCACGGTGAGTTCGACCGGGAAACTGCTCGTGCCCGCCGACGAGAAGATCTGGGACTCGACGTCGATGAACGCGCCGTCGCGCGCGACTTGGATTTCGTACGTGATGCCCGTCACGGGGCCGTTGTCGGTCGACTCGGTCCAACGCAGGATCGCCTTCCCGCTGACGGGATGGTCGACCACCACGTCGACATTGCTCGGCGAGATCGCGAGCGGATCGGCCGGCGGGACCTGGTCGCTGCGGAAGTCGGGGCTTGCCGCGTTGTCGAACGCCTCGGCCCAGGCGTTGGGGTCCGCCGGGAACGAGTTGCCGTAGGTGTCTTCGACCCGGTACTGCCAGTCGTACGCCCCGTTGGCCGGGGCGGTCCAGGGGATCGTGATCAATCCCTGGAACTGGAAGCCGCTGTCGAGGTTGGTCCACGTCGACGCGGTCACGTCCTTCACCCGGACGCGGAAGCGGACCTGCTGGCCGGCGTCCGGATCGGTCACGCTGGCGGAGAAGCTCACCTGGCTGTTGGTCCACCCGTCGGGGATGGAGGCGTCGGCCTGGGACTGGAGCGACGAATCGGCCTTGCTCCCGGCCTGCGCGACATTCGCCGGAGGATTCGGGCTGGAGCCGAAATTGGGGGGCGAGAATTCCTCGCCGTAGTAGTAGTACGGCTCTCCCCCGTACACGTACCCCTTGCCGTTGATGGCGGCGGCCGCGTGGAAGAACCGGAGGTAGGCCATGTTCGCACGCTGGGCCCACGAGTCGGTCGCCGCGTTGTACTCGAAGTTCGTCAGCGTGTAGCCGTTGTTGTCGTACCCGCCCGTGACATAGATCCGGGTGTTGATCGTGAAGGCCCGGGGAGCCTGGCGCGGGCGCAGCTGGCTGTTGACCGAAATGGGCGACTTGGTCGTCCAGGCGTTGTCGGTCGGCGAGTACTCGTAGCACGTCGCGAGGTTGCCGTTGTTGTATCCGCCGATGACGTACACCTTGTTCAGCGAGGGGACCGCGGCCATCGTGTGGAGGTACAGGCTCGCCGGCAGGTTGGCGCGCGTGGTGATCGACCCCGTCGTCGGATTGAATTCGTCGGTCCGGTTGCCCGCCCCGTAGTAGCCTCCGCCCGCGATGTAGATCCGGTCCCCCAGCGTGGCGGCCGCGGCATAGAACCGGTTGGCGGTCAGGCTGGCGGCCACCGGGGTCCACTGGTTGGCCGCGATGTCATAGGAGTAGATCGAGCCGCTGGCGTAGTACTCGTTTCCAAACGAATAGATGCGCCCGTTGTAGTAGGCGCCGGTGTTCTGCGTGCACGGGTCGGGCATGAACGACAGGATGGCCCAGGAATTGGTCACGGGGTCGTACCGGACCGTGGACTCGTAGTACTCGGGCCAGTAGTACGACACGCCGTACTGGTTCCCGCCGAAGAGGTAGAGGTACGTGCCGTCGGTGGCGGAGGCGCCCCCCGTGAACTGGTAGCCGCTCGCCTCGGCGCCCCACGACCCCGTGGGCTGCGATTGGGCGAAGGCTCCGGCTCCGCCCAGGATCGTCGCCGCGACGAACACCGCCGTCGAAATCAGCTTGGACTTCATGGCCATTCCTCCCACCATTCCACCGTTTCGGAATCCACCACGTTTTCCGGCGCGAAGCCGGATCACGGACTCCTTTAAACCGCGTCTCGACGGCGGGCGTTAACGGCGGTCGCGACCAGATTCGGCCGGTCGCTACTCCGCGCCACGCCGCCCGTTAACCTGAATTCGCTCCGGCACGCTCAAATAGCGAAAACCGTCCCGGGGCCTTCCGCGCTTCTTTTGCCGTATTCAGTGATTGCGAAGCGGGCCTCGGACGTAATCTCTCTGGAGACCTTGGAGGACTGGCGGGCGATCCGGCGATTGGAGCGGGATCGGAGACGTGCGGTCACCGGGGTCGTCGTGTCGTCATTTTCCCACGGCCCCGGTTCGCGAGCCGGGGTCGGGGAGAGCGAGGGTGTCGTGAATTCCCAGGAAGACCGCGCGTTCCAGGCGTTCCGCCAGTGCGAATCCAAGGCGTCGCTCGTCCGGCTCCTGGAGTCGTTCCATCCGAGGATCTTTGACCTCTGCCACCAGGTCCTCGGCCATCTCCAGGACGCGGAGGACGCCGCCCAGCACGTGCTGCTCGAGGCGGTGGAGTACGTCGGGCGGATGCCGAGCGCCGCCGCGTTCCGGAGCTGGCTCTTTCGCGTCTGCCTGTCGCGATCCCTCGACCTCCGCCGGAAACAGCTGCGCCGCCACGGCCATGAATCGAAACTCCCGGCCGGCTCCGGCGAAACGAACGGCGACCACGATCCGGGCGACGAGGAGCGCCGCCTGCTTCTCCTCCGCGCGATCGAGAAGCTGGCGGACTCCGACCGGACGCTTCTCCTCCAGCACTATTTCGAGGCGACGCCGCTCAGCGCGCTCGCGCTCCGCCACGCGTGCTCCAAGGTGGCCATCTGGAAGAAACTCGAGCGCATCCGCCACCGGCTCAAGGAATCGCTGAACGGCATCGGCCTGGCGGGGGCCGTGCCGCTCTTCGAACTCCTCCTGGCGCGGCCGACCCCGGCTCCGCGACCCACGGGTCTCGGCCCGGCCGTCCTCGCGCGCGTCGGGAATCTCCCGGGCGCGATCTCCTCCGCGCCCGGCGGCGCGTGGGTCTCGCTGAAGGCCGCCGCCTCGGGCTCGATCCTGGTGGTCGGATCGCTCCTCTTCTTCGCGGGACTCGCGACCGGATTGAAGGCGAGGCCGGGCGAGGCCATCACGGGCGGGGATTCAGAAGCCGCGAATGGTTCGAGACGCGCCGCCGGGTCCTTGAATTCCGTAAGGCCGTCGGGAGGAACCCACGTTGCGCCGCCGGCGGAAACCTCGAGCGCCA
>Ga0075433_10000109_pt1 | contig 40556 bp, 31 predicted proteins | sample RhiMethybrSRZTD2_FD_75299 | JGI IMG/M metagenome (GOLD analysis project Ga0075433, IMG submission 75299) | Populus rhizosphere microbial communities from Tennessee, USA - Rhizosphere MetaG P. TD hybrid SRZTD2 | ecosystem: Host-associated > Plants > Roots > Rhizosphere > Soil | place: USA... | reverse complement strand
TGCCTCGATGCCCGTGCGGTAGTTCTTCGTCCAGTAGGAGATCCCGCGGACGTGGTCGTAGTCGCCGACCATGTGGACCCATCGCTTCCCCACGAACGGCACGTCGCACACGAAGCGCGGCGTGGCGAACCCGGGCAGGTACCCGACGATCGCGAACTGGAGCTCCTGCGCCTCGTGCACCGCCAGCCGCCAGTGCTCGGCGTTCGGGATCATGTCGCACATGTAGAAGTAGTAGGGAAGGATCTTGCCGTAGTCGAGGAGCGTGAAGCACAGGTCCAGGAGCTGGGCCGGCGTCGTGTTCACGCCTCGTAACAGGACCCCCTGGTTCCGCACGTCTCGATACCCCATCGAGAGCAACTCGCGCACCGCCTGGCCCACGAGCGGCGTGACCTGCCTGGCGGCGTTCACGTGCGTGTGGATCGCGACGTCCACGTCGCGCTCGCGCGCCCGCTTCGCGATCGCGTCGTACGCCTGTCGCACGTCATCCTGGAGGAAGTGCTGCGGGATCCCCATCAGGCCCTTCGTGGCGATCCGGATGTCGCGGATGTGCTCGATGTCCATCAGCTTGAACAACCAGTCCTGGAGGCGCTTCGCCGGGACGTTCGCCATGTCGCCGCCTGACACGACGACGTCGCGAACCTGCGGCGTCGTGCGCAGGTAGTCGAGCATCGCGTCCCAGCGGTCGTTCTGCTTCTGCTCGAACTTGTACTTCAGGACCTGGAGCGTGTCGTTCCCGACGAGGTCCATCCGGGTGCAGTGACCGCAGTACTGCGGACACGTCGGGATCAGCTCCGCGAGGACCTTCGTCGGGTAACGGTGCGTGAGGCCCTCCACCGCCCACATGTCGGCCTCGTGCAGGGAGTCCCGGGACGCCATCGGGTGACTCGGCCATTCCGGCTCGCGTTCGCTGTACGCGGGCGCCATGTAGCGGCGGACCGGGTCGGCGTAGAGGTCCGACTCGTCCATCGTGTTGATCATCTGCGGGGGGATGAGCATCGACATCGTGGCGCGCTCCTGCTGGTCGCGCTCGATGTCCGCGTAGAGCTCGTCGGTCAGATGGTCGCCGAGCGCCATCTTGAACTCCTTCAGGTTCTTGACGCTGTGGGCCCGCTGCCACTGCGCCGATCGCCACTCCTCGGGGGTCACGTCGCGGTAGCCGGGGAGGCGCCGGTGGTCCGGTTCCACGAAGGGGTGCTCCAGGGGGTAGCGGAACGGCTGCGAGGACGCGTGCGCGTGGGGCTCGCGATGGCTCGGCCGGACGTTGGACGGTTGCGGATGGAACTCGACGGTCATCTCGATCACCCCCAGGAACCCGTGTCGGCGCACGGTGAACGGACGTTCAGCGGTATCCATGCATGATAACGGCCGAACCGTCCGGAGAACAGGCGGGGTGACCGAAGGATCTTCGGTCTATCGACGTCCGCCGCCCTGGCCGTCGCGCCGAGGGCGGCGCTGGTCACGGATCTCCGGGCCCTTCTTCGGGAGCCGTGCCTTCATGGGCGCGTGGCCGGTGCGCTCGAAGCGGACCTTGAGGTAGTCGGCGGTCAGGCTCCGCTCGGTCTCCCTCCATCCGTTCGCCAGCAGGTGCTGGAGGCGGGCCGCCGCGGTCTTGCGCAGCTTGTCGGTCCCCGGCACCCGCACGTAGAGGCGCTCGTGGATCACTTCTTTGTAGTCGGGCATCGCGGGAGAGGGTAGCAGCCGGGGCGGATGGCCCGGCCGGCCCGGCCGGGCCATCCGCCCCTCGCCCCGGACACCTTCCAGGGGACGACCTTCAGCGCCCTCGGACCCCTGCCGATGCTTCCCTCGTGATCGGGGGCCACGCCGACGGGGACGGCCCGGTCGCGCCCGTCTCAGGCCTGCTGGGCCGTCTGGCGAGAGGCGATTGGGAGGCCGAACTAGGAACCGCGCTCGCCGCGGTCGGCACGGCGCTGCACGTGGACCGCTGCTACGTCTTCCAGAACCTTCGCGGTCCGGACGGCCGGCTGTGGATGGACCTCCGCGGCGAATGGGACGCGCCGGGCGTCCGACAGCTCTTCGACGACCCGAAGAACCACCTCCATCCCTACTTCCCCGATTTCCAGCGGTGGATCGACGTGATGGGGGACGCTCGCGAGATCTCCGGCACGGTCGGCGAGCTCATGGAGACCGAGCGTCGCGTCCTCGAGACCGAGGGGACCCGTGCGATCTGGCACGTGCCGATCCTGGTGATGGACGAATGGTGGGGTTTCGTCGGCATCGACCTCTGCACCGATCGACCGCTCACGCGGCCCCAGGGCGACGTCCTGCGCGCCGTCGCCGCGTCGCTCTCGGCCTCGGCGACGAAACGCCGGGCGGAGGAGGACGCTCGCCTCCGAGAGGACCTCTACCGATCGATGATCGAGCTCGGTCCCGCGGTCACCTACATCGACGGGATCGAGGAATCGGCGCCCACGATCTACATGAGCCCGCAGGTCACGACGCTCCTCGGGTACACGCCGGAGGAGTGGATCGCGGATCAGGAGATGTGGCCGCGCCTGATCCACCCGGACGACCGCGCTCGCGCCCTCGCCGAGAACACGCGACACAACGAGACCGGGGAGCCGTTCCGGCTCGAGTACCGGATGTTCGCCAAGGACGGCCGCGTCGTCTGGGTGCACGACGAGGCGACGATGGTCCGCGACGAGCGCGGGATGCCTCGGTACTCGCACGGCGTGATCATGGACATCTCGGATCGCAAGCGCGCCGAGGAACAGGGATCGGTGAGCGTGTACCACGACGACCTCACCGGCCTGCCATCGCGTGCCATGTTCGAGGAGCTCCTCGACCTCTCGGTCGCGAGGGCCCGGCGACACGACGGCTCCGTCGCCGTCCTGAGCGTCGACCTGAACGAGTTCCGGCTCGTGAACGACTCGCTCGGCCACCAGGCGGGTGACGCGCTCCTCGTCGCGGTCGCCGATCGGCTGCGGGACGCGACGCGTGAGACGGACCTGGTGGCCCGCCGTGGCGGCGACCAGTTCCTGCTGCTGCTCGCCGACCTCGATCGGGACGACGGCGCGATCGACAGCGCGGTGATGCGCGCCCAGGGCGTCGCGCAGCGGATCCAGTCTTCGCTCGAAGCGCCCTTCCCCGTCGCGGGCACGGAGGTGTACGTCGCGGCGAGCATCGGGATCAGCATGTTCCCGAGCGACGCCGCCGACGCCGTCTCGCTGCTCCGGAACGCGGAGACCGCGATGTACGAGGCGAAGCGGAGCGGCCGAGCGGACTTCGTGCTCGCCCCCAAGAGCGCGCTCGACTCGTCGGCGAAGCTCGCCTTCGTGACGCGCCTGCGCAAGGCCGTCGACACGCAGCGCTGGGTCCTCTACTACCAACCGGTCGTCGACCTGGACACGGGCCAGATGGTCGGGGTCGAGGCGCTGATCCGGTGGATCGAGCAGGACGGCACGATGATCCCGCCGAACGAGTTCATCCCGCTCGCCGAAGAGCTCGGGCTCATCGAGCAGATCGGTGATTGGGTGGTCCGCGAGCTGACCTACCAGGTGCAGGCGTGGCGCGAGCTAGACATCGACCTCGAGGTGGGCTTCAACCTGTCCCCGCGCCAGTTCTGGCAGCCCGATCTGGCGCTCCGGATCCAGCACGAGTTCCAGACCGGCGGGGTCGACCCCGGCAAGGTGCTCGTCGAGGTCACCGAGTCCTCGGCGATGATGGATCCCGACCGCGCGCAGGAGGTCCTCTCGGAGTTGCATCAGGCGGGGTTCTCGATCGCGATCGACGACTTCGGGACCGGCTACTCGTCGCTGTCGCGGCTCCGCGAGATGCCCGTCAAGGTGCTCAAGATCGATCGCTCGTTCGTCAGTCGGGTCCACCAAGACGCACAGTCCGGCGCGATCGTCAGCGCCTTCCTCCAGCTCGCGAACGGGCTCGAGATGGTGACGCTCGCCGAGGGGATCGAGACCTCCCAGGAGCTTCAGTTCCTGCGCGAGCGCGGCTGCCGGCTCGGTCAGGGCTTCTACTTCTCGAAGCCGGTCCCGCCCGAGGAGATCATCGCGTACGCCTTCGGCGGGATCCCGGGCGCGGCGGCGCTCCGCTCGGCCTGATCGTCAGGGCGCGAGCACGCGGCGGACCGTGTCGGCGATCCCGTCGGCATCGATCCCGGCCCATGCGCGGAGCTCCTCGGGTGTCGCGGACCCCGGCATGTCGGTGACCGCGAGCTTGACCACCCGGCCGTGGAGCGGGCCGGTGCCGGCGAGCGCCTCCAGGACCGCGTCGCCCAGGCCGCCTTCGATCCGGTGATCCTCGACCACCACGAGCAGGTCCGTCCGATCGAGCGCCGCCCGCAACGTGTCCTCGTCGATCGGCTTCACGCTGTAGCAGTCGATCACGCGCGCCGAGATCCCTTCCGATCCCAGGATGTCGTGCGCGGCGAGGCACATGTGCACCGTGATGCCGGCGCCGATCAACGTGACGGTGTCGTGCTCGGTCGAAGCGAGGGTCCTGGACCCGCCGACCGGGAAGTCATCGTCGTCCGAGTAGAGCACCGCCGTCGCCTCGCGGGTCGTCCGGAGGTACGAGATCCCCGGCAGGTCGCACATCGTCCTCACGAGCGCGACCGTGCTCCGGGCGTCGGACGGGTACAGGACCGTCGAACCGTTGATCGCGCGGAAGAGCGAGAGGTCCTCGAGCGCCATCTGCGAGGGGCCGTCCTCGCCGATCGAGATGCCGGCGTGGGAGCCGGAGAGCCGAAGGTCCGCGCGGCTGATCGCGCCCATCCGGATCTGGTCGGCCGCACGCGTCCAGAAGGCGCCGAACGTCGCCGCGAACGCCGTCTTGCCGAGCGCCTGGAGCCCCGTCGCCGCCCCGACCATCGTCTGTTCGGCGATGTACACCTCGATGAACCGCTCCGGTGCGACCTTCTCGACGTCCTCGGTGTACGTGGAGTTGCTCACCTCGCCGTCGAGCACGACGAGGTCGGGGTCGTGGTCCGCGAGCCAGGCGAGCGCCTCGCCGAACGCCTTGCGCGTCGCGACCGGGCCGTCGTACGAGGGTGCAGAGGCGAGACTGGGGTCGCGCTCGATCGTCGTTGGGCGGTACTCCTCCGGCGAGGGCGGCGTGACCGTGAGTTCGGGCGAGCCGCCGAGCTCTTCGATCGCGGCCGCGAGCTGGTCCTCGGGGACGGCCTTCCCGTGCCACCCCTCCTTGTTCGCCAGGAAGGACACGCCGTGGCCCTTCTCGGTCCGGGCGACGATGAAGGTCGGCCGGTCGTCGGCCACCGCGTCGCGGTAGGTGCGATCGATCTCGGCGACGTCGTGGCCGTCGATCTCGCGTGCGCTCCATCCGAACGCCTCCGCTCGGTCGCGGAAGACGTCCGCGTTCCACTCGTGCATCGTCGGGCCGCGCTGGCCGAGCCGGTTCAGGTCCAAGATCGCGGTGACGTTGTCGGCGCGGTGGTACCCGATCGCCTCCATCGCCTCCCAGACGGAGCCCTCGGCCATCTCGGAGTCGCCGAGCATCACCCAGACGCGCGAGTCGGAGCCGTTCAGGCGCATCGCGATCGACATCCCGAGGCCCACGGCGAGACCCTGGCCGAGCGATCCCGTCGCGACGTCGACCCACGGCATGTCGGAGATCGGCGCCGGGTGGCCCTGCAGGGGCGAGCCACGCTTGCGAAGCGTCAGCAGCTCGTCGTCGCCGAACGCGCCGATGCCTTTGAGGGTCGCGTAGAGACCCGGCGCGGCGTGTCCCTTCGACATGATGAAGCGGTCGTTCAACGGGAAGTCGGGGTCTTTCACGTCGAAGCGGAGGTGGTCGGCGAACAGGACGGCCAGCAGATGGGCCGCGGACATCGACGACGTGGGATGCCCCGACCCGGCGGCGGTCGTCGCGCGGATGCTGTCGATCGCGATCTGACGGGCGAAGTCGTTCCAGAGCTGTGCGCGGTCCTCCACGGTCCTGTCCTTCCCGGTCCGGGTGCCGGACAACCGGCCGGCGGACCCAGCGTACCCGTGGGAGCGGGGGGCGGCGGAGGACGGGCACCTCTCCGCGCGACTCCTCGTCCGCCCCACGCTCCCGTTCCCGGCGCTCCGCGACGTCGTGCGTCGATCCGGTCCCGCGAAGGAGGCGGCCGCGACCCCGTCCGGTGGTCCACCCGGACGGACCGGCAGGGTCCACTGAGCGTCCTCGAGATCGACGGCGACTGCCGGGCCGACGAGCGCAGCGAGGCGCTCGCGCTCGCGCAGCTCCTGATCGTGTCGCACCTGGTCGGCGCGTTCGACAGCGCCTTCGACCCCTGATGCGCGCGGTAGCCTGTCCCGCGTGAGCGAACCTCCTTCCGGCTTCCGCGACCTCGGTGTCTCGGACGAGGTGGCGCGGGTGCTGGACGCGAAGGGGATCGTCGAGCCGTTCCCGATCCAATCGATGGTGTGGGACGACGCGCGTGCCGGCCGGGACACCCTCGCGCGCTCGAAGACCGGCTCGGGGAAGACGCTCGGGTTCGCCCTGCCGATCGTCGAGCGTCTGGACCCCCGGGCGTCACCGCTGCCGACGGCGCTCGTCCTCGTCCCCACCCGCGAGCTCGCGCAGCAGGTGCGGGAAGACTTCCACGACATCGCCGTGGCGAAAGGGCTGCGCGTCAAGGCCGTCTACGGCGGGACGCACGTCCGCGAGCAGGCTCGCGGGGCCGAGCGCGCCCACGTGCTCATCGCCACGCCGGGACGGTTGGACGATCTCGCGACACGGGGTCTCGTGACGCTCGACGGGATCCGCGTGCTCGTGCTCGACGAAGCCGACCGGATGCTCGACATGGGGTTCCAGCCCCAGGTGGATCGGATCGTCCGTCGGATCCCGAAGGACCGTCAGACGATGTTCTTCTCCGCCACCCTCGACGGCGCGGTGGGGCGGATCGCCGAGGTCTACACGCGCGACCCGGTGCTCCACGAGGTCGCCGGGTACGACCGGGCGGTCGTCGACGAGGCCGACCATCGGTTCATCTCGGTCCCCTCGCACGAGAAGCTCTCGACGCTGAAGGAGCTCGCCGAGGCCCAGGACGGCCTGACGCTCGTGTTCGTGAACACGAAGCGCGCCGTCGACGACCTCGCGAGGCGCCTGCACGCCGAGGGCGTGCCGGCGCTCGCGCTCCACGGCGACATGCGGCAGGAGGCCCGGGACCGATCGCTGAAGCGGTTCGCGGCAGGGCACGTCGGCGTCCTCGTCGCGACCGACGTCGCGGCACGTGGGCTCGACCTGGACGACATCACGCTCGTCGTGAACTACGACGCGCCGCTCGACGACAAGGCGTACGTCCATCGGGTGGGGAGGACCGCTCGGGCCGGGAGGACCGGCACGAGCATCACCTTCGTGACGCCCCAGCAGCAGGGCGACGTATCTCGCATGGCCGCCCGCCTCGAGCTCCATCAGGAGTTCGAGCAGGAAGGGATGAAGGTCGCGCCGCCGCGGACCGTGTTCAAGGGCGGTCCGAAGGGTCGTCGCAGCGCCTTCCGGCCGCCGAAGCGGTCCTGAGGCGCCGCGTCACACCGCCAGTCCGCCCTCCACGACGTGGAGGCCGGACCGCCGATGCATCGCCGTGATCTCGTCCGCGGGGACCGGCCTGGAGAAGTAGAACCCCTGGCCGAATGGGCATCCGCGATCGACGAGGAACCGCCACTCCTCGCTCGTCTCGATCCCCTCCGCGAGCGGCTGCATCTCGAGGTTCATCGCGAGCGCGATGATCGCCGAGACCATGCTCGCGCTCTGCGGGTCCGAGTGGACCTCCCGGATGAACGTCCGGTCGATCTTCAGCACGTCGACCGGCATGTATCGCAACCGCGCGAGCGACGAGTAGCCTGTACCGAAGTCGTCGATCGCGAGCCGCACGCCCTCGTCCTTGAAGGCGTGCAGGATCTGGAGCGTGCGGTCGGGATCGTTCATCGCCGTCGACTCGGTGACCTCGACCGTGATCCGGCCGGGGTCGATCTCGGCGTCGCGGATCTGCCGCATCACCACGCCCACCGGGTCCTCCTGCGAGAGCTGCCGGGGCGACAGGTTGAACCCGATCTCGAGCTCGATGCCCTCCTCGCGCCAGCGTGCGTCCTGGCGCCCGATCTCATCAACGACCCAGCCGCCGATCGCGTCGATCAACCCCATCTCCTCCGCGAGCGGGATGAAGTCTCCCGGCGGCACGAGCCCACCGGTCGGGTCGGGCCACCGGATCAGGGCCTCGACGCCGAACATGTCGCCGGTCACGAGATCGATCAGCGGCTGGTAGTGGAGCATCCAGCTCTGCTGATCCACGGCCTTGCGCAGCCGCGTCGAGAGCGAGAGCTTCGTCCGCGCGTCGCTGCCCTCGGCCCGATGGACGACGTAGCCGCCGGGCCCCGCCTGCTTCGCGCGGAACATCGCGGCGTCGGCGTTGCGCAGGAGCTGTCCGGCGTCGGTCGCATCCGCCGGGTACAGGCTGATGCCGATCGACACGGTCGCGTAGAGCTCGGTCCCGTCGAGCAGGAACGGCGCCCGGAGCATCTCCTGGACCCGCTGCGCGACGTGCACGGCCGCGAGCGTCACGCCGTCGCGCCCGCCGAACCCGGGCGTCGGATCGACGTCGGCCAGCAGGAGCAGGAACTCGTCGCCGCCCTGTCGCGCGATGAGGTCGGTGCCGCGCGTGATGTCGCGGAGGCGGTCGGCGAGCGCCGCGATCAGACGATCGCCGGCCTCGTGGCCGAGCGAGTCGTTCACGAGCTTGAAGTTGTCGACGTCCAGCGCGAGCACGGCCACGCCCTGGTCGTTCCGGTCCGCGCGAGCGATCGCGAGGTCGAGCAGCTCGTCGAACATCGCCTTGTTCGGGAGCGACGTGAGGTGGTCGTGGTAGGCGAGGTAGGTGAGACGCTCCTCGGCCTGCTTGCGCTCGCTGACGTCGAGCATCACCCCCTGGACGCTGGTCGGGCGGCCGGCCTCGTCGGCCAAGACGACGGCGCTGTCCTGGAACCACACGGTGCGCCCGTCCGCGGCGATCAGGCGGTACTCGATCGTGAACGGTTCGCCGGCGTCGCGGCCGCGGACGTACGTCTCGACGGCGCGGTCACGGTCGTCGGGGTGCAGCATCGACGTCCACAGGTCCGGCTCCGCCAGGTAGCGCTCCGGCGTGACGCCGAGGATCTGCTCGATCTGCGGGCTGACGTACGTGGAGGCCATCGACTCGTCGGCCACGTCGACGTAGACGATCGCCGGGATCTGCTCGACGAGCGCGCGATACTTCGATCGCGCTGCTCGGAGATCCACCTGCGCCTCGACGAGCTCCGAGCGGTCCATCATCACGCCGAGCCAGTACCGCGCCGTGCCGTCGGGGTCACGGATCAGCACCGCCTCCTCGCGGATCCAGACGACGGAGCCGTCCGCGTGCAGGGCGCGGTACTCGACCCGGAACGGGTCCCCGCTCTCCAGGGAGTGCTCGCATGCGCTCACGACGCGGGCTCGGTCGTCCGGATGGACGCGCTCCTCCCACTCGTCGAAGCCGTCGAGCCACTCGGCCGGCGTGATGCCGAGGAGGTCGTGGATGCGCGGACTGACGTCCCGTATCGAGGTGCCCGTCCCACTGCCGTCGAGGTACACGACGGCCGGGAGGTGCTCGACGAGCGCTCGGTACCACTCGGCGACGTCGGTCGCGTCGTGTCCGCGGCCCGAGGCGCCCGTCAGGAGGCGACCGACGGTCGCGTCGTCGGCGCCGGCTCGATCGTCGTCGTGCGGGGTCACGAGGCTCCGGACTGGTCGGGGGTTCCCCGTCACCATCGGCGGCCGCCGAAGTGCGCTTGAGCCCGGCGAAACGCTCAAGCCGTTGCACGACAGGGCATGGCGGCCGCGCGCCCGTCGACGGTCGAGGGCGCGTTCCTACAGGTAGACGCCGGTGCGGAACTCCGAGACCGGCGGCTCCGGGGTCGTTTGGACCCGGAACGACAGGCGGGTCACCGCGGCGCCGTCGATCGCCACCACGAACGTGTGATCGCCCTCGGTCTCGAACACGATCCCGTCGAGGTTCAGCGCGAGCGTCGCCGTCCCTTGACCTGCCGGCGAGCTGAAGGTCGCCTGGAGGGGGCCGCCCGCGCCGAAGGCGCGGTCGGCCCCCTCCGGGTCGAGGAGCGAGAGCGTCAGCGTGTGCTGGCCGGCCTCGTCGGGGGCCGTGCGCACGATGAGGCCGATCCCGATCCGATCGTGGCGGGCCGGGATCGCCGGCGCCTGGATCACACGCCATCCGATGCCGAGCGCGTGCAGCTTCCCTCCGGCGGCCTGAACCGAATCGGCCAGGAACGCCTCGACCTCCATGAGCGCATCGTACGGGGTACGGTGACGACGTCGGTCCGCGGAACGGCCGCGGAACGGCCGCGGAACGGAAGGAGGGGGATGGGCGACGCACTCGGGTACCTGCGCGACGAACTCGCGGAGCTCGACCGCGGCGGTCTCCTCCTGCACCCGCGCACGCTCGACGCCGGGACGGGCGCCCGTGCGAGTTTCGACGGCCGCTCCGTCGTGAACCTCGCGTCGAACAACTACCTCGGTCTCGCGAACCATCCGAGGATGAACCGGGCGGCGGCCGACGCCGCGGAGCGCCTCGGCGCAGGGAGCGGCGCCGTCCGGACGATCGCGGGGCAGATGCGGATCCACCTCGAGCTCGAGGAGCGGTTCGCTGCGTTCAAGCGAGCCGAGTCGGCGCTGATGTTCCAGTCCGGGTTCACGGCCAACGCGGGTACCGTCGCCGCGATCCTCCGCCCCGACGACGTGATCGTGAGCGATCGCCTGAACCATGCGTCGATCATCGACGGCGCGCGCCTGTCGAAGGCCGAGATCAAGGTGTTCGAGCACCGCGATCCCACAGACGCGGAACGGCTGCTCGTCGAGACCGCGCGCCCGGGCCGGCGCCAGCTCTTGATCACGGACGGCGTCTTCTCGATGGACGGCGACATCGCGCCGCTCGGCGACCTCGTCGAGGTCGCCGAGCGGCGCGACGCGATCATGATGGTCGACGACGCGCACGCCTCCGGCGTGCTCGGCGCCGGAGGCGCCGGGACCGTGGACCACTTCGGGGTCCACGGTCGCGTCGACGTTCAGGTCGGCACGCTCTCGAAGGCGTTCGGCGTCCTGGGCGGGTTCATCGCGGGTCCGCCGCACCTGACGCGATGGCTCCAGAACCGCGGCCGTCCGTACCTCTTCTCCACGAGCGCACCGCCGGCGGTCGCGGCCGCGTGCATCGAGGCGCTGAACATCCTGGGCGACGAGCCCGAGCGACTCGCCCGGCTGTGGGAGAACACGGCGACGCTCAAGGCGGGTCTGCACGACCTGGGCTTCGACACCGGCGCCTCGGAGACGCCGATCACGCCGGTGATCACCGGCGACGAGTCCGCGACCCAGGCGTTCGCGCGCCGGCTCTTCGACGAGGGCGTGTTCTGCCCCGCGATCGTCTATCCGACGGTGGCGAAGGGGAAGGCGAGGGTCCGCACGATCGTGACGGCCGATCACACCGCCGAGGATCTGGCGGAAGCGCTCGAGGTCTTCGGGCGGGTGGGGAAGGAGCTGCCGCTACTCGGTTCGTGAGGGCGTGGACGCCCCGGCCGCGACCCTCGCCTGCAGCCCCCGGATCAGCAGGTCCAACCCGAACTCGAACTGCTCGTCGGCGTCGCAGTCCGCCCAGTACCGGCTCGCCGCCGCGAGCGCCGGGAACTCCTCCGAAGGGATCGCGGCGCCCAGGAAGTGCTCCTCGTGCCGCTCCTTCATCGACCCCGCCTCCATCATGACGAACCCCTGGATGTAGCCGCCGAACGCGTGGAACGCCTGCACCGCGTCCCGGTCGGAGAGGCCGGCTTCCATGAAGAGTCGGAGCGCGAACTCGGTCGGCAGGAGGGATTCCGGTGAGGACGGCGCCGGACCGTGGGTCTCCGCGAAGATCCGCATCACGTCGGGATGCGCCTGCAGCAGCCTGCGCCACTCCCCGGCACCCGCCTTCGCGCGGTCCACCCATTCGCCGCTCGTGGCCGGGAACTCGAAGCTTGACATGATCCGCTCGCACACGCCTTGCAGGAGGTCGTCCTTGTCGCGAACGTGGTTATAGAGAGACATCGCCTCGACGCCGACCTCGCGGGCGACACGCCGCATCGACACGGCGTCCAGTCCCTCGGCGTCCATCACGCTCAGCGCGGCATCGATCACCCGCTCACGCGTGAGACGTTCGCGCTCCTTCGTGGTACTCGTGGTCTGCTCGACGTCCATCTGCTCCGCCCGATGATTCTCCGAACGTTCACCCGTCGAAACGGAGGCAACGGGTTGACACACTTACGGCGTACACATATCCTCCGTACACCGTAAGCATACACCGTACGTCAAGGCGATCTTCGCAAGGGGGTTCTGCGATGAAGATCAATCCGGAAACGCTCGCACGGGCGAGCAGCCGCCACGCGTGGCGGACCGTCGGGATCTGGGCGGTGATCCTGGTCCTTGGCTTCGGGGCCTCGGGCGCCCTGTTGAGCAGCGCCCTCACGACCGACTTCGACTTCACGAACAACCCAGAGGCGATCCGGGCCGAGACACTCCTTCAGCAGACGGGGCTCGAGCAGAACGTGGAGCCACAGACGTTCGTCATGGTGGGTGCGCAAGGCGCCACGACCGACCCGGCGTTCATCGCGCAGGTGAACGGGGCCTTGAACGACATCCGCGCACTCGACCCGAGCGTCGTCCTGCAGGTGCCGTCGCAGTACCCCTTGTCGGAGCAGGACAAGGCCAATGCACAGGTCGCCGCGCTCGGGCCGATCCCGTCCGAGGACGGCACCGCGGTGCTATTCAACGTGATCCTCGTCAAGGACAGCGACAAGACCGCGACGATCGTCGACGGCCTCGACGCGATCCAGGCGAAGTACTCGACCGGCGGCACGAGCTTCTACATGCTCGGTGAGCCGACCTCGACCGCCGACTTCAAGAAGATCTCCGAGGACGACCTGAAGAAGGGCGAGACGATCGGCGTCGTCGTGGCGGTCGTCGTCCTCCTGATCGTGTTCGGGTCACTGATCGCCGGCGTGACGCCGATCATCATGGGGATCTTCGCGATCGGCGTCGCCTTCGGGATCGTCGGTCTCGTCGGGCAGGTGTGGCGCTTCAGCTTCTTCGTCCCGAACCTGATCTCGATGCTGGGTCTGGCCGTCGGTATCGACTACTCGTTGTTCATCGTGTCCCGCTACCGCGAGGAGCGGCGGCGCGGGCGCGACAACCTCGAGGCGATCGGCATGTCGGGCGCCACGGCCAACCGTGCCGTCTTCTTCAGCGGCATCACCGTCGTGATCGCGCTCGCCGGGATGCTGTTGGTCCCCACCACGATCTTCCGAGGGCTGGCCGGCGGCGCGATCTTCGTCGTGCTGATCTCGGTGGCGCTCTCGATGACCTTGCTGCCGGCGTTGATGGCGCTCTTCGCCGACCATCTGGTGAAGCCGGGCTTCATCTTCGGCCGCGGGCGGACGCTCGAGCAAGGCCGCGCCGGCGGCTTCTGGGACCGTGAGTCTCGTTCGGTGATGAGACGCCCCTGGGTGTACCTGATCGTCACCGCGACCTTCTTGATCCTGCTCTCGGTGCCGTACTGGGCGCAGCAGCGTGCCGATGGCGTCGGGCGCGGGATGAAGAAGGGCTTCTCGGGCATCGAGGCGATCCCGGACGGGATCCCGACGAAGGACGCGTTCAACGTCCTCGTCGCGAAGTTCCCGGAGGAGAGCGGCGCCCAGTCGACGGCGCAGGTCGTGATCCCTGGATCGTCGAGCGACCCGACGATCGCGCAGCAGATCCAGGCGCTCGACGCGGCCGTCGCGAACGACCCCGCGTTCGCGAACCCGCAGCCCGCCCAGACCAGTCAGGACGGGACCGTGACCCTCGTCGCGATCCCGTTCGCGGGCGAGGCGACGGACTCACAGAGCCAGGCCGCGGTCGACGCGATCACCCGCCTCCGTGACCAGTACGTGCCGCAGGCCTTCGGCCAAGACTCCGGGGTCCTCGTCGGCGGCGACACGGCGCAGACGAAGGACTTCTTCGACATCTCCGACAAGTACACGCCGATCATCATCCTGTTGGTGCTCGGGCTGTCCTTCATCCTGCTCACGGTCGTGTTCCGGTCGGTCGTCGTGCCGGCGAAGGCGATCGTGATGAACCTGTTGTCGGTGGGGGCGGCGTACGGGCTCATCACGCTGATCTTCCAGCAGGGTGGGCCATCCTGGGCGAAGTCGATCGCCGATGCCCTCAACTTCACCCAGGTCCAGGCGATCGAGTCGTGGTTGCCGCTGTTCCTCTTCTCGATCCTGTTCGGACTGTCGATGGACTACCAGGTGTTCCTGTTGAGCCGGATCCGTGAGGAGTACGACAAGACCGGCGACAACTCGGAGGCGGTTGCATACGGCCTCCGGACCACCGGCGGGATCATCACCGGCGCCGCCATCATCATGGTGGCCGTGTTCGCGGCGTTCGCGAGCGGCAGGATCGCGGCGCTGCAGGAGATGGGGTTCGGCCTGGCGGTCGCCGTCTTCCTGGACGCGACGGTCGTGCGGTCGGTCCTGGTGCCCTCGGCGATGAAGCTGCTCGGCGACCGCAACTGGTACCTGCCGAAGTGGCTCCAGTGGCTGCCGAAGGTCGACGTGGAGGGGCACGCGGCCGCGGAGCGTCGGGTGGTCGTTCCGGACACACCGGCCGAGCTCGTGGAGGCGCGCGACCCCGGCGACTGATCGGCACCAACGGAAGAGAGACCCGGAAGGGGGAGGCTGCCCGCGCCTCCCCCTTCCGCGTTCCTGGGCCGCGTTCCTGGGCCGCGTTCCTCGGCCGCGTTCCGAGCGCGGTCCGGCGCCGAGCTCCTGGCATGATGGGCCGATGCGGCTCACCGACGGCTCGCGTCAGGCGCGGTTCACGCTCGCGCTCGACGTGACCGCGATCGCGGTGTTCATCGCGTTCGGCATGGAGGCACACGCCGACGCCGACGCCGCCTCGATCTTCTTTCGGAACTTCATCCCGTTCACCGCGGCGTGGCTCGTGACCGCATGGTTCGCGGGGACCTACCGCCCCCCCACGCCGCGCGGGCTCATCGTCACGCTCCTCGTCGCGATCCCGTGCGGTGTGCTCCTCCGGGCCGCCTGGGTCCGGTCGTGGACGACGGCCGACGTGTTCACGTTCATGGCGGTGGCGCTGCTGTTCGGTTCGTTCTTCGTCGGGGTCGGCCGGGTGATCGCGGCGACGGTCGGCGCGCGGCTGTTCGGAGACGGCTCGTGAGGATCGACATGCCGGATCCCGGTTCGGCGCGGGGCTTCTGGCTCCAGGAGGCGCTCGCGAACGATCCGGGAGAGGCGTGCCCGCCGCTCGATGCGCACGTCGTCGCCGACGTGTGCATCGTCGGCGGCGGGTTCGCCGGCCTGTGGACCGCGATCCGGCTCACCGAGCGCGATCCGTCGCTGCGGATCGCGCTCGTGGAGCAGGACATCGTCGGCGGGGGCGCGAGCGGACGGAACGGGGGGTTCTTCTCCTCGTCGTGGTGGGACCTGGGCGGCTTGATCGGCCTGTTCGGGGAGACCGAAGGCGTGCGGTACGCGCTCGCGCTCGCCGACTCGGTCGGAGAGGCCGGCTCCTTCTGCGCATCGAACGCGATCGATTGCTGGTGGCACCAGGACGGCACCCTGGGGGTCCGATCGGGCGTCTGGCAGGACGGCATCGGGCGGTCGGACGCGATCGAGCTCTGCCGACGGCTCGGCTTCGCGGATCGGATGGTCCCGCTGGACGCGGCCGAGGCGCGCGCGTACGCGGATTCGCCGTCGTTCCTCGGCGGGGCGTTCATCCGTGACAGCGCCGTCGTTCAGCCGGCCAGACTGGCGCGCGGCCTGCGGCGCGTGCTGCTGGAACGCGGGGTGCGGATCTACGAGCGCACGCGCGTGACGGACGTGGAGCGTTCGGTCCCCGCCGTCGTGCGGACGGAGCATGGCGCGGTCCGGGCGGAGCGGGTCGTCCTCACGCACGGATCATGGGCGGCGGGCTGGCGTGACTTCCGTAGGAGCTTCGCGGTGGTCGTCGACTACGTGGTCGTCACGGAGCCGATCCCGGAACGTCTGAAGGAGATCGGCTGGACGTCGTACGTCGGGATCGGTGACGGCCGGGAGTGGCTCTACTACCTGCGTCCCACCGACGACGGACGGATCGCGATCGGGGGCGGTGCCGGAGCGGTGGCGTTCGGCGGTCACGCGAACGGCCGCGCCGTCACGCACGACCGGCGGGTCGCCGAGGTTGCGGCGCGCGGGCTCCTCCGGATGTTCCCGCAGCTCGAGGGGACGAGCTTCACCCACGCCTGGGGCGGCCCGATCGATATGACCGCGTCGTTCGTCCCGTTCTACCGGACGCTTCGCCCCGGCACGATCCACGCGGGACTCGGCTACAGCGGCCACGGACTGTCGCAGACCTTCATCGGGGGCAAGATCCTCGCCTCGACGGTGCTGGGGACCGAGGACGAGTGGACGTCCCTGGCGGTGAACCGTCCGGAGACGATGAAGGTGCCGCCCGAACCGGTGCGATGGGTCGGGGTGAACGCGATCGCGCGTTCGCTCGAGCGCGGCGACGCTCGCGAGGAGGCGGGCCGGTCCAGAGGCGCCGTCAAGGAGCTGGTGGGGTCGATCCCGAACGTGGTCCGCGACCGGGTGGTCGCGCGAGGCTAGTAGCGGTCGTCCCGCGAGGGCAGGTCGCGCGTCGGGCGTCCGGTGGTGATCGTGGTGTGCGTCGACGCCGTCTCACGCTGGAGCCTCCGCATCTGATGCCGTAGTCCGAACCAGGCGATCGCGATGAGCGCACCGATCGAGAGGATCGCGGTGAGGACGATCACGAGGGTGATCTTCAGGACGAGGCCGAGAACGCCGGCGAGCGCGGCGAGCAACAACAGGAAGAGCAGGACGATCATCCTCAGAGCCTACGACGACCGCGCCCGAACGGCGGTGCGGATCAGCCGGTCGCCCCGGCGAAGCGCCGGATCCGAGCCGCGACCTCCACCGGATGTTGCAGCGGAAGGTCGTGGATCCCTCGGATCCACGTGACGCGCACGGGGGCGCCCACCTCGCGGATCGCGCGCGCGCCGTCTCGCTTCGACCCGTCCCACGCCGCCTGGCCCGTCTCGGCGAGGATCGCCAACGTCGGGACGCGGAGCCTGCGGTAGAGCTCCGCGGGGTCCTGTTCCCAGATCGCCCGAAGGATCCGGAAGTGGTTCGCCCGTGAGAGCCGCGGATGGATCGTGCCTCGCGCGTCGACGCGCATCAGCGACATGGCGACATCCTCGATCTGGGGCGTGACGGGCACGGGGAACCAGCGCCGGAGGCCCTGCCGGAACCGCGTCACCGGCGTGCCGGCGAGCATCGGTGGCGCGAGCTGTTCCTTGAACGCATCCCACGGCGGGCGATCGCCCGGCGCCGACACGCCGCCGTCGATCAGCACGGCCGCGGAGACCGACCGCGGTCGTTCGACGGCGAGATCGAGCGCCGCCATCGCGCCCCACGAATGGCCGACGAGGACCGGCCGACGCATCCGCGCTGCACGGATCACCGCGAGCGCGTCTGCTCGGATGTGATCGAAGCCGTAGCCGCTCGTCGGCTTCCCGGACAGGCCGTGTCCGCGTGCGTCGTACGTCACGACGCGGAACTCGCGCGTCAGCGACTGCAGCATCAGGTCCCAGATCCGCTGCGACGAGGCGAGCCCGTGGTGCAGCACGAGCCCGGGAGCGCCGGTCGACGGCCCGGCGACCTCGCGCGCCCGCAGCCGGACGCCGTCGTCGCCGGCGACGTCGAACCAACGCTCCTGCATACTGCGGCCCATGGTAGAGGCGCCCTCGGGATGGCCCTTGTCCCCGGACGCGCTCGACGGACAGGTGGCCGTCGTCACCGGCGGGGGAACCGGCATCGGCCGCGCAACCGCTGCGGCGTTCGTCGGCGCCGGCGCCCGGGTCGCGATCTGTGGTCGCCGCCCAGAGCCGATCACGGCGGTCGAGCGAGCGCTGGGCTCGGATATCTGCCTCGCCCGCACGTGCGATGTGCGCGAGCCGGACCAGGTCGGGGCGTTCCTGGACGGGGTGGCGGAACGTTACGACCACGTCGACGCGGTGGTGCACTGCGCCGGGGGTCAGTTCGCGGCGCCCCTCGAGCAGACGTCGACGAAGGGTCTTCGCGCCGTCCACCGGCTCAACGTCGACGCGGTCTGGGACGTGACCCGGAGCGTCGCCGAGCGGTGGATGATCCCGCAGCGGCGCGGCTTCGTCTGCGTCGTGGGCTTCAGCCCGCGTCGCGGTGTTCCGACGATGGTCCATTCGTCGATGGCCCGGAGCGCGCTCGAGACGTTCGCGTCCGGGATCGCGCTCGAGTGGTCGGCGTACGGGATCCGGGCCGTCTGCGTCGCCGCGGGGCTGATCGAGACCGAGGGGATGCTCGGGTACGGGGGACAGGAGGTGGTGGACGAGTTCGCGGGGTCGGTGCCGATGAAGCGTCCGGGGCGGCCGGAGGAGGTGGCGGCGCTCATCGCGTTCCTCGCGACCCCGGCGGCCGGCTACATCACGGGGACGACGATCGCGGTGGACGGCGGAGCCGATGCGTGGGGGTTGGGAACGCCGCCGCCGGATCTGGCGCCCGGTACCGCGTAACGCTCGGGCGGCGTACGCTCACGGAGCAACGTCCAGGATCGGAAGGGCCAGAACGGAAGGGGAAGAACGATGTACGGAACCGTGGCACGGATGGTCGTCAAGTCCGAGAACCGCGATGCGATCCGGAAGATCTTCGACGAGGACCAGCCGCGCGACGTGAAGGGGTACATCGGCTCGTACGTCCTCGCCGAGAACGACAGCGACAACGTGTGGCTGCTGGCGATCTTCGAGGATCGAGCCACTTACGACGCGAACGCGGACGACCCGCGCCAGGACGAGGTCTACCGGAAGTACCGCGCCCTCCTCGAGGAGGACCCCGAGTGGCACGACGGCGAGATCATGGACACGCGGGCCTGACGCGGCCGCTCGGCCGCAGATCGTTCCTGCGAGCTGCGGCCGTCGGGACCGTGTCCGCGTCCGCGCTGGGTGCCGTCCTCGACGCGTGCACCCGGTCGTCGGGCACGGCCACGAGCGGCGGTGGGTCGGAGCCCATCGCGAGCGGGCTCCCGATCGAGCGCGACGCCACGCTCCGTGTCTACGAATGGAAGGACTACCTCGCGTCGAGCGTGCTCGACGCGTTCACGCGCCGGCACGCCGACGCCAACGTCCGGATCCACGTCGAGAGCTTCCAGCGGATCGACGAGGCGATCGCCCGCCTCGCGCAACCCGAGGCGGCCTTCGACGTGTTCTTCCCGACGATCGACGTCCTGCCCGGCCTGATCGCAGCGGGCACGCTCCGTCCGCTGAACCACGACTACCTCTCGAACGTCCGCAACCTCTGGTCGTGGTTCAACGGCGCCGCCCGGCCGTCGTACGACCCCGGTCTCGGGTACACCGTCCCGTACACCGTCTATTCGAGCGGCGTCGGGTGGCGCGACGATCTGGTCGCGCCGGCCGACGCTCCCGATGAGCGCGATCCGTTCGCGATCCTCTGGGACGCTCGCTATCACGGGCGGCTGGGGGTGTACGACGAGTACCTCGAAGGGCTGTCGCTCGCGCTGCTCCGGGAGGGCGTCGCCGATCTCAAGGTCGCGACCGACGACCAGCTGGCTCGCGCCGCGGACGCCCTCGACGAGGCCGTCCGTGTCGCGGGCCTCCGGTTCACGCTCGACGGCGCCGAGGAAGGACTGCCCGAGGGCGAGTTCGTGGCGCACCAGTCGTGGTCGGGCGACGTGCTCACCGCCCCCCGGTACGCGGAGGAGGACCACCCCGGCTCCGGCGCCCGGGTGGCGCGACAGCTGCGGTACCGCGCCCCCTCGGCCCCCGGACTCGTCGTCGGCTGCGACCTCACGGCGATCTGTGCGCGAGGACGGAATCCCGTCCTCGCGCACGCCTTCCTGAACCACCTGCTCGACTTCGACACGGCGATGGACAACTTCGCATGGAACGGCTACCAGCCGCCGCTCACGGGCGTGACCGCAGACGCGTTCGCCGACCCGTCGTTCCGCTGGCACGCGGCGGTCCCGCCGAACCTTCGGAACGCGATCATCTCCGAGGACGCGTTCGCCGGCGGGCAGATGCTCGTGGGGTTCGGTCCGTCTGAGCAGGCTCGTTGGCTGGATCAGTGGAACCGGGTCGTCCCCGGGACCTGAGACGGATCGCCTTCGCGCTGGGGCGTCCACCGCTCGGAGCCGTCGTACGCGGTGAACGATCCGAGCGTCGCGCCGTTCGTGGCGTCGATCGCCTGGACCCACATGTTCGCGTCGGTGCACGCCTCGTTGCCCGACCGGGCCGGGGAGACGACGTCGCCCTTCGAGGTGGCGAAGCACACGTCGCGAGCGAAGAACACCCAGGCCGGTCCCCATCGCGTCCCGAAGTCGGTGTCGTGGACCGTCGCCAGGGTGACCGTGACGGTCCCGGGCGTTCGCTTCGCGAGGGCCGTGTAGTCCGCATCGGGGGCGACCTCAGGCCGGTAGTTGCCGACCGGCTCGAGCTCGTAGCTGAGCGTCCCGGGCACAGCCTCGACGGTCGCCTGCCGGAGCGGCTCGAAGGGGTCCGGTGCGCGCGAGCACGAGGTCGCCACCAGGACGAACAGGACCACGACGAACCGGCGCGCGATCACGCACCGACCCTATCCCCGCCGCCCGGCCGCGAACAGACAGCCCGGATCAGCCGTCGCGAGCGCGCTCCCGGCGGGGCGCCATCAGTCCGGCCACGATGATCCCCGCCGTCGAGGTCACGATCACGACCATCGCGGCGCGCAGGTCGAACGCCTGCGCGATCCACCCATAGATCGGCGGGCTCCAGACGAACCCGGAGTACCCGATCGTCGTGACGGCCGCGACGCCGTTCGCCTGGTCCCCGGGTGCCGCCTGGTCCACCAGGCCGAACGCCGCCGGCGCGGACGCAGAGATCGCGAACCCCATCAACAGGAACGCGACGGCGACGACCGCCGGGCTGTCGGTCGCCGCCGCGATCCCGCCGCCGATCGCCGCGCCGACCCCCGAGATCACGATCGTCGCTCGGCGCCCGAGACCGAACAGCACCCGTCCGGCGAACAGCCGGCCGAGGCAGAGCGTCGCCGAGAACGCCGCGAAGGCGACGGCGGCCTTCGCAGCGGTCGCGCCCAACTGATCCTGGAGGTACAGCCCGGACCAGGTGTCCATCGATCCCTCGACGAGGAACGCGAACAGGATCACGAGCGCCGGGACCCAGAGCGCGGGGTGGCGGCGGAACGCCGAGAGCGAGAACGTGGACGCCTCCTCCGAACCGCCACGCACAGGCGACCCGATCAGGCCGTTCCAGAGGGCCGTGGCGAACAGCACGAGCCCGGAGATCGCGATCCCGACCTGGTAGTCGATCCCCGCCGCGACGATCGCGCCCCCGATCGCCGCGCCGGTGACGCCGCCGGCCGCGTAGCTCGCGTGGAGCCACTGCAGGACGGGACGGCCGGTGTCGGTCTCGATCCGTTGCGCGTCGACGTTCAGGAAGACGTCGATCAGTCCGTTCCCCACGCCGACGACCACGAACGAGAGCCACAGCAGCGACGTCGGGAACGCGGCCATCGCGAGCGCGCCCACGCCGAGCGTCACGAGCGAGCCGGACACGAGCGTTCGCAGTGGGAGCCTCGCGAGCCGTGGGGCACCGAAGGCCATCACGATCACCGCGCTGATCGACAACAGCGCGAGCAGCAGGCCCTCGTCGCCGTACGACAGGCCGTGGTCGCGGTTCAGCTGGGCGACGAGGATCACCCAGATGCCCCAGTACTGGCCGAACGACCAGTAGCCCGCGAGGAGAGCCGGGATCCGACGGGCTTCCGCGCGGGCAGAGGGAGGAGGCGTCAGGGTCTCGGACTCCATCGTGCGCGCATGATGGCACGTCGCGGCTCGGCGGTTGACCGGCTGTTCGAACGCGGATATAGACTCTGCCCCCCATGGCCGGTGGAGAGGTCCAGCTCGTCGACCTGGTGAAACGGTTCGGGGACTTCACCGCCGTCGCCGGGATCAACCTGGACATGCCCCCGGGCGAGTTCTTCTCGTTGCTCGGTCCGTCGGGGTGCGGCAAGACGACGACGCTTCGGATGATCGCCGGCTTCGAGCGGCCGACCGAGGGTCAGATCCTGCTCGACGGCGCGGACATGGCGCAGACGCCGCCGCACAAGCGGAGCGTCAACACCGTCTTCCAGAACTACGCGCTGTTCCCGCACCTCACCGTCGAGGACAACGTCGCGTTCGGCCTCAAGTACCAGAAGGCCTCGAAGGAGGAGACGCGAGAGCGCGTCGCGAGCGCGCTGGAGCTCGTGCAGATGTCGCAGTTCGCGACGCGGCGCCCGAACCAGCTCTCCGGCGGGCAGCAGCAGCGGGTCGCGCTCGCGAGGGCGCTGATCCTCAACCCGAAGGTCCTGCTGCTCGACGAGCCGCTCGGCGCGCTCGACGCGAAGCTCCGTAAGCGACTCCAGATCGAGCTGAAGACGCTCCAGGAAGAGGTCGGGATCACGTTCATCTACGTGACGCACGACCAGGAAGAGGCCCTCACGATGTCCGACCGGATCGCGGTGATGTCGCAGGGCCGTGTGGAGCAGGTCGGTCCACCGAAGGACATCTACGAGAACCCGGCGACCGCGTACGTCGCCGACTTCCTCGGCGTGTCGAACCTGATGGACGCCGAGGCGTCCGGTCCCGTGGCCGAGGGATGCGCCGTGAAGCTCGGCGACTTCGATCTCACCGCAGGGCAGGGCGAGCCGGACCTCCGCGGCCCGTGCAAGGTGACGATCCGACCCGAGCGGATCGACATCGAGCCGCAGGGCACGAGCGGCCAGAACCGGATCCCGGCGATGATCGAGCGCGTCGTCTACGTCGGGGCGACGCTCCAGATCATCGTCCACCTCGCCTCCGGCGAAACGATCCAGGCGTGGGTTCCGAACGACGGTGACGCGCAGTCGCGCGGGTCGGGCGACGCGATCGTTGCCCATTTCCCGGTCGACGCACTCCGGGTCCTCGCGGTCGGAGGGACCGCCGTCCTGGAAGCCGCCGAGCTCGAGGTCGCGAGCGACTCCTGAGGTTAGAACTGCGTGAAGTCGGCCGCGCCCACGCTCGTGTGCCCGCGGTTGAACCGCTTGTAGAAGATCAGGCCGCCGGCGATCACCAATAGCGTGGTGATGAGCATCGTCGTCGCCGCCGCATTCACCTCCGGCGTCGGGGAGGCACGGGCCGCCGAGTAGATCTTCTGGGCGAGCGTCTCCGTGTTGGCGCTGCTCGAGAGCGCGTTCACGGTCACGAAGTCGTCGACCGTGTCCGCGAACACGAGCGCGACGCTCGCGAGGATCGCAGGCGTCAGCAGCGGTAAGAGCACTCGCCGGATCGATTGGTTCGGCGTCGCCCCCAGATCCATCGCGGCCTCCTCGTACTCGGGGCCGATCGACAGGAGCCGCGCGCGCACGATGATCACGGGATAGCTGATCTGGTAGCTGATCAGCCCGAGGAGCTGCGCGCTCGTCCCCAGGTGCACGACGTTCTTCAGCAGGCTGCTGAACAGGATGTACAGCGAGACGCCGAGGATGATCTCCGGCACGACGAACGAGAGGAGCATCACGAAGTTCGCCGAGCGCGCCGGGCGTCCGTGCCACCGATCGATGCCGATCGCGAACAGTGTCCCGAGCGGCACGGCGACGAGCACGGTGAGGATCGAGAGCTTGTACGTCTGCGCCATCGCGGTGCGCATCGCCGTGTCGTGCAGCAGCGAGTTCGTGGGGTCACCGGTCCACCACCGGAGCGAGGGGCCCTGCCAGGTCACCCTTGAGCGCCCGTCGTTGAACGAGAAGATCACCGCGATCACCACGGGCAGCATCGACCACAGGAGGTATCCGAACGTCACGGCCTGGAGGAACCGCGGCCGGCGCCACGGGTTCTTGAAGTACCCGCGCGCGCGGACCGGGTCCGGCGTCGAGATCGTCGCGCTCATGCTTGCTCCGATTGGCGGCGCGTCTCGCGCAGGTAATACATCATCGGGACCAGCACGATCACCGAGAGGATCAGCACGAGGCTCGCCGCGCGGGTCGCCCCGCCGGTCGCCTCACGTTGTTGCTGGATCAGGTTGCCGAACATCGAGGTCTTCGTGGAGCCGAGCAGGTCGTTCGTGTAGTAGTCGCCGAACATCGGCAGCGTGACGATCACGATCCCGGCCAGGATCGCCGGTCGCGACAACGGGATCGTCACCCGCCAGAACGTCTGTGGGCCGCTCGCGCCGAGGTCTCGTCCCGCCTCCAGCAGGCTCTCCTGGATCCGGTCGAGCGACGCATAGATCGGCAGGATCATGAACGGGATGTAGCCGTAGACGAGTCCCAGGATCACGGTGACCGGGTTCCCCTCGAGCCATCGAACGTCTCCGAGCCCCAGGGGGCGAAGCGCCCAGTTGATCGGCCCGCCGGTGTCCAACAGACCTTGCCACGCGTAGATCCGCATGAGGTAGCTGATCCAGAACGGCGAGACGAGCAGGATCAGGATGAGACCCTTGTATCGGCCCGCGTACCTCGCCGTGTAATACGCGACCGCGTACCCGACGACGAGGCAGATCGCGCTCGCGACGAACACGTACGCGAACGTGCGGAGCAGCGGTCCCTGATAGATGTGCGTGCCCTCGTAGAACCTGCTGAGGGTCTGGTTGAAGGTGTCGAACGACCACCACCACGGCGCGTAGTAGGGCACCGCCGTGCCGAAGTTGTTGAAGTCGACCGTCCCGAACGCGACCGCGAACACGACGTAGAACGGCAGGATGAAGAAGATCGCCAGCCAGATCGATCCTGGTGTGACGAACGAGGGCCAGTACCACTTGGGGTACCAGACACCGCTGCGTTCCTCGTCAGCGGCGCCGCGCCGGCGCCGGAGGCGCCGGCGCGGCGCCTCGGCCTCAGCAGCTCCGGTGGCTATCTCACCCTCCGGCCGTGATCTCGGTCCACGCGTCGAGCCACATCTGGTCGCACTCCGGCGTGAGCTCGATCGGCGTGATATCCGTCTTGAACATGTCCTCCGTCACGACGGCGGACGCGAGGTTCGGCGGCACGACGCCCTTGTCGATCAACGAGTTCGGATCGATCGAGACGAACGGCGGTTGGTAGCCGTTCCAGTTCACGAAGTTGTCGGTGCCGACCTTGTCGTCGAGGAAGTAGTTGATGAACTCGTGCGCGAGCCGCGGGTTCTTCGCTGATCTCGGGACGACCAAGAGGTCGTTCCCGATCATGGTCTTGCCGTTCTCCGGACGCCAGTACCCGAGCACGTCGGTGCCGGTCCCTTTCGGCAGGTAGTTCACGCCGCCGACGATATCGCCGGACCACGACTCGGCGACGGTGAAGTCGCCTGCCGGGAGCTTCGCGTAAACGCCGTTGATCGTGAGGCGCGCGTCATTGTCGTTGATCGTCTGCTCGATATCCTGCTTCGCTTTGTCGATCACGTTCGGATCGCACGAGTTCACGTCGAGGCTGCCGTCGCGCAGGATCGTGACGGAGATCGTGTCGCTGTACGAGTTGTAGAGGCTGATCGCGCCGGCGTAATCGTGATTCCACAGCGCGTCCCAGCCCTGAGACGCCGCCTCGTCGTCAGTCACCCGGTCGCGCCGGTACGCGACACCCCACGTGTAGATCGTGTATGGGACCGTGTAGCGCCATCCCTGGTCGTAGTAGGGACCGGGGTCCGAGTAGCTCGGCCAGACGTTCGACATGTTGGGGATCAGGTCATGCTGCAACGGCTGCAGCAGATCCTGCGCCACGAGGCGGCGGAGGTAACCCGGCGTCGGGACGAACACGTCGGGCGTGATCTGGCCGTTCACGACCTTCGCGATCCCCTCCTCGAGGTTGTTGAACGTGGTGACCTCGACCTTCACGCCGAACTTGTCCTCGAAGTCGTGCACGTCCTTCATGTAGATGTAGTCGGCCCAGTTGTAGAGGATCACGGGTCCGCTCTCGAGCGGCGTGTCGGCCGGGATCGGATCACCGTTCAGGGGGAGCGTGACCGGGTTCTGGAGGGTGGCGATGGGGATCTCGGTCGTCGACGCGCCGCCGCCGGGCGCGACGGTTCCCGGCTTCGAACACGCGTCCAGGATCGCGGACAGCGTGGGGAGCGCGAGCGTCGCGCCGCCGGCCCGGATCAGGAAGTCGCGTCGAGACAGGTCCTTCGGGTGCCGCATGCCGCCTCCCCTGGTCGCGGCCGGTTCACAACGGACTGACCGGCCGTTCAACGTCGATGAGCCGTGAGTACCATAGCCACCCCGCGCTACGCAAGCGACGCGACGGGCAACCCGTTGTACGTAGCCCGTTCGAGCGGGGGACCCTTCCGACCTGTGATACGTGTCGCATCTCCGGCCGGATGGTCGCTCCCGAGTGGTTCGTGGTCACGGCTATCATCCGACCCTCATCGAGGGCGAGCCGACGGAGGGGGAGAGTCGTGGCCGACGTTGCAACGGAACCCGTCCTGTTGATCGAGGACGCCGGTCCGGTCCGGACCCTCACGATGAACCGGCCGGGCGCGCTGAACGCGCTGAACGCCGAGCTCACGGACGCCTTGTCTGCCGCGGTCCGCGCGGCCGGGACGGACGAGGGGGTGTCGGTCGTGGTCCTGCGCGGCGCCGGACGGGCGTTCTGCGCCGGGTACGACCTGAACGAGGACGCGTCCGGCGGCGTCCTGGACGCGCGTCACTGGCACGCCGATCTCGCGCAGGCGACCGACCGGATGCTGGAGATCGTGGATTGCCCGAAGCCGGTGATCGCCTCGGTCCAGTCCTACTGCCTCGCCGGCGGGACGGACCTGATGCTCGCCTGCGACCTGGCGGTCGCATCCGACGACGCGTACTTCGGATACGTCGACGTCCGGTTCGGCTCCGGCGTCGTGTCGATGCTCCTGCCGTGGGTCGTCGGCGTCCGAGCGGCGAAGGAGCTCCTGTTCACGGGCGAGGACAGGGTCACCGCCGAGGAGGCGCATCGGATCGGTCTCGTGAACCGGGTGGTTCCCCGCGAGCGGCTGGACGAGGCGACGATGGAGCTCGCCGAGGAGATCGCGAAGAACGAGCCGTTCGTCGTAGAGACGACGAAGCGCGCCGTGAACCGTTCCTGGGACGTCGCGGGGTTCCGCGCCGCGATGGCGGCGAACACCGAGCTCGACGTGATGATCGAGACGGCGAACCTCCCCGCCCGGGACGAGTTCCGCCGGATCACGCAAGAGCACGGGCTCAAGGCCGCGATCGCCTGGAGGGACGCGAGGTTCCGCGGGGAGGGCTGACCGTGCCCTGGGACCTTCGGCCGCTGCTCGCGCCACGGTCGATCGCGATCGTGGGGGCGTCGGAGTCGTCGGACTCGTGGGCTCCGGAGATCGAGCGGTCGCTCCGGCATGTCGGCTACGCGGGTGAGCTCTACCCGATCAACCCGAAGTACGAGACCGTCTGGGGACGCCCGTGCCTCGCCTCGATCGCCGATCTGCCGCGCGGCGTCGACCTCGTCGTCTTCGTCGTGCCCGCACGGGTCGTCGCCCGGATGATCGACGACTGCGGTGCGAACGGGGTCCGGGGGATCATGGTCGTCTCGAGCGGCTTCGCCGAGGCGGGCGACGAGGGGCGCGAGCTCCAGGCGCGATTGCGCGAAGCGTCCCTCCGTACCCGGATCCCGATCCTCGGTCCCAACGTCGAGGGGTTCGTGAACTACGTGGACCGGGTCGCGCCGTACGGCACCACGCCGCCCGCGGACCCGATCCCGGGATCGATCAGCGTGATCTCCCAGTCGGGGACCGTGGCATGGACGATGAACCAGATGGCCTCGGACCGCGGCGTCGGTCTCCGCATCATCCTCGGCGTCGGCAACGAGGCCGTCCTCGGCCTCGGCGATCTGTTCTCGTGGGCGGCCGCCGATCGCGCGACGAAGGTCGTCGCGAGCTACGTCGAGACGATGCGCGACGTTGAGGCGATCGCGCGCGGTCTCGACGCGTTGCGGAACGCCCGCAAGCCGGTCTTGATCTGCGCCCCGGAGGGCCGCTCCGAAGCGGCGCTCCGTTCGATCGTCGCGCATACCGGGGCGCTCGCCGGGAACACCGCGCTCCGCGACGCGTGGCTCCGGGGGCACGGCGTCGTCCTCGTCGAGGACCCGGTCTCGATGTTCGAGGCGACGCTGCTGCTCTCGCGCACGACGAAGCTGCGGACCGACGGCGTCGCGGCCGCCCTGCAGTCCGGCGGCGCCTGCACCCTGTTCGCCGAGGCAGCCGGGGCCGCCGATCTCGCCTTGCCGGCGTTCCGTCCGGACACGAAGCGCCGGCTGCGGAGGGCGCTGCCGTCGTTCGCGTCGCAGAACAACCCGCTCGACGTCACGGGCCAGGCGGCGGTCGAGACGGACATGTTCGTCGACGCGCTCGCGGCGCTGGCGGCCGACCCTGGGGTCGGGTTCGTCGCGTTCGATGCGTTCCCTCCTCGGCTCGAGGACGAGGCGCCGTGGGCGGACGCCGTGCTCGCGAAGGCGATCGAGCTCCAGAGGGCGACGGGCGTGGCGTTCGCGTCGGTCTCGATGTCGCCGCTCGCGTACCTCCCGGAGGCGAAGCGGTTCGTCGAACGATGGAAGCGACTCCCGTTCCTCCAGGGTCACCGAGCGTCGGCGAACGCGATCCGCGCGTTGCTCGACCTCCAGGGGGTCCGCGCGTCGGCGGTTCCGGCCGTGGCCGCTCACCCCGCGCGCGCGAAGGCGCTCCGCGCGCTCCGCGGCGCCGGCGGACCCCTCGACGAGGGCGTCGCCGCGAGGATCTTCGAGCTCTACGGTGTGGCCCGGCCCAGGGAGCGCGTCGTGGCGACGCCGGCGCAGGCGGTCACGGCGGCCGCGGCGATCCGAGGCCCGGTCGCCGTGAAGGCGCTGGCGCCCGAGCTGCCGCACAAGGCGAAGCTGGGCGGCGTCCGGCTCGACCTGCGGGGCGCCCGGGAGGTCGAACGAGCGGCGACGGACGTCCTGGCCGCGGCCGGGACGGCCGGCGCGCGAACGCCCAAGGTGCTCGTGCAGCAGATGGTGCGGGGGCACGAGGTGCTCGTCGGCGCCCTCGTCGACGAGCGCTTCGGGCCGGCGGTCACGATGCGACCCGGCGGGGCGCTCGCCGAGAGGGGCGCGGCGACGTTCGTCGCCGCGCCCCTCTCGGCGCAGCAGTCGACGCGGTTCGTGACCTCACAGGCGGAGCGGTGCGGCCTCGATCCGGGCCAGCACGACCTCCGTGCCGTGGCGAAGGCCGTGGAGGGGATCGCCCGCGCGGCCCACGACCTCCGCCACCGGCTCGTCTCGCTCGAAGCGAACCCGCTCGTCGTCGCCGGGCGGGGCGCCGTGGCCGTCGACGCGCTCGCCGAGGCTCGGATGCCGGAGTGATCGCCAGGTGTTAGAGGGCCTGATCGCGGCCCTCGGGTGGGGGGTCGCCGACTTCTGGGGTGCGGTCACCGGACGGCGGGTCGGCAGCCTCTGGACCGTCGTCATCGCGCAGACGTTCACGGCGCTCGCGGCGACGGTGCTCGTGCTGGCCGCAGGCGACAGCGTGACGCCGGTCTCGACGCTGCTCGGCGTGCTGTTCCTGAACGCCGTCTTCTCCGCGGCGGCGTACGTCACGCACTATCGCGCGCTGGAGCTCGGTCCCGTCGCGGTCGTCTCACCGATCGGCGCCACGTACGCGCTCGTCGGCGTCGTGCTCGCGATCGTCGTGCTCGGGGAACGCCCGAGCGCCGTGGCGCTTGCTGGCGGCGTGATCACCGTCGTCGGTGTGATGCTCACGTCGACGGACCTCCAGAAGCTCCGCGCCGGGACGCACGGGATGCCGCCGGGGCTCCCGTGGGCGGTCGCCTCGGCCATCGGCTTCGGCGTCGGAGGGTTCTTCCTCGCCTACCTCTCCAGGCACCTCGGATGGGTCATCGGCCTCTGGGCATCGCGGTGCGCCCAGCTCGCCGGGATCGCGGTCGTCGCGCTCGTCCAGCGGCGGGATCTCGGCGCGCGCCTGCCGGCGCGTGCCGGGATCGTCGCCGCCCTCGGGGTGGGGCTGGCCGATCTCGTCGGCGTGATCGGCTACTCCTACGGCGCGTCGGTCGGGCTCGTCACGATCGTGCTCGTCGCGTCCGCCGTGTTCCCGTTGATCGCGGTCGGGCTGTCCGTGATCTACCTGGGCGAGCGCCCGGTCGCGAACCAGTACGTCGGCGTGGTGCTCGTCGCCGCCGGGCTGATCGTCCTCGGTTTCGGCTGAGCGTCAGCCGCCGTGGCGGTAGAAGGGGATCGGCTCGGGCGGGGCCGGTGTGTTCCCCAGGATCAGGTCCGCCGCCTTCTCCGCGACCATCATCACCGGTGCGTAGATGTTCCCGTTCGTGATGAACGGGAACACCGATGCGTCCACGACCCGGAGTCCCTCCGTGCCATGGACGCCCATCGACGTCGGGTCGACGACGGATGTCGGGTCGGCGGCGTCGCCCATCTTCGCCGTGCACGACGGATGGAGCGCCGTCTCGGCGTCGCGTGCCACCCACGCTCGGATCTCCTCGTCGGTCTCGACCGATGGGCCGGGCGACAGCTCGCCGCCGCTGAACGGCTCGAACGCCGGCTGCGTCAGGATCGAGCGGGCGACGCGGATCGCTTCGACCCACTCGCGGCGGTCCTGGTCGGTCGACAGGTAGTTGAACCGGAGTGCGGGGTGCTCGCGGGGATCGGTGCAACGGATCGCGACCGTGCCGCGCGCGTCCGACGTCATCGGCCCGATGTGGACCTGGTAGCCGTGGTCGCTCGCCGGCGCCGAGCCGTCGTAACGCACCGCGATCGGGAGGAAGTGGAACATCAGGTTGGGGTACGCTACGTCGTCGTTGCTCCGCGCGAAGCCGCCGCCCTCGAAGTGGTTCGTGGCGCCGGGGCCCTTCTTGAACAGGAGCCACCGCAGACCGACCATCGGCCGGTTCCGCCACTTCAGGTACGGGGCGACCGAGACTGGCTGGGTGCTCGCGTACTGGACGTAGACCTCGAGGTGGTCCTGGAGGTTCTGTCCGACCGCCGGCAGGTCGGCGACGACGTCGATATCGAGCGCCTTCAGGTCAGCGGCGTCGCCGACGCCGGAGAGCTGCAGCGTCTGCGGGGAGTTGATCGCCCCGCCGCAGAGGATCACCTCGCCCGCTTCGATGCGCTCGGGCGTGCCGCGTCGCACGACCTCCACCCCGGTCGCGCGCCGGCCGTCGAACAGGATCCGCGTCACGAACGCCCGCGTCCGGACGTCGAGGTTCTTCCGTCCCATCACCGGGCGGAGGTATGCCCCGGCGGCGGAGAGCCGTCGGCCGTCGTGGACGTTCCGGTCGAAGGGCGCGAACCCCTCCTGCCGGTACCCGTTCACGTCGTCCGTCAGCGCGTAGCCGGCCTGCTGGACCGCCTCGAAGAACGCGCCGAACAGCGGGTTCGTCGCCGGACCCCGCTCGAGCACGAGCGGGCCGGAGTGGCCGCGGAACGGGTCGTCAGCGGCCGCCGCCAGGCACGTCTCCATCCGCTTGAAGTAGGGCAGGCAGTGCGCGTAGTCCCAGGTCTCCATCCCGGGCTCGGCCGCCCAGCGCTCGTAGTCGAGCGGGTTGCCCCGCTGGAAGATCATCCCGTTGATGCTGCTGGATCCGCCGAGGACCTTCCCGCGGGCGTGGTAGATCCGGCGGCCTCCCATGTGGGGCTCCGGCTCGGACTCGTACTTCCAGTCGTAGAAGCGGCTCCCGATCGGGAACGTCAGGGCCGCCGGCATGTGGATGAAGAGGTCCCACGGGTAGTCCGGACGTCCGGCCTCGAGCACGAGCACCCGGGTGGTCGGATCAACCGACAACCGGTTGGCCAGGGCGCTCCCGGCGGATCCCCCGCCGACGATGACGAAGTCGTACCGCCGGGCCATCGGCGTGAGTCTGCACCAGCCCGAACCAGCGCGCGCTCGTGGGTTGTCGAGGCTGCAACCGCTACCTTGCGCGGTGGCGGCGCAGGGCCCAGCATCGGGCCGGTCGGCTTCAGCCGTCGAGGGGGGTCCCGTTGGACGACGCGCAGGCGACGGTCTCGTGTCGGAACGTCTGGAAGATCTACGGACCGAAAGCGGACCGCATCGTCGGGACGCCCGACGCCGACCTGCCGCGCGCCGAGCTCCTCGAGAAGAGGGGCTGCGTCGCCGCGGTCCGTGACGTGTCATTCGATGTCGCCAAGGGTGAGGTCTTCGTCGTCATGGGCCTCTCGGGGTCGGGCAAGTCGACCCTCGTCCGGATGCTGAACCGGTTGCACGAGCCGACGGCCGGGCAGGTGTTCGTCGACGGCGAGGACCTGGTGGCGCTCGACGACGATCACCTCCGCGATGTCCGGCGCCGGAAGATCAGCATGGTGTTCCAGCACTTCGGGCTCCTTCCCCACCGGCTCATCGTGGACAACGTTGCGTTCGGTCTCGAGATCCAAGGCGTCGATAAGGAGCAGCGCGAAACGAAGGCGAACGAAGTCCTGGAGACCGTCGGTCTCGGCGGCTGGGGGCGTTCCTATCCGGATGAGCTCTCCGGCGGTATGCAGCAACGGGTCGGGCTCGCGCGCGCCCTCTGCACCGATCCCGAGATCATGCTCTTCGACGAGCCGTTCAGCGCCCTCGACCCGCTGATCCGCCGTGACATGCAGGATGAGGTGATCCGCTTGCAGCGAGAGGTGCGCAAAACGATGATCTTCATCACGCACGACCTCGCCGAGGCGCTGAAGCTCGGCGATCGCATCGCGATCATGAAGGACGGGAAGTTCGTCCAGGTCGGAACCCCCGAAGACGTCGTCTCACATCCAGCCGACGACTACGTGTCGGACTTCACGCGCGACGTCCCTCGGGCCCACGTCTTGACCGCCCGGACGATCATGCGGTCGCCGAACGGCGAACACGCGTACGCGGGAGACGTCGCGAGCGACATGGTCGTGCAGTCCCTGCTCCCCCTCGTCGTGAAGGACGACCGGCCGTTCCGCGTGGTGGAGGACGGGGACCAGATCGGTGTGGTGGATCGGGAGACCGTGCTCGCGGCGATGGTCGAGGCCTGATCGCCATGGCGATCCCTGTCCGGGAGGCTGAGGCACTCGGCGACCTGAGCGTCGTCGTCCACACACCCGAGTCGCCGTGGCGCCGACGCGCGATCTGGACCGCTGTCGTCATCGCGGTGATGGCTGGCGGGCTGCTCCTCTTCTCGGGTGGGTTCCCGGGCTCGTTGTCCGTGGATGCCGCGAAGCCGTTCAACGCCTTCAACGACTGGGTGATCACGCACCAACGGACGAACCCGCTGTTCGTGCACGTTCTCGTTCCTCTCAGGAACGGGATCAACTCCTTGGTCGATCACATCGTGCTGCAGCTCAAGCGGTTCACGTGGCTCGGCGTGGGAGCGATCTTCGTCGCGATCGCAGGTGTGCTGGCCGGATGGCGGATGGCCGTGCTCACCGCGCTGGGGTTCCTCGCGATCGGTCTGCTCGGCCTGTGGGAGGACAGCCTTCTCACGCTGGCCCTCGTCCTCGTGTCGGTCGCCGTCGCTCTGGTGATCGGGATCCCCGTCGGGATCCTGTCGGCGCGACATCCCCGGCTGGAGAGCCTCCTCCGGCCAGTGCTCGACGCGATGCAGACCGTTCCGGCGTTCGCTTATCTCGTGCCGCTAGTGCTGCTCTTCAGCATCGGGACGACCTCGGCGATGATCGCGACGGTGATCTTCGCGTTGCCGCCGGCGATCCGGCTCACGAGCCTCGGTATCCGCACGGTTCCCGAGACCTCCGTCGAGGTGGGGGAGTCGTTCGGTTCGACGTCGTGGCAGCTGCTCCGCAAGGTGCAGCTCCCGCTCGCCAAGCCGTCGATCATGCTGGGGGTCAACCAGACGATCATGATGGCGCTCGGGATCATCGTGATCGCGGCCACGGTGGGCTACCCCGGTCTCGGGCTCAGCGTCTACCAAGCGCTGCAGAACCTGAACGTGGGTGAGGCGCTCGCGGCCGGCCTGGGCATCGTGATCCTCGCGATCGTCCTCGACCGCGTGTCGTACGCCTGGAGCCAGCGAGATCGTCAGCGGCGAGGCTCGAAGGCTATTCGGGTCTTCGGCTGGTCGTTCTCCCGACGGATCGGCTTCATCGCAGCGGCCGTCGTCGTGGTCACCGCGATCGTGATCGGACGCCAGGTGCTTCGACAGGAACTGTTCCCCGATGCCTGGACGTTCTCGATCGCGAATCCCGTCAATACCGCGGTCGACTGGATCACGAGGACGTTGGGCGGCGTTACGAGCTGGATCACGGACGTCGTCGTGAAGTACGCACTCGATCCTCTCCGAAGCCTCCTGCTCGATCTGCCCTGGTGGATGGTGTGCCTTGGTGCCGCGGCGGCAGCCTGGGCGACGTCTCGGCGGATCGGGTTGGCGGTCGCGTCGTTCCTCCTGATCGCTGCGGTCGGTGTGATCGGCATGTGGGACATCGCGATGGACACGCTGAGCCAGGTGATCGTGGCGGTGGTCCTCAGCGTCGCGATCGCGATCCCCCTCGGGATCTGGTCGGCCACCAGCGACGGCGTCCAGCGGGTGCTGAGACCCTTCCTCGACGTCATGCAGACGATGCCCCAGTTCGTCTACCTCGTGCCGGTGATCGCGTTGTTCGCCGTCGGGAGGGTCCCCGGCATCGTCGCGGCGTTGGTCTACGCGCTTCCTCCGTGCATCCGCCTCACGGATCTGGGGATCAGGCAGGTGCCGCCCGAGCGGGTCGAGGCGGCGGTCGCGTTCGGCGCCACCGACCGGCAGGTGCTCACCAAGGTGCAACTCCCGCTCGCCCGGCCCTCGATCCTGCTAGGGGTCAACCAGACGATCATGATGGTGCTGTCGGTCGTCATCATCGCCGGGCTCATCGGCGGGGGCGGACTGGGGCTCGAGGTGCTCAGGGGGCTCAACCACGACCCGGGCCGGGGGATGGTGGCCGGGATCTGCATCCTGCTGCTCGCGATCGTCATCGATCGGATAACGCAGGCGATGGGGCAGCCGATGGCACGCAAACGACCGGCCGGTGAGCATGCGCTCGGATGGCTCTTCGGCACGCCCCGCATGCGGCGAACGGGCGTACAGATAGGTGGAACGGAAGGTTCGATGGAGCCGAAGGAGGAGGAAGCGTGATCCGACGCCATCTCAGGGCGAGCTTCGCAGCGCTCGCCGCGATCACCCTGCTCGCTGCGTGCAGCAATGTTTCAAGCTCGTCCCCGGGGGCATCGGGAGCCGCGGTCCCCGACAACAGCGGGACCACGATCAACCTCGCGATCAACGCATGGGAGGGCTCCGCCGCCAATGTCGCGGTCGCTCAAGCACTGCTGCAAGACAAGCTCGGCTACACGGTCGAGACCAAGAACATCGACGAGTACGCGCAGTTCCCCGCGCTCGCGAACGGGACCCTCGACGCGACCCTCGAGGTCTGGCCGTCGGTGCACCCGAAGGATTACGCCAAGTACATCCAGTCCGGCAACGGTGTGATCGACGCCGGCCTGAACGGAGTCACCGGTCAGATCGGTTGGTTCGTTCCTACCTATCTCGTTCAGGCGCACCCGGAACTTGCGACCTGGGAGGGGATCAAGGGAGACGAGTCGATGTTCCAGACGGCGGAGTCCGGGAGCTCCGGTCAGATCCTCGACGGCGATCCGAGCTACGGCACCTACGACCAAGCCATCGCCGACAACCTCGGACTCAACCTCAAGGTCGTCTACGGCGGCTCGGAGCAGGCAGAGCTGACCGCGCTCAACACCGCCTACCAGAAGCAGGCGCCCATCCTCATGTACTTCTGGACGCCACACTGGGCACAAGCGAAGTACGACCTTACGATGGTCAAACTTCCGGACATCACTCAGACATGCACGGACGCGGCTGCGAACGACCCTTCCAAGTATGCGTGTGCTTATCCGCAGGACCCTCTCTACAAGGCGTTCAACCAAGACCTCGCGACAAAGGCGCCGGCGGCGTTCACGCTCCTCTCGGCCATGAAGTGGACCAACGACGACCAGGACTCGGTGGCGCTGGATATCCACAGCGGGATGGAACCGCTCCAGGCAGCCGAGAAATGGATCGACGCGAACCCGACGGTGTGGCAGCCATGGGTTGACGCGGCGCTCGCTGTGCAGAACGGCTCACCTGTGCCGTCTCTCTCGGTCGCCCCGCCGGCTTAGCTGAAGTGGGGTGGGGGCGGCCGCTCCGCGGCCGCCCCACCACTCGTTCGCCGTTCTGTTGCTGGTCGCGCAACGACGGCCTTGGCACTGCAACGGCCGTCACTAGCATCCACGCCATCTGATGAAGGACCGAGCCCAGACCGTGGTCGTCGGTGCCGGCATCGTCGGTGCGTCGGCCGCCTACCACCTCGCCGAGCTTGGCCAGCCCGACGTCCTCGTGCTCGATCAGGGTCCGCTCTTCGAGACGGGCGGATCCACGTCACACGCGCCGGGTCTCGTCTTCCAGACGAACCCCTCGCGGACGATGTGCCGGATCGCGCAGGACTCGGTTCGCCTCTACACGGACCTCGAGGTCGACGCGGAGCCGGCGTGGTTCGGTGTCGGGGGGATCGAGGTCGCGGCCACGCCCGAGCGGATGACGGAGCTGCATCGGCGCCGCGGGTGGGCGACCTCCTACGGGATCGGCGAGACCGAGATCCTCACACCCGAGCAGACGGCCGAGCGGATCCCCCTCCTGGATCCGTCGACGATCCTCGGGTCGTACCTGGTTCCGAGCGATGGGATCGCGAAGGGCGTGCGGATCGTGACGGCGCTCGCGCGTCGGGCGGAAGCGAAGGGCGTCGCGTTCGAGGGCGGTGTGACGGTCACGGGCTTCGACACGGCGCATGGGCGGATCCGCGCGGTCGAGACCGACCGGGGACGGATCGAGTGCGAGCGCCTCCTGATCTGTGCCGGGATCTGGGGGCCGACCGTCGGCGCGATGGCCGGCGTCCCGATCCCGCTCGTGGCGGTCCAGCACCAGCTCGTGTGGACCGAACCGATCGCCGAGCTCGCGGCGGAGACGCGCGAGGTCGTCCATCCGATCCTCCGCCACCAGGACTTCGCGATGTACTTCCGCCAGCGCGAGGACCACTACGGCGTGGGCAGCTATCACCACGAGCCGATCGCGACGCTGCAGGCAGATCTTCGGCCTCCCGGCGGCGCGATGCAGCCGTCGCTGATGCCGTTCACGCCGGCCGACTTCGCCCCCGCCGAGACCGAAGCCGGGCGGCTGCTGCCGGCGCTCCGAGGGCACATGCGGCCGTCCGACCCGGCACGCTCCCTGAACGGGATGTTCTCGTTCACGCCCGACGCTGGCTCGATCGTCGGAGAGAGCGCGCGGACGCGCGGCGTTTGGGTCTGCGAGGCCGTGTGGGTCACGCACGCCGGGGGGATGGGCGAGCAGGTCGCGCAGTGGATGGCCACGGGCGAGCCGACCTACGACATGGGGGAAGCCGACGCGAATCGCTTCTACGGCTTCATGACGACCCCGCCGTACGTCCTGGAGCGCGGGAAACAGCAGTACCGCGAGGTCTACGACATCCTCCACCCGCTCCAGCAGATGGCTCGGCCGCGCGGCCTCCGTCTCACGCCGTTCTACGAACGCCACCAGGAGCTCGGCGCGCAGTTCTTCACCGCTGCCGGGTGGGAGCGGCCGCAGTGGTTCGACGCGAACAAGGTGCTGAGCGGCGCGCCGTGGGAATGGAGGACCGGCTGGGCGGCACAGAACTGGTCGCCGGCCGTCGGCGCCGAGCACCTCGCGACGAGGGAACGGGCGGCGCTGTTCGACATCACGCCGTACGTGAAGCTCGACGTGGAGGGTCCCGACGCGCTCGCGTTCCTCGAGCGCGTCTGCGCGAACCGGATCGACCGGCCGGTCGGGACCGTGATCTACACGGCGATGCTCACGCCGAGCGGCGGGATCCGATGCGACCTCACGGTCACGCGAGCAGGCGAGGACTCCTTCATGGTCGTGACCGGCGGCGGCTCCGGGATGCACGACCTGGCGTGGCTCGGCTCACAGATCCGCGACGACGAGCGCGTCTGGATCGCGAATATGACCGACCACCGGTTCTGCATGGGCCTCTGGGGACCGCGTGCTCGCGACGTCCTGGCCGCCGTCACGGACACCGACGTGTCGAACGAGGCCTTCCGGTACATGACGATGTGCCCGCTGGCCGTCGGCGAGGCTCCGTGCTTCGCGCAACGGATCAGCTACGTCGGCGAGCTCGGCTGGGAGCTGTACGGGCCGATCGAGATGGGGGCGCGCGTCTGGGACCTCCTCTGGGAGGCCGGTCGCGAGCACGGCTTGATCGCCGGGGGGCTCGGGGCGTTCGACTCGCTCCGGCTCGAGAAGGGCTACCGGCTCTGGGGCCAGGACATCAACACGGAGCACACACCGTTCGAGGCCGGCCTCGGCTTCGCGGTGAAGATGGACAAGGACTTCCAAGGCCGGGACGCGCTCCGGGCGAAGACCGAACCGGCCGAGCGCCTCGCCTGCATGACCCTGGACGACCCAGACGTTGTGGTCATGGGCAAGGAACCGATCCTGGCGGACGGCCGCGTGGTGAGCTACGTCACGAGCGCGAACTACGGCTACTCGATCGGTCGCGGGATCGTCTACGGCTACCTGCCGGCCGATCTGACCGAGGCCGGGACACCGGTCGAGGTGCAGTACTTCGATCAAGGGGTCGCGGCGACCGTCGCCGCCGAGCCGCTGTGGGACCCGAGAGGCGAGCGCCTGCGGGCATAGAGAACAGGAGGAGTTCGAGATGGCAGTGAACGACAACCCGGGGATCCTGCTGTACACGCGGATCCGCAAGTCGCCGTACTTCTACGCGTCCCGCCGCCACGGCGTCGCGCGGTACAGCGTCTACAACCACACGTATCACCCGCGGCACTACGGCGATCCCGTCGCCGAGTACTGGAACCTCGTGAACGGCGTCACGATGTGGGACGTCGGCGTCGAGCGACAGGTCCAGGTCAAGGGCAAGGACGCCTTCGACCTGACGAACATGATCGTGCCGCGGGACCTGCACAAGTGCGCGGTCGACCAGTGTAAGTACGTGTTCATCACGGCGCCCGACGGCGGGATCCTCAATGACCCGGTGTTGCTGCGCGTCGAAGAAGACGAGTTCTGGCTGTCGCTCGCCGACTCCGACATCAACCTCTACGCGCTCGGGATCGCCTCCGCGAAGGGCATGGACGTGACGGTGCAGGAGATCGACGTGGCGCCGGTCCAGATCCAGGGCCCCGATGCGAAGAAGGTCCTGACCGAGCTCTTCGGCGACCGGATCCTCGACGTCCCGTACTACGGCCTCATGAAGGCCGATCTGGACGGGATGTCGGTCGTCGTCTCGCGGACCGGATACACCGGCGAGGTCGGCTACGAGATCTACCTCCGGGACGCGTCGAAGCACGGTGTGAAGCTGTGGGACTCGGTGCTCGAGGCGGGGAAGCCGCACGGGCTCGAGGTGATCGGGCCGTGCCACATCCGGCGCATCGAGGGCGGCATCCTCGCCTTCGGAGCGGACATGTGGTACGAGAACAACCCCTTCGAGGTCGGCTACCACTACAGCTGGATGGTCGACCTCGACCAGGAGGCCGACTTCATGGGCAAGGAAGCCCTGAAGCGGATCAAGGCGGAGGGCGTCTCGCAGAAGCTCGTCGGCGTCGACATCGAAGGCGAGCCGCTCGGCACCTACATCGACAACGAGATGCTCGACTTCTTCCCCGTCTCTGCCGGCGGCTCGGTGGTCGGGCGCGTGACGTCCGCCTGCTACTCGCCGCGCCTGGAGAAGAACATCGGGTTCGCCATGCTGCCGATCGAGCACACGGATCTCGGCACGACGCTGGAGGTGGAGACGCCGAAGGCGAACGTGAGCGCGACCGTCGTCCAGATGCCGCACTGGGACCCGACGAAGGAGATCCCGAAGGGCTGACCCTGGCTTCGGTCGATCGGTCGCGATCCACGGTGTGACCGGGGGTTCAGGCATGCTCGTAGCCCGTCGATGAGGGCTACGGCATGATGCCGCGACGACCCGGGGAGACGTTGCGAGGATGAGCTGGCGGTTCTGGAAGCGGCGGCGCGTGAGCCTGACCGAGGAGCAGCGGGCCGCCTTGAAGTCGCTCGTCGCCGACGCGAAGTACGAGCTGATCCCGCTCGCCTCGGCGCTCGAGCACGCCGCCGCGCTCCCGCCCGGCGCGCAGGTCACGGTGACCGCCTCGCCGTCGCACGGCATCGAGGCGACGTTCGACCTGGCCGAGGCTGTCGCCGCGCGTGGTCACGACGTGACGCCGCACGTCTCGGCGCACATGGTCCGAGACCGGGCGCATCTGGCGGAGCTGCTCGACCGAGCCCGGGGCGCCGGCCTCCGGCGCGTGTTCGTGGTCGGCGGCGACTCCCGCGACCGCGGTGAGTTCCACGACGGGGTGATGTTGCTGCGCGCGATGGACGAGCTCGGGCACCCGTTCGAGGAGGTCGGGGTGCCCTGCTATCC
>Ga0075433_10000108_pt1 | contig 40852 bp, 28 predicted proteins | sample RhiMethybrSRZTD2_FD_75299 | JGI IMG/M metagenome (GOLD analysis project Ga0075433, IMG submission 75299) | Populus rhizosphere microbial communities from Tennessee, USA - Rhizosphere MetaG P. TD hybrid SRZTD2 | ecosystem: Host-associated > Plants > Roots > Rhizosphere > Soil | place: USA... | reverse complement strand
CCGTGGGCGCGGGCGATGAAGACCAAGGTCGAGAGCCGTCAGATGCCGCCGTGGTTCGCCGACCCGAAGCATGGCACGTTCGCCAACGATCGATCGCTCTCGCAGCGCGACATCGAGGTGATCGCCAAGTGGGCCGACGGCGGCGCCGTCGAAGGCGATCCGAAAGACGGCCCGCCTCCGCGTGAGTGGCCGGCCGACGGCTGGCAGATCAAACCGGACATCATCGTGCGCGGACCGGAGTTCCGCGTGCCGGCGCACACGAAGAACGATGTCGTCGAATGGGTCACCTATACGATCCCCAGCGGCTTCACCAAAGACACCTGGATCACCTCGCTCGAGATCAAGCCGAGCGTGCTGTCGGTGACGCACCATATCTGCTTCACCTTCCAACCGCACCGGCCGACGACGAAGTACTACGTGGCGAACTGGTCGGAGTCGCCGCGCGATGAGGAAGGGACGGCGATCGGCAATTCCACACCCGCACTGCGCCGCGTACCGGTCGGAACGCCAACCGGCCGGCAGGCGGGAACGTCGGTCGGCGGCGGATTCAACTGCTACGTTCCCGGGCGCGTCGCCGACGACTATCGTCCGTTCGGCGCAGGCAAACTGATTCCCGCCGGCAGCGACATCGCATTCCAGGTGCACTACACGCCGATCGGCAAAGAGATGGTCGATCGTCCGTTGATTGGATTCACCGTCGCCGAGCAGCCGCCCGCCAAGCGCTGGATGTCGTATGGCATCACCGGCGGCGGAACCGAGTTCGCGATTCCGCCGAACGAGGCGAACTACAAGAGTCCGCCGTTCGACATCGAGTTCACGGCCGACGCCGAGATCGTCGAGTTCATGCCACACATGCACGTGCGCGGCAAGGACATGACCTATCGGCTCGTTTTCCCCGACGGCCGCGAGCAGACCGTGTTGAACGTGCCGAAGTACGACTTCAACTGGCAGCTGCTCTATCAACCAGCACAGCCGATCCGCGTGCCCAAGGGCACGAAGATGTACGTCGACGCGCACTATGACAACTCGACGGCGAATCGCGCCAATCCCAATCCGAGTCGCACCGTGTATCTGGGCCGCATGACGTGGGAAGAGATGATGGCGCCGTTTTTCGGCGTCCTGATCGATGCGTCGACCGATCCGAACAGTGTGATCAAGCTCGGTCGCTTCGCAGTGGAAGGAGACGGCGCGTAGTGCGCACCGTGTGCCGCCTGGCCGCGATCGGCGCGATGCTCGCCGCCTCGACGCTGACCAGCGCGGCGCAGATCGGCGGCAAGCTCGTCGTCGGGGGCAATCCGACTCCGGGCACCGAGCAGCCGCAGCCGCCGAACCTCGCCGACCGCATCGCCGTCACTGGGTGCCTGCAGCCTGCGCCGAAGACGACCGATGCGACCGATGCGAACACACCGTCGGACACGCGCTTCGTGCTCGCCAACGCCGAACGCATCGACCGCGTGCCGGCCGGCACCGGCGGCTCTCCTGCGACCGAGAGCTTGTCCTCTCGCAGCTATCGTCTGAACGGGATCGACAGTCAGTTCTCGCCATTCGTCGGCACCAAGGTGGAGATCTCGGGCGAGATCGCACCCGCAGCGCCCGGCAGTGCCAACACCGCACCGACGCTCGTCGTCGAATTCGTGCAGAAGATCGCGCCCACCTGCAAATAGGCACACTGACGCGTGACGTCGTGATCAGAACTTTGGTGATTAGCGATCTGTGATTTGTGAATGGTTGTTGATTGATGATTCTTGATTGGTGATTGAAAACGCAACGAGCTGATTCGTCGCGACCCGTTCTCATCTCTCAATCAAGAACCGCGCTGGAAGTCCGAAGGCGAAGCCGATCAGGCGGCAGCCGAAGGCGGCGAAGAAGCGATGAGCGGCAGACGAACGCGTCGTGCGGAATTGATCGTCGCGGTCGGTCTGCCAGCCGTATCGGTGCTGGCTTATCTCATCGCATGGGCATGTGGTTTGTGAAAGGCATACTTACCGTGAGTCAACACTGCGGTGTTGATCAGGACCTATCCGTTCTGGCCTGCGCTTAGCCCCTATAATCCAACAGCTTGGCTCTCACTCTCGGCACGCGTCTTGGCGTCTATGAAGTCACCGCGCAGATCGGTGAAGGCGGAATGGGTGCGGTCTATCGCGCCACCGATACCAGTCTCAGCCGCCAGGTTGCGCTCAAGGTGCTGCCGGATGCGTTCGCCGCGGACCTGGATCGCCTGGCCCGATTCGAGCGCGAGGCGAAGACGCTCGCGTCCCTGAACCATCCCCACATCGCGGCAATCTACGCGATCGAGAAATCGACTGGCCTGCACGCGCTGGTGATGGAACTCGTCGAGGGCGAGGATCTGTCCCAGCGGATCGCCCGTGGCGCGATCCCTCTCGATGAGGCGCTGCCCATCGCCAGGCAGATCGCTGAGGCCCTTGAGGCGGCGCACGAGCAAGGCATCATTCATCGCGATCTGAAGCCCGCGAACATTAAAGTCCGCGCGGACGGCACCGTGAAGGTGCTCGACTTCGGCCTCGCCAAAGCGATGGAGCCCACGGCAGGTTCGTCACCCAGCGTGTCGATGTCGCCAACGATCACCACTCCCGCGATGACGCACGCCGGGATGATTCTCGGGACCGCCGCCTACATGAGTCCTGAGCAAGCTCGTGGGAAGACGGTCGACAAGCGCGCCGACATCTGGGCGTTTGGCGCGGTGCTCTTTGAAATGCTCACGGGGAGTCAGCCTTTTCCCGGCGAGGACATCTCGCACGTCCTCGCACGCGTGATCGAGCGTGACCCTGAGTGGAGCGCCCTGCCGCCGGCCCTCCCGCCGGCGCTCGGGACGTATCTGCGCCGCTGTCTGGTGAAGGACCCGCGTCAACGCGTTCGCGATATTGGTGACGTCCGTTTGGCGCTCGAGGGAGCGTTCGAGACGGCGGTGCCGCATGCGACCGCCTCCGGGTCCCGGCCGACTTCGGCGGCTGCACGGGCGCTGCCGTGGGCTGTCGCTGCCGCGTTCGCCGTTGTCGCGGTGCTGCTGTGGGCGCCGTGGCGCACGCACACGCCTGTGGATCGTCCGCTGGTGCGGCTGGATTTGGATTTGGGATCGGACGTGTCGTTGCCTGTCCCAGGTAGAGCGAGCAGTGTCTCGATCTCTCCCGACGGTACGCGATTGGTCTACGCCTCGGGCACGCCCTCGAAGTTGTTCATGCGCCGGCTCGATCAACCGAAAGCCACAGAGCTTCCGGGCACCCAAGGTGCAGCCGCGCCGTTCTTCTCGCCGGATGGGCAATGGATCGGATTCATCTCCGGTGTCAAGGTGAATAAGATCTCCGTGGAAGGTGGCGCCGCGGTCCCGGTTGGGAGCGAGGCCGGCGTCGGCGCGAACTGGGGCGAGGACGGCAACGTCTTCATCGCCGCGAGGAACTTGCTGCGAATTCGCGATGGCGGCGGCGTGCGGGAGACTGTCGCAGAACTGCGCGGCGGCGAACTCGCGCTGTTGAATCCGGAGATTCTCCCCGGCGGCAATGCCATCCTGTTTGCGGCCGACAACCCAGGGCCCGTGGACAAGACCACGATCGAGGTCGTGACGCTGGCCGATCGCCAAAGAAAGACGGTGGTCCAGGGCGGCGCATCCCCGCGGTATCTGGCCACGGGGAACGGAGCCGGCCATCTGCTCTACGTGAACCAGGCCACGCTGTTCGCGATCCGCTTCGATCTGAACACGCTGACAACGCGTGGGACGGCGGTGCCGGTGGTGGACGATGTCGCTCATGAGAGCGTCGGCGGCGTTGGTCAGTTCGATGTGTCGCGCACGGGTACGCTGGTCTACCGCAGGGCCATCGGCGGTGCCTCCTCGCTGACAACGCTGCAATGGGTGGACGCCACAGGCAGGAAGGAACCGCTGCCGGCCAAGCCTGGCGCCTACCAGGATCTCAGCCTGTCACCGGACGGCACGCAGGTCGCGCTGTTGGTCTTGGACGGAGGAAGCGAGGACATCTGGGTTTACGACATCCACCGGGACGCCATGAGGCGCCTGACCTTCGGCGGAGCCGTGTATCGTTTCCCGCGTTGGAGCCCGGACGGCCGCCTCGTCATCTTCTCGTCCGTAGGCAATGGCATCTTCGAGGCTCGTGCGGATGGCGCCAGCCAGCCGCACGCGCTCATGCCGAGCAAGCTGTTCTTCCGCAGTGGGTCGTCGTTCGCGCCGGATGGTAGGCGGCTCGCTTACACCGAATACACCGAAACCCGAGGCACGAAGATCTGGACGGTGCCTGTGGCCGACGAAGGCGACCATTTGAAAGCCGGGACGCCGGAGCCATTTCTCAAGAGCACCTTCCTCGATCTAAACCCGTCGTTTTCGCCGGACGGGCGATGGCTGGCGTATCAGTCGAACGAATCTGGCACGAATGAAGTCTACGTCCGCGCGTTTCCTCCGCCGACGTCTGGACAAGGCGGCAGATGGCAGATCTCGAACAACGGCGGCACATTTCCGCGCTGGTTCCGGACTGGACACGATCTGCTCTATCAATCAGGCGACCAGATTCTGACCGCGGGCTACACTGTGAAGGGCGACACGTTCGTGGCTGAGAAACCCCGAGTGTGGATCGCCAGACTCGGCGGAACGCAGTGGGATCTGGCGCCGGACGGCAAGCGCGTGGCTGTGGTGACGGCAGTGGCACCCGCGGACGCGCCCAAACAGGAACACGAGGTCGTCTTCCTCCAGAACTTCTTCGACGAACTGCGGCGGCGCGTGCCGCTCGGCAAGTAGCGGCAGCCCGGCAATTCTCGTCGCTGGTCGTCGGATTACTCCTGCCTGGTCGCCTAGGGTAGATCTACCGCAAGGCCGCCGAGAGGACTGAGTCCGATGCCGGCCTTCATGAGAAGCCATCTCATAAACCTCGCAAGAGAATGAGGCAGCAGGCGAGGTGTAGCATCGCGAGAAAATTCTCGGCGTATCGCTCGTAGCGGACAACGAGCCGCCGAAAATTCTGGAACCAGGCAAAGAGTCGCTCGATCTTCCACCTCCGTCGGTAGCGACGCAGGGGGCGACCGTCTTGGGTCCGCGATGTTCGCGTTCCTGCGGTGCGGGGCGATCAGTTCCACGCCACGGCGGGCCAGGTCGGCATCCAGGCGGTCCGACTCGTAGGCATTGTCACCGATGAGACGCACAGGGAACGGCTTGACAAACCGCTGCGCGAGGGTTGCGTGGACCAGGGTGACTTCGTGCGGCGTGGCACTCTCAATGTGAACCGCGACCGGTAGTCCATGGCGATCGGCGATTGCCATGATCTTCGTGCCCTTCCCGCGCTTCGTCTTGCCCACGCCGGCGCCTCCCTGCTTCGCTGATGCGAAGCTCCCATCGATGAAGGTTTCCCGCAGATCCAGATAGCCTTCGTCGTGGAGAGCCTGGGCGAGGACCTCGAGAACGGCCCGCAGCACACCCGCGCGCACCCATTGCTGAAACCGTCGGTGGCACGTTTGATAGGACGGATACCGGTCCGGGAGATCGGCCCATGGGGCGCCGGTCCGGAGGATCACAAGATGCCGTTGAGCACCGCACGATTCTCCCGCCATGGGCGCCCCCGGCCGTCTGTGCGGCGCGCCAGCTTGGGCAGGAAGGGCCCAATCAGAACCCATTGCTCGTCGGTGAGGTCACGGGAATGAGAAGCAGCAGGAAGGGCCATCCGGGCCAGAATGGTCCTGTCGCGACTGGCTATTGGCTCCGACCCCAAATGGGTCGCCAGATCGGCGTTTGTGGGGATCTAGCCCGCATCGGGCGAGGACATTCGGTTGGCAACCGGGGGTTTGCGCCGGATCAGTCGTTCGTCGTCGCGCGCGGACCGCGTGACGGGCGACGCGACGATCGCGGCGGAACTCGACGTGGTCTTTTCTTTTCTTGACTTGTATTATTGAACTAGTACAATAGGTTTATGACGAGGCTGACTATCGACCCGCGCAATCCGACGCCGATTTACGCGCAGCTCGGTCGAAAAGGAGGACTGTCGTGAAAAAGCCATTCACGCATGCCGCCGTAACGGTTTTCTCGATCGTCGCGCTGGTGCAGCTCCTGCGCCTGCTCATGGGCTGGGAGGTCACGATCCAGGGCTTCGCCGTCCCGATCTGGGCGAGCGGCGTCGCCGTGGTGGTCGCCGGCGGACTCGCGGTGACGGTCTGGCGCGAACGCCTGCAATAGCGCGCGCCGGAAGCCGACCACGGCCCGGCCTGTTAACCGGACGTTAGACGGACTTTGAATCACCGTAACACAGACACGTGAACAAGTCGGGGAGTTGCGAACCTTGCTTTGATGGCGCGACCGACGTGGCCCTCTTGATGGAGGCAGCAGTGGCGACAAGTGCAACGACTTACGTCCCGACTTTGCGGATCACGCGCGACTGGTTTTACGTTTGGATGGGCGCGCTCTGCATGGTCCTTCCAATGGGCGGATTCCTCGGGACATATCTCGTGCCCGTCGCAACCGGCACGTTCGAAGAGCCGACGATCTTGCACCTACACGCGCTGTTCTCGTTCGCATGGGTCGGATTGTTCGTGCTGCAAAGTTGGTTGATCGCTCGCGGACGTGTAGCCCGGCACCAAGCCTTCGGCCTCGGAGGTATTGCGCTGGCCACGGCGACGTTCTTTACAGGCGTCACCATCGCTATCAAAGCGATGAACGCTGGGAGCATCGCCGGCAATGCACAAAACGCACGCGCTTTCGCGATTGTTCCGCTGACTGTCATAGGGATATTTGCCGGCCTCGTCGCAGCCGCGATCGCAAATATCAAACGCCCTGAATATCACAAACGGCTGATGCTGATGGCGACTTTCTCCATCATGCCGCCGGCAATGGGGCGGCTCATTCTAATGGCGGCGACGCTCACGATCGGGGCGCCGCGACAGTTTGGCGTAGGGCCACCGTCGGTGGTGCTGGCCATGGCCGCTGGCACTGTTGCTGGTGTCGCAGCTGATTTGCTGATTGTCGCGGCGATGGTGTACGAATGGCGGAAGAACGGTCGTCCGCATCGCGTGTATTGGATCGCAGGCGGCGCCATCATTATCGTTCAGGTGCTACGAATTCCGATGAGCACAACAGGAGCATGGGCGGATTTTGCGCAGATACTGTCATCCCTAGCTCAGTGACGATTCGTAATCTGTGGGTGGACTGCCGTCTAACACGCATTGCACCAGACGGCGGCTGGTGCAATTCTGAGCCGCCGCTGGTGAACGCTATCCGTTCTCAGAGTGGGTCGCGAGTAGTCGGGCAGTGTTGACCTATCGGGGCGCCGCAGGCTGTCGGATTGAGGCAGTCATTTATGAGATAGCTTCGAGACGACTTCTTAGTGATTGAAAACGCAACGAGCGGGGTCGTCGCCCTCCGTTCCTCATCTTTCAATCAAAGATCACCAATCACCAATCAACAAGTAATCAACAATCAAGGTAATTATGCCTTTCACAAACCATGTGCTGTCTTAGTCCCGCGCCGCAGCGCCCGCGTCAGGCCAACCACTGCCAAGATCAACAGGAGCATGACCGGAGCGATGTCGATCGAATCATCTTTCCATCCTCCCGTCAGAGTCGCATGCAGCCACAGGAAGCAAGCTAGAAGGACGATAGCGACAATCGTTACGCCACGCAGTATCTTCAACTGCAACACCGCTGTGGGGACGCCACTCATCGCTTCTTCGCCGCCTTCCGTTTCCGCGCCTTCGGTTTGACCTTCCGACTACCCTTCACATCGTGAGGGGGCGGAGGCCTTTCTCATCGCCGCGAAGTGCTGACCGCTATGCCTTTGGTTTGTGAAAGGCAATACCACAATCAATGATCCTAGCAATCAACAATTAGTACGGCACTTCGCTCAACCGATCCCCCGTCCGCATATCTGACTCCAGCAATTCGAGCAGCGCCTTCGCACCCGGGCCCGGCTTGCCGTCGCCGATCGGCTGACCGTCCCACTCGACGATCGGCGCAATCTTCACGGAGCTGCCGATGAGAAACATCTCGCGCGCGGCGCGGGCATCGGCCACCGAAATGTCGCCGACTTCCACACCGGTGATGATGCCCTTTCCGACGAGCCGAGGCGCGAGTTCGAGCAGCCGCAGCGACGTGCACCCCGACAGCACGTGATCGAACTTCGGGTGCTTGAAGACGCCGTCGCGCATGATGAACGCGACGTTCATGTTGGAGCTCTCGCCGACGTGGCCGGCTTCGTCGATGAAGACGCCGTTGTCGAGGCCGGCCTCCTTGGCCTCCATCTGCATCAAGACGTTGGGCAGATAGTTCGTCGCCTTGGTGGTCGCGTAGAGCGGCGGCTTGATCGGATACGTGGTCGTCATCACCTTCAAGCCGCTCGTGTACCAGCGCTCCGGGTACGACAAGCCGCCGAAGATCATCACGAAGAAGCCGGGCCTCGCTCCGGCTGCGGGCGTCAGCTCCAGACTGCCCGGCCCTGACGACAGCCAATACCGAATCGCGCCGTCGCGAAGTCCGCTCACCGCCGTGGTGTTGACGATGATGTCGCGCATCTCCGCGCGCGACCCCGCCAGCGCGAGCTTCGAGCGTTCGGCCGAACGAAGAAACCGATCGAGGTGGGCCTCGAGATCGTAGATGCGGCCGTTGACGATACCTGCGGTATCGAAGATGCCGTGACCGCGGTGGACGATGTGATCGTCGAACGGGATCACCATCAGCGCCGGATCGGTCACCACGCCGCCAAGCTGACTGGAATAGAACGCGGCGAACTTCACCGGCTGTCTCTCGCGCAGCGCGCGCAGACTGGCCAGGACGTCGACGTCAGCGAGCACCCGCAGGTCGGTCTTCGAGACAGGCATCCGATCACTGTAACACTCGTACGTATGGGCCGCCTTTAGGCGTACGTAGGGGCCGCCTTTAGGCGGCCCGGCCTTGAGGCCGTACGTAGGGGCCGCCTTTAGGCGGCCCGGTTACGAAAAGATCGAACGCCGGACACACGGTCACAACATCACGTTGTTAGCCTCCGGCACATGCACACAACCGATCGCCGCGATTTCCTGAAACTGATTGGATCGGCGGCTCTGGGCGACACCACACACGCGTGGCTGCTCAGCCGGTCGAGCGGATGGTATGACCTGACGCTCAACGTCGACGGAAACAGCGGTCTGATGCGTCGCTTTGCCGGCCATCTCGAAGACGGCGATGACAGCATCAGCGATCCGTTGATGGGAGGTCTCGTTTAGTCCTTGGTCCTTGGTTCTTGGTCCTTGGTCCTTGGTCCGTCCAACGGTCCTTAGTCCGTCCGGACCAAGAACCAAGCACCAAGGCCCAAGGACCAAGTCAGCCTTCTCAGGACGCAGACTCAGGTGAACCCGGTATTCCCCTGCAGCGCTCGACGGGACAACATGCGGCGGTTTGCGAACGCGCACCATCAGGCGAAACGCTCGAGCTACGCCGCGAGTCGTGAGGCGGACGACGGATGCATCGCTACTCGACTCGACCTTCCCAGGGACGAGCGAGATGGCGGCGCGTATGCGTCAGCTGAACTGGTCGGCCACCGCGCTCGGTCCAGTGCAATGCTGGCCGCAGTCGCTGCGCACGTCGGTGAGCACCTGTCTCAACTGCGCGTTCCCGATCGTGCTCTGGTGGGGACCCGAGCTCGCGATTCTCTATAACGACGAGTACCGCCAGATCCTCGGTCCCGAGAAACATCCCGCGGCACTCGGTGAGCCCGGCGCCAAGGTGTGGGCGGAGATCTGGGACGTCATCGAGCCGATGCTGATGCAGGTCTACTCGCGCGGCGAAGCCACGCGCTCGCGCGATCTGCTGCTGCACATCGATCGAGGCTATCTCGAGGAAGCCTACTTCTCGTTCTCGTACAGCCCGATCTACGACGACGATGGGCGCATCGGCGGCATCTTCTGCCCAGTGATCGAGACCACCGAAAAGGTGATCGGCGAGCGACGGCTTCGAACCCTGCGCGATCTGGCGGCGAGATGCAAAGGGGCCGAGAGCGAGGAAGCCACATTCGACGCCGCGGCGGCCATTCTCACCGCCAATCCACAGGATGTGCCGTTCGCGATGATCTACGAGGTCGACGATCGCCGGTCGACCGCGGTGTTGAAAGCGACGGCCGGCATGACGCCCGGAAAGCTCGCGTCGCCCGAGATCGTCGCGCTCGACAAGGAGAGCCCGGGGATCTGGTCGCTCGGGACGGTCGCACACGCGGGCGCGATTGAAATGGTGTCGGATCTCGTCGAACGTTTCCCCGACTTGCCAACCGGCGCCTGGAAGACGCCGCCGCAGATCGCGAAGGTGCTGCCGGTGCTGATGCCCGGGCACCATCATCCGCGCGCGATTCTGGTGGCGGCGATCAGCCCGATGCGGGCGCTCGACGAGGATTACCGCACGTTCTTACGGCTGGTCGCCGCGCAGGTGGCGGCAGGTCTCGCCGACGCACAAGCGCGCGAGGACGAGCGCCGACGCGCCGAGGCGCTGGCCCAGCTCGATCGCGCCAAGACCGCATTCTTCTCGAACGTCTCACACGAATTCCGCACGCCGTTGACGCTGATGATCGGCCCGCTCGAAGACCTGCTGGCCGAGTCGAATGACATGCTGCCGAAGCCAGTCGCCGAGACACTCACGGTCACGCATCGCAACTGCCTGCGACTCTTGAAGCTCGTGAACACGTTGCTGGACTTCTCGCGCATCGAAGCCGGCCGCATCGACGCCAGCTACGAGCCGACCGATCTCGCCGCCTACACCGCCGATCTTGCCAGCGTGTTCCGCTCGGCGGTTGAGAAGGCCGGTCTCAGACTCATTGTCGAGTGCGAGCCGCTGCCCGAGCTGGTCTACGTCGATCGCGACATGTGGGAGAAGATCGTCCTCAACCTGCTGTCGAACGCGTTGAAGTTCACCTTCGATGGCGAGATCAGCGTGTCGCTGCAGTGGTGCGGCGATCATGTGCAGTTGTCGGTGAGCGACACCGGCGTCGGCATCCCCGAGGCGGATCTGCCGCGCATGTTCCAGCGGTTCCATCGCGTGAAGCACACCCGCGCACGCACGCACGAAGGCACGGGCATCGGCCTGGCGCTGGTACAGGAGTTGGCGCGTCTCCACGGCGGATCGGTGTCCGTGACCACTCAGGAAGGTGTGGGGACGACGTTCGTGGTCAGTGTGCGAACGGGAACGGCGCATCTGGCTACAGATCGGATCGCCGTTCCGCGTCAGCTGGCGTCGACGGCGGTGGGAGCGACGCCGTTTGTCGAAGAGGCGCTGCGGTGGCTGCCCTCGGACGATGATTCGAGCACCGAGGAACACACATCGCTGGGAGACGTTCCGCACACGCCGCTCGTGGGCGCTGGCGACCGATCGCGCGCACACATCCTGATTGCCGACGACAATGCCGACATGCGCGACTATCTCAGTCGCATTCTCGGCCAGGCCTACGACGTCACTGCCGCGGCCGACGGGAAGGAAGCGATGGTGCAGATTCGCGCCAACGCACCCGATCTCGTCCTCAGCGACGTGATGATGCCAAACCTCGACGGCTTCGGACTGGTGTCTGCCATTCGCGCCGACGAGGCATCGCGCTCGATCCCGGTGATCCTGCTGTCGGCGCGCGCCGGTGAGGAAGCGCGCATCGAAGGACTCAACGCCGGAGCCGACGACTACGTCGTCAAACCGTTCAGCGCGCGCGAGCTGATTGCGCGCGTTACGTCGCAGCTGGCGCTGTCGCAGCAGCGCCGAGACTCCGAGCAGGCGCTGCGTTATCGCAGCGAGCAGCATGAGACGCTGCTCAATCAGGCGCCGCTCGGCGTGTACGTCGTCGATTCCGACTTCCGTATTCGAGAAGTCAATCCCGTGGCGCTGCCGATGTTCGGCGACATCCCCGGCGGCGTGATCGGCCGCGACTTCGACGAGATCATCCATGTGCTCTGGGGCAAGGAGTACGCCGACGAGGTTGTCGGCATCTTCCGCGCGACACTCGAAACCGGCGAGCCCTACTTCACGCCGGAGCGCGCCGAGTTCCGCATCGATCGCGGCGTGACCGAGTACTACGAGTGGCGTCTCGATCGCATCACACTGCCCGAGGGCACCTACGGCGTGGTGTGCTACGTCCGCGACGTCTCGGCCCAAGTGCACGCGCGCCAGGCGATCGCGGACTCGGAGCGCCAGCTACGCGACGCCGATCGTAAGAAGGACGAGTTCCTGGCGCTGCTCGCTCACGAGCTGCGCAATCCGCTGGCGCCGATTCGCACCGGGCTCGAGCTCATTCGACTCGCCGGCGATTCTCCCGAAGCGGTGCGTCGCGTGCGCGGGGTGATGGAACGTCAGGTCGCGCACATGGTGCGCCTCATCGACGACCTTCTCGACATCGCGCGCATCACGTCGGGGAAGATCGTGCTGCAGCGAGCGCCGACGCCGCTGTCGTGGCTGGTGCAGGGCGCCATCGATGCGCAGCGGGCGGCGCTCGATGCCCGCCACATCGAGCTCACCGTCGATCTCCCTTCACGCACGTGCCTCGTCGACGTCGACCCCACGCGTCTGACGCAGGTGTTGTCGAACATCATCCACAACGCGCTGAAGTTCACGCCGCCGCACGGCAAGGTGAGCATCACCGCGGAAGCGGCGCCAGGCCGGAGATCGTCGCCCGGCGAGCTGGCCATCAGGGTCCGCGACACCGGGATGGGCATCTCCCAAGACATGCTGCCGCGCATCTTCGAGCTGTTCGAGCAGGGCGAGCCTTCACCCGAGCACACACAAGGCGGGCTTGGCATCGGACTCGCCCTCGCGCGGCGCCTGGTGTCGATGCATGGCGGCCAGATCGATGCGCACAGCGACGGTCCCGGACGCGGAAGCGAATTTGTGGTCAGGCTGCCGCTGATCGCGGAATCGTCCGCACCGGTGTCGCCGACGCGGCGTGGAACCGGCCGCCCGACGAACTGCCGCGCGGTGATCATCGATGACAATCAGGACGCAGCCGAAACGATGTCGCTGGTGATCGAGCAGTTGGGCGGTGCGGCGCGAACCGCACACAACGCGGCCTCCGGGCTGACCGCCATTCGCGAGTTCCAGCCCGATGTCGTGTTCCTCGATATCAGCATGCCGGACATGGACGGCTACGAAGCCTGCCGCCTGATCCGCGGCGAGAACCCGGAGCACTCCTTCGTGATCGTCGCCCTCACCGGATGGGCGCAGGATCAGGAGAAGCAGCGCGCCCTCGACGCAGGCTTCGACGCGTATCTGATCAAGCCGGTCGAGCCAGCGGCGTTCGAAGAGCTGCTGGCCGGCACCACGGTCGCTCGCTAGCCATCTGCACTCAGACGCACTGACGCACTACAATCACTCTCATCCTTGGAGATGAGAGATTGATGACGCACTCGCGTTCTCTTGCCGCACTCGCGGTGCTCGCTGTCACCGTGTTCTTCGCCATCGGAAGCAGCGCGCAGCAACCCGTACCCGCGCGAGGCACGGCGCCTCCGGCAGGAGCCGGCGGAGGCGGACGCGGACGGGGAGCGCCCGAGACCGATACGCTGGGCGCCGGTCCGTGGGATCTGCCGGCCGGACGCGGGCGGGTGCACGTGTCCGTCCTCACCAAGGGCGTCGATCATCCGTGGGGCATCGCCTTCCTGCCCGACGGCGGGATGCTGATCACCGAGCGCCCCGGTCGGCTGCGCGTCTTTCGAAATGGCGCGCTCGATCCGACGCCGATCGGTCCGCTGCCGCAGATGCTCGCCACAGGTCTTGGTGGTCTTCTCGACGTGTCGCTGCATCCGAACTTCGCGCAAAACCGGCTGATCTACCTGACCTACTCGAAGCCGGGCGAGGGCCAGGGGAACGCGACGACAGCGGTGCTCCGCGCACGATGGGATGGCGGATCGACGCTCACCGACGTGAAGGACATCCTGGTTGCCAAGGCGTATCACGGTGGCCCGGGCACCGATCAAAGCATCGGACCTGCAAGCGGCAGCTACGGTTCGCGCCTCGCGTGGGATCGCAACGGCCTGCTCTACGTGTCGCTCGGCGATCGCAACATCCCGCGCATGTCGCAGGACACCGGCTCGCACATCGGCAAGATCCTGCGCCTCCGCGACGACGGCTCGGTGCCGCCAGACAATCCGTTCATCGGCAAGACCGGATACCTGCCGGAGATCTACACGCTCGGTCATCGCAATCCGCTCGGGCTCGCGTTCAACCCGATCACAAACGTGCTGTGGTCGACCGAAGAAGGTCCACAGGGCGGCGACGAGTTGAACATCATCGAGGCGGGTAAGAACTACGGCTGGCCGGTCGTGTCGCTTGGCAGGAACTACGACGGCACTCGCGTGGGCCAGGGCTTCACGGCGCCAGGCATGGAAGAGCCGTACGTGTTCTGGGTACCCGCGATCGCGATCTCAGGACTCTCGTTCTACGACGGCGACAAGTTCCCGCAGTGGAAAGGCAGCGCCTTCGTCGGCGCGATGCGCAACAACACCGGCCAGCACATTCAGCGCGTGGTGTTCAACGACAAGGGATTGCCGACGAACCGCGAGATCATGCTCGCGGAGTTGAAACAGCGCATTCGCGAAGTAAAACCCGGTCCCGACGGGTTCATCTACGCGATCACCGATCAAACGTTTGGAGCGGTGCTCAAAATCGAACCAGCTCAATAGATCTACGACACACAGAGGCACCGAGGCACAGAGGTCTTTAGATCAATTCTCTCTGTGCCTCTGTGTGTCGTGATCGATTAATCAGAGATCGAGCTCCTGCGCGTCCTCAGCCCTTTCCATGATGAAGCGGAAGCGCGCCGACGCATCCTTGCCCATCAGCTCGTTGATCACGCGATCGGTCACGAGCTGATCGGCGATCTCCACGCGCAGCAGACGACGGCTCTTGGGATTGAGCGTCGTTTCCCACAACACCTTCGGCATCATCTCGCCGAGACCTTTGAAGCGCGTGATCTCGGGATTGCCGCGGCCGTTGGTGTGCTGCTTCAGCAGCCGATCGCGATGGGCATCGTCGAGCGCCCAGAACGTGTCCTTGCCGATGTCGATGCGATAGAGCGGCGGCTGCGCCAGGAACACCTTGCCGTTCGAGACCAGCTGCGGCAGATGTCGATACAGGAACGTGAGCAGCAGTGTGGCGATGTGATGGCCGTCGGAGTCGGCGTCGGCCAGGATGATGATGCGGCCGTAGCGCAGGCGCGACAGATCGAACGTCTTGCCCATGCCGCAGCCGAGCGCGGTGACGAGATCGGCGAGCTCTTTGTTCTCGAGCACCTTGCCGAGCGCCATGCCCTCGGTGTTCATCACCTTGCCGCGCAGCGGCAGGATGGCCTGCTTGCCGCGGTCGCGCCCCTGCTTCGCCGAACCGCCCGCCGAATCGCCTTCGACGATGAACAGCTCGCTGTCCTCGCGATCGGCGCTGGTGCAGTCGCTCAACTTGCCGGGAAGATTGAGGCGGCCGGTGGTCGCGGTCTTGCGCACGACTTCGGCCTGCGCCGCGCGGCTGGCCTCGCGCGCGCGGGCGGCGAGAATGATGCGCGCGACGATGGCTTCGGCGATCGTGCGATTGTGATTGAGCCAGTGCTCCAACGCCGGCCGCACGGCTGAATCGACCGCCGAAAAGACCTCGGGATTGTTCAATCGATCCTTCGTCTGTCCTTGAAACTGCGGCTCCTCGATGAACAGACTCAACACGCCCGTCAGCCCTTCGCGGATGTCTTCGGCGGTGAGCGTGACGCCCTTGGGCGAGAGGTTGTGCGTGTCGATGTAGTTGCGAACCGCTTTGCCCAACCCCGAACGCAGCCCGTTATCGTGGGTGCCGCCCGAACCGGTGGGAATGCCGTTGACGTAGCTGCGAATGTGCTCGTCGGTGGCTTCGGTCCACTGCAGCACGAAGTCGAGACGCGGTCCGCTCTCGCGTTCGAGGATGAATGCGGCTTCGTGCACCGGCTTGGCACCGCGGGCGGCGACGATCTTCTTCAGGAAATCGGAGAGACCCTCCTGGTGCTGAAACACGTCCTTCGTGTTCTCGGCTTCGTTCTCGAACGTGACGCGCACGCCCTTGTGGAGGTAGCTGACGATCTCCAGCCGCTCGCGAATGAGCGCTGCCTCGAACTCGACCTTCGGGAAGATCGTCGTGTCGGGATGAAAGTAGACCGTCGTTCCCGAGCCGCGAGCCGGGCCGAGCTTCTTCAGCGGCCCGCTCGGCTTGCCGCGCTTGAACGACATCTCCCAGCTCGCGCCGTCGCGTTTGACGGTGGCAATCAGTTCGGTCGAGAGCGCATTCACGACGCTGGCGCCGACACCATGCAGGCCGCCGGCGGTCTTGTAGTTGCCCTGCTCGAACTTTCCTCCCGCATGGAGCATCGTGAAGATCACTTCGATCGCGCTCTTCTTCGTCGCCGGATGCTTGTCGACGGGAATGCCGCGGCCATCGTCGGTCACCGTCACCGAGCTGCCGTCCTTGTGCAGCGTGAGCGTGATGTTCGAAGCGAAGCCGTTCATGGCTTCGTCGACGGCGTTGTCGAGGATCTCCCAGACGAGATGATGGAGTCCGGTGGTGCCGACGCCGCCGATGTACATGCCGGGACGCTTGCGAACCGGCTCGAGCCCCTCGAGGACGGTGATGTCTTTTGCGGTGTAGTTGGCCAATGTCGAGGTCCCTAATCGCCTGACTCAGGGGGCAGGGTGCGCTTGCGCACTCGCGGCGCGCGCGCCCCTCTCGACACACGGTGGACTGTCGTCTCCTTCGGCGCACGCGTGCCGGCCGGCTTGCGCCCGCGAGCGCCTCGCCTCGGCGCACGCGTGCCTGGAATCGGCGCCGATTCGTTCGTGATGTTCGGCGGCTGGAGATCGGCGGGATCTTCGATAATCTGCGCCTCCTCGATTGGCGACGCTTCTTCGATCACATCGACCATGTCTGGCGGCGTGACGATGGCGTCGGCCGGGACTTCCATATCGACGGTCTCATCGAGCTGGACCGGAGACTCGCTGACCGGCGGCGGTGGCGCCGAGACGCTAGGACCTGGAAACACGCGAATGGCTCCCTGCCGATCGCGTTCGATTCGCAGCACGCCTTCCTTGCCCGCGGCACGCAGCAGATCCACCACCGAGACGAAGCCGAACTTCCGTTCGTCGAAGCCCTCGATGGCGTTGCGAAGGAACTGCTTCGCCTGACGGACATACATCGGCCATCGCGGCGGTGTTGTGGCCTGAGTGATGGCCTGCTGCACGGCGCGGATGCCGTCCTGCATGCTCATCGTCGACGCCGGCATCGACTCGTCTTCGTCACCGTCGACGCCGGTGGGAGGTGTCGGCTTCGGCTCGGGTTGCGGGGGACGCTCCGCGCCATCGGCCACGACTTCGATATCGGCCGGGCCATCCTCGCGCGATTCGACCATCATGCTGCGGCCGGCATGCTTCAACGTGACCGCGCCGGTCTGCGCGATCTTCTCCATGAAGTCGCGGAAGCTGCTGGCGCCGTACTCGCGCTCGGAGAATGTGGAATCCAGCTGCAGCAGCGTGCTCTTGAGCAGGCCGAGCTGCGGGGCCACCTCGCGCTCGGACAGTACTTTCAGCGCACGCTTCACCAGCGGCAGCGCCTTGGAGATGTCGCTCGTGACGGCGGGACGGCTGCCGCGTTCAGCGGGGCGGCCGCGGCCGCCGACGAGGTTTTCGTAGGCGATGAACTCGTGGCAGTTCCGCTGCATCGTCACGCTGGTGAACTGCCGTCCACCGACGACGATCACCTTGCGGCCGTACTGCTTGAGCTTCTCGACCAGCGAGATGAAATCGCTGTCGCCGCCGACGATGACGAAGGCGTTGATGTGATCGTGGGTGAACGCCATCTCGAGCGCGTCGAGCGCCATCGTGATGTCGGCACCGTTCTTGTCGCCGCCTGGCGTCATGTTGCGCTGCACCATGCGGATGGCGTGCTGCGTCAGCAGGCGGCTGTAGTCGCCCACCCGCTTCCAGTCGCTGTAGGCAACCTTGGTAACGATTTCTCCGCGTTCCTTGATCGCTTCAAGAACGAGGCCGATGTCGAATTGCCCACCGATAGTTGATTTGACGCCGATCTCGACGTTGTCGAAATCGATGAAGACCGCGATGCGGGTTGTGCGTGGATCGGTCAGGGTCATGTACTTTCCGCCGGCGTTGTAGGCCGGGCTCGTGTGCGGGAGGGCGTTCGAGGCTGATCGGACACCGACTCAGGACGGTCGTTATTGGGGACTCGAGGCTTCGACGATTGCGCTCAAGCAAGAAATCGCTCTGATTTCCGCAGCACTTCCATGAGCGGTGCGCCCGAAGCCGACGGAGGCATTATACCGGGATCCGAGGTCGTTCGCGCGGAGCGCCTGACTATAATTCGGCGCACTCGCCATGCGCGCCACCTGGCCCGCGCGTGCTCCGCTCCGTCACAGGAGGTTCCGATGCCTCGCCGATTGCTGGTTGCCCTCCTCTTGGTGGCAGGCGTTTGGCCGCTCTGGGCGCAGACGCCGGCCCGGATCGCCATTCGCGTCGGCCGCCTGATCGACGGCAAGAGCGATCAGGCGATCGCCAACGCACTCGTTGTGGTCGAGAAGGATCGCATCGTGTCGGTGACGCCCGGCGGTACGCCACCGGCCGGCGCACGATTGATCGATCTCTCAGGCGCGACGATGCTGCCCGGCCTCATCGACGCGCACACGCATCTGCTCCTGCAGGGCGACGTCACCTCGGCGGAGTACGACGCGCAGCTGCTCAAGCAGTCGATTCCGTATCGGGCCATCCTTGCGGCGCGGAATGCCCGAATCGCGCTCGAGCACGGCTTCACCGCGCTGCGCGATCTCGAGACCGAAGGCGCGATGTACGCCGATGTCGACGTCAAGACGGCGATCGACCGCGGCGAGATTCCCGGTCCGCACGTGTTCGCGGCAACACGTGCGATGGCGCCGACCGGAATGTATCCGCTGAGCGGCTTCTCGTGGGAACTGTCGCTGCCGCACGGCGTGCAAGTGGTCGACGGCGTCGATGGGGCGCGGCTTGCCGTTCGCGAGCAGATCTCGCACGGCGCCGATCTGATCAAGTACTACTCCGACCGCGGCTATTTCTACGCGCCCGACGGCTCGCTGCACAGCCGCGTCAACTTCACCGACGATGAAGCGCGCGCGATCGTCGACGAGACGCATCGTCTGGGGCGCCCGGTGGCGGCACACGCGATCGGCGCGGACGGCATTGCGGCGGCGCTGCGCGCCGGGGTGGACTCGATCGAGCACGGCAACGGACTCGCCGACGACACGCTCACCGAGATGGCCAAGCGCGGGACTTACTGGGTGCCCACGGTCAGCGTGACGATCTACGTCGCCCCCGGTCGCGGCGGCGACTGGCCGAAGATGGTGGAGAGCGAGCGGCGCGCGTTCGCGCTGGCGCTGCAGAAGCGCGTGAAGATCGCGTTCGGCACCGACGTCGGCGGCTTTCCGTGGAGCGCGCTGAATCAGGCGCGGGAGTTCAAGTATTACGTCGACTACGGCATGACGCCGATGCAGGCGATCCGCACGGCGACAACCGTTGCCGCGGAGCTGCTCGGGTGGAGCGATCGCATTGGCTCTATCGAGCCGGGCAAGCACGCCGATCTGGTGGCCGTGCGTGGCAACCCGCTGACCGACATCACTGAACTCGAACGCGTGTCGTTCGTGATGAAAGACGGCGTCGTCGTCAAGAACGACTAGGCACGGACGTAGCGTCCGGCTTTAGCCGGACCTTGCGTCGCTCGGAACAGCTGATCGAGGGAGAGCGACGCTCGCTTCAGGATCTCGTCCCGATCGGCCTGCGACAACTGCGGCAGCATCGCCTGCATCTGCGCGATCGCGTCGCCGACCTCCTTGCGAACGGCGCGAGTGAACGGCCGGCGGGTCATCTCCAGCATGTAGTAGTGACCGTGCCAAGCCGGTCCCTTGAACGGCACGTGCCACTCGAACTCGCGATCGATGTCGACGATCGTCCAGCCTTCGCCAACGGGAACCGGATGTCGAAGCGACGGATGCATCGAGGCCACCGCAGTGGCGAGGCTGTCGATCACGGTGGTCACGAACCAGCGCCGCAGCGCTTCGCCGCCCTTCAATCCTCGAACGGCGGGCTGGATGTCGAACGCATGCTGGATGCGGCGGTACGCCTCGCCATTCACGAACAGCCGCGGCACCACGATCAGCCGACGCAGATCGACCGTACAGCTCGGGAGCGCATCGGCGAACACGAACGTGTCGAGCCGATTGATCGCCGAGTCGACCTCGCGCTGCACCGCTTCGGCAACCGACTCCGTGCGCGCAGTTCGCGTGAGCTGGCGCCAGATCTGCCGCTGTGCGGAGTGCGTCTTCCCAAAGAACGCGAAGCCGACGTGAGCGGCCACGCGATCGATGGCCGTGAGGCCTTCCGGCGACTCAGCCCACACAGCGAACGCATCGCGCGGCATGCGGCCTGTGTACTCCAGCCGCCCGTGCGAGGAACGTACCGGCGTTTTCATATTCGTAACGACAGGGAGTGCAAAACGGCGATCTACCGGGGAAGATCGACCGTTCAACATTTCGCTTAGCGAATGCCGTGCCGGGGAGATACTGATCCGTACGTAGTGTCCGGCTTTAGCCGGACCGGGAGAGCCGGACGGGAGAGATTGTCATGCGTGCACGGACGCAGTTGGCTTTATTCGGTATTGTCGCGATCCTCGCCCTCGCCACGATTCGCGCCCAGGTGAAGAACCCGATACCGGCACCGATCACGAATCACGGGCTCAGCGTCGAGGTTCGAGACGTCGCGCGTCTTCCCGATTCGCGCATGCTCCATCCGGCGAGCGACGACGTGGCGCCGACCGCGTGGGCGCGCGTCAGCTACGTGCGCGATCTGCCCGATGGCCGCCGCTTCGCCAACGACTCGCGCGGGCGGTTGTATCTGCTCGACAAGAGCAACACGCCCTCGCTCTACGCCGACGTCGCCGCGGTGTTCCCGCTGGCCTTCTATCAAAGCCTCGAGAGCGGCTTCATCGGCTTCGAGTTCCATCCCGAGTTCTCGAAGAATGGCCTGTTCTACACCGTGCACGGCGAGAAGGGCATGGGCAATCCGGCGACGCCGAATTTCATCCCCCCCGGCTTCTCGAGGAACGACGTCACGTTTCACAGCGTGATCACCGAATGGCACGCGACCAACCCCGCTGCCGCGACGTTCACCGGCACGAGACGCGAGCTGCTGCGCGTCGGTCATGTCGTGCAGTTCTTCCGTCATCCGTTCGGGCATCTCGAGTTCAACCCGACGTCGAAGCCTGGCGACGCCGACTACGGGCTGCTCTACACCAGCGGCAGCGATCTCGGCTTCAGCAACGGCGGCGGTCCCAACGAGAACAAGCCGAATCAGACGCAGCGGCTCGACACGCTGGTCGGCGCCATGCTGCGGATCGATCCGCGCAGTCCTGCCGTGTCGCACGGCACGAAGGGCGTGGGCGACTACACGATTCCCGCGATCAACAAGTACGCCGCCGATGGCGATCCGAAGACGTTCGGCGAGATTTTCGCGCACGGATTCCGCAACACGCATCGTTTCTCATGGGACCTCACCGACAAGACGCTCTATGCCTCCGACATCGGCATGAGCAACATCGAAGAGATCAACATCGTCCGCGAAGGCGCCAACTACGGCTGGATGCGGCGTGAAGGGTTCTTCGACAACGGCACCAACATCAACGGCAAGCTCGACGACGTGTTCCCGTTGGCGGCAGAGATCCTCAAAGGGACGAAGAAGGACAACTACGTTTATCCGGTCGCGATTTACGACCACGACGAGGGCGTGGCGATCTCGGCGGGGTTCGCCTACCACGGCCGCATTCCCGCGTTGCGGGGCAAGTTCGTGTTTGGCGACGTGAACCGCGGACGTCTGTTCGCGTCCGATCTCGCAGCGATGAAGAAGGCCGACGACGGTATTCCCGAGACGGTGGCGCCGATCGAAGAGATCCAGCTGTTCGTGCGCGATGCCAGCGGCACCAAACGCAACGTGACGTTGAAGGAGCTGGTCGAGAAGACGCAGGGCGCGAGCGTGATGCGCGTCGACCTGCACCTCTCGCGCACGCGCGACGGCGAGATCTTCGTCACCTCGCGTCAGGACGGCACGATTCGAATGCTGGTGTCGAGCACGACGGAGGCCGCACAGTCTCAGCCGCGCAGCCTGCCTCAATTCGACGTCGATCGCGCGTGGCCTCAGGTGCCCGCCAAATGGCTGCTCGGCGACGCGTCGAGCTTCGCCATCGATGCACGCGATAACGTCTGGCTGCTGCATCGACCTCGGACGCTGCGCAAGCCGGGCGAGGCCGAGCGCGCCGCGCCGCCGGTGGTCGTGTTCGATGCGGCGGGGAATTTCATCAAGGCGTGGGGAGGTGCGGGTCCGGGGTACGAGTGGCCCGAGCGCGAGCATGGCATTCACATCGACCCGAAAGGCGCCGTGTGGATCACCGGCAACAACTGCCCCACCAATGGCATCGCCGGTCTCAAGCCAGTGGCTGACGATCAGATCCTGAAGTTCAACGCTGACGGCAAATTCCTCCTGCAAATTGGCAAGAGCAATCTAAGCGGCGGAAACGCGGACACGAAGAACGTGCATCGCGCCGCCGACGTATGGGTCCATCCGGCGACGAACGAAGCGTTCGTGGCTGACGGCTACGGCAATCATCGCGTCATCGTGCTCAACGCCGACACCGGAGCGTTCAAGCGGATGTGGGGCGCGTTCGGCAACACGCCGGTCGACGACGACCACTGCGAGGTGGTGACGCCGAAAAGCTTTCCTGCAGGCCCTGGCCCGCAGAACTTCAGCATCGTCCATGCGCTGCGCGTCGCGAAGGACGGAACGGTATACGTGGCGGATCGCGAGAACCGTCGCGTGCAGTCGTTCACCACGGACGGAAAGTTTCTGAAGCAGATCGTGAAGACGGATACGCCGTTCGCGAGAGATCTCGCGTTGTCTCCGGATCCGGCGCAACAGTTTCTCTACGTCGGCGATGGTGAAGACATCGTCATCGTCGATCGCAAGACGCTGGAGATCGCAGGAACGATCAAAGTGCCCGGCATGATCGGCGGCGGCCATCACATCGCCACCGATTCGAAGGGAAACATCTACATCGCCGCGACCGGCATGGGACTGCAGAAGCTCGCGATTCGACGAGGCGGAGCAGCCCCCGACGTGGGTGCGAAGTAACATCCAGACTCTCATGAGCGCAGATCTCTCGAGCAAGCACGCCATCGTGACCGGTGCCAGCCGCGGAATCGGCAAAGCGATCGCGCTCGCACTCGCGAACGCGGGCTGCGACGTGGTCGTGAATTACTTCAGTAAAGAAGCGGAGGCCAATGCGACGGTCGACGCCATCCGACAAATGGGGCGACGCGCGGTAGCGCTGCAAGCCGACGTCTCGAACGGCGCCGACGTGCATCGGCTCGTGGGCAGCGCCGAGGCCGCGATTGGTCCGATCGACATCCTGGTGAACAACGCCGGCCGCGTGCTGGTCGAAGGGATCGATCAGATGTCGGAGGCGAGTTGGAACGACATCATCCGTGTGAATCTGACCTCCGTCTTTCTGATGACGCAGGCCGTGCTGCCCGGGATGCGCGCGCGCAAATGGGGACGCATCATCAATCTCACGTCAGTAGCGGCGCAAGCGGGAAGCGTGCTGGCGGTGCATTACTCGGCGGCGAAGGGCGGCGTGATCTCAGCGACGAAGAGCTACGCACGTCTGCTCGCGAAGGAAGGCGTCACGGTCAACGCCATCTCGCCGGCACTTATCGCCACCGAGATGGTGGCCGCCAACCCGAGGATCTCGCCCGACATGATCCCGATGGGCCGCTTCGGCACGGTCGAAGAGTGTGCTGAAGTCGCCGTGACGATTGCCGGCAACGCCTACATGACCGGTCAGACGATCGCCCTCAACGGCGGCCTGTTCATGTGAATCGTACGTAGAGGCCGCCTTTAGGCGGCCTATCCAGGGCCGCCTGAAGGCGGCCCCCACGTATGCGGTTGCGGGACGGTGCGTCCCGAAGACGGGCAGTCCCCGTCGAGCAGCCGCGTCGATCGGCGCGTTCCTATCAGCTCTCTCGTGCTCCAGTCCTGGCACGGCCATTGATTCGAGCATGACTTCGATCATGACTGCGATCTGGGGAGATGTGCGCCACGCGCTGAGACAGCTGCAACGAACGCCGGGGTTTACGCTGGCCGCGATCGCCAGTCTCGCCATCGGCATCGGGGCCACGGTCGCGATCGCCTCATTGCTCGATGCGGTCGTTCTGAAGCCGCTGCCGGTGCGAACGGCGAGCGAGTTGGTCGCGCTCTACGAGAGGGCACCAAAGGGAGCGCCCGACACGACGGGCGGAACCGGACAGCTGCTCGTCTTCTCGTATCCGCGGTTCGCCCGTCTCGAGCAGGGGCTGGGCTCGCGCGGACTCCTGGCCGCGTCGACACGCAGCCACCGATTCGTCGTCCGCACGCCGGCCGATTCCGACCTCGCGGTCGCGATGGGGCAGCTCGTCTCTGGCAAGTATTTCGCCGTCATGGACGCGCGGATGATCGAGGGACGTGGTCTGACCGACAGCGATGTGCGCGCCGATTCCTCGAATCGTGTCGCCGTCGTCAGCAACGGATTCGCGAACCGGACGCTGGGAGGCGCCGCGCGCGCCGTTGGCCAGACGCTGATCGTGAACGAGCTTGCGTTGACGGTGGTAGGCGTGGCCGCACCGTCGTTCGTCGGTGCGTGGACCGATACCGCCGCCGATCTGTGGCTTCCGGTCTCGCTGCAACAGGACATCGGCTATCAATCGAACGTGAGCTCGTATGCCGGCGCCGATCGCGAGCAACCGTGGATGGGACAGGACGGCATCGCATGGCTGACGTTGATCGGCCGCATTCCGACGGTTCAACTGGCGCAAGCGCGATCGATCCTCGAATTGACGAATCGAGCCGGCCTTCAGGATCTTGCGGGCGCGTTCGACGATCAGCCCTCGCGCGAGGAGATGGTGGCACACCAACTGGCCATCGAGCCGCTCGCGCAGGGTTTCTCCGGACTGCGCCGACGATTCGGAGACGCATTGTTGGTCTTGACCGCGACGGTGACCTTGATGCTCGTGCTCACCTGCGCCAACCTCGCCAGCCTTCTTCTGGCGCGGGCGAGCGGGCGCGCCCGGGAGTTCGCCGTCCAGAGGGCGCTCGGCGCGACACGATGGTCGCTGTTTCGACAATCTCTCATCGAAAGCGCTCTGCTGGCGATTGCCGGTGGCCTGACCGGGTTTCTCGTAAGCCACGGGATCAGTCAGGCCCTTGCAGCCACGGTGATGAATCTTCCCGCTGAACAACTGCCTCCGGTGTTTGCGCCCGACGGTCGCTTGCTCGTGTTTGCTCTGCTCACCACTGTTGCGACCACGTTGCTCTTTGGCGTGTTCCCGGCGTGGCGATCGACGCGCGGCGGCGTGGGACTGACACCGATGGACGGCCGCGGTGGTCGACCGGTGTCAACGTTGCGGAGCATGCGACCGCTCGTCATCGCACAGGTCGCGATGTCGTTCGTCTTGATCATGGCGGCGGCGCTATTTGGACAAACGCTGGTCAGTTTCGCCCGTGTCGACACCGGGTTCGATCCACGAGGCGTTGTCGAAGTGACGATGGATCCCGTGTTGAGCGGATATGCGCCGGCGCAGATGCCGGCGCTCCGGCAGCGGATACTGACCGCCGTGCGAGCGCTGCCTGGTGTGACCGATGCGGCGTTTTCCTTCTGCGACTTGGGGGCCAACTGTTCGAGTAATTTTCGACTCCAAACGAGCGGCGACGGCAGCGAGCGGCGCGTGCAACTGCACAACAGTTGGGTGGGGCCGGGGTATTTCAAAGCGCTGAGTATCCGGCGCGCAGGTGGTCGCGAGTTCACCGAGAGAGATACGGCAAGCAGCCCACGCGTGGCCGTCATCAGCGAATCATTGGCGAGACAGTTCTTTTCGAATCAGAACCCGATCGGCCAACACGTGGAGAACCAGAAGCTCGATCTCGAAATCGTCGGTGTGGTCGGCGATGTTCGGAGCGCCGGGAACGGTGACCTGCGCCAACCGCCAGTTCCCGTCGTCTACATGCCGATCGAGCAGGTGCGGATCGTCTCGAGCTCGGCTTCGAAACTCGAGGTCCACACGTCAAGTGAAAGCGCAGCGATGATGCGTCCGCTTCGAGAGGCAATTCGTCGCGTCGAGCGAGACCTGTTCGTCGAGCGGGTCGACACACTTGAACAGCGACTCGGTCGCGTGCTGCTGCGGGAACGGCTGACCGCCTATCTGACGTGGGCGTTCAGCGCGCTCGCTCTGCTGTTGGCCTGCATCGGTTTGTACGGCGTGCTTTCGTATTCGGTCGCCGGACGCACCAGAGAGATCGGCATCCGCAGCGCGCTCGGCGCACAGCGACGGATGCTGGTCGGTATGGTTCTGCGCGATGCCGCCTACATCGTTGTGCCCGGCATCGTGATCGGCGCGGTGGCCGCGCGACTGACCGGGCAAACGATTGAGGCGCTGCTCTACGGAGTGAAGGCCTCAGACCCGCCGACGTTCATCGCTGTCATTGCCGTGCTCGCGATCGTCACGACGGCTGCAGCACTGCTGCCGGCTCGTCGCGCCGCGAGTATCGATCCGGTGCGGGCGTTGCAGACGGAGTGACTGCGGGCCGCCTGAAGGCGGCCCCTACGAACCGTTGAGGGGCTGGGGGTTCTCGACCTCCTGCGGAATCACGCGCGTGAACTGGCCGCGCTGCAACAGTTCGCGGCCCTTGCCCCCTCGACCCGTGACTTCGTATTTCGTGGTGCTGATCGTCTGCTCGGCGCCGCGGGTCGTTTCGACGCGCATGATGTCGCGATCGCCAGACGAGGCGATGAAGCCGAGCACGCGATCCTTGTCCGACAGCTTGATCAGAATGACGCCCTTGCCAGGGCCAGAGAGGAAGTTCACTTCGTCGGCACGGCACAGGATCGCGCGCGCTTCTTCGGTGGCGGCGATGACGATCTCCTCGCCGGTGATCTTCGCGACGCCCACCACCTCGACGCCGTCCGACGGTCGCGCATAGCGCCGGCCCGCACGTGTGCTCGGTTCGACGAAGCCGTCCAACGCAAAGCGCAGGCTATAGCCATCGCTGGTCACCGCCAGCGCGTGGACCTTCGGTACGTCCCCTTCCTTCTTGGCGGCGATCGCGCCGGCGACGCGCGGATCGAGGCTGAGCGCCGCGATCACGCGCTCACCGTCGCGCAACTTGAACAGCTTCTGCACCGGCTCGCCGTATCCGGTCGACGCCGGCACATCGACGATGCGCGCGGTATACGCGGCACCGACATTGGTGAAGAACACCACCGTCGCCCGCGTGCTGCCCTGCAGCACCGCGAGCACCGAATCGCCCTCGCGCAATCGAGTGGTCGAGAGATCGCGAACTTCCTTCTGCCGCTTCAACCACCCGTCGCGCGACACGATGACGACGTTGTCCTCCTCGACGATGAAGTCGTCTTCGGTGAAGGCCACTTCTTCGACCGCCTCGATGATCGTGCGGCGCTTGTCGGCCTTCGCATACTGGCTTTGGATCGCCTCGATCTCGTCGCGGACGACTCTCCAGCGTTCGTCTTCGTCCTTCAGCAGGCCCGAGATCTGTCGCGCGCGCTTCCGCTTGTCGGCAAGCTCCTGCTGGATGACGAGGATCTCGAGCCGGGCCAGGCGATACAGCTTGAGCTCGAGGATGGCGTCGGTCTGCTCGGCGTCGAGATCGAAGCGCTTCATGATCTTCGCCGCCGAATCGGCCTTGCCGTCGGACTTGCGGATGATCTTGATGATCTCGTCGAGGGCGTCGAACACTTTCTCGAAGCCTTCGAGCACGTGCATCCGCTTCTTCAGCGACTCGAGCTCGTGCTCGAGGCGGTTGGTCACCACCTCGAGGCGGAAGTGCAGGAAGTGCCAGAGGATCGCCTTGAGATCGAGACGCTCGGGCCGGCCCACTTCGGCGTTCTCGGTCGGGATCAGGCAGGTGAGGTTGACGATGAAGTTGGTCTGGAGCGGCGTGTTCTTGAACAGATACGCCATCACCATCTTCGGATCGGCATCGCGCTTCAGCTCGAGGGCAATCCGCACATCGTCGGTCGACACGTCCTTTATGTCGACGAGCGGCGGCAGCTTGCGTGAGAGGACCACCTCGGCGATCCGCTCGACGAGCGCCGCCTTGTTCACCGCGTACGGAATGCTGGTGATGTAGATCGTCTGGCTGCTGCGGGTCGTCGGGCCTTCTTCCCACGTCGAGCGCAAGCGCACAGTGCCAGAGCCGGTCTTGTAGATCTCCTTCAGTTCGTCGGCGGAATTGAGAATCTGGCCGCCGGTCGGAAAGTCCGGACCTTTGACATAACGGCACAACTGAACGCTGCTCAAGTCGGAGTTGTCGAGCAGCTTGACCAGCGCCGTGCAGACCTCGCCGAGGTTGTGCGGCGGCACGTTCGTCGCCATGCCGACAGCGATACCGGTTGCGCCGTTGATCAGCAGATTCGGAATGCGCGCTGGCAGGACAACCGGCTCGGTCTTGGTGCCGTCGTAGTTCGGACGGAAGTGCACCGTGCGCTGCTCGATCTCCGTGAGCATCTCGTCCGAGATGCGCGCCAGACGGCACTCGGTGTAACGCATCGCCGCGGCGCTGTCGCCGTCGAGCGACCCGAAGTTGCCCGAGCCATCGATCAGCGGATAGCGCAGCGAGAACGACTGCGCCATGCGGACGAGCGTTTCGTAGAGCGCGGCGTCGCCGTGGGGGTGATAGCTGCCCATCACATCGCCGACGACCTTTGCGCATTTGCGATGCTTGACGTCGGCGGTCAGGTTCTGCTGCCACATCGTGTAGAGGATGCGGCGCTGCACCGGCTTGAGGCCGTCGCGAACGTCGGGCAGCGCGCGTGCGGTGATGACCGAGAGCGCGTAGTTGAGATAGCGGCTCTGCGCGGCTTCGTGCAGCGCGACGCCGTCGGTGGATCCTCCAGTTGGAGGCGGCGGTGCCGAAGTGGCGTCGTCGATGTCGAAGAGCGAGGGTGTGGATTTGGGAGATCGCTTGGCCACGTCAGGTCAAAGGTCAAAGGTCAAAGGGCAAAGGTGAGGTCAAAGGATCAGGTGCGAGGTAAAAGGTATCAAAGTGCGAGGGCAAACGTATCGGTCCGGCTGGAACTTCAACCCATCGACGTGCTACTGATCTGGATTGAAACCTACATCTTCGCCTTTCACGCCGTGACCTACACCTGACACCGACACCTAGACGTTTACCCTGACCTTTGCCTTTTGACGTTTGACCTTTGACCTGAGATGTTCACTAGCAAAACAATCTCGTTCCTGCGGGCATTGAAGCGCAACAACCGGCGCGAGTGGTTCGTGCCGCGCAAAGAGCAATACGAGGCGCACGTGCGCGCGCCGATGGTTCAACTCATCGAGCGCCTGGCCGGCGACCTGCCATCGTTTGCGCCCGAGCTCGCGTGCGATCCGAAGATGTCGCTGTTTCGGGTGTATCGCGACACCAGGTTCAGCAGCGACAAGCGGCCGTACAAGACCCACGTCGCCGCGAGGTTTCCGATTCGCACGTTTCCCCGCGGAGAGGGCGCCGGCCTCTACATGGAGATCGCGCCCGGCTGGGTGTGGATGGGCGGCGGCATGTACATGCCGACGACCGCCGACCTGCACGACATCCGCGCGCAGATCGTCTCGAGCTATCCGCGGTTTCATCGCCTCGTCACCAGCCCGTCGTTCAAGCGGACGGTTGGCGAGCTCACCGGCGACCGCCTGGCGCGCATGCCGCTCGGGTACGCGAAGGATCATCTCGCGGCGCACTATCTCCAGTTCAAGCAGTTCCTCGGCGCATGCGAGTACGACGTGTCGCTCGCCACGAGCAAACGGTTCTATTCCGAACTGCTGAAAGTGTTCAAAGGCGTCGCGCCATTGGTGCAGTTTCTGAACGCCGCGCTCGAGCCGCGGCTCACGCAGACGATGCCGCGGACGGATGCAATACCTCCTCGAGATCTGCAGCCAGTCGCCGCGCCTCGCCAGGTTCCAGAGCCGATGTGGTAACACGGATGGCCGGCGCGCTTCTGAGGCGGAATCGCTCGCCAGCGGCCACCGCCCAGCCCCGCGCCGCCAATCCGCTTACCGCCGCCGCCTCCTCACGCACGGGAATCCACACGTTGAATCCGGACCGGCCATGCGCGCCGATGTCGTGCGCGGCCAGCGCGTCGATCAGCGCGTCGCGCCGCTGTCGATAGACTTCGGCCGCCCGCGCGAGACGACGGCCGGTGGACGGATCGGACCAGAGCGACCGCGCCAGCGCCTGCGACAGATGGCTGACCCACCGGATGCCCAACGACTGACGACGCTGGACGCGGCCGGCCGTGATCGCATCGCTGGCGATCGCGGCCACGCGAAGGTCGGGACCGAGAAACTTCGACGTCGAACGAACCGCCGCCCAGTGCTGACGCGCGGGATCGATCACCGTTCGCAACGTCGCGCCGGACACCGGACCCGCCGAGTCGATCTCGATCACCAGCGCATGCGAACGACGCTCGAGGACGCGCGCCAGGTCGGCGGCACGCGCGGCGGATAGCGCAGCGCCGGTGGGATTCTGCGCGCGAGGCGACACGATGACGGCGCGTGCGTGTGCGCCCAATGCGCGCTCCATTCCGCCAGGCTCGAGACCGTCATCGTCGATCGAGCAGGGTTGAGGCGTGAAGCCCATCGACGTGAGCAGATCGAGCAGCGCCGGCAGCGTGGGGTCTTCGACGACGACGCGGTCGCCGTGGCGGAGATGTTCGCGCAACACGCGCTCCACCGCATCGAGGGCGCCCGCGGTGATGGTGATGTCGCTCGCCGGAATGCCGTCGGCCTCGAACTCGGCGGCGGCGAAGGCGACGAGAGGCTTGAACTCGAGCGGATCGCCGTAGGCGTGCTGCACATGGGCGAGCGCGTTCAGATGTGGGCCGATGTGCGGGAGGAGTTCAGGGTCGGGATTGCCGGTTGCCAGATCGATCGCGTCTGGAGCTGTGGTGTGAGACGCGGTCGCGGCCCGGTGAGAGTGCGCGTGCTGCCGAACGTGCGTTCCGCGCCGACCGCCGCCCACGACGAGTCCACGCGCCTGCAGCAGTCGGTACGCAGCCGCCACTGTCACCGGGCTGACGTGAAGCCTGCCCGCCAGGTCGCGGATCGTCGGCAGTTGGCTGCCGGGCTTGAGCGCACCGTTCTGGACCGACCGCTCCACGGACGAGGCGATTTCTACTGTATTTGAACCCTGTATCTGCATTCGATACATTACATAAATAATTTTGTACTGTAACATATTTCGGCCGGGCCTGGCCCGAGGCCTGGTCCGGGCCTGGCCCAGGCCTGCCCCGGGCCCTGACCCGGGCCTGACCCCGCCCTCAGCTTGCGACACAATCACCCTCGTGCCCTCCTCTGCTGACGAATACAGGCTCCGGCTCGACGCCCGGAGGACACTCCACGCTGAGCTGTCGCGCCGCGACCGCCGACACAGCGACGCACGTCTTGCGACATTCGGACTCTTCATCCTGCTGCTCGTGCTCGGCTGGGCTGGGGTGGTCACGTACTGGCTGCTTGTCGTTCCGGTGGTGGCGTTCGGCGTGCTCATACAGCGTCACGACAGTGTCATCCGGGCGCGCGATGCGGCTGCGCGAGCGATCACGTTCTACGAGCGCGGACTGGCTCGCATCGACGACCGCTGGCCCGGCGGCGGTGAGCCTGGAGAGCGATTCGCCGACGATCGACATCCCTACGCGAACGATCTCGATCTCTTCGGGCGCGGATCGCTCTTCGAGCTGCTCTCGATCGCGCGCACACGCTCCGGCGAGGAGACGCTCGCGCGCTGGCTGAAACAGGCGGCCGCTCCCGAGGAGATCGCGCATCGGCAGCAGGGTGTCGCCGAGCTCACCCCGGCGCTCGATCTGCGTGAGGCGCTGTCGCTCGCCGGCACCGAGGTGCGCGCCGGCGTCAACGGCGACGCAGTCCTCGCGTGGGCGGAAGCACCGCCAATGCTTTCCCCGCCCTGGCTGCGGTGGATCGCGGCCCTCATCACCCTCATCGTCGTCATCACCATCGTCCTCTGGCTGCGGACGGGAGTGGAACCGCCTCTGCTCGCAGCGCTGGCGATACAGGTCGCGTTCGCGTGGCCGCAGCAAAAGCGCGTCGAACGCGCGCTTCGACGCGCCGACGCCGCAGCGCACGATCTCGACATCCTCGGCCATCTCCTCGAGCAGCTGGAGCCGCAGCGGTTCGCATCGCCGCGTCTCGCAGCGCTTCATCGCGCACTGTCGACCGAAGGCGTCGTGGCGTCGCGCGCGATACGGACGCTCGCTCACCTCGTCGAGCTGCACGACTGGCAGGACAACCTGTTCTTCCTGATGCTCTCGATGCCCTTCATGTGGGGCACACACATCGCCTGGGCGATCGAGGCATGGCGCCGCGTGCATGGCCGCCGCATTCGGCTCTGGCTCGATGCCGCGGCGGAGTTCGAAGCGTTCTCATCGCTGTCGGCCTATCGATTCGAACATCCGGACGATCCGTTTCCAGAGATCGTCTCGCCGACGGGCGCGGGCCGGGACGGCGCGATCTATGAGGGTGTGGCCCTCGGCCATCCGATGCTGCCCGCGGTGCGCTCGGTCCGCAACGACGTGCACCTCGGTCGCGAGCCGGGCCTGCTGATCGTCAGCGGCTCGAACATGTCGGGCAAGAGCACGCTGCTGCGAACGGTCGGCGTGAACGCCGTGCTGGCGCTGATGGGAGCGCCAGTGCGCGCGGCATCGCTGCGCCTGTCGCCGCTGGCGATTGGTGCAACCCTGCGGATTCAGGACTCGCTGCTCGAAGGGCGCTCGCGCTTCTATGCCGAGATCACGCGTATTCGCGAGCTGGCCGATCTCGCGGCCGGCCCCGTGCCGCTGCTGTTCCTGCTCGACGAGCTCTTTCATGGCACGAACTCGCACGATCGGCTCGTCGGATCGTCGGGCGTGCTTCGCGGACTGCTCGACCGAGGCGCGCTCGGGTTGATCACGACACACGATCTTGCGCTCACCGCGATCGCCCGCGCGCTCGCGCCACGCGCCACCAACGTGCACTTCGACGACACGTTCGACGGTGAGGAGATCCGGTTCGACTTTCGTCTCAAGCCCGGGCCGGTGACGCACAGCAACGCCATCGCGCTGATGCGCGCCGTCGGCCTCGAGGTACCCGAACATGACTGATTCGTCGTCGCCAGCGGTCACCTACGCGAACTATCTCAAGCTCGACGAGCTGCTCTCATTGCAGCAGCCGCGCTCGGAAGGACCCGAACACGACGAGCTGCTGTTCATCGTGATCCACCAGGTGTACGAGCTGTGGTTCAAGGAGCTGCTGCACGAGCTCGATCACGTCGCCACCCTCCTCGAGCGTGACAAGCCGAGCCAGGCGCAGCACACGCTCAAACGCGTGCTGACGATCCTCAAAGTGCTCGTGGCGCAGCTCGACATCCTCGAGACGATGACGCCGCTGGAGTTTCAGTCGTTTCGCGCGCGCCTCGAGGCGGCGAGCGGTTTTCAATCGGATCAATTCCGGCAGCTCGAGTTCGTGCTGGGCGCCAAGCGGCATGACGCGCTCGATCGCTTTCCACACGGAAGCCGTGCGCACGCCGCGCTCGTCCGGCGCTACGCGGCGCCGACATTGTGGGACGCGTTCCTCCATTACCTGTCGCGAGAGGGCTACCCGATCCCGAACTCGCATCTCACGCGCGAGGCGACGAACGCAATCGAACCGTCGCCCGAGATTCAAGACGTCTTGCTCGACGTCTACCGGCGCGATGCGACAACGACGGAGATCTGCGAGCGGCTGGTCGATCTGGATGAAGGGTTTGCGGAGTGGCGATACCGCCACGTCAGGATGGTCGAGCGCACGATCGGCGTAAAGCCGGGCACCGGCGGCTCGAGCGGCGCCGCATATTTGCGGACGACAACGGGCCGCAATCTCTTTCCCGATCTGTGGGAGATTCGCGCGAAACTGTAGGGGCCACCTTTAGGTGGCCCTCAATAGGCCGCCTAAAGGCGGCCTCTACGTGGCGGCCTTTACTTTCCGAGGTTCGCCGCCAGGTAATCCGTGAGCACGTCGACCTGCTTCTCTTCGATCGGCGCACCGTACTCCATCATCGTCACCACGATGTCGCGCCACTGCTTACGGTCGTAGTAGCCGCGAAACTTCGTCACCTCGGTGAGCTCGTGACAGCTGGTGCAGGAACGAAGGAGGATCTTCTTGCCCTCGCCATCGGGCAATTCGTCTTCCGGCCCGGCCGCTCGGGGTCTCGGGGTCGAGATCACCGTAGCCATCAACACGACAGCACCGAAGCCTAATACCCAACGCACGCCCTTCTCCCTGGTTCCTTAGACAGCCCTGGCACCTGGCCCTAGCCCCCTGCCCCCTTCATGATCATCGTGACATTCCGCTTCGGCGACTTGCCGACCTTGATCTTCGCGACCTCTTTTCGTGCCGCGATGTCGATCGCGTGAACCGAATCGGTGTTCTCAGTGGCGATGTAAACCAGCTTGCTGTCGGGTGTGAAGGTGACCCAATCGGGACGTCCGCCAAGATCGACAGGACCTGGCAGCAGTGTGAGATCGGGCAGCGAATACACGTACACGCGCGCGTTCGGGCGGCTGGTCACCCACAGCGTCTTGCCGTCGGGCGACACGCCGATGCCATGCGATGGCGATCCATTGAATGGACCCTTGTCGACCTTCTCTTGCGGGATGTCGTTCGGCAGCATGATGCGCGCGACTTCCTTGCGCTGCTGAAAATCGACGACGGCGAAGCCGTGCACCTCGGACAGCTGCACGAAAAGCCGCTTGGTCGATCCGTCGGCGGCCTTCTCGAAGGCGATGGGACGGACGCCTTCCGAGAACAGCGTCCACTCGGGCTCATCGGTCTTCGCGTCGATCACGGTCATCAGCCGGCCGGCAATCGATCCCGCAACAAGGTGTTTGCCGTCTGGTGTCACGTAGACGTTGTGAATGCCGCCTTTGGTCGGAATGCTCTTCACACGCTCCATCGACACCGTGTCGATGACATCGACGGCACCGGGCGATGAGACGATGCCGACGTAGACGCGGCGGCCATCGGGACCGATCGAAATGTTGTTGGGCCTTCCCGACAGCGCGATCGACTTCACCGTCTTCAGCGTCTTGGCGTCCACCACGTGCAACGACTGCTCCGCTTCGCTGCTGAAATACAAGCGGCTGCCATCGGGCGCGGCTGCGGCACCGTGATTGATCGGCACGCCGGTCACCTCGCCGACAATCGCGTTGGTGGCTGGATCAATGAGGTGGATGTTGTCGCCGCCAGAATTGGTCTGGACGATGCGGACCTGGGCGTTGGCGGTGCTGGCCGCGCTCATCAACAGCGCGAACGCGAGATATCGAGAGATCGCTCGAATCATCGAAGGCTCCTGAACGGGCGAGGGTACCATGAATCAGGATGAGCGATGTCGATCTTGGCGGGTCCGAAAGGACCCGCCCTACGAACGAAGCTGTATCTGAGAACGAGCTGGCGCGTTACTACTCCCGGTTTCGCGTCGCCGAGCGGCTGCTCCTCACGGGACACTCGCATCAGGCGTGGCCCGATGTCGGATTCGAGGCGCAGCAACGAGCGTGGCTCGACGCGGCCGAGTTCGTCGACGACAAATGGTCGCGCGCGGAGGACCAGGCCAGGCGCGTGCGCGAGGGATTCGCCGCGCTGCTCGGCGATCGCGCCGACAACATCGCGCTCGGAGTGAACACTCACGAGCTCGTCACGCGGTGGCTCTCGGCGCTGCCGCTGCCCACGCGTCCGCGTCTCGTCACCACCGACGCCGAGTTTCACACGATCCATCGTCAGGTCGATCGACTCGCCGAGGCCGGGCTCGACGTTGCCAAAGTGTCCGCGCGTCCTGTCGACACGCTGGCGACGCGGCTGGCTGCGGAGATCGACGCGCGGACGGCCTGCGTCATGGTGTCGTCGGTGCTCTTCGACACGGCGGAGATCGTGCCTGGTCTCGACCAGCTCGCCTCGGCCTGCCGCCAGCACGGCGCACGTCTGCTGGTCGATGCGTATCACCATCTCAATGTGGTGCCGTTTGATCTCCATGCGATGGGACTGGACGACGCGTTCGTGACCGGCGGCGGCTACAAGTACTGCCAGCTCGGCGAAGGCAACTGTTTTCTGCGTGTGCCCGGCGACTGCCGGATGCGGCCGGTGCTCACCGGCTGGTTCGCGGCATTCGATGCGCTCGAGGAACGGCGCGAGGGTCGTGTCGGCTACGGCCATGGCGCCGCGGCGTTCGCGGGGGCCACCTACGATCCGACGTCACACTATCGTGCGGCCGCGGTGTTCGCGTTTCATCGCCAGCAGCAACTGACACCCGACAGATTGCAGGTGATTAATCGACAACAGGTTCGCATCCTGAAAACCGAATTCGAATCGCTCGACGTCCCACACTCGATCGCGCGCGTGGAACCGATGCCGGACGAACGCCGCGGCGGATTCCTCGCGATCCGCACGCCCGATGCGCGCCGCTACGCGCACGCGCTGCGAGAGCGCGGCGTCTTCACGGATGCCCGCGGCGACATCCTGCGACTCGGCCCGGCTCCCTACCTGCGCGACGACCAGCTTCGCGACGCCATCGCCGCCCTGAGCGAGCTCGTTCTCGAACCGTGAACCAAGAACCACGAACCCGGAACTCAGAACCTGGAACCTCGAACATCGAACATCGAACTGCCGTTACACCACCTTTCCCGGGTTCATGCGATTCTCCGGATCCAGCGCCTTCTTGATCGCGCGCATCACGTCGACCGCCTCACCGTGTTCCTTCGCGAGGTACTTGATCTTCCCCATGCCGATGCCGTGCTCGCCGGTGCTGGTACCGTCCATCGCCAGCGCGCGTTCGACCAGCCGCGCGTTCAGCATCTTGATCTCTTCGAACTGACGCGGATCGTCGGGATCGAAGACGAAGTTGAGATGAAAGTTGCCGTCGCCAGCGTGGCCGACGAGCGGTGCGAACGCAGACGAGGCGGCGAGATCGCGTTTGGTCTCGAGGATGCATTCGGCGAGACGTGAAATCGGCACGCAGACATCGGTGACCCACGACTTGCCTCCGGGCCGCATCGCGCGCGCCGCGTACAGTGTGTTGTGCCGCGCCTGCCACAGCCGCGCCCGGTCCTCGGTGGTCGTCGCCCACGTGAAATCGCCGCCGCCGTTCTCGAGCGCGATCTCACGGACGGCGCCGGCGTTTTCAATCACACCCGCTTCGCTGGTGCCGTGAAACTCGAACAGCAGCGTCGGCTTCACCGCGTGCGTGAGATGCGAGTAGCGATTCACCGCATCGATCATCACGTCGTCCAGGAGCTCGATGCGCGCGACGGGGATCCCCAGCTGCATGGTCGTGATCACCGTCCGGACCGCGCCTTCCATCGAATCGAACGCGCACACCGCCGCCGACACGGCCTCGGGTAGACCGTAGAGACGCACGGTGACCTCGGTGATCACCCCGAGCGTGCCTTCCGAGCCCACGAAGATGCGCGTCAGGTCGTAGCCGGCCGACGACTTCCGCGCCCGGCTACCGGTGCGAATGATCCGGCCATCGGCCAGCACCACGGTCAGGCCGCGCACCGTTTCGCGCATGGTCCCGTAGCGCACGGTCGTGGTACCCGACGCGCCGGTCGCCGTCATGCCGCCGATCGTGGCGTCGGCGCCCGGATCCACCCAGAACGCCACGCCGGTGTTGGCGAGTGCCTTGTTCAACTGCCGATGCGTGACGCCAGCTTCGACCGTTGCATCGAGGTCGTCGACGCTGACGCGCAGCACGCGATTCATCCGCGACACATCAATCGAGACGCCGCCCTCGAGCGCGTTGACGTGACCCTCGAGCGACGACCCCGCTCCAAACGGCACGACGGCCGCACCATGCCGCGCCGCGGCGCACACGATCGCGCTCACCTCGTCGGTCGACGTCGGAAAGACGACAACGTCGGGGCTGGCCGGCGGATGCCACGATTCGCTGTGACTGTGCTGCTCGATCTGCGCCGCATTCGTGGTGGCGCGATCGCCGAGCAGAGCTTTGAGCTCGGCGACGAGCGCCGCTCGAGCATCGAATGTCAGTCGTGAGGCTTCGCTCATCGCCACGACACACAGAGGCACAGAGGCACCGAGACCAAATCCCTCTGTGCCTCTGTGCCTCGGTGTGTCGTCATCATCGTGATCGAAGTGGCCTCGCGCTTATCGCTTCGATGACATCGCGCCGTCTACACTCCAGATGCCAGCCCCGCGCGTGCAGATGTAGAGAAACGCGAAACAGAACAACGTGGCCCGCTCGCCCATGTTCACCAGCGGCGCAAGACCCATCAAGCGCATGTGAATGTAGAAATATGCGACCGCCATCTCACCGCTGGCGAGAAACGCCGCCGGCTTCGTGAACAGACCGACCATGATGAGAAACCCGCACACGGTCTCGATGATGCCCGCCATGCCCATCATGCTCAAGAACGGCCGGGCCAGCGGGCCGCCGAGAATGCCAACGGTCTTCTGCAGCCCGAACAGGAAGAACAGAAGCCCGAACACAATACGGAACAACCCATAGGTCATCGGCGCGTAGCGTTCTGGAATCATGCGTCTCCTCTCTCGTGGAGGCGTGATTCTATACCGGCGGCGTGGCGGTCTTGCGGGGCGGGTTGAAGAACGGCGTCGGCACCACCTGCGCGCCGACAAAGTGGCGAACGGCTTCGACGGTGACCTCGAACTCGACCTGCGTCCCCGCATCGGCGTGCGCGGCATCGACGGTGGCGAGCGCGATCAGCCGCTTGAGTGTCGGCGACCAGGTCGTGGTCGTGGCGCGGCCAATCTGCTCTCCGTACCGGCGCACGGGAACGGCGATGCGCGACGCCGCGGCAGGCACCAGCGGCGCCAGGCCGACTCGTTCGTAGAGCGCTTCGACATCAGACCAGTCGATGGCGAGACCGACGACGTGGCGACGGACGCCGCGGTCGCGTTCGGCGCAGATCGCGGCCCGGCCGACGAACGGACCTTTGTCGAGGCGCACGAGCCGCGACAGGCCGAGCTCGTCCGGCGTATAGCGCTGATCCGCGGTCATCGCTTTACGGCTGCCGACGAAGTCGACATCGATCAACAGCAGTCCGGCCTCGACCCGCGCCACATCGAGCGCAAGCATGCCCGCCGGCTTGAGCCCATACGCGCGGCCGGCACGCACGAGCGCATCCCACACCGCCAGCGCGCTGCGGCGGGGCATCCAGATCTCGTAGCCGAGATCGCCGGTGTAGCCCGTGCGCGAGATGTCGACATCGACGCCGTCGATGCGCGCGCTGGTCACGCGGAAGTATCTGAGCGCATCGATCTCGACGTCGACGCACGCCCGCAGCACACCGGCCGACAGCGGTCCCTGCAGCGCGAGCGCGGCGATCGGCTCGGACACATCGTCGATGGCGACATTCAGGCCGACGGCGTTCTGCACGAGCCAGCGCAGGTTGGGCTCGGCGGCTGTCCATCGGAACCGTTGTTCCGCCAAGCGCGCAACCGTGCCGTCGTCGATCACGTATCCCTGCTCGTCGCACCACGGGGTGTAGTAGACCTGCCCCACCGACATCGCCGCGACGTCGCGCGTGATCACACGGTTGACCAGCCGCGCAGCATCGGGTCCCTCGACGTGGTACTTGAACAGCGGCGAGATGTCGATCAGCGCCGTGCTGTTGCGAATGGCGTTGTACTCGTGCTCGTGATGGGTCTCGTACGAACTGACCGTGTAGTAACCCGACCAGTCACGGTAATTGAGCGATGTGCAGAGCGCGAACGTGCGCTCATGAAAGGGCGTTCCGACCGGCACTGCCGAATTATACGAGCGGGTGTGCTGCTAGGCTGTCGACTTCCACTCGTCCAAAATGCCGCCAAGATCGATCCCCTCCGCGATGAGGCAGATGTGTCCATGACCGGAGAGCACGCGTACCTGAGCGCCTGGTACACGGCCCGCCATGAAGCGCGCCTGCGTCACCGATGGGACGAGGTGATCGAGCTCCGCCGCGAGAAAGAGCGTCGGCATGCGCAGCTCGTGCAACCGATCGCGAATGTCGAAGCGTGTGAGCGCGCGCAACCGGTTGAGATACCCTTCGCGTGTCGCCGCCATCGTCACGCGCATGAACTCGCGGATCTCGTTGTCGTGGCTGTGAGCCGAGTGCAGGCGCGAGGCCGTGGCTCTTCGCACGACGGGCATCATGCCCCAGGGCAGCGCGCGCAGCCCCCACAATGCCAGGTGCAACCGGAACTGGGGGGTGAAACGAGCAAACGAATTCAGCACCACGAGCGCCGACACTCGCTCGGGGCGCGCCAGCGCAAGACTCATCGCCAACGTGCCGCCGAACGATTCGCCGATCACGATCGCGCGCTTGTCGGCGGGTGCCACCGTTTCGATCACCGCAGCGAGATCGTCGACGAGCGTCGACATCTCCGATGTCGAATCGCGAAGCGCGTAGGTGGCGACCCTTCGAGATCGCATCAGCAGCGGGCGCTGGCGGTAGAACAACTGGCCGGTTCCGTCCAAACCAGGCACGAGTACTACCGCATCGCCGGTACCCTCGACGAGCAGACGCGGATCGTAGCCGTCAGCCATAGAATCCGTCCGTGCCTGACAATCGTTCCGGGCCCCCCTCGAAGGCGGCGCTCTTCTTCAGACTTGCCTGGACCGTCGTATCGATCGTCGTCGTGCAGACCATCGTGTGTGGACTCGCGATGGTGCCTGCCGTGGCGCTGTGGGCGTTCGTCGCCTCGCTTCCCGTCTCCATTCTCACCCGCCTGCTGCTGTTCAGCGGGATCGCCATCCCATCG
>Ga0075433_10000107_pt1 | contig 41007 bp, 45 predicted proteins | sample RhiMethybrSRZTD2_FD_75299 | JGI IMG/M metagenome (GOLD analysis project Ga0075433, IMG submission 75299) | Populus rhizosphere microbial communities from Tennessee, USA - Rhizosphere MetaG P. TD hybrid SRZTD2 | ecosystem: Host-associated > Plants > Roots > Rhizosphere > Soil | place: USA... | reverse complement strand
CCAACACGAGCACGGCCGCCACGTGTGGCGCGGCGATCAATCGCGCGGGCGGCTCCACGACCACGACGTCGTCGACGACGACCACGACGCCAAGCACGACAGTCACAACGCCGAGCACGACAACCACGACGCCGACGACAACCACACCGGGGACCACCACGGGCAGCACCGGAACCTCGACGACTGCGGTGCCGGGGACGACGACGACGCCGACCGTTGCCGGGACGATCACTCAGACCGATTCGACTATCACCGGTCCACTCTGTATCGCGCCGCGCACGACCACGGTGCTGAACCTCACCACGGGCATCGAGTTCGGGCCGGGGCAGGCGGTGCAGCTCGTGAACGGTGCCGACACGACGGCGACGGCGGGCACCACGGCCACCGCGGGTTCCATCGGCTTTAGCCTGCGCGGCATGTTGGTTTCGGGATAATCGAGGACGCCGTACCGATCATTGGACGTTGACGCGGGCGGCGTCGCCGACGACGCTGCCCGCGTGAGCCTTGCCGATCTTCTTGTCGCCGTCGCGATCTTCGCGGTCGTGGGGACCGCGGCGCTCACATTGCTGGACGAGGGCCAGCGCGCCTGGGCGTTCGGCATCGCGCGCGCGGAGACGCAGCAGAGCGCGCGGGTCGCGCTCGCGCGTCTGGCGACCGAGATCCGACTGGCAGGGCGCGGCGTCGGCGCGTTCGACGCCGTCGCGCTCGCGGCGCCGGACGCGATCGTGCTGCAACAGGATCTCGACGGCGACGGTCTCATCGCGATCAACGGCGAGCGGGTGACGTGGCGGCTCGTCGGCACCGTGCTGCGTCGCGACGCCGGTGGCGGCCTGCAGCCCATCGTCAACGGCGTGGCCCGCCTCACGCTGACGTACTTCGACGCGACCGGCGCCGCGACGGCGACGCCCGGTGCCGTGCGCAGCGTGGAGATCGTGCTCGCGACCCGGCCCGATTACTCGGTCGCCGGCTCGAATGTCTCCACGGTCTTTAGCACCCGTGCGCATCTCCGCAATCGGTAACTGGCCCGTTACTGGGCGTCATTGCCCAGTGACAGGCCACCGCATTGGTCGGACCGTGAAGGGTCATGTCCACATTTCCCGACATTTGCGTCATGCCGCTATGCGGCGCGTACTTTGCGTTTCGCGACGGGCGCGCGATGAACCTGCCTCCGTCCCGGCGTCCCACCCAGGTGGCTGTCGGTCGCGCCATCGGCCTCCGGATCATCAGCCCGCTGACGTTCGACCTCACGCTGCCCGTGCTGGAAGGCCGGCTCGCGCGCGCGCTGCCGGGGTACTTCGGGCTCTTGCGCTATCTGGTGGAGCTCGATGCGCCGCTGCCCGACGGGTTCGATCCCCTCGGTGAGCTGCCGTGGTTCGCACGCAACCGCCGGGTGCGCTCGCTGGTGATCTCTCCCGCGCCCGATGCGCCGACGCTCGAGACGCCGCCCGATGTGATCGGTCAGTGCGTGCGCGAGGGACGGACGCTGCACGTCTTCGTCTCCGTCGGGCCGTCGTCACGCGCGCTGCGGCTGGCCGGCGAGGCGGCCGCCTCCGAGGCGCGCTGCCCGTTCCTGTGCATGGCGGACCTCGAAGCGAGGCCACACTCCGAGCGCGCGTCGCTCGACCGCATCATTCGCGAAGCCAGCATTCGCTAGATCTCAGGACGTGGACGCCACGCTCGGCTAGAATACCGGCCGTGCGAGGCATCTCACGGCCGTTGCTCGCGCTCGCCGTCGTCGGCGTCGTCGCATGTCAGACGGTGCCGCTCACGAATCGCTCGCAGCTCTTGCTCATCCCGGAGGGCACCGAGGTCCAGATGGGGCTGTCGTCCTATCAGGACATTCTGAAAAAGGGCAAGGTCTCGCAAAATCCGGAATACAACGCGCAGGTTCGCCGCGTCGGAACACGGATCGCGGAGGCCACGGGCCGCACCGACTATCGCTGGGAGTTCAACGTCCTCGAAGACAAGCAGGTGAACGCGTTCTGCCTGCCCGGTGGAAAGGTCGCCGTCTACACGGGCATCCTGCCGGTCACCCAGGACGACGCGGGCCTGGCCGCCGTGCTCGGCCATGAAGTCTCACACGCGATCGCGCGTCACGGCGGCGAGCGCATCAGCCAGCAGCTCGCGGTGCAGGGGGGCCTCATCGCGACGCAGACCGCGCTCTCGCGCGGCGACCCGGCGACGATGCAGCTGATCACCGCCGGCCTCGGCGCCGGCGCGACTGTGGGCCTCCTGCTGCCCTGGAGCCGACAGCAGGAATCCGAGGCGGATCATCTCGGCCTGATCTACATGGCGAAAGCGGGCTACCATCCGCAAGCCGCACGCGATCTCTGGGTCCGAATGGCGTCGCAGGGGGGTGCTCGGCAACCCGAATTCCTCTCGACCCACCCTCTCCCACAGACTCGGATCGCGCAGATCGAGGCCTGGCTGCCCGAAGCTCTGCAGTACTACACCCCCCGCTAGCACTCGTTTCCACCATCCGCCGTGGGATTGGGCCGACGTCTGCCCCATACGTCCGCCAAACGCGTGGGTAGCGTAATTCCCTAAAAAAATCGTGTGGTTTTCGCTTGACACACCCCGAATAGCGACTGTAGATTCGCCAATCAAGTGGGACAAAGTGGGAGTAAGTGGGGACACAACCCTAAAAATCAATGTTCAGGGGACGTTATCCGGCGACCGTCGACGCCAAAGGGCGGGTGAGCATCCCGGCCAGGTTCCGGGAGGTGCTCGGCCGCTACGAAGCGGGCGACCTCGTCATGGTGCCGGATGGGGAGTGCCTCGAGGTGTACCCCCTGGCCGAGTGGGAGCGGATGGAAGCCAAGCTACGAGAGCAGTCTCGCTTCAACAGCGAGGTCCGCGAGATCAGCCGCCTTTACGTGTCACGTGCAAAAGATGTAACGCTAGATGCAGCAGGTCGAATGCTGATTGCCCCCGATGCCCGGCGTGACGCGGCCCTCGAGAAGAACGTCCTGATCGTCGGCGGAGGCCTGGACAAGTTCGAGATTTGGGATCGCGCTCGCTTCGAGGAATACGAGCGCACTGGCCAGCCGAAGCTGCCCTCGCTCTACGAGAAGCTGTCGGCGTTGGGAGTCTAGCGGTTCACGTTCCCGTCCTCATCGACGAGGTCGCGTTTGTCCTGCGACCGCGGCGCGGGGGCTGGGTGGTCGATGGGACGGTGGGAATGGGTGGCCACGCCGAAGCAATGCTGAGGACGAGCGGCGCTGACGTACGTCTGCTCGGTCTCGACGTGGATCCCGAGGCGCTCACACGGTCGCGCGAGCGTCTGTCGCCCTTCGGCGATCGCGTCGTGCTTGCGCAGGCGAGCTTCCGCAACGTCGCGCGCGTCGCGGCCGAGCACGGCATCGAGAAGGCGCGCGCCGTGCTGCTCGATCTCGGCGTATCGTCCTACCAGCTCGACGAGTCCGGACGCGGCTTCAGCTTCCAACACGACGAGCCGCTCGACATGCGGCTCGATCCCACGCGCGGCCGCACCGCGGCCGACCTCGTGAACCACGCGGACGAGGCGGAGCTCGCGCAGCTGCTCTTCGAGCATGGCGGCGAGCGCTTCGCGCGGCGTATCGCGCGCGCCATCGTACGACGTCGTCCGATGCGGACGACGGGCGAGCTCGTCGCCGCCGTGCGCGCCGGCGTGCCGCGCGCCGCATGGCCAAAACGAATCCACGTCGCCACGCGCACGTTCCAGGCGCTGCGCATGGCGGTCAACGACGAAACCGGAGCGCTCCGCCAGACGCTCCAGGAGGCGCCAGGTCTGCTCGCCATCGGCGGGCGCCTGGGCGTCATCTCCTTTCACTCGGGCGAAGACCGCATCGTGAAGCAGGCGTTCCGTGCGCTCGCTGCCGCGACGTTCGCGGAGCTGGAGCCGTCGCCCCTGACGCCCGGGGACGATGAGGTGCGGGCCAATCCCCGCGCCCGGAGCGCCAAGCTGCGCGTGCTGGAGCGGACGTCGTGATCAAGCACAAGCACCAGAGACTCCACCGGGAAGCGGATCCGCGTGTGCGGCGCTCGTTCGCCACGGCCCTGGCCATTTCGGCCGTGCTCGTCGTGGGCGCGTTGCTCGTGGTCGGTCTGCGCGTGCAGCAGGTGCAGCTCGCGTACCGACTGGACGCGCTGCGCGCGGAGCGCGCCCGCGCCGAGACGCTCATTCGCCAGCTGGAGATCGAAGTGGCGACGCTGCGCTCGCCGCTGCGCGTGGATCAGCGTGCGCGCGAGCTCGGGCTGACCGCGCCCGCGCGTGACCAGGTCCGCCTGGCGCGCGAGTACGTCACCGCGACGACCGGCCTCGCCGCAGCCCAGAGGAACAGGATCGAGGCGGCGGTGCAGGAGGATCGACGCACCCCGTGAACGCCGCGCTCCGGACGCGGACCCTGATCCTCGCGGCGATCCTCACGCTCGCGTTCGCGGGTCTCGCGGGCCGGCTGAGCTGGCTGATGATCGTCAAGCACTCCGAGCTCGCCGGCCTCGCCGAGCGACAGTACTCGCGCACCATCGCGCTGTACGGCGCGCGCGGTCCGATCGTCGATCGGCACGGCGCGCCGCTTGCGACGTCGACACCCGCCGAGTCGCTGTTCGCGCAGCCGCGCGCCGTCGGCGATCCCGTGCGCGTCGCCGCCGCGCTGGCGCCGATCCTCGAGACGCCGGAGCGCGACGTGCACGCGCAGCTGACGTCGGGCAAGGCGTTCGTCTGGCTGCGCAGGAAGCTGCCCCCCGACATTGCGGCGCGGGTGCGCGAGCTCGGCGAGCCCGGCCTCGGCTTCGTCGACGAGCCGCTGCGCCTCTATCCCAACCGCGAGCTGGCGGCGCACGTGCTCGGCTTCGAGGGCACGGAAGGGGGACTCGAAGGCGTGGAGCGCGCGTGGAACGACGCGCTGGCCGGCACGCCCGGACGCGCCGTTGTGGGTCGCGATGCGCTCGGTCGCGAAGTGGTCACGCAGCGGATCCTCACGCCGCCGGCGCCGGGGCGCGGCGTGATGCTCACGCTCGATCGCACGATCCAGTACCTGGCCGAGCGCGAGATCGACGCCGCGTACCGGCGCACCCAGGCGAAGGGTGCGATGGCGATCGCGATGGATCCGCGCACCGGTGACATTCTCGCGCTCGCTCTGCGTCCGACCTTCAACCCGAACGCGTTTCACACCGCGGCATCGCGTGAGGTGTGGCGCAATCGCGCGGTCACCGACCCCTTCGAGCCCGGGTCGACGTTCAAGGTGATCCTTGCGGCGGCCGCGCTCGAGGAGGGCGTCGTCCGGCCCGAGGATCGGATCTGGGCCGAGAACGGTAAGCTGACGATCGCGAAGACGACGATCCACGACTGGAAGAAATTCGGCTGGCTCTCGTTCAGCGAGGTCTTGCAGAACTCGTCGAACGTGGGCTCCATGAAAGTGGGCCTGTCGCTCGGCCCGGACCGCTACTACCGCTACATGACGGCCTTCGGCTTCGGCGCGCCGACGGGCGTCGGGCTGGCCGGCGAAAGTCGCGGCGTCCTGCGGGATCCCCAGCGGTGGTCGGCGCTCTCGCTCCCGACGATGTCGATCGGTCAGGAGGTCTCGGTGACCGCGCTGCAGATGCTCGCGGCGTTCGGTGCCGTCGCCAATGGCGGCATTCTGATGCAGCCGCGGCTCGTGAAGGCCGAGTTCGATGCCGATGGCCACGAGGTGCGTCGGATCGAACCGCGTGCGGTGCGCCAGGTCATCTCCGCGGAGACTGCGCGGACGCTGACGGGGATGCTCGTGCAGGTCGTCGAGCACGGCACCGGCCACTTCGCCGCGGTGCCGGGCTATGAGGTGGGCGGCAAGACGGGCACCGCACAGAAGCTCGACCCCGCGACGCGACGCTATTCGCGCGCGCCCGGCGTCCTCTCGTTTATCGGCTTCGTGCCCGCCGACGCGCCCCGTCTCGTGATGCTCGTGCTGTTGGACGAGCCGAAGAACGAGAAGTGGGGCAGCGAGGCCGCCGCGCCGATCTTCTCCGCGATCGCCGGACCGGTGCTGCGCTACCTCGACGTGGCGCCGAGCGACGCGGTGCCGATCCAGATCGTGACCGGACCCGGCGCCGAGGGCGCCGGCGCGGCGCGCGTGCGACTGGTCTCGACGACGGAGACGGCTACCGGCTTTATGCCGGACGTGTCCGGACGCACGCTGCGCGAAGCGCTGGCGATGCTCACGCCGCTCGGCCTGCGCGTGGAGCTCTCTGGGCACGGCCGGGTCGTTCAGCAGTCGCCCGTGCCCGGTGAGCCCGTCACCGAGGATGCTGTCGTGCGACTCACGCTGGCCGTGAGCGCCGCGCGCGCCGGGGTCGCGCGTTGACATGCGGCGTGAGGTGTCCGTGAGCGTGCTGCTCGAGGCGTTGACCGACAAGCGCGTGATCGGAATGCCACCGCGTGTCGTCACGGGCCTCACTGCCGATTCCCGGCGCGTCGAGCGCGGTGATGCTTTCGTGGCCGTGCCGGGATTCAAGCAAGACGCGCGGCGCTTCGTTCCCGAGGCCGTGGGACGCGGCGCGGCGCTGGTCGTCACCGAAGGCGAGGCCTTGAACGGCGTGGGCGTCCCTCAGGTGCTCGTGCCGTCAGCGCGCCGCGCGCTGGCCGCGCTGGCGGGCGCGTACTGGGATCACCCGTCACGCGCGCTGACGCTCGTGGGCATCACGGGTACCAACGGCAAGACCACCACGTCGTACCTCGTCGACGCACTGCTGCGGACGCGCGGTGACGCCACCGGCATTCTCGGAACGATTCAGTACGTCGTGGGCGACGAGATCCGTCCCGCCGGGCAGACGACGCCCGAGGCGCTCGAGATCGAGGCGATGCTCGCAGCCATGCGCGAGCGTGGCGTGCGCGGCGTGGCGATGGAGGTCTCGTCGCATGCGCTCGCCCTGTCGCGAGTGGATGCCCTGGCCTTCGACGTCGCGGTCTTCACGAATCTCACGCAGGACCACCTCGATTTCCACGGGACGCTCGACGAGTACGGCCGCGCCAAGCGGCGTCTGTTCGAGCTGCTCGCCGCATCGCCGAAGCCGCGGCGCGTCGCCGTCGTCAACGGCGATGATCCGGCGGGCGCCCGCATGGTCGCCGGCCTCGCTCTCGAGACGCTGACGTTCGGGCTCGGCGCCGACAATCGCGTGCGGGCCACCGAGTGGACATCGATGCTCCAGGGCGTGCGGCTGGACGTTGCGACGCCGGCCGGCCGTCTCAGGCTCGCCTCGCCGCTGATCGGCGAGCACAACGTGATGAATCTGCTCGCGGCCGTCGGCGTCGGTCTGGCACTCGGACTCCGGCTCGACGCGATCGCGCAGGCGCTGAGCGATGTGCAGACCGTGCCGGGACGGTTCGAGCAGGTGCGGGCCGGACAACCGTTCCTCGTCGTCGTCGATTACGCCCACACGCCCGATGCGCTGGAGCGCGTGCTGACGACGGCGCGGAAGATCACCACGGGGCGCCTCGGCGTGGTGTTCGGCTGCGGCGGCGACCGCGATCGAACGAAGCGCCCGATCATGGGCGAGATCGCCGCGCGCCTCGCGGATCACGCGTGGATCACCTCGGACAACCCGCGTTCCGAGAATCCCGAGGCGATCGTCGCCGAGGTCGCCGCCGGCGCGGCGCACGTGCGGCGCGAGGGCGACACGCGCGTGGCCGATCGACACGCTGCGATCAGCGCGGCGCTCGCGTGGGCGCGCCCGGGCGACACGATCGTCATCGCCGGCAAAGGGCACGAGACCTACCAGATCGTCGGCAGCGAGGTGCTGCCGTTCGACGACCGCGATGTGGCGCGGGCACTGTTGTCGGGGCAAGCGCGATAGGGAGGCGTATGGCGGCATTCAGCATCCAGGAGCTGGTTCGCGCCACCGAGGGCGCGCTGGTGAGCGGAGACCTCGGCGTCCCCGTCGCTGGCGTGTCGATCGATTCGCGCACGCTCCAGGTCGGCGAGGCGTTCTTCGCCATCGTCGGTCACCGTCTCGATGGCCACGCGTTCCTTGCCGACGCCGCCGCGCGCGGCGCCGCCTGCGTGGTCGTGCACACGTTGCCCGACGAGCCGCCGGCCAACGTCCCGCTCGTGCTCGTCGAAGACACGACGCGGTCGCTCGGCCGGCTCGCGGCGTGGCACCGCTCGCGCTTCAGCGTGCCGGTGGTCGGCATCACGGGCTCGATCGGCAAGACGACCGCGAAGGAGCTGACGGCGGCGGTGCTCGCCACGCGCTGGAACGTGCTGAAGCCCGCGTCGTCGTTCAACAACCAGTGGGGTCTGCCGCTGACGCTGCTGCGCCTGGGCGCCGAGCACGGGGCCGCCGTCGTCGAGATCGGCACGAACCAGGCCGGCGAGATCGCGACGCTGTCGGCGATCGCGCAGCCGACGGTAGGTGTGGTCACGATGGTCGCGGCCGTCCATACGGAATTTCTCGGCAGCATCGAGGGCGTGCGCGAGGAAAAGGCCGCGCTCGTGCGCGCGCTGGCACCCTCCGGCATCGCGGTGCTCAACGCCGACGACGCGCGCGTCGCATCGATGGCGCGCGAGGCGAAGGGCCGCGTGGTGACGTTCGGGCGCGCGGCGGGCGCGGGCGTGCGCATCGCGAGCGACGCCACGGACACCGACGACGGCTTCGCGTTCACGCTCGAGGTCGGCGGCCGCCGTCAGGCGGTCAGCATCGCGTTCGCGGGTCGGCACAACGTCGCCAACGCGCTGGCCGCGGCGGCGGTGGGCGTGGCCCTCGACCTGCCGCTCGACGAGATCGCGCGCGGCCTGGCCGCCGCGCGGCCGGTCGGTGGTCGCGGCGTCTGGAAACGCGCCGGCGAGGTCACGATTCTCGACGACACGTACAACGCCAGCCCCGCCTCGGTGCGCGCGGCGCTCGACACGTTGGCCGCGCGGCGCGCCGGCCGGCGCGCCGTCGTGGTGCTGGGCGACATGCTGGAGCTCGGCACGCTCAGCGACGCGGCACACCGTGAGGTCGGACGCTTCGTGGCCGCGCTGCCCGCCGACGAGCTCGTCGGGCTCGGCCGCGCGACCGCGCTGACGGTCGAGGCCGCGCGCGGGGCGGGGCTCGCCAACGCGCATCACATGGCGACGTTCGAGGACACGGTCGCCCATCTGCTCAAGCGTTTGACGCCGGGCGACGTCGTGTTGGTCAAAGGCTCGCGGGGCATGCGGATGGAGCGCGTGGTGGACGCGCTCGTCGCGCGTCTGGCCCGGACTGATCGGTCCTCCGGATGAGGATGGAGGATGCTTTACTACCTGCTCGTCCCGCTGGCGAAAGACCACATCGTCTTCAACGTCTTCCGGTACCTGACGTTCCGGTCGTTCATGGCGCTGATCACGGCGCTGGTGATCTCGCTGATCGTGGGTCCGTGGCTCATCCGGCGGCTGCGTCGCATGCAGCACGGCACGGAGACGCTGCGCGAGGACACGCCGGAACACCATCGCAGCAGCAAGAAGGGGACGCCGACGATGGGCGGCGTCATCATTCTCTGCGCGATCCTCGGCTCGACGTTCCTGTGGGCGAATCTGGCCAACCGCTACGTGTGGGTGGCGATGCTGGCCATCGCCGGTTATGGGTTCGTCGGGATGTGGGACGACTGGACGAAGGTGCGCACGAAGCGCGGGATTCCCGCGCGCGGCAAGCTCGCCGCGCAAGTGATCCTGGCGGTGGCGCTGCTGCAGATCGTGTACTGGCAGCCGGCGGACGCGTGGCAGCCGGTGCTGGCGATTCCGTTCTTCAAGGGCTGGCTCGTGCACCTCGGCGCCGCGTGGTTTTTCTTCGCGATGCTGGTGATCATCGGCGCGTCGAACGCCGTGAACCTCACCGACGGTCTGGACGGCCTCGCCATCGGCCCCATCGTGATGGCGGGCGCGGCCTTCGGCGTGATCGCGTATCTCACGGGCAACTTCCGGGCGGCCGACTATCTCAAGATCCTCAACGTGCGCGGCGCCGGCGAGCTGTCGGTGTTCTGTGGGGCACTCGTCGGCGCCGCGATCGGCTTTCTCTGGTTCAACTGTCATCCGGCCGAGGTGTTCATGGGCGATGCGGGCTCGCTCGCGCTCGGCGCGGCGATCGGGACGCTGGCCGTGCTCACCAAGGCCGAGCTGCTGCTGCCGCTGATCGGCGGCATCTACGTGGTGGAAGCGGTCTCGGTGATCGTGCAGGTCGCTTCGTTCAAGCTCACGGGGCGCCGTGTCTTTCGCATGGCGCCGTTACATCACCATTACGAATTGACCGGCTGGCCCGAGCCCAAGATCGTGGTGCGTTTCTGGATCGTGTCGTTCGCGCTCGCCCTGCTGGCGCTCACCACGCTGAAGTTGCGCTAGCCGCGTGAGATCCCTGGCACAGGAGGTGGAAGTGGCGACGAGAGGCCGCGCGTACCTGGCGACGCTGGCGGGCTGCTGCGCGACGGTGGTCGGCCTCGCCAAGAGCGGCATCGCCGCCGCGCGCCTGCTCGCCGCGGCCGGCGCCCAGGTGCGCGGCACCGACGCCAAGCCCGCGGCGTCGCTTCCGCCCGAAGCGCTCGCGCTGCAGCGCGATGGCGTGACGCTCGTCGATGGTCCCGCCGCGTTCGACGGCGTGGATCTGGTCGTCGTCAGCCCGGGCGTTCCCATGGACGGCGAGCAGCTGGCGCCGCCGCGGGCGCGGATGGTGCCGGTGATCGGCGAGCTCGAGCTGGCGTGGCGCGCGATGGAGGCCGACACGATCGCGATCACCGGCACGAACGGCAAGACGACGACGACGGCCCTGACGGGCGCGCTCCTCGCCGAGCAGCCGCGCGCCGTCTTCGTCGGCGGCAACATCGGCACGCCGCTCGCGGAGCGCGCGCTCGATTTTCCGGCCGCCGGGCTCGTCGTCGCCGAGGTCTCGTCGTTCCAGCTGGAGACGATCGAGACCTTCCGGCCGCGCGTGGCGGCGGTGCTCAACGTGACTCCCGATCACCTCGATCGGCATGGGAGCTTCGCCCGCTACGTGGACGCGAAGGCGCGCATCTTCATGAATCAGACCGCCCAGGACTGCGCCGTGCTGAACGCCGATGACGAGGCGACGCGCGCGCTGGCGGCTCGCACGCGCGCGCACGTCGTGTGGTTCAGCCGCCAGCAGGTGCTGGACCACGGCGTCTTCGTCCACGACGGCTGGGTCGTGGCGCGCCTCAATGGTCACGCCGACCGCATTTGCCCGCTGTCCGAGATCCACCTGCGCGGCGCCCACAACGTGGAAAACGTGCTTGCGGCCACGGCGTGCGCGCTGTGGACCGGTATCGGCATCGGCGCTATCCGCCGCGCGATCGAACGGTTCCGCGCCGTGTCGCACCGGATCGAGTTCGTGCGCGACATCGCCGGCGTGCACTTCTACAACGACTCCAAGGGCACGAACGTGGCGTCGACGATCAAGGCGCTCGAATCGTTCGACGAGCGGATCGTCCTGATCGCCGGCGGCAAGGGCAAGGGGCAGGACTTCACGCCGCTGGCCGACGCGGCGCGCGGCCGTGTCGGCCACGCGGTCGTCATCGGCGAGGACGGCCGCCGGATCGCGGCCGCGCTGGCCTCCCGTGGCATCGGCGTGACCCCCGCCGACACGCTCGCCGGCGCCATCGAGGCGGCGCGCGCGGCGGCGCGGCCCGGCGACGTCGTCCTGCTGTCGCCCGCCTGCGCGTCGTTCGACATGTTCAACAACTACGAGCATCGCGGCGAGGTCTTCAAAAAGCTCGTCGAGGAGCTCGCCTGATGCCGCGACGGCTCACGCCCGACGTCTGGCTGTTCGGCGCCGCGGTCGCGCTGCTCTCGTTCGGCGTGGTGATGGTGTATTCCGCGAGCGCGGTGGTGGCCGCCGATCGATTCCACGATCCGTACTTCTTCCTCAAGAAGCAGCTGTTCTGGGGCCTGCTGGGCGCCGGCGTGTTGCTGATGGCGCTGCGCTGCGACTATCACTGGCTCGAGAAGGCCGTGATTCCGGCGCTGATCGTCGCCGGCGTGCTGCTCGTGCTCGTGCTCGTGCCGCCGATCGGCCAGGCGATCAACGGCACGCGGCGCTGGATCCGCCTCGGGCCCGTGTCGTTTCAGCCGGTGGAGCTGGCGAAGCTCGCGCTCGTGCTCTACCTCGCGGCGTTCCTCGCGAAGAAGCGCGGTGACCTGGACGATTTTCGAAGCGGCGCGCTGCCGCCGCTGCTCGTCGGCGGCCTCATGGCCGGGCTGGTGCTGCTGCAGCCGGACCTCGGCAATTGCATGACGCTGATCGTGCTGACGTTCGGTCTGCTGTATCTCGCCGGCAGCCCGGTCAAGCATCTGGCGTGGGTCGCGGCGCCCGCGTTGCCGCTGATCGTGCTGGCCATCTGGATGGCGCCGTATCGCATGCGGCGAATCACGGCGTTCATGGATCCGTGGGGCGACCCGCGCGGCAGCGGCTTTCAGATCATCCAGTCGTGGCTCGCGCTCGGCAACGGCGGGGTGCTCGGCCAGGGGATCGGCGGCAGCCGCCAGAAGCTCTTCTATCTGCCGGAATCGCACACCGATTTCATCTTCGCCATCCTCGGCGAGGAGCTGGGACTGGTGGGCGCCACTGCCATCGTCGCGCTCTTCGCCGTGCTGATCTGGCGCGGCCTGCGCACGGGGCTGCGCGCGCCCGACGCGTTTGGCGCGTATCTCGCGCTCGGCATCACCGTGCTGCTGGCGACGCAGACGCTCGTGAACCTCGGCGTCGTCACGGGTCTCCTGCCCACGAAGGGCTTGCCGCTGCCGTTCATCTCGTTCGGCGGGTCGGCGCTGCTCATGACGATGCTCGCGACGGGCATGCTCCTCAACGTGAGTCAGCACGCCCATGTTTAAGCGCTACCAGCAGATGCACTTCGTCGGGATCGGCGGCGCCGGCATGTCGGGTATCGCGGAAATCCTGTTGACTCTGGGCTACCGCGTCACCGGCTCCGATCTGCGGCGCAACGACGCCGTCGAGCGCCTCGAACAGCTCGGAGCGAAGGTCTTCATCGGCCACGACGCCGCGCACGTCGAGGGCGCGCACGTCGTCGTGTACTCGTCGGCGGTGTCGCGCGACAACGCCGAGCTGCGCGTCGCGCGCCAGCGCGCCATCCCCGTGATCCCGCGCGCGGAGATGCTCGCCGAGCTGATGCGGCTCAAGTACGGCATCGCGGTCGCCGGCACCCACGGCAAGACCACGACGACGTCGATGATCGGCGCCGTGCTCGCCGAGGGGCGCTACGATCCGACGATCATCGTGGGCGGGCGCGTGACGAGCCTCGGCAGCAACGTGCGGCTCGGGCAGGGCGATTTCCTCGTCGCCGAGGCCGACGAGTCGGACGGCTCGTTCCTGAAGCTCGCGCCGACGATCGCCGTGGTGACGACCATCGATGCGGAGCATCTCGATCACTACGGCACGCTCGAAGCGATCCAGGACGCCTTCACCACGTTCGTGGCCAAGGTGCCGTTCTACGGCGCGGCCGTGCTGTGCCTCGATGAGCCGAACATCCAACGGCTCATCCCGCGCATCGACAAGCGCGTGGTGACTTATGGCCTCGAGTCGAGCGCGGACCTCGTCGCGCGGCGCGTGCGGCTGACCGGCCTGACGAGCCGCTTCGAGGTCCATGGCCACGGCGCGCTGCTCGGTGAGTGCACGCTCGCGATTCCCGGCCGTCACAACGTGCTCAACGCGCTGGCCGCGATCGGCGTCGGCCTCGACCTCGAGATTCCGTTCGTGACCATTCAGAAAGCGCTGGCGGGCTTCGCCGGCGTTCAGCGCCGCTTCCAGGTGCGCGGCATCGTCGATCGCGTCACCGTCGTCGACGACTACGGCCACCATCCGGTCGAGATTCGCGCGACCCTGGCCGCCGCCAAGGCGGGATTCGACTGCCGCGTCGTCACCGTGTTCCAGCCGCATCGCTATACGCGCACGCAGCTCTTATTCGACGAATTCCTCACCGCCTTCAACCAGGCCGACGTGCTCGTGGTGATGGACATCTATGGGGCCGGCGAGACGCCCATCGACGGCGTCGGTGGCGCCGAGCTCGCCGAGGGCATCCGCGCTCACGGCCATCGCAACGTGATTTATCTCGGCGGCGACCGCGACCGCATCGTCGATCACGTGTCCCGCATCGCGCGTCCCGGCGACATCGTCCTGACGCTCGGCGCTGGGGACGTGAGCCAGCTGGGACCCGCGATCCTTCGTCGGCTCGAAACCGGTTCGCAGGAACGGAGGCCGCAATGTTAGGAGAGATCCGAGGGGAAGTGCGGTTCAAAGAGCCGCTGAGCTTCCACACCTCACTACGCATCGGCGGTCCCGCGGACATCTTCATCGTGCCGCAGGACGTCGAGGACATCCGCCACGCGCTGATGTTCGCCGAGCGCGAGCAGCTGCCCGTCGCCGTCGTCGGCGGCGGCAACAACCTGCTCGTGCGCGACCGCGGCGTGCGCGGCGTGGTCCTCAAGCTCGAGGGCTGCCTGGGTCGCGCCGAGTTCCACGGCGAGGAGGCGCTGGCGGGCGCCGGCGTGTCGCTGTCGGCGCTGATTCGCGAGGCGGCCGCGCTCAACCTGGGCGGCATCGAAAGCCTGGTCGGCATTCCCGCCACCATCGGCGGGGCGCTCGCGATGAACGCGCGCACCGCCGACGGCGGCATCGGCGATTTCGTCAGCGCGGTGTATTACCTGCACCCCGACGGCACGCTCGGCGAGTTCAAGCCCTCGGGCGCGTTCGGCTATCGAGCCTTCCACCTGCCGGCGAGCGCCGTGCTCATCGGCTGCCGCCTGCAGCTGCATCGGCGGCCGCTGCCCGAGATCCAGAAGGAAATCCGGGCGCGCCTCAAGCAGAAAAAGGCGACCCAGCCGCTGGCGCTGGCGTCCGCCGGCTTCGTCTGGAAAAACCCTGCGGGCGATCTCGCCTCGCGGCTGATCGAGAAGGCGGGGCTGCGCGGCAAGCGCATCAACGGCGCCGAGATCTCGTCCAAGCACAGCAACTTCATCGTCAATCGTGGCGGCGCTGGGGCCGTCGACATCCTGAGTCTCATGGAGCTCACGCGCGAGCGCGTCCACAGCCATTTCGGGATCGCGCTCGAGACCGAGATCCGCGTCCTCGGTGAGTAGACGAGGGCTGCTCTCGCCGCGGGGAGCTGCCTCGCTCGCCGATCTCGGCGAGCGCACGCCGCTCGTCGCGCGACAGCGCGTCAGCACCGCACGCCGGCGCGCCCGCGCGCTGGCGCGCCTCACACGCCGCGCGGCGATCGTCGCGGTCCTCGTCGGCGGTCTTGGGCTCGTGCTGGCCGGCGCGCGCTGGGTCGTCACGTCGCCGCGGTTCGCCGTCGTGGCCGTGGAGGTGCGGGGCGCGTCGCGGGTGCCGGTGCCGCGGATCCTGGCCGCGGCCGCGATCGCGCCGGGCGCGAATCTTTGGACGCTCGACAGCGGCGCGGTCGCCGCGCGAGTGGGCTCACTGCCGGAAATCCGCCGCGCCGACGTCGTCCGAGAGCTGCCGAACCGCGTGACGATCGTCGTGGAGGAGCGACGCCCGTTCACGCTCGTGCACGCCGCCCGCCTGCACTGGATGGACGAGGACGGCCACGTGCTCGGCGAAGAGCGCCGCGCGGTTTCTCCGGGCGCGCCCGTGATCAGCGGGCTCACCGAGGAGGAGCTCGCGACGATGCGCACCGCGCCGGGGCCCAAGGCGCGCGCCGCGGTCACGCTGATCCGCACGCTGCTGCGCTCGGGCACCACGCTGGCCTCCGAGATTTCGGAGATCGACATGAGCCGCCCGGAGGGGCCGGTCCTCTATACGGTCGACGGCGTCGAAGTACGGCTGGGGGCGGAGGACTGGGACGAACGCCTCGCGCGGCTGGAGGGCGTGCTCGCCCAGGTGGCGACGCAGGACGTGAGCGGCGTCGACCTGCGATTCAAGGACCAGGTCGTGCTTCGACGGGGCGCCTCCCGGTGAGGCGCACGAAGACGCCGGAGCTCATCGTCGGTCTGGACGTCGGCACCACCAAAGTCTGCGCCGTCATCGCCGCGCCGCGTTCGGGCGGCGGTCTCGACGTCGTGGGCCTCGGCGCGGCGCCCTCACGAGGCCTGCGCCGCGGGGTCGTCGTCAACATCGACTCGACGGTGGAAGCGATTCGCCAGGCGATCGGCGAGGCGGAGCGGATGGCCGGAGCCGAGGTCTCGGCGGTGTACGCGGGCGTGGCCGGTGGCCACATCCGCTCAGTCAACAGCCGCGGTGTCGTGGCGGTGTCCAGCAAGGATCGCGAGGTCAGCCAGACCGACGTCGACCGCGCCGTCGACGCCGCGCGCGCGATCAACATCTCGCAGGATCGCGAGATCCTGCACGTGCTGCCGCAGGCGTTCGCGATCGACGACGCCGACGGCGTGCGCGAGCCGCTCGGGATGTCGGGCGTGCGGCTCGAGGTCGAGGTGCACGTGGTCACCGCCGCCATCAGCTCCGTGCAGAACGTGATTCGCTCCGTGAACCGCGCGGGACTCACCGTGCACGACGTCGTGCTCGAGCCGATCGCGTCCGCGGAGGCCGTGCTCTATCCCGACGAGAAGGAGCTCGGCGTCCTCGTCATCGATATCGGCGGCGGCACGACCGATCTGGCGTTGCTGCGCGACGGCGCCGTCTGGCACACGGCGATCCTGCCGCTCGGCGGCGATCACATCAGCAACGACATCGCCGTCGGGCTGCGCACGCCGATGGCCGACGCGGAGGCGCTCAAGAAGCGCCACGGCTGCGCGCTCACCGCGCTGGTGCCGGCGGAGGAGACAGTCGACGTGCCGTCGGTCGGCGGGCGCAAGCCGCGCCAGCTTTCGCGCCAGGTGCTCTCCGAGATCATCCAGCCGCGTGTCGAGGAGATCTTCACGCTCGTCGCGCGCGAGCTGTCACGCGCGGGGTTCCAGGACGCCGCCACGGCCGGCGTGGTCGTGACCGGCGGCAGCTCGATCATGCAGGGTGTTCCCGAGCTGGCCGAGTCGGTGTTCGACCAGCCCGTGCGCCGCGGCATCCCCGGCGATGTCGGCGGTTTGGCTCAAGTGGTGAAGAGCCCGATGTACTCGACCGCGGTCGGGCTGGCGCTCTACGGCGCGCGGCGGCAGCCGCCGCTCACCACGTGGACGGAGACGCCGGGCGCAAATCTCGGCCGCTGGGCGCGGCGGCTGCTGGGGTGGCTCAGTGAAATCCTCTAAGGAAAGCCGCTCGCGCGGCGGCGAACAGCCGCCGCTGTTCACGACGGCGATCATCGGGAGCGAGGGCATACGACATCCGCGGGCCGCAGCCCGCGGGCACAAGGAGGAGCGGATGGAGCGAGATCGCGCACGGCGGCCGCTGTTCGAGCTCGACGACGTGCCGCAGGCGGCGAAGATCAAGGTCATCGGACTCGGCGGCGGTGGTGGCAACGCGGTGAGCCGCATGATGGCCGCGCAGTTCACGGGCGTGGAATTCATCGTGGCCAACACCGACATGCAGGCGCTGCGCGACTCACCGGCGCCCGTACGTGTGCAGCTCGGCGCGAAGCTCACACAGGGGCTCGGCGCCGGCTCGAATCCCGACGTCGGACGCAACGCGGCGCTCGAGGATCCGGAGACCATCACGCGGCTGCTCGAGGGCGCCGACATGGTGTTCATCACCGCGGGCCTCGGCGGCGGCACCGGCACCGGCTCGGCGCCGGTCGTGGCCTCACTCGCGCGCGACCTGGGGATCCTCACCGTGGCCGTCGTCACCAAACCGTTCACCTTCGAGGGACGCAAGCGCATGCTGCAGGCCGAGGCCGGCCTCGACGCCCTGCGCGGCGTCGTCGACACGCTCATTACGATCCCGAACCAGCGTCTGCTGTCCGTCGTCGATCGCGGGACGCCGCTGATCGACGCGTTCCGTGTCGCCGACACCGTGCTGCAGCAGGCGGTGCAGGGAATCTCCGACCTCATCCTCGTGCCCGGCCTCGTCAATCTCGACTTCGCCGACGTCCGCACGATCATGTCGGGGATGGGGATGGCGATGATGGGCACAGGCGTGGGGCGTGGGGCGAACCGCGCGCTCGACGCCGCGCAGAAGGCGGTGGCGAGCCCCCTGCTGGACGACACCTCGATCCAGGGCGCGAAAGGCATCCTCATCAACTTCACCGGCGGCATGGACCTCGCGATCCACGAGATCGAGGAGGGCGCGCGCATCGTGCACGAGGCCGCGCACGAGGACGCCAACATCATCTTCGGCGCCGTGCTGGACCCGACGCTGGAAGACGAGGTCCGGATGACGGTCATTGCGACCGGCTTCTCGGAGAAGAAGTCGCAGCTCGAGCCGGCAGGCAAGGTCGTCGACCTGCCGCGTCCGCCGCGGCCCTCCACCGGCGGCACGTCGGCCGCAGGGACGCCGCCGCCCACGTGGCGCCGGCGCTTCGGCGAGGCGCGTGCCGAGAGCGATGGTCCGCTGGACCAGGAGCACGACTACGACGTGCCGACGTTCCTGCGCCGGAGCGCGGATTGATTACCATGGTCGTGTGAGCAGCGTTGCGTCGGGGCGGCTTACCGCACATGGGGAGCCGCCCCGCTACTTCACGTTTGCTGCGCTGGCCGCGGCGGGACTGCCGCACGCCAGCACCACGCGTCATTGTCCCGGCGTCACGTCGCCCTCCCAGCCGACGTCGCCGTTCACCGATCGCGCGCGCGAGACGCTCGCCGCCGCCGGCCTCGATCTCACGCGCGTCGCCTACGCTCGCCAGGTCCACGGCGCCGACGTCGCGCACGGACTGACCCGCGGCGGCGTCGCCGGTGCAGTAGACGTGCTGTCCACGGCCACGCGCGGCGTGCCGCTGGCGATCTTCACCGCCGACTGCCTCGCGATCACGCTCTGGGACGACGAGGCCGGCGCGCTCACGCTGGCCCACGTCGGCTGGCGCGGGACCGCGAAGCGCGCGCAACATGCGGCCGTCGATGCCGCCACGACGCTCGGCGCGCGGCCCGCGCGACTGCGCATTGCGATCGCGCCCTCGATCGGGCCGTGCTGCTACGAGGTCGGCGAGCCGGTGACGAGCGAGTTCACCCGCGCCTTCGGCGCCGCGCGCTGGGAGCGTTGGACGCGTCCGATCGCCAACGGCCGAGCGATGCTCGATCTGTGGACCGCGAACGAGGAGCTCCTGATCGAAGCCGGCGTCGATCCCGGGCGCATCGAGAACCCGCGGCTTTGCACCGCGTGTCACCCGGAGCTGCTCTATTCGTATCGCAAGGGCAACCGCGGACGACTCGTGACCCTCGCCGCGCTGCCGTAGCGGTCCTCGATTTCCCGCTAGCTCGCCATCACCGTCCGATCGCGCGCCCACTCACGCAACGCCTCGACGCTCTCGGCGCGCGTGACCGACAGCGGCTTCGTCGCCTTCAACTCTTCGACGATGATGGCGGAGGTGACTTCGACGCCACGTGAGAACGCGGTGTAGAGCGCCGCGACCACGGCCTGCTCGATCTCGGCGCCGCTGAACCCCTCCGAGGCGGCCGCGAGCGCGGGCAGGTCGAACAGCCGCGGGTCGCGCTTGCGCTTGCGCAGATGGATCGCGAAGATCTCGCGGCGCTCGTCCGCGTCGGGCAGGTCGACGAAAAAGATCTCGTCGAAGCGGCCCTTTCGCGTCAGCTCGGGCGGCAGCTGCCCGATATCGTTCGACGTGGCGACCACGAAGACGGGCGCCTTGCGGTCCTGCAGCCACGCGAGCAGACGGCCGAACACCCGCTTGGACAGCCCGGCGTCGGCGTCACCGCCAGCGTTGTAGGACAGGCCTTTTTCCAGCTCGTCGATCATCAGCACGCAGGGCGCCATCTGTTCGGCCATACGCAGCGCCCGGTCGAGACTCTTCTCGGTCTCGCCGATGTACTTGTCGTAGAGGCGCGCGGGTTCCATCTTGAGCAGCGGCAGTCCCCACTCCCGCGCGATGGCGCGCGCCACGAGCGTCTTGCCGGATCCCTGCACGCCGAGCAGCAGGATGCCGCGGCTGGGCTCGAGTCCATACGTTTTAGCCTCCGGCGTGAACGCCTTCTTTCGCTTCTCCAGCCAGGCCTTGAGGTGCTTGAAGCCGCCCACTTCGGCGAGGTTCTCCTCCGGCGAGACGTACTCGAGCACGCCGTCCTTGCGCAACATCTCCTTCTTGAGCTCGACGATGAAGTCGACGTCTTTGGCGTCCAGCGTGTTGTCGCGCAGGATCGCTCGGGTGACCGCGCGCTCGGCCTCGAACGCGGTGAACCCGCGCAGGCGATCGACGAGCCGATCGAGGTCCGCGCTCGAGAGTCCCATCGACACCGGGTGCTCGCGGGAGCACTCGGCGACGACGCGCTTGACGACGCTCTTGAGCTCGTCGGCATCCGGCAGCGCCAGCGTGAGGCGCGCCGTGAGGGGCTCGAGCTCGGCCGGCAGCTCCACTTTGACCGCGGAGAGCACGATGACGCGGCGATCGTGACCGAAGGCGGGGGCGAGGTCGAGGCACTTGCGCACCACCGCGGCATCGGCCAGGTAGCGGTGGAGGTCTTTCATCAGAAAGATGGCCTCGCCGGTCATGGCGGCGACGTTGTTGAGGCCCTTCAGCGGCTGCTGGCTGTCGTAGATCGCGTTCGGCAACCCATAGCGATGCAGGCCGCTCGTCACCGTCCACACGAAGAACGGCACGCGGAGATCGCCGGCGACCTGTGCCAGCGTCCGCTCCAGACGGTCCTCTTCGGAGGTCTCGACGGCGATGAAGGGATACCGCGATTGGATCGTCAGCGCGAGGTCGCTCAGCGCCGGCATGCCCTCCGAGGATAGCAGAAGCGCGTGCTAGAATCGCCGGTGCTGGACATGCAGCAGGACATTCGCAGCAATCTCGAGCGTGTCCGCGAGCGTATCGCGCGCGCCGCGGAACGGGCCGGTCGCCGGCCCGAGGACGTGCTGCTCGTCGGCGTGTCGAAGACCGTCGACGTCGGGCGCATCCGCGCTGCGCTGGCGGCGGGTCTCACCGCGCTCGGTGAAAACCGTGTGCAGGAGGCGCGCGGCAAAGTCGCGGAGCTGGGACGGGCGGCGGCGTGGCATCTCGTCGGCCATCTGCAGACCAACAAAGTCCGCGACGCGCTCGAGCTCTTCGACGTCGTGCACTCCGTCGACCGCATCGACCTGGCGCGCGAGCTCGACCGCCGCGCCCGCGCGCGCGGCCGGCCCGTGGACGCGTTCGTCCAGGTCAACGTGGCCGTCGAGCCGTCGAAGGGGGGCTGGCCCCCCGAGGCGGTGGAGACGGCGGTGGAGGCGCTCACCTCGCTCGCCGGGCTCCGGGTGCGGGGACTGATGACGATTCCGCCCGCCGTCGAGCGTCCCGAAGACGCGCGCGGGTGGTTCCGCGCGCTGCGCAAGCTTGCCGAGCGGCACGGCCTCGCCGATCTCTCGATGGGGATGAGCGGCGACTTCGAGGTTGCCGTCGAAGAGGGCGCCACCATGGTGCGCGTCGGGACCGCAATCTTCGGTCCGCGCCCACCGCGCATTCCCGAGATACCGCCGACGGGATCGCCGTACGGACGGCCGGTGTGAGCGTCAAGGGCAAGAAGGTCGGCTTCGTCGGCGCCGGCAACATGGGCGAGGCGCTCATCCGTGGCCTCGTCGAGTCCAATGTCGTCCCCGCCGACAAGATCCTCATCGCCGACGTTCGGGCCGATCGCGTGCGCCAGCTCGCCGATCAATACGGGCTGCACGCGGCGGCCGGCAATGCGTCGCTGGTGAAGGACGTCGACGTCGTGATTCTTGCGGTGAAGCCGCAGATCATGGCGGCCGTGCTGCGCGAGGCCAAGCCCGCGCTCACGAGCCATCCGCTGCTGATCTCGCTCGCCGCCGGTGTGTCGACGGCGACGATCACGTCGGTCGTCGGCGCCTATCCGCGGCTGATCCGCGTGATGCCCAACACCCCGGCGCTGGTGCTGCAGGGCGTGACGGCCATCGCAAGGACGCCGGGGCTCGCGCAGGACGATCTGGAGACGGCGCAGGAGATTTTCGCTGCGGTCGGCCGCGTCGTCGTCCTCGACGAGGAGCAGATGGACGCGGTGACCGGCCTCTCGGGATCGGGCCCCGCGTACGTCGCGCTCGTCATCGAGGCGCTCGCGGACGGCGGCGTGAAGATGGGCCTCGACCGCGCGACGGCGATGACGCTCGCCACCCAGACCGTGCTCGGCGCCGCCAAGCTACTCGCGGAGACCGGGATGCACCCGGGCGCGCTCAAGGACATGGTGAGCTCGCCGGGCGGCACGACCATCGCCGGCATCGCGGCGCTCGAAGAAGGTGGTCTTCGCACCACGTTCATCCGGGCGGTGGAGCGCGCGACGCAGCGCTCGCGCGAGCTCGGACGCGGGCCGGCGTAAGTGTTCATTGTCGGCAATCTCATCGAGGCGCTCGCGGTCGTGATCGACTACGTGCTGTGGGCGTACATCTGGATCATCATCGCCCGCGCCATTCTGTCGTGGGTGAGCCCCGATCCGTTCAATCCCATCGTGCGGTTCCTCTATCGCGCGACGGAGCCGGTGTTACGTCCCATCCGGCGGCGCCTGCCGGACATGCCGATCGATTTTTCGCCGATGATCGTCATCATCGCGATCATCTTCCTGCAGCGCTTTCTGGTGAAAACCCTCTACCAGCTGGCGTACAGCCTCGGGTAAGGCGGGAGGCCCCGATGCGCATCACCCCCCACGACATTCGCCAGCAGCAATTCTCGTCGAAGATGCTCAAGGGCTACGACCCGCAGGAGGTCGACGCATTCCTCGACGACGTGGCCGAAGACTATGAGGCCGTGCTGAAGGAGACGGCGCTGCTCAAGGAGCAGATCGCCGCGCAAGAGGAGCGCGCGCGCGGCGTCACCGAGCGGGAGCGGACGCTTCAGGAGACGCTCGTCACCACGCAGCGCCTCGTCGAGGAGATGAAGAACAACGCGCGCCGCGAGGCCGAGCTGATCCTGCGCGAGGCGGAGCTGACCGGCGAGAAGGCGGTCGAGGCCGCGCGCGCCGAAGAGGGTCGGATCCGCGCCGACATCGTCGGGCTCAAGCGCATGCGCCGCCAGCTCGTGGAAGAGTTCGCCTCGGTGCTCGATCGCTATCACCGCCTGCTCGCGGGCGAGGCGCCCGCCGACGAGGCCGATGCCGGCGACGCGCGCTGACGATGCGCGCCTGCTGCGTGTGCGTGTGCAGCCGCGCGCCTCGCGCGCGGCGATCGGGGGCTGGCGCGACGACGGCGCGCTGACCGTGCACGTGACGGCGCCGCCGGTCGATGGCCGCGCCAACGCCGCGGTCGGCGCGCTGCTGGCCGCGGCGCTCGACGTGCCGGCCGGCGCGGTCCGTGTCGTTCACGGCGAGCGCAGCCGCGACAAGCTCGTGCGCGTGACGGGACTGACGCCGGCCGACGTCCGGCGAAGGCTCGAAGGAGGACATCGATGAAGGCGACGCTGATCTTCGGTGCGGTGACCGCGATGCTGTTGGCCGCCGGCCCCGCGCGCGCGGACCACAAGTTGCTCCTGCCGCCGGATGAGCCGCAGGCTGAAAGCACCGAGAGTCCGAAGCCCGACGAGACGAACAGCTCGTTCGACATCGACCTGAAAGTGGGCCTCAACGGCTTCCGCCTCGGCGGCCGCCTTTTCGGAAGCAACGGCTTTGCAGGTGGCGCGTGGCTCAACGGCGAGACGCGAGCTGACGGCTTCAGCCTCGACGGCCGGGTGGAGCGCGATGGCAAGGCGCACAACTTCAAAATGAACATCAATTTCGACGAGTGGCTGCGCCGCGCCGCCGGCTGGTGGGCCTGGGGTCAGAGCAAGCTGTGACCGGTGTGATCGCGCCCGTCCGCTGGACGGGCGAGCAACTCATCATGCTCGACCAGACGCTGCTGCCCGCGCGCGAGCTCGAGCGCGAGTACACGCGCTGGGAGGACGTGGCCGAGGCGATCCGCGCGCTGGTCGTGCGCGGCGCGCCCGCCATCGGCGTCGCCGCCGCCTTCGGTGTGGTACTGGCGGCGCGCCAGAGCAAAGCGGCAACCGGCGAAGCCCTGCTCGCCGACCTCGAGACGGCCATCAAAGGTCTCGCCGCGACGCGGCCGACCGCCGTCAACCTCTTCTGGGCGCTCGAGCGCATGCGCGCGGTGGCGTCCGTCAGCCACCGATCGGTCGCGGAGATCCGCGCGCGCCTCGCCGGCGAGGCCGAAGCGATACTCGCGGAAGACCTCGCCGCCAACCGGGCGCTGGGCGATCACGGTGCAGAGCTGGTGCCGCCGCGCGCGCGCATCCTCACGCACTGCAATGCGGGCGCGCTGGCTACGGCGGGGTACGGCACCGCGCTCGGCATCGTCCGTTCGGCGCACGCGCAGGGCAAGGTCGCACTGCTCTGGGTCGACGAGACGCGGCCGGTCATGCAGGGCTCACGGCTGACGGCGTGGGAATGCGTGCGCGAAGGTATTCCGCACCGCCTGATCGCCGACGTGGTCGCGGCGTCGGTGATGGCGCGCGGTGAGGTCGATCTCGTCGTGACCGGCGCCGATCGCATCGCCGCCAACGGCGACACCGCGAACAAGATCGGCACGTATGCGCTGGCCGTGCTGGCCAAGCATCACGGAGTGCCGTTCTACGTCGCGGCGCCGTTTTCGACGATCGATCCGGCGATCGCGTCGGGACGCGAGATCGTGATCGAGGAGCGCGACGCGGGCGAGGTGCGTCGCGTGGGGCCGCAGCAGACGGCGCCGGACGCGTCGCCGGTCTACAATCCGGCGTTCGACGTGACGCCAGCGGAGCTCATCGCCGCGATCGTCACCGAACGCGGCGTATTTCGGCCGCCGTACCGGTTCTAACCCGCTTTACGCGGCGAGCAGTTCGACGCCGTCGCGCCAGGAGCGATCCCAGCCGTTGAGGCGCGCCGTCTCGATGATCCTTCGCCGCGCCTGAGCGTCGAGCTTGCCGTAGTACCGCTGATAGACCAGCAGGAGCTGCTCCGTGCTCCACAGATCGAAGGACGTCGTGATCGTGCGCAACATGCTCGTTGAGTAATGCAACCGGGATGCCGATGCGTTCAGCGCACGCCAACGCACGGTTACCGTGCGCAGTCGCCATCGACGGTCGGTACTGCACTACCCATTCGGGGGAGGGAATCGACCACGGCGCGATAATCGAGTCCGATGGCCGCTGCCTCCGCTCCGATCGCGCGCCGGTATCACGAGCGCACCGCGCACTCGCCGGCCTCGGTGCGCGCCAGCGGCCACACGCTCGACTGGGACAACAAGCCGTTCCCGTTCAAGGTCTACACCGACGTTCTGGCGCTGCATCTGCCGCACGAGGTCGACGTGCTCGCGACGCCGACGCTCTCGGCCATCGCGGGTGAGGGCGCGCCCGCACCGACGGCGCTCACGTTCGGCGCGCTGACCTCCGTCCTCTACTACACGGCCGGCGTGACGAAGCAGAAGCACTACGCCGGCGGCGGTGAAGTGTTGTTCCGCGCGGCGGCGTCGACCGGCGCGCTCTACCAGACAGAGGTCTACGTCGTCGCGCACGCGGTCGAGGGACTGGCGCCCGGCGTCTACCACTTCTGTCCGGGCGACTTCACGCTGCGCCGGCTGCGCGGCGAAGACGCTGCCGGCGTGCTCGCCGAGGCCGCTGGGGATGCGAGCCTCGCTCGCCGCGCCGCGACGCTCGTGTTCACCGGCATCATCTGGCGCAACTCGTGGAAGTACCAGGCGCGCACGTATCGTCATCTGTTCTGGGACGCGGGCACGATGCTCGCCAACGGGCTCGCCGTGACGGCCGCGCTTGGTTTAGGACCGCGGCTGCTCACGGGCTTCGTCGACGCCGCGGTCCATCGGCTGCTCGGCGTGGATGGCACGGGCGAGGTCGCGCTCGCGCTGCTCGCGCTCGGGCCCGAGTCGTCGCCGGCCGCGAGCGGCGACTCACCGGCCGCGATCGACCACGCGACGCTGCCGCTGTCGCACCACACGGTGCCCGAGCCCCTGGTGACGGAGGCGCACGCAGCGTCGGCCCTCGCGACGCCCGAGGACGTCATCCGCTGGCGCAAGGGCCGGCCGCCGGCGTCGGCCCCGGCGAAAGCGCCGCTCATTACGCTGCCGGCGCCGGACGGTCACGAGGAGCGCGCGCTGGGTGAGACGATTCAGCGACGCGGCTCGACGCGGAATTTCGCGTATGCCCCGATCGGGTTGGACGATTTGAGTGCGGCCCTCTGGGCGGCCTCGCGGCCCGTTCCGGCCGATGTGCCGACAGGATTGACCGACATCTATATGAGCGTCCACGCGGTGGAGGGGCTGACGGCGGGCACCTATCGCTATCGCCGCGAATCGCACGCGCTGGAGCCGCTGCAGACCGGAGAGTTCCGGCGTCAGACGGCGTTTCTCACGCTCGAGCAACGCCTCGGCGGCGATGCGGCGGTCACGCTGTTCTTCCTCTCGCCGCTCGACGCGGTGCTGGCCGAGTTCGGCGAGCGCGGGTATCGCCTGGTGAATCTCGAAGCCGGCCTCGACGGAGGGCGCGCCTATCTCGCCGCCTACGCGCGGGGCTTCGGCGCAAGCGGGCTCACGTTCTACGACGCGGATGTCGTGCGGTTCTTCATGCCGCACGCGGCGGGCGCCGACGCGATCTTCGTCACAGCACTCGGCCGCGCGGGGAGCGCCGGAAGCGACGTGCTAGGATTGACGACGATTGCCGCGCCGACGAGGAGGTCGTGAGCCGATGAAGAAGTACCAGCTGATGGCGCCGGGACCGACACCCGTGCCGAGCGAAGTGCTGCTCGCCATGGCGCGGCCGATCATCCACCACCGCACCCCCGAATACGCAGCGCTCTTCACGGAGATCCGCGCGGGACTCAAGCGGCTCGTGCAGACGCGGCAGGAGGTCCTCACGCCCGCGTGCACCGGGACCGGAGCCATGGAAGCGGCGGTATCGAACACGCTGTCGGCCGGCGATCGTGTCGTCGTCGTCAACGCCGGCGCGTTCGCGCAGCGCTGGCTCGCCCTCGCGAAGGCCTATCGGCTGCAGATCGTCGAGCTCGCCGCGCCGCACGGCGAGACCGTGCCGGCCGAGCGCGTCGGCGAAGCGCTGCGCGCGAACCCGGACGTCAAAGCCGTGCTGGTTCAGCACAGCGAGTCGTCGACGGGCGTGCTGCACGACGTGCGCGCGTATGCGCAGGCTACCAGCCCGACCGACGCGATCTTGATCGTCGACGCGGTGTCGAGTCTCGGCATCGCCAACTTGCCGATGGATGCCTGGGGCATCGATGTCGTCGTGTCAGCCTCGCAGAAGGGCCTCATGCTGCCGCCGGGACTCGGCATCGTGGCGCTGAGCGACAAGGCGTGGCGCGCGAATGCTCGCTCGACGTCGCCGAGGTACTACCTCGACCTGGCCGAGGAGCGAAAGTACGCGGAGAAGAACGAAGCGCGGTTCACGCCGGCGGTGGCAGTCATGGTCGGCCTGCGCGAGGTGCTCCGAATGATCGAGGCGGAGGGACTCGCCAACGTCTTCCGGCGGCACGATCGGCTGTCCCGCGCGACCCGCGCCGGCGCCGAGGCCCTCGGGCTGCGGCTGTTCGTCAAGACGACGCCGAGCCCGGCCCTCACCGCGATCGAGGTGCCGGCTGGTGTCGATGCCGACCGGGTGGTGGAGGGGTTCGCGACAGCCCACAACATCACCATCGACGGCGGCCGCGGGCCCACCAAGGGCAAGATCTTCCGGATCGGCCACATGGGCTACGCCGCCGAGACGGACGTCATCATCGCGCTCGCGGCGCTCGAGCAGGTGCTGGCCGAGCTGGGCCAGCCCGTCGACTTCGGCGCCAGCGTCCGTGCCGCTCAGAAGGTCTTCGTCGAGAAGACCTGAGCCCGCGTTTGAGCCCGGCCGTTAGCGACACGTGCGCTAGAATGGTCGGGTTTTGAAGGCGACGAGGCTCTTCGCTATACGGCATGGCGCCACGGAGTACTCGCGTGACCGGCGGTTCACCGGTTCGCGCGATATCCCTCTGACCACCGACGGCCGCATGCAGGCGGAAGCGGTTGCCCAGGCGCTCGCGGGGAATCCCGTCGCCGCCGTCTACACGAGTCCGCTCGAGCGGTCGCGCGTCTGCGCCGATCTCATCGCCAAGCCACATCGTCTCGCGCCGCGTGTGGAGCCGGATCTCCGCGAGATGAGCTTCGGCGCCTGGGAGGGACTGGGCGGCGGCGAGCTGCCGCCGGGCGACGCCGCGGCGTGGCGGCTCACGCCGCATCTCGTCGCGCCACCCGGCGGTGAATCGCTCAGCGCGGTGGCTGCGCGCGTGCGCGCCACGCTGGATCGGCTGATCACCGCTCACTCCGGTGAATCGGCGATCGTGGTCACGCACGCGGTCGTCGTGCGGCTCATCGTGCTGAGCGCGCTGGGGTTGGGTCCCGAGCGACTATGGTCGGTCGACGCGTCGCCGGCCGGGATCACCGAGCTGGAGTACGTCGGCGACTGGGCCACCGTGCATCGGATGAACACGCTGGCCCACCTCGAAGCGCTGCCCGAGGCGCGCGCGTGAAGCCCGTTCACAGTCAGCTGCCGAAGGGGGCGCGCATCTACCTGCCCGACGAGGCCGCGCGCAAGCGCTACGTCGAGGCCCGCCTGCTCGACGTGTTCGCGCGCTGGGGCTATCGCGAGATCGTCACGCCGACGTTCGAGTTCGCCGACGTGCTCGCGATGGGCACCGACGTCGGCGTGCAGGAGAGCATGTTCAAGTTCGTCGACCGCGAGACGGGCCGCATGCTGGCGCTGCGCGCGGACATCACGCCGCAGATCGCGCGCGTGGTCGCCACGCGGCTGCGTGAGGAGCCCAAGCCCGTGCGCCTCGCGTACGTCACGAACGTGTTCCGCCACGACGAGCCGCAGATGTCGCACTACCGCGAGTTCTATCAGGCGGGCGTCGAGCTGATCGGGCTCGAGAAGCCGGAGGCCGAAGTCGAAGTCATCGCGATGACGATCGAGGGCCTGCGCGCGCTGGGGCTCGAGCGCTTTCAGATCGACCTCGGGCATCCGGATTTCTTTCGCGGCTTGCTCGAGGACGCGTCGCCCGATCCGGCCCGGCGCGCCGCGCTCCGCGAGGCGCTCGCCCGCAAGGACGCCTCGACGCTCGAGCGGCTCGTGCGCGAGCTGGCGCCGCCGCCGCACGTCGCCGAGGCGCTGCTGGCACTGCCCACGCTGTTCGGCCGCGAGATCGTGTTGGAGCGTGCGGGACGCTATGCGCAGAACGCGCGGTCGGCGCGTGCGGTGGCGAACCTGGCCGAGGTCTACCGGCTGCTGCGCATCTATGGGCTGGCCGACTCCGTGCTGCTGGATCTGGGCGAAGTCCGGGGGTTCGATTACTACTCCGGCCTGTACTTCGAGGCCTACGTGTCGGGCTTCGGCGCCGCGCTCGCCGCCGGCGGTCGCTACGACCACATGCTCGGCCGGTTCGGCTACGACTGTCCGGCCGTCGGCTTCGCGTTCGACATCGCGCGCGCGCTCGCGATCATGGACACGCAGCAAGTCGCGGTCGAATTGCCCGGACCGGATTTTTTCATCATCGACTTCACGCCGGAGAAGACGGCGGCGCTGTCGCTGGCGCGGCGGCTGCGCGATCTCGGCGCCTCGGTCGCGCGCGATATCATCAGCCGGGGCCTGGACGAGTCGATCGACTACGCGCGCGCTCAGCGCGTGCGCCACGTGATCGTGGTGGGCTCGCCGCGCACCGGCGCCGGCGAGCTGCTCGCGCTCGATCTCAAGCGCGGCGACGAGCGTATGCTTTCGGTGGCCGATGTTTTGACGGATCCGGCGAAGTCCTTCGAAGGGGTGGGAGGTCAGCGGCATGTCTAAGAACATCGTCGTGATCGGCGCGCAGTGGGGTGACGAGGGCAAGGGCAAGGTGGTGGACGTCATCACGCCCCATGTCAACGTCGTCGTGCGCTTCTCGGGCGGCAACAACGCCGGGCACACGGTGGTGGTGGGCCGCGAGAAGTACGTGCTGCACACGATCCCGTCGGGCATCCTGCACAACGGCCGCCGGTGCGTCATCGGCTGCGGTGTCGTCATCGATCCGGGCTCGCTCATCGAAGAGATGGAGATGCTCGTGCAGCGCGGCGTCTCGCTCGACGGCAACCTCTACATCTCGAAGAACGCGCACCTGATCATGCCGTACCACCCGGCGCTCGACCGCGCCTTCGAGGCGAAGCTCGGCAAGCGTCGCATCGGCACCACGGGCAAGGGCGTCGGCCCCGCGTACGTCGACAAGGCGGCGCGCGTGGGCATTCGGATGGCCGACCTGCTCGACGAGCGCCTGTTTCGCGAGAAGCTCGAGTTCAACCTGGCGGTCAAGAACCGGCTCCTGCGCGACTTCTACGACGCGGAAACATTCGGCGTGGAGGCGATCCTCAACCAGTACCTGCGCTACGCGGGCTGGCTCGCGCCGTACATCACGGACACCGCGCTCCTGTTGAGCAAGTGGATCGACAGCGGCTACTCCGTGCTGTTCGAGGGCGCGCAGGCCACGATGCTCGACATCGATCACGGCACGTACCCGTACATCACCTCGTCAACCGCCACCGCAGGCGGCGCCGCCACCGGCACCGGCGTGCCGCCGACGAAGATCCACGGCGTGCTCGGCGTGTCCAAGGCCTACACGACTCGCGTCGGTGCCGGGCCGTTTCCCACGGAAATGTCGGGCAAGCTCGCGGAGACGATCCGCGCGCGCGGCAAGGAGTACGGCGCCACCACGGGCCGGCCGCGCCGCTGCGGTTGGTTCGACGCCGTCGTGCTGCGCTACGCGGTTCGCATCAACGGCTTCGACACGGTGGCGCTGACGAAGCTCGACGTGCTCGACGAATGCGAGACGCTGAAGGTCTGCACCGGTTATCGCTGGCGCGGCGACATCATCACGGACTTCCCAGGCGAGGAGACGGCCCTCGCAGAGCTCGAGCCAGTCTACGAAGAAATCCAGGGCTGGATGACGTCCACCGCGGGTGCCAAGAACGAGGCGGATCTGCCCGCGAAGGCGCGCCGCTATCTCGAGCGCCTGGAGGAGCTGAGCGGGGTGCCCTTCTGCCTGATCTCCACCGGCGCGCAGCGCGACGAGACGATCCTGTGTGAGGACTCGCCGCTGGTGCACTGGTATCCGAACGTGCGCTCGAGCATCGTCTAGCGAAAGCCTCACACCGCGACCAACTGGTGATAGGCGCCCGAGGCGAGCTGGTCCCAGCGGGTCAGCATGCCTTGGAACTTCGTGAAAGACGCGTGGACCTTCCGGGCCATCGGAGTTTTCTCGGATTCGTCCTTGATGACCTCCGTCGCCAGTTTCTTGAGATCGCGCAGTACGGCCACTGGCAGCTGCAGAAGCTCCACTTTGTTCTTGAACTCGACTTTCAGTCGCTCCAGTGCGATCGCGTTCTTGACGTGGTACTCCGTGAGGCCATAGATCTGAACCACGTCGGCAGCGTGGTCCAGCGCCCCGCGCAGATCGACCGGCAGCGCATCGTAGGCTTTTTTGTTGAAGCCGAATCCGGTGACCGTGCCGGGCTCGTGCCAGCCGGGGTAATAGTAGTAGCGCGCGGTGTTGTGCAGCCCCAGCTTCATATCGTCATGCGGCCCAATCCATTCGCAGGCGTCGATCACGCCGCGCTCGAGCGAAGCGTAAATCTCGCTGGCTGGAGTGAGGACCACGGTGCCGCCGGCCTTGGCGACGACTTTGCCGCCCAGGCCGGGAATGCGCATCTTGAGACCGCGGTAATCGCCGATCGTGTTGATCCTCTTCCGGAACCATCCCGCCATCTGTGGCGCAATCGCCGGGCCCGGGCGCGGCACGAGGTTGAAGGCGGCGTACGTCTCTTCCCACAGACCCAGCCCGTCGCCCTGGTAGTACCAGGCGGTCATGCCCGCGGGGTCCATACCGAACGGGATGGTCGAAAACCATTGGACCGCGGGCTCCTTCTCTGGCCAGTAGTACGACGGCCCATGAAACGCTTCGACAGTGCCGCGCGAGGCGGCATCGAAGCAGTCGAGCGGCGGCATGATCTGGCCGCCGGGAAAGACTTCGATCCTGAATCGGCCCGCGCTGATCTTTTCGACGACCTTCGCCAGGCGCTGGGCGGCGCCCTGAAGCATGTCGAGGGCCGGGGTCCAGGCAGTCGACAGTCGCCACTGGACCTTCGGCTGCGCGATGACGTTCGGGACGTCGACGAGGGCACCGGCGCCGACGGCTCCTGTGGCGGCGGCCGCCTTGAGCATGAACCTGCGTCGTTCGATAGTCACACTGCCCTCCTCACACGGGTTGCGAAGTTTTGGGCCCTGCTTGCTGCGCCTCGCGAGCCCGGCGAGGAAAGATGGCGCGATGCTAGCCCCCGCCAAGGCCGCGAGCAAGGATTGGCAGAGGACGTGTCGGCTTTGCGCCTGCTCGTTCAGTACGTATGATCGTGGCCGGGAGCCGGTAGCTCAATTGGCAGAGCATCAGACTTTTAATCTGGGGGTTGAGGGTTCGATTCCCTCCCGGCTCACCACTCTTTTCTGACGACGGGGCGAGGGATAGTCATGAACGGGTGGTCCTCCGTCGCAACCTTTCTTTGGGATGGAGGCGGAAACGCGCGGCCGCCCGCCGCGGCTGCTGCGATGCTCTTCGTTCCTGCCTCAGCATTTGTGCTCGCAGCGCTGCGTGGTGATTTCGCGACGGCGCAGACGGTCGAGCAGGATCGAGCTGAGATCCGCTATCTCTTGGAGGTCCTCTCGCTCTCAAAAGCTGATGCGCAACGGTTGCTATCGATGCCGCGTCAAGCGTGGGAGAAAAATGTCGCTCACGCGGTCATCGCGGGTACGGCACAGCGAACTGGGGCAAGCCGCCTTCACCGGCGTCACCGATCATGCTCGGTCTGTATACACCGACGCATGACGGGTTTGTGCTCAGACCGAAGCTGTCGGAGCCGCTCGGTATGCTGACCCAGCTTCAGGGCGTGGCGCAATGGAAAGGAGTGCAATCACAATGCCCGCCTGGCCTTATCGACTGTGACGCGGCGTGCACAGATCGGCGTCAATCCGAGACTCGATGGCATTTACGTTGCTGCTCCGTTGCACATGCGCCCGGCGAGACTTCGAACGACGACGCTCGCCGACGTGCAGTCGGGCACGCGGGTCGAAATCTGCGTCGTGTGCCGGCAGGAGCTGCACGGGGGCGAGCCGCTGGCCTGGGGTCTCGCTCACGAGCGACTGCACGAACGGTGTCTCGATGGCCTTCGCGCGTCGCGGCTGCGCCCCAAGGAGCGGCCGCAGCGCGTCGCGCCCGCGATGCGCGGCGTGCTGGCGCGCCACGAGGGCCGTCTCTGTATGGCGTGCCTCGCGATGGAGATCAACGTGAGCCTGCAGCAGGCCCGCGACGTCGTGGCGCGCATCGCGACGAGCGAAGGCTTCGCCGTCCTGCCCGTGAGCTGCGGCCGCTGCGGGCGACAGACTGACGCGCTCTGCACTGTCCCGCACGCCGCCTGACCCGTTGCGCGCGACCGTCCCGTCTGCGACCATCGCGTCGCCCCGCGTGCACGCGGGAGTGTCGATGTGTGGGAGGCCTCCGTGATCTACGAATATCGCGCCTACTACGTGATGCCCGGACGCATGCCGGACCTGCAGCGCCGGTTCGCCGATGTGACGATGAAGCTCTTCAAGAAGCACGGCATCAACGTGGTGGGCTTCTGGGAGACCGTCTTCGGCGAGTCGAACGAGATGGTCTACATCTGCTCCTACGACGATCTCGCGCACCGCGATCGCGTTTGGAAAACCTTCATGGCCGATCCGGAATGGCAGGCCGCGCGCAAGGCCAGCGAGGCGAACGGGCCGCTCGTCGAGCGCGTCGTCAACAAGATCTGGCGGCCGACGTCGTTCTCCCCGATGCAGTGAGGGGCTAGAGAAACCTCCGGTTCGCCCGGTCGTCCGGCGGCTCCAGGCCCAGCGCGACGAGCTTCGCGTCGACGTACGTCTTGTACGCGGCGCGGATCTCGGCGTTGCCGACCGACTTCAGTCCCCAGCGGATGAACTTCGGCGCGTTCGGCGAATCAGACCGGCCGAACATGTCGAGAGCGGCCGGATACCACTTGGCCAGCAGCCGCTGCGCCAGCGCCCGTCCGCGCGCATCGCTCACGATCTCGGCCAGAAACCGGTAACCCATCTCCGAGTGGCCGAGCTCATCGCGCTCGACAGTGTTCGACATCTCCGCCAGCGGCGCGTAGCTCGACTCGCGCCAGTCGCGCGCGTGGAACGCCCCGTTGAGGTCGACCAGAAAGTGGAAGAGCGCATCGTCGGCCCATGATTCGCGCGGCAGGTGAAAGGTGTAGTGCGCGTACGGCGCGTCGCGCAGCGCGAAGTCCGGATCGAGCCCGACGGCGAGCCGGTGGAACATGATCGCGTGCTTGAGCTCTTCCGCCAGGTATTCGGCCTTGATCAGGCGCGCCTGGGCGGTGGGATAGTGCGTCTCGGCCACGTCCGCGCATGTTGCCATGAAGCCGAGAAAGGATTTGTTGCCGGCACGCTCGCCCTCGTGGCGCAGCATCTTGATCAGCAGCTCGCGATACTCCGCCGGCAGCGCGTCGCCCTCGTCGAAGCGCTGCGCCGGCTTCGTGTCGCGCGTGAACCGCGGCAGCGGATCGCCCGACGCGTACACGCGGCGCCAGAACGGCCAGTCGTCGCCCGATGGGCGTGCCGCGCTGGCCGCCGTGCCATTGTCGCCATCGGCGATGTCCGTGCCGGGTGCACCCGCTGTCGCGCGCTGATGCCCGCAGCTGCATCCCAGAAGGCCCGCGGCATACAGGTCAGCTTGCGCGGCGACGAGTGTGCGGGCCATGCCGGGCAACAGCCGATCGCCGACGTTGCCGAGGCTTGCGCCGCATCCCGCGCAGCGCAGGCGGTAATACGTGCCGTACGCCATCGGCTGGTCTACGATGATTCCGGCTGCGGCATAAGCCTGTCGCACATCATCCACGGCGCATACCTTAGCTCCGGGCTGCGGCATGCGCCAGAGGCCGTGAACCATCTCGTTGGCATCGACTTTGTAGGGGGTTCCGCGCCATGAAAAAGCTGACTCGACTCGCACTCGCTTCACTCGTCGCCATCCCGCTCGTTGGCTGTGCCTCCTCTCAGACCGCTTCGCAAGCTCCGGCCGACCGGTTCACCGGAGAGGTCTGGACCTGGGACGAGCGCGAGAACACGGTGACGCTGCGCCAGGGCGCGCAAGACATCCGGATCAAGACCACGCCGGATCAGCTCAAGGGGCTGCAGCTGCATCAGATCGCGACGATCCGCGGGCAGATCGCGCCGCCCGCGGATATCGTGAGTACGATCACGCCGGCCGGGCCGATGTCGGCGGTGCCGCGCGGTCCAGCCACCCAGCAGACCGTCACCGGCACGGTGACTGCCGTCGATCCGTCCGGTCGTCTGTCGATCGACTCCGAGCGTGGCCCGCTGCACGTGTGGGCCGCCGCCGGCGCCCATCAGCGCTTCGCCGTGGGCGATCGCGTTCAGGTCGTGATGGCCGTTCAGCCCGTCGATATGGTGCCCGCTTCGGCGGGCCGGCCCGCGACGACGCTCGATCCATCGGCGTCGATGTCGAGCCAGCCCGGTGACTCGGCGCTCGTGACCGGCCGCGTGATGGGCGCCAACCGCGGCATCCTCGTTGTCGAGTCGCCGTCCGGCCCGATCCAGGTCTGGGTCGGCGACTCGCCCGGCTACGCCGTGTCGCAGCCGGTTCAAGTGCGCACGAACGTCTCGAAGGCTCAGTAGTCCCTGCGCCAGCCGCGCGCCGCGGATTCGTTCGCGGCGCGCGGCATCGTTCGCCGCCCGCGGTATACTGACCCGCGCGACCCCGTCGTCTAGCCAGGCCTAGGACGCGACCCTTTCAAGGTCGAGATCGCGGGTTCGAATCCCGCCGGGGTCACCAACCACATCGAACCGCGCGTGACTCCAGTAGTTCCGCAGCTGCGACTAACTACGCCACACGCCGTCGGAGTAAGAGGCGGTTGATTTCCTCAAGAAGGATCTCTGGCGGGCATGGCTTTGTGCAGCAGCGATCGGCTCCGGCCGCGATGGCGTCCGCCATGTCGGTCTCGTTCTCAAAACCACTGAAGATGATGATGGGGACGCCTCTCGTTCGATCATCGGCGCGGAGGCGTCGCGTCACCTCGAAGCCGTCCATGCGCGGCATTATCAGATCCAGAATGATGACATCGAATCGGTGCTGCTGCGCGAAGGCCAGTCCCGTTACACCATCCTCGGCGACGGCGACTTGAAATCCTTCATCGCAGAGGAACAGCGCGTACACCTCGCGCGCGTCCTGGGCGTCATCGACAATGAGCACACGAGCACGGACCGCCGATGCCTTGCGGTCTGGTCCCATGCTCTCGGGGTGGGTAGGAGTTTGCTCGGTATCGGCATCCACTGCCCGCAACCTCCCCTCCGTAGGTCTACGTATGCGCCGTAAACCTGTGGCTCAGGAGGCGACTTACAAGTTCGACGCCAACGAATGCTTCGGAAGGTAGCTGCGCTTCGGGGGCGGCCGCGCAGGTGCCGCTCTACAATCAGCTTGCGGCGTCAGCGCGCGGCTGCAATTTCGCCAACTCGTCCACCAGCAGCAAATAACAATCGCTCTCCAGCCGCATCTCATGACCGTCGGCGACAAGCTCGTACTCGATCTCGCCCTCGAGAATCGACCTGCCGCACGCATCGCACGTTGCACCTCGACTCAGGCCAACAAAGGTCTTCGGCGTCCCGAACGAGGCGAACGCGCGTAACGCACTCCGAAGCCGTTCTGGCTCCTCAGCGAAGCCGTCAGCACCAGAGATCGGTTGGAGGCGATGCGGGCTGAATCTCAGCAGTAAGTCGTGAGCCTCTTGTCTGTGCCATGTCGCATCAACATGCCATTGTCGACTTCGCTCACGCGCGTCTCGGCTCTGCGCGATGACTAGGGCGCCGTGGGCGAGCAGGCCGGCCACATCTGATGTTAGATCGTCGGACGTGAGAAGGTCGATGCTGCCACTACTCATCGGGCGTCCCTCCTGGGAGTAAAGATGCTGTGCCCAAATCGCGCTCTACGGCAATCCGTGGAACTACTCGGGCGTAGCCTGTCAAGAGACTAGTTCCTTCCACACGCGGAAGCGATTCCGCTGATTGGCGCGGGAAATCTCCACGTATCTGCCCTGAAGTCCGGCCATGTGACCGCCCAAGCTGCGCTGGGTCCAGCTTGACCCGAACGTGGTGTGGACGCCATCCGACCTCCGCAAGATGGCGGTGTCGTTTGAAGCGGCAGCGAGGATGCTCACGGCCTGAGCTTCAGTAGCAGCATGTGGGCCGTCGCTCGTGACTGGACGGCCCGAACACCATGCCGTCTGCGTGAGGTGTACACTCAGAAGCATCAGGGCATCCGACCATCGGGTTGATGCCATCGGGGCGTCCCGTCGGCTGCCGTATGACCTTCCGGGCTTCTGAAAGCTCCACCCGGGGGCACGCCATGGAAGTTCCTTCCGCACCATTCCCTGATCGCTCTTCACTGACGACCGCCGACACGGTGCGTCGCCTTCTTGTAGACGCTGCCGGCGAGGCCCTGTGTGACTCGTGCCTCGCGTTCGCCTGCTCCGTCAGTCTCGCCGAGATGCGGCAAGCAACCGAACAACTCCTGACGGGTGCGAGCTTCCATCGCCGCGACAGGTGCGTCAGCTGCCATCGAACGGTCCCGGCCCTTGCCTTCGCCGCGAAGTGCGCCCGTTGCAGTCGTGCCGTACTTCCAGGCGAGGATGCGTTGGAGATCCACGGCGACATGTTCCACGCCGCCTGCTTCAGGCAACTATCCTCGAACGAGAACATCCGCATTTCGCGGCAACTGACCCGAGAATCCCGACGGACCATCGAGGATGCGCGGCGTCAGATGCGCGCGCAGCGCAAGCGACCGGACGAGGCGGCGAGCTCAGGCTAAGGCGCCGCTGGCCGTTCGCTCACACACGGGAACGGCCCCGTTTACTCTCGGCGAAAAAATCTCTCAGGGCAGCCGTAAACGCTAGCGACAGCGATCCCCCCGTAGCCGGTGGGGGTACGCCACCCCGATCATCGAGCGCGCATGAGCCACCCACCCACCGCCCTCGACGCTCATCCGTACCAATCCGTACCAGCGGCACGATGTAACCGGCTGAGATCACTCACCCGGCATCGAACACCTCAGGGGACACCACCATCGGGTGACATACTCGACTCATGCTGCGCGACCTTCTCCTGGTCGGCGTCGGGGTGTCGCTCTTTCATCGCCCAATCGCTCGGTGGCAGCAGGGCCGGTGGAACAACTGGCAACACTGGCCGCTTAACCGACTACTGTCGACACCGCCGCTGCTCGCCTACACAGTTCCGTTGATCGCGGTGGGTCTTGCGTTCCTCGTCGTCGGTGTCCTGTCGCTCGCTGGCTTGATTCACTGGAAGGAGTAGCTTCGTGACATGGACGACGCGCTTCCGTGGGTCGCTGCGCTCGTCGTCGCCACGGTCCTGGGCGTCATCGCCGTGGTGATGATCCTGCGCGAATGGACCTCCTCAGACCCGCTCTGTATTATTTTCGTCGCGGAAAGAAGACCGGCCCAACCTCCGAACACGTTCCGCAGCGGCCCTCGACGGTGCGAGCCGAGAGAGCATCGAGCTCGCGGATCACATCGCTCGCGCGGTCGCGTGTATGCCTCACGAGACAATCCAGGCACCATGCGCCAGGGCGCCCCTTCAGCACGTCGCGGACACTAACTGTCACAACCAGACGATACTCGCGCGATGGCCGAGTGATAGGTGGACCTTAGCCTAATGGCCGGCGCGATGCCGCTGACGGATACTCCGCGCCATGGAACAACCTATCTGCGCGTTGTGCGGCATGGTGATCAAGCCGACGGACAACAAGGTGACTGTTCAGGGTGTGGCGCAGCACATGCGCTGCTCAGAAGTACGGACGGTCCAGGATGACCGCCTTGGACACGCTGCTCACCGAGTTTGACGCCTTCTTCAGCGAGCACCGTGGCTGCACCACTGACCTAGCCGGTGGGCTGCTGGACGATCAGCCTCGCGCAGCGAGGGACCAAGCGGACGACTCGTCCTGCGTCATGTGGCTCGCCTGCGATGCGTGCGGAGCGCGGATCGTCAGGGAGGCGTGACGTTCTTCACTTCGTCGGCAAAAAGCGCGGGCCGCCGAGGCCAACCGTTGGACCATGGTCCACTACCGCTCGCGAACGGTCGTGACTTAGTGTAGTCGTTGCCTGCACCTCGGCCTTCCGGGTTGGCGCTTCAGGCGCCAGGACTCTGGTGAATTTGGCGTGTTGTTCTCTCCGCCCGACCCCGAAAAGGCCCCCATGGACTCGCCCTTAGACTCCACCACCATCCGTCTCTTGATCCGGCAAAAGCTGGCCGATGGTCGGTTGCCCCAGAACAGCATCCCGAGAGTCTGGGGAGGGGCCGGCGCTGGTGAGGCGTGCGATGCGTGCGAGGTGATCATCACGCCCGCCGAGTTCATCATGGAGGGCGTCACGATGAGTGGAGAGCAGCGGGCCCTGCAACTGCACGTCCGGTGCTTCTACATCTGGGACGACGAACGTATCAAACCGGGCCGCAAGACGTAGTTCGTTCGTCAACGTGGTCGCTGGCATCCTCTTCGGTCGTGGGGCCATAGCGGTACTCGTAGTGCTCACAGATAACGATCCACTTCTCAGGCTCGCTCATTGTCACGGCCCTCACGACGCAACCGGCGCTTCGCCTCAAGATGATTCCGAAGGAGATTGACGGACCACCACGTACGCAGCCAACCGCCCACCAGCAGAACGACGATGAGGACGCCCACTCCGGCCAGCATCCAGACGCCCTGATCCGCAGCGAGTTCATCGAGGAGTTCGCGCCAGAGCATGGCCCTACTATGTCATCCGCCAGCCGTCACGAACCATCGGTATGATAGGACGCGGCAGCAGAGGGGAACCATGCCTCGGCTGCCGTCACGAACGTTCTCCTCCTTGACGGCGGCGCTTCGCCCACCGCTCGCGAAGCCATCCGCCGGCTCTCGCGGCGAGGATCATCGCCACGACGATGACACCCAGGACCATCGCGACGACGAGCGCAGCGAGCCAGGGGAGTATGTCGTCCATGAGCGCAGTATGTGGCCGGTTCCCCTGCGGCGTTCGATGCCGCGTCAGCGAAGTCGGCCGGTTACATCGTGCGGCTGGTACGAACTGGTACGGATGAGCGTCGAGGGTGGTGGGTGGGTGGCTCACGCGCGTTCATTAGCGGCTACCCTCACGGAAATTTTCGCCAGAAGTAAACGGGGCCGTCCCTGGTACAAGCTGACGGCCCCCATGGTGCTGAAGGGAAGCGGATGGGACGGAGATCACGCCCGAGGCCCCACGGTGGTTCCATTCTTCGCCGCATTTGATGGGAGCCGCCGCTGCGTCGCGTGACGACCGGACCAACTCGGCGTGGGCGCCCCATCCGCCCCCATACAAGTCTATCGCTGCTGTCGATCCCGGAACGATCCGCTCAGGCCGTTAGCAGCCTCGCTGTCGCTTCAAGCAACATGGCCATCTTGCGGAGGTCATCTGCCGTCCACGCAACGTCCGGGTCAAGCTCCTCGTTTTTTGATTCCCGGAATTGATTCGATGACGCAACAGCAGTAGCCTTTCACTCGAAATGTCGAAGCCACCAGACACAATAGGCGTCCTGACTATGCTGGAAGAAGGAAGCCGCGTCTTGTCCCAGGCGAAAGCCGTCCAGGACAAAGCAAGGAGTATCGGGGATGCGACGCGCGATCTGATCCTGCGATTCCGTTCGCACTGCTTCCGTCCGATGTCGGGAGCCAGTGACCAGGAGATACCGACGCCTTCTTACGTCTGGGTCGGCCCTTGTCGAGGCGCAACTTGCGAGGTGTGCGACAGACAGATTGTGAATGGTGAAACCGAATTTGTGATCGTTGCGCGCGGGCGAGAGATGCGGCTTGATCGAGATTGTTTTCAGCGCCGTGTGAAGGCCCTGCTGTAGTCCTCTGCTAACGAAGGCGCGTGACTGTTCCAACG
>Ga0075433_10000105_pt1 | contig 41103 bp, 35 predicted proteins | sample RhiMethybrSRZTD2_FD_75299 | JGI IMG/M metagenome (GOLD analysis project Ga0075433, IMG submission 75299) | Populus rhizosphere microbial communities from Tennessee, USA - Rhizosphere MetaG P. TD hybrid SRZTD2 | ecosystem: Host-associated > Plants > Roots > Rhizosphere > Soil | place: USA... | reverse complement strand
TCTGGAACGCGGCCGCGATCGCCGTCCTCAGCACGTCACGGCTGCCCGCCATCCAGCCGTACCAACTGTCGTGGACCACGGTCGTCATCCTGACGTCGGCGATGATGATCCCGGCCACACCGGCAAAGATGCTCTTCGCGTCGGCGGCGGCCGCGTCGATGGACCCGATCGCGGTCGCGATTGCGCATCTCCTTGGCGGGCCGGTCTCGTCGCTCGGGAACATGGTCCTCGCCTTTCTGCCCAACTACGCGTGCGCCGCCATAGCCGTCGTGCCTTCGTACGCGCTGACGCACATCGGCCGCCGTCTCGACCAGACGGAGCGACTCGGCAGCTATGAGCTGATCGAACTGCTCGGCCACGGCGCGATGGGGGAGGTCTGGCGCGCGAAGCATCGACTGCTGGCGCGGCCCGCGGCGATCAAGCTCATTCGGCCGGAAGTGCTCGGCGCAGGCTCGGACGGTGAACACCGGACGGTACTCCACCGGTTCGAACGGGAGGCGCAGGCCACCGCCTCATTGAGTTCTCCCCACACCATTCGCGTCTTCGACTTCGGAGCAGCGCAGGACGGCCGGTTCTACTACGTCATGGAATTCCTTCACGGCCGCGACCTCGAGACGCTGGTGCAGGAATTCGGACCGATGCCGGCCGATCGCGCCCTCTACCTGCTGCGCCAGGTCTGTCATTCGCTCGCCGAAGCACATGCTCGCGGGATGGTCCACCGCGACATCAAGCCCGCCAATATCTGTGTCTGTCGCGCCGGGTTGGATTACGACGTCGTCAAGGTATTGGATTTCGGACTCGTGAAACTCGGCGCCGTCAATGCAACGCTGGCCGGCGATCAGATGATCAGCGGCACGCCGGCGTTCATGGCGCCGGAGGTGATTGCCGGCGGCGGCGCAGTGGACGGGCGCGCCGACATCTACGCGATCGGTGGCGTCGCCTACTACTTGTTGACAGGACAGCTTGTGTTCGAGGCGGACTCGGCGATACAGATGCTCGGCCATCACCTGCACACGCCGCCTGTTCCCCCTTCGCAGCGGACCGAGCTGCCGGTGACCAGGGCGATCGACGACCTGGTCCTGGCGTGTCTCGAAAAGGACCCGCGACGGCGGCCACAGGACGCGCGTGAGCTGCTCCGAATGGTGCGGAGCTGCATGACGGATGCGTGGGACGTCGATGCAGCGAAACGCTGGTGGGACCTGCACCTCCCGGAACTGTCGGGTGCGTTCGAGCGGGATGCGATGGCCGGTGGCGCCGCGCTCCTACGTGTCGCAAGTTAGCAAGGGAGACGCATGTCCAAAACCTGGCTCGATCGAGCGCTGTCGCTCTTCACCGACGTGCGGGCCGGCGAGGGCGCGACCGCCCTCCTGATGCTCGTCAACGTGTTTCTCCTGCTGGTCTGTTATTCCGTCATCAAGACGGCGCGCGAGCCGTTGATTCTGCTTGGCGGGGGAGCGGAGGTTCGATCCTATGCCGCGGCTGGCCAGGCGCTGACGTTGATGGGATTCGTCCCCCTGTACAGCTGGTTCGCAAGGCGGGTCAACCGCGGAAAGCTTCTCGTCGGCGTGTACCTGTTCTTTCTCGTGAATATCGAGCTGTTCGCGGCTGGCGTTGCGGCGCGAGTTCCCTATATCGGAGTGGCCTTCTACATCTGGGCCGGCATCTTCAACATGTCGCTCGTGGCACAGTTCTGGGCCTACGCGAACGATATCTATACCAAGGATGTCGGCGACCGTCTTTTTCCGATGATCGTCGTCGGACAGACTGCAGGCGCGCCGCTGGGTGCCTTCATCGCCGGCCGTCTGTTCGGCGAGCACGTGCCTACACAGGCGATTCTGCAGATTTCCGCTGCGCTCCTCATCGCCGGCATCGTCGTCTTTCTGCTCATCAACGGTCGAGTGAAGCGGCGCGTACAAGGCGACAAGCAGCCGCTCTCGGGAGCCGGCGGCTTTTCGCTCGTCTGGAACAACCCGTACCTCCGCGCCATTGCCGTGATGATGATTCTGCTGAACGCCGTGAACACAACGGGCGAGTACTTCGTTTCGCACCTGGTATCGCTGCACGCACAAACGATGGCCGCCGCCGATCCGCGATTCGACGCGCAGGCGTACATCGGGTCCTTCTATGGTGACTATCAATTCTGGGTCAACGTCGTCGCCCTGCTGCTGCAGGCGTTCGTGGCGTCACGGCTCGTCAAGTACCAGGGGCTGCGAAGCGTGCTGCTCGTGCTGCCGCTGATCGCGCTCGGCGGGTACACCGTGATCGCCGCCGGCGCGACGTTCGCTCTGGTCCGCTGGATCAAGACCGCCGAGAACGCCACGGACTACTCGATCATGAACACCGCGCGTCAGCTCCTCTGGTTGCCGACGTCGGCCGACGAGAAGTACAAGGCCAAGCAGGCCATCGATGCGTTCTTCGTGCGCAGCGGCGACGTGCTGTCGGCCGCGATCGTGTTCGCAGGTACCGCCGTCCTTCACCTGAGCATCGCGCGGTTCGCGCTCATGAACGTCGCGCTGGTCCTAGCGTGGCTGACCGTCGCACTGCTCGTACTCCGCCGGCACGATGCTCTGCTCGAGCGCCGCGCGAAGGCGGCCTGACTGCCCCGCGCGCGCATCTCTGTTTATCGGTGAACAGCTGGAACGGCGCATCGACTCTGTCGTCATCGCGCCAATCGGCTTAACTGGTTGATAGCAAAGGGCTGTCGCCCTTTTGCCTGGCATCGCGGAACGGTGGCGTTTCCATTGCCTGATTCCCGGTCATGGCAGTCGCCGCCGTTCCAGCGCCATCAACAACCGCCGTGACCTGGCCAGTAGTCGTCCGACGCATGGCTGCTTCGGCTGCTATGGCCAGGGTGTTGTTCCTCCTCTCCCGCACGGTGCTCGCGTTGGACTGCGCGCGGCTGCCTTTCCACCTACGGTTTCAGCCCATCCCTCGGCGTCGGCGTCCATCTGACCCTCGTCGATGGCACGCCGACGCTCCCGCCCAATCGCATCCCCACCCTTCTTCAGGACGATGGGCGGTTCCGAGCATCGTGGACCCGTTCATCGTCGCCTGCCTACGAATCTCCATGAGAGCGAGGCACGGTACTGCCATTGCCGCTCGTCGCTCGCTGCAGGTGTGCGTCACCCGACGCGGCGGGAGGCGACAACCCTGTTCGTCAGGAGAAATCGAATGAGCAGGATCTTCGGTCTGCTTTTCGTGGCGACACTCGTCGTCGCGCCATCGATCGCCCGGCCGGAAGGCACCGGCGGACAACGTGGCAGCGGCCACGAACGTGGGGGCCACGAGTTCGGCGGCGGTGTCGTTCCGCGCTACGCCTCCGTGGCGTTTCACGGCGCCCCAATCGCGCACGAGCACGGATTCGTCGATCGCACCGGCCATCCAAACGCTCCGCACGTGCACACCGACGGCAACTGGTTTGGTCACGATTGGGGCCGCAGTGATGGCCGCTTTCAACTCGACCATCCCTTCGAACACGGCCGCCTTCCGGAACGCCTCGACTTCGGTCATGTGTACCACCTCGGTGGCGGCGACATGCGCCGGTTCTCGTTGGGTGGCTTCTCCTTGGCGTCGCCCGATGGGAGTACGGCTACATCGGCGACTGGTTGTGCGGCAGCGATCCGATCGTCCTCTACGACGATCCGGATCATGCAGGCTGGTATCTCTGCTACAACGCACGGCTAGGTACCTACGCGCACGTGGAGTGTCTCGGCATCTAGCTGAGGGAGCGGCCCCATCTCGATCCTCAGTCTTGCGTTGCCCGGCCGATTGATCGAATCGACAGCAGAATCCCGGGCCAGCGACACGCGTGGCACGGGATTCTGTTGTGGTCCATCGACGAGAGTTACATCGGCGAGCTCCTGGGGCCCAATGCGTCATCGCCATTCCCACATCTCCGACATCCATCCAACGACGGAGTCGATGCGAAACAGACGCCGGACGGAGAAGCGGAGCCTGCCGGTGGCGAGCGCCTGTTCTTCCATCCGGCTCTTTTCGAGCAGCAGCTTCAGACTGTGTGTGTATCCACCTGTGACGAGCATGGCTGGTGCTGAGCGCACGGCGGCCACCAGCGCGTCAAGGCGAAACGCGACAACGCTGCGGCCGCTCCGAGGTCGACCTCAGCATGAGCAATGCCAGGGGTTTCGGGTTTGAGACGGAAACAGCGATCAACGGGAAGAAGGCGCTGCGCGCCATCAAGGTAATGAGCAGCCGCCAACCGCCGATCAGCAGCTTTCACGTGGTGGACGTTGCGCCGGCGCTGGGCACGTCGCTTGTGATCACGTTGCGCAGCTGGCGGATTCGAATGACGGTATCGTTCAATTTGCTCTCGCGGCCGCGTGAGCAGAAGGCCGGCGATGCAATCTTCACGGCGTCGGTAACACACATTGTTGCGTGCCAAACCTGACTGGAAATGCACAGATGCGGTGCCCGCGGGCAGCGGCAAACCACTGGCGGTCCCCGGCGTATGCTCTGCATTCGGCGCCTGCCTGAAAATCGAGGAAGATGCCCGACGATCCTCGTTGACGCTAGCCCGGCAGGGCGACCGTGAAAGGCGGCCCGCATGGAAGCACCCGCGTTGGATTCCGACCGGCTAGAGGCGGTTCTCGACGACGGTGAGTTCGTCGTGTACCGAATCGGCGATGCAGCAAGTACGACCTCGGCGCGTTCGGTGCTCGTGGTGATGCCGCACTCGGAGCATCCGCGACTCCAGGCCGTTCGGATGCTGGAGCACGAACACGCGCTGCGGGACGAACTGGATCCCGCGTGGGCGCTGCGACCCCTTGCGGTGACGACGCTCGAGGGCCGACCCGCCCTCGTTCTCGAGGATCCCGGCGGTGAGCTGCTCCTTCAGCGCACCGGGACGCCGATGGATGTCGCCGACGTCCTTCGCGTCGGCGCGGGCTTGGCGGCGGCGGTGCGCCAGCTGCACGGCCGCGGCCTCATTCACAAGGACGTGAAACCCGCCAATGTGATGACGGAGTCGGGAACGGGCCGGGTATGGCTGCGGGGATTCGGCATTGCGTCTCGAGTGCCGCGCGAGCGCCGTTCGCCGGAGCCGCCGGAGGTCATCGCCGGCACGCTCGCCTACATGGCGCCGGAGCAAACCGGGTGGATGAATCGGTCGATCGACGCGCGCAGCGATCTTTACGCGCTCGGGGTCGTCCTCTACGAGTTGTGGACCGGCCGTCTGCCGTTCACGGCGTCGGATGCGATGGGATGGGTGTACGGCCACATCGCGCAGCGACCGGTGCCTCCGGGCGAGCGGCGGCAAGGTCTGCCGGAGTTGGTGTCGGCGATCGTGATGAAGCTGCTGGCCAAGACCGCCGAGGATCGCTATCAGACGGCCGCCGGCGTCGAGCACGACCTGCGGCGTTGCCTCGCGCAGTGGGAAGCCGCCGGCCGGATCGATGCATTCCCGCTCGCCGAACACGACACACCAGACCGGCTGGTCATTCCAGAAAAGCTGTATGGACGCGCGCGCGAGATCGAGACGGTGCTCAGCGCCTTCGAGCGCGTGGTGACGAGCGGGACGCCGGAACTGGTGCTCGTCACGGGGTATTCCGGGATCGGCAAATCATCAGTGGTCAACGAGCTGCACAAAGTGCTCGTGCCACCGCGCGGATTGTTCGCCGCGGGCAAGTTCGATCAATACAAGCGCGACATCCCCTACGCCACGCTCGCCCAGGCCTTTCAGGGCCTCATCCGGAGCCTTTTCGGCAAGAGCGACGCCGAGCTGAGTGGTTGGCGTGACGCGCTGATCGAGGCGCTGGGCCCGAACGGGCGGCTCATGATCGACCTCGTTCCGGAGCTCGAGCTGATCGTCGGAGACCAGCCACCGGTTCCTGATCTCGCGCCCCAAGACGCGCGACGACGTTTCCACCTGGTATTCCGTCGGCTCATCGGTGTGTTCGCGCGACCCGACCATCCGCTGGCGCTGTTCCTCGACGACCTGCAGTGGCTCGACGCGGCGACGCTCGATTTGCTGGAGGATCTGTTGACGGGGTCGGATCTGCAGAATCTCATGTTGATCGGTGCCTACCGGGACAACGAGGTCACTCCCGCCCATCCGCTGAGGCAGAAGCTCGCGGCGATCGAGACTTCCGGTGGGAAGGTGCTGGAGATTACGCTTGCCCCCCTCGCCCTGGAACATCTGCAGCAGTTGATTTCGGAGGCTGTTCGCTGCGAGGCGAAGCGCGCCACGCCGCTCGCGCAGTTAGTACACGAGAAAACCGGTGGCAATCCGTTCTTCGCCATCCAGTTCCTCTCGTCGCTCGCCGAAGAAGGAATGCTCTCCTTCGATCATGACGCGGCGCGCTGGTCATGGGATCTCGGTCGGATTCAGGCCAAGGGTTACACCGACAATCTCGTGGACCTCATGGTCAGGAAGCTGACCCGTCTGACCGCCGAAACACAGAAGGCTGTCCAGCAGCTGGCGTGCCTCGGAAATACCGCCGCAGTCGCCACGCTGTCCCTGGTCCACGACAAGACCGAGGTGGAGATCCATTCACTGCTGGACGAGGCGGTTCGCGCTGACTTGCTGGAGCGCCGGAAAGACTCGTACCACTTCATCCACGACCGCATTCAAGAGGCGGCCTATCTGCTCGTTCCGGAATCATGGCGCGCCGAGGCGCATCTGCGCATCGGGCGGCTGCTCGCGGCGCACACGCCGCCGGAGCAGCGAGAGGAGGTGATCTACGAGATCGTCAATCAGCTCAACCGCGGCTTGCCCTTGATCATCTCGGACCAGGAACGCGAGGAACTGGCAGAGTTGAACCTGATCGCCGGCAGGCGCGCGAAAGCTGCAACGGCGTACGGCTCCGCCCTGAACTATCTGGTCGTGGGTGCGGCGCTATTACCCGCTGATTGCTGGGAGAGAAGATACCCGTTCGTATTTGCGATGGAAGTTGCTCGCGCAGAATGCGAATTCCTGACGGGTGATCTGTCCGCAGCCGAGGAGCGACTGTCGACGCTCTCAGTGCGCGCGGCGAATCTCGTGGACAAGGCCGCTGTCGCGTGCTTACGTGCAGCTCTTTACACAACGCTCGCGCGTGCCGACCGTGGTGTGGAGATCTGCGTCGAATACATGAGCGAGGCCGGCGTCGCCTGCTCACTCCGCCCCACGGACGAGGAGGTCAACGCAGAGTACGAGTGCCTTTTGGGGCAGCTTGACGGTCGGTCCCTTGAAGCGCTGTTCGACCTGCCGCTGATGTCCGATCCAGGCTGGCGAGCCACGATGGAAGTCCTCACGGAACTGTCCGCACCAGCTTACTTTGTTGACGCGAATCTGTGGTGCCTTGTCATGCTGCGAATGGCGAATCTGAGCGCCGAGCATGGCAACTGCGACGGGTCATGCTACGCCTATAGCGTCATGAATCAAGTCGTCGGCGGCCGGTTCGGGAACTATAGAGCAGGCCTCCGCTTCGGTCAGCTCAGTCTCGATCTCGTCGAAAAGAAGAACCTCGAACGATTCAAGGCCCGTGTGTACTTCGGTTGCGGGTGCCTGGTAGTTCCGTGGGGGCGGCATATTCGATCGGGCGTGCCATTACTCCGCCGTGGCTTTGAGACCGCACTGGAAAACGGCGACCAGACGTATGCAGCCTATGCCTACTGCATTCTCGTCTCGAATCGGCTCACCAGCGCAGACCCACTTGAGGAGGTGCAGCGGGAAGCCGAGTCTGCGCTCGAATTCGCGCAGAGAGCACGCTTCGGGCTGATTGTTGACATGGTGACGGGGCAGCTCGGTTTCATCCGGACCATAAGGGGATTGACGCGGCAGTTCGGATCGTTTGGCGACGACGGGTTCGACGAGGGTCGCTTCGAGGAGCGTCTTGAGGCAAGTCCGTCGTTGATTGCCTGCTGGTATTGGATTCGTAAGCTGCAGGCGCGCTTTTATGCGGGCGATTACCCGCAAGCCGTCGCGGCGGCCGAGAAGGCACGACCGCTCCTGGAGGCCGTCAGCGGTTTGTTTGAATTGGCCGACTACCACTTCTATGCCGCGCTCGCGAGAGCGGCCGCGTCGAACTCTGCAACCTCGGATGAGCGACGAGAAGACTGGGCGGCGCTGGCCGAGCATCACAGGCGCCTCGCGTTCTGGGAGGAAAACTGCTCAGAGAACTTCGCAGACCGAGCCGCGCTGATAGGCGCCGAGATGGCACGCCTCGACGGCCGCGAACTGGAGGCCGCACGTCTGTATGAGCGGGCCATTCGGGCGGCGCGCGAGCAGGGCTTCGTGCAGAACGAAGGACTGGCGTACGAGTTGGCCGCGCGGTTTTATGCGTTGCGTGGCTTCGAAGCATTCGCGGATCTCTACCTCCGCAACGCTCGGTACTGCTACCAGCGATGGGGAGCCGACGGGAAAGCGCGGCAACTCGTCGAGCTGCACCCGCGTCTGAGGGAAAACGAACCGGCACTCGACTCGCGAGGCACGAGCGGTGCACCGGTCGAGCAGTTGAGTCTGGCGACCGTGTTGAAGGTCTCGCAAGCGGTCTCGGGCGAAATGATCCTGGATCGACTGCTCGACAGGCTCATGCGCGCGGCCATCGAGCACGCCGGCGCCGAGCACGGTCTATTGATTGCCCGGCGCGGTGATGCGCTGCAGATTCAGGCGCAAGCGACCGCGAGTGGAGCGGATGTAACCGTGCACTTGCGAGACTGCGACCACGCCGAAGCCACGCTGCCGCAGTCGCTCGTTCGGCATGTCATGCGTACTCAAGAGACCGTGATCCTCGAGGACGCCGCATCTCAGAATCCGTTTTCCGCCGATCCGTACCTGGTGCAGCGTCGTGCCCGTTCCGTTCTCTGTTTGCCATTGATCAACCAGGGCCACCTCATCGGAGTGCTCTATCTCGAGAACAACCTCGCACCTCGCGTGTTCGGCCCGGGCCGTGTCGCGGTGCTGAAAGTGCTCGCGTCGCAGGCCGCCATGTCGCTCGAGAACACTCGTCTGTACCATGACCTTGCCCAACGCGAGGCGCAGATCCGGCGGCTCGTCGACGCTGATATCGTCGGGATCATCATTTGGGACCTCGATGGCACCATTCTCGACGCCAATGACGCGCTTCTCCGTATGGTGGGATACGAGCGTGATGATCTCGTCTCGGGCCGCCTGCGCTGGACCGATTTGGCAGCTTCCCAATGGCTCGGTCGTGATCTTCAAGAGCTCGCTGCGGAGATCCAGCACACCGGGCGCTTGCAACCGCTTGAATGGTCCTACATCCGCAAGGACGGGAGCCGCGTGCCCGTACTGGTTGGTGCTGCGAGCTTTGAAGGCGAGAACCAGGGTGTGGCCTTCGTGCTCGACCTGAGTGAGCGCCAGCGGACCGAGGACGCGCGAAAGCGCGCTGAGGCAGAGCTCCAGCAGGCACGAACCGCCCTGTCGCACCGACAGCGTGTCAGCCTGCTCGGGGAAGTTGCGGCATCGCTGGCGCACGAAATCAAGCAGCCGATCGCCGCAGCCCAGATCGATGCGAAGGTCTGCTGGCGGGCGCTTGCCGACGATCGCCTCGATCTGGAAACGGCGCGTGAGGCTGCCTCGCGACTGGTCAAAGTGGCGGAGCGGGCCGACGAAATCATCAAGCGCACCACGGCACTGTACAAGAAAGACACGACCCACCGCGAGGCGGTGAACGTCAACGCGGTGATTCGGGAAATGACGCGCCTGTTGCAGCACGAGGCCGGCGCGTCATCGGTCGCGATTCGAACCGAGCTCGCCGAGGAGATCCCGGATGTCACGGCCGATCGCGTCCAGGTGCAGCAGGTGTTGATGAACCTGATGCTGAACGCGATCGACGCGATGAAGGACAGGGGCGGTGACCTGACGATCACCTCGCAGATGCGCGACAACGAGCTGCTGATTGAGGTGCGCGACACGGGTGTTGGACTGCCGGCCGTGAATCCAGATCAGATCTTCGAATCATTCGTCACCACCAAGCCCCACGGCACCGGCATGGGTCTCGCAATCACGCGTTCGATCGTGGAAGCACACGGCGGCCGCTTGTGGACACACGCCAACATGGGGCCAGGTGCCACGTTCTTGTTCACCCTGCCCAACGAAGCCGGAGAGCAACACCCCTGACGAAGTGATTCAGGTCTCTAAAGCGAGAGTCGTTGGAACTCAGGTGGCCTCCCGGTTGAGCAACTCTTGTGTCCCGACAGCAATCGCGTAGTCACAATCACGCCGGCCACGAGATAGATGATCGTGACGGCGGTCCACATCAACGCGCCGGCATATTGCTGATCGTCGAGGACCGAAAGACTCGAATGCCGGTGGGCGGACAGATATACAGGGTATGCGACACGTTCGGAAAAGACGAGGAACCCCGAGAGGATGTCGCACGGCAATGTGGCCAGAAACAGGTAGAGGACGGTCGACCATTGCGGTTCCGGCGACGTCGTCGGCCAGGGTTGAATGACGGGCCACCAGAAAAGAAGGCCGGCGGCAAGGAACGACGCCTGCTCGATCCCATGCCACGTCGGCGATTGCATGCCGAGCGTGAGCGCGGGGGGGACGTGCCATCCCACCAGGGCCGCCGTTGACGCGAGCCAACAGACCACGGGGTGGCCGAGCAACCCTCCGAGCCGCTGCATCGACGTTCTTTGGCACAACGTGGGAACGGCCGGTGCGCCGAGCCGCCGCGGAAGAGCGTAGAGCAGGAGTCGCACAGGCTCACCGAGCCACACCAACGGAGGCGCGACCGACATGAGCAGCAGATGTTGCACCATGTGCGCGGTCAGCAGGTGCGCATCGCCCGAGGCAAGCGGTGACGCGGTCGCGATCCAGATCAGCAACAATCCGAACAGGAAAGCCGCGGCACGCCAGCCGGCATCGGTTTCAACGGACGTCGGACGAACCCGAAGCCAGCCGCGCGCGTACAGCCATGCGATCACGATCAATCCCAGGGTCATGCATTCACTTTGGCGTTCGGCCGATTGCGTCATCGAGTTCGGCCGCGGCCTGCGAATATTCCAGTTGTGACTGCAGCGATCCAGCCTTCGCTTCGAGCTCCTGCGCCACCGACGTCAGCGACTGAGAACGAAGCGCGCTGCCGTGCGACACCTGCTCGACGGTCATCCGGCGACTTTCCGTCCGCAGCGACACGAGCTCGTCCGACACGGCGATCATCTCCCGCGTGCGCTGGAGCTTGTCGTAGGCCGTCTGTACCCGAAGATGCACGTCGTCGGAGACGCGCGCCAGGTTCTCTTTCGCCCGGGCCAGCTGCGCCTCCCGCTCGCGCAGGATGGCGCGTTTCTTTCCGCCGTTGAACAGGTCGTAACTCAAACGCACGCCGAAGGTGCCGAAGTTCGACGCGAGGAACGGCACATTGTTCTGGTGACTGTAGCGTCCGAAAGCAGCCACATCGGGCACGAAATCGAACTTTGCGAGACGGACTGCCGACGCGGCCTTCTCGACCTGCGCACGTGCCTCCGCGATCTCCGGGTGCGATTCCATGGCGAGGCTGACGCAGGCATCCAGTGCGCAGCGCTCCTGCACGACCGCGGCGACATTCGGGTCCAGCGTGACGGCGGTCGTCAGCGGCACTCCAATCACGTCGTTGAACTGCATGCGCAGATCGGAGAGGCGCAGGTCTGTCGTCAGCAGATCCTGCTTTGCCTGCAGTGTCTGCGCCCGGCTCTCAAGGAGGTCCGCGTTCAGGGCGCTGCCGTACTTGACCTGCTGCACTCGCTCACCCTGCAGATCCTCGGAGGCCCGGATCTTCGCCTGCAGGGCATTGCGTCGTGTCTCACCAATGAGAATCTCGTAATAGATCTGATGAACCTTGAGGGCGACGGCGTTCTCGGCAGCGCGCGTCTTTCCGGTACTCGCGTCGACGTCAGCACGCGCGATACCGTTTGCGGCGCTGACCTTGAGGAGTTGCGTCAGGGGTTGCGTGACCCCCGTTCCGAAGGTCGTCGTCGTCAGAGCGCCCTGGTTGATGATCAAGGGGCGAGAGGGAATCTGGTCATTGCCGACGATGCCGAGGCTGCCGGTCGGAATCTCGACGAGCTGTGTATCCGTCACATGAACGATGCTGCTATCGGTGTGCACCACCGGGAAATATCCACTCCTGGCGACGTCCCTGGCGCGCTGCTTCTCGTCGACCTCCAATCGCGCTTCGCGAATGCGGTGATTGTTCTGCAGTGCGAGATCGAGCGCCTCGGCGAGCGTGATGCTGCGAGGCGGCCGCGCCGCCTGCTGTTGTCCGAACACGACGACGTTGGCAAGGCAGAAGAGGGTGGCGATGAGCGGAATTCGGATGGTCATGGTTCACCGTGTGGCGCTGCCTGTGTTCAATCGGCGCCGGATGCGCGCAGTTCACGAAGATTCATGGGAAACCTGCGCAGCGTCGCACTCAGCAGCATGACGACCACGCACGTCCAGGCGACGAAGTAGAACGCGTCGATGAAGGTGAGCGCGTACGCCTGGAGACGAACGCTGCCTGCCACGAGGCCAACCGCGCGGCCGGTCGCAGCCGGGATCCCGCTGGAATTGGCCGCCAGACTTCCTGTCAAATCGACAACGGTGCCCGCGGTGATCCAGGTGCCAGGCTGTACGTGAAGACCGAGCAGGTACGAATGCAGTTTCTCGCGCTCGGTGATGAAGCGGCCCATCACCGTTACGCCAATCTGCCCGCCGAACAGCCGCACGACGTGGAAAAACGCGGAGAATGTCAGCACGCGGTACGGCGAGTCCAACCCCCCGCTGAAGAGGGCCTGCAGCACGATCGTGGCGACCAACCCGACCATGGCAAAGACCTGCCCTGCGCCCATGAGCAGTTCCGAGCGGAAATAGTTCTCGGCTGCCCAAGCGCTGGTGTAGTTCGCATTCACGATGCACGCAAACGCCATCGCGGCGAATCCGAACACCATCAACAGGCGTGAATCGAGTCCGCTGTTCAACAGCCGTGCAGCGACTGCGGCGAGAACGACCTCGGCGACGGCCGTCCACAGCACGGCATTCCCGAATTGCGCGGCATCCAGACCTTGCACCGAAAGCGATTGCGGGATGATCAGGATGGTCGCAAGCAGACAGAAGCGAAACGCAAACATGCCGAATCCCAGGATGATCGTGTTCCATTTACGGAGATACGGCAGATCGACGAGGGCGTTCGGCGCTCGCAGCCGGCGAACCACTCCACACAGCAGCAGGAACGTCCCGGCGGTGACGAGTGCCGTGAACTGGCCCGAGCGCCACCAGTCGAGCCTCACCCCTTGATCGAGCGCGGCAAACAACAACGCCACGCCGGCACTGACATAGAAGAATCCGAGAAAACTGGGGGGATGCCCCGATCGGGGCGGCCTCGGCGTCGAGGGGATCCCGTAATAAATGCAGGCCATCATCACGGGCGTGACGATGGCCGACGTCCAGAACATCCACATCCAGGAAAGCTGATCGCGCTCGAAGCCATAGAGCGACGGCGCGACGTTCACCGCGCCTTCGACACATGTCGCATACAGGCCGAGCGTGAGTGCCAGGTACCGGATGGGAACGTTGCGGAGCGCATAGCTGAGCGTTAGTGGATAGAAGGTCCCGGCGCTGAGTCCCGCAATCGCGAGAAGCACCATCAACAGACTGTGGCTATGGACGAGCGGAAGGCACGCGGAGACCAGCGTGAAGACGGCGGCGCACACCAGGAGAACAGGTCGCGTTCCCAGCATGGCTCCGAAGTACACCGTCAACGGTCCGATGAACATGAGGGCGACGTTGAAGGCGCTTCCAAGCCAGGCGCCCTCATCGAAGCCGAGGCCGACGTTGCCTTTGAGATCCGCCAGACCAAGCGAGAGAAGGCGTCCCGCTAGGGTCACGATCCCGGCGCCGAGAATGACCCCGACAATCCCCAGCACAGGACTGTGCGACAGGTCCGGCGGCAGCGTGCTCGCAAACGCCGGCGGTGCGCTTTTTACGGGCGGGGCAGTGGGACTCATCGCGGGCGTTGTCAGTTTCTCGTTCGCACCGTAACGACTGCTGACAGCCCCGGGCGGAGTCGGGCTGTCAGCGTCGAATCGTCGAGCGCGATCTTCACGGGAACCCGCTGGACGACCTTCGTGAAATTGCCGGTGGCGTTGTCCGGAGGCAGAAGCGCGAACTGGGATCCACTGGCCGGCGCAATCTGCAGGACCTTCCCGGGTACGACCTGGCCGGGATAGATGTCGACGCGAACCTCGGCGGTGTCGCCGACGCTGATGTTGGTCAACTGCGTCTCGCGAAAGTTCGCCTGCACCCAGACAGTCCCGTCCACAAACGACATCACCTGGGTGCCGGGAGACACCAGCTGCCCGGGACGCACCTGCCGCTCGCCGACGGTGCCGTCGGCCGGAGCGACGATGCGGGTGTACCCAAGATTGATCTGTGCGACGGTGAGCGCCGCCTCTTTGGCATGCAAGTCCGCGAGCAGCTGCAGCTCCTGTGATTCCAGCACCGCCTTCGTGCGCTGCTCCGTCTCGGCGGCTAGCTCGTTGCCGTTCAAATGACTTCGCGCTTGAATCACGTCGGCATCGCGCCTGAAGGCTTCAGCCGTGAACCGCTGCTCATCGGCAACTGCGGTTTCAACCTTCTGCCGGGTCGTCGATTGCGCGGCGAGGAGCGCTTCTTGCCGAGTGCGCTCCGATCGCGTGCGTATGAGATCCGCCTCCACTGCCAGCCTGCCCGCCTGTGCGGCCGCAATTTGCGCGTTGGCCTGGTCGATACCTGCGAACGCCCGCTCAATGCGTGTGTCCTGAAGCTCGCGTTGGCGGCGGTTGTTTTCAAGGGCCGCTTTCGCGGCGTCCACTGCGGCCACCGCCTGTGCGACCTGCGCCCGGTAGTCCTCGTCCTCGAGCAGAACCAGCTCGTCTCCCTTGCGAACATGCTGGTAGTCGCCGACGTTGACCTTGCGCACGAGCCCGGCCACTTTGGTGCTGAGAGGCGTGAGATCGCGCCGGATGTACGCATCGTTGGTGACCTGCTCGACTCGTTGCCCCTCCCACGTGTTCCAGTTGTGCGTCAGTGTGACGATGATGGCGACCGCGAGCAAGACGATGAGTAGCGGCGTTCCGTACTTCTGCCACAGATGTTTCAGAGGCGTGGCGACCTGTTTGTCGCGCACCACAGGAGTGGAGCGAATCGGGGCTGCGCTCATAAATCCCTCTTCTACCGTTTCGCGCTTGCGCGCGTCTCCGGGCCCGAGCCGAGCACGACACCTCGTGCAGCCTCGTGCGCCGGCGCTTGATCCGGCGGATGCAGTGTCTCGAGAAACGCGACCAGCGCCGTGGTCTCCGCCGGGCTCAGGTTCGTTCCATACGCGGGCATGTTGCCGCCGCCTTGAATCACCTGTCTAATGAGCTGGTCCTGCGTGAGTCGCACCGCGACGGTGTCGAGACGAGGGCCGCGCTCGCCGCCGCTGTCGCCCAGCGCGTGGCAGTTGCGACACTGCTTTGCCTGCAACACGAGGGCGCCCTGTCGCTGCAACGCGGTCGTGCCGCGGAGCAGTTGCTCCGGCAGCGGGTCACCGCTCCACGCATTCATGTGCGGGCTCCATGGCGCATACTCGGCAAGATGCGTGAAGGTGCCGAGCGTGATCGCAATGAGCAGCACGGTCAGGACCGCAATCGGTCTTCGCTTCCAGCTCTTTTCTCCTTCCCCGGAGAGAAACGGCAGCAGCAGCAGCGCGATGGTCACGACCGCTGGTCCGATGAGGACTGCCGCTGTTTCGAGTGACGGGGGAAGCAGAGACAGCAGCGCGAACAGCCAGAGGAAAAAGTAATCGGGTCTCGGCGCGGTCTGGATAATCGTCGGATCGGGCCGTCCCGTCGGACCGAACGGACCGACGTACCACGCGCATCCACCGACGGCGAGCAGGACAAAGGCCGCGAAGAACATGTCCTTCCACACGGCATACGGAACGAAGGGTGCCCCGTCGGCCTTTGTCAGCTGATGGTAGTCGCGTTCGTAGGTCGCTTTCCGCACCAGCCGTCCGGGCATCGGCCATTCGTTGATGCCGAGCTTCAGCACCATCAGCACGTGAAGACACACCAGCACAATCAGCGTGCCCGGGACGACGAATACGTGCAGCGTGAAGAATCGGGAGAGCGTCGCGCCAGCGATGATCGGGCCGCCCAGCATCAGCGAGACGATCGCCGGCCCGGCGACCGGGACGCGGCTGGCGATCGACGCGCCGATCCCGAGACCCCAGTAGGCATCCTGATCGAAGCGCATGATCTGTCCGGTAAACGCCATGCCGAGCGTCGTCAGCAGGAGGAAGACGCCGACGATCCAGGTCAGCTCGCGCGGATACTTGTAGGCGCCGAACAGAAAGACCTGCGTCATGTGGATGAGGACGATCGCCACCATGAAGTTCGATCCCCATCCGTGCAGCGCCCGGACGAACCATCCGAACACGACCTGATGGTTCAACGCCTGCAGGCTGTTCCACGCTTCGTCGGCAGACGGCACATACACCATCGCGAGGAGAATGCCCGTCGCGAGCTGGAGACAGAAGACGACGAGTGCGGCGCTGCCGAAGACGTAGAACCAGCTGGCCGTGTTGCGCGGCACCGGATGCTCTGCGGCGTCGCGTATGGGTGACGCGAGCTGCAAACGGTGATCGAACCATTGGGCGATTGCCGCGATCACGCGCATGGCGGCGCCGTTCCTTCCACACGCTCACCCGTCATAGCCTTGGCGGAGGCGGGCGCGATCGTTCCGGGTGTCGGCAGCTCGCCAGCATGGATCGTGACGGTGCCATTTTCGACCTTGAACGGATACTCGAACAGTCCGCGCTCGGGTGGTCCCGAGGCGCGCGAGCCGTCGCGGTAGTACGCGCCGCCGTGGCACGGACACATGAACAGACCGGACTGCGGGAACCAGCGAACGGGGCAGCCGAGGTGCGCGCAGTTGACCGCGAACACCTGGAATTGCTCGCCTTCGATTCGCCGCACCCAGCACGCCGTGTCCGCGGTCTGGCCATCGGTCGGCAGGACGTATGGATTGCGGAACGTCGCCAGCCGCGTTTCTCCCTCCGGAAAGTCACTGACCTGGCCCAGTGACACCCATGAGACGTACGCGTTCTCCCGACCGAGCGTGATCGACGAGAGGACGAACCGCACGACCGGAACGGCCAGGGCGGCTGCCACCATGCCATTGAGGAGAATGCCCAGCTTCATGAGCAAGCCGCGGCGAGTCAGCAGAGTTTCATTCGACACGTGTGGGCTCCTGGCGCTGATCGTTGTGGGCGGTGGAATACGGTTGTCCCGGCGCGATCACGCGGTGCGAAGCGAGCCAGCTCACCACGTCGGAGACGTCCTGCTCCGACATCGGTCTGCCGGCGAGGTTGCCGCGCCAGTCGGGAGCGCCCAGCTCGGGGCGTCCGGCGATGACCAGCGTACGGAGTCCCTGATCGCTGACCAGCGCCAGGAACGAATCGTTCGTGATGGCGCTCCCGTGAGGCCCACCCTGACCTCCCGGACCGTGGCACGATTGGCAAAACGTCTGGTATGCGGCCTCCCCGCGCCGAACGTCGCCGGTCGATGTCGGAGCGTAGGAGGGCGGATTGGCGCCATCGAGCACGCCGGGCCGGCTCCAGCGCGATCGGATGCCGGTGACGAGCGCGTCGATCTGTGGCTCCGTCAGCATGCCGCCGGCACGCTGAGCGAAGGCAGGCATCGAGGTGCCGTGCACGCCGTTGGCCACGCTCGCCCGCAACGCGCCCTGGTCGACGATGCCGAGATACACCGGATCGGCCAGCGCGATCGCGGCTCCTCCTCGCCCGTTCGCGCCGTGGCAGCCGGCGCAATTGCCGGCGTACAGCGCCCCGAATTCCACGACCTCATTGGGCGCCGGCGTCATCGAATCGGGACGAGGCTGGCCGGGCGGCACGCCGCAGCCTCCGAGCAGCGCGGCGGCAAGCCCGGTCACCACAGGAAGACGTCGAAGCCGTGTCACGACCTCTCTCCCCGCGGTGGAACTGTTCCCGCCGCCTCGATGCCGGCGCGCAGGACGAAGGAGACGTTCTCCAGCGTCGGCCTCGGTGAATGCCGAACGACGACCATCCCCGCGACAACGCCGAACGCGACCTGCGACGTCATGAACCACGACCAGTCGATGCGGGCCTCGAGCAGCGGATTGAGGAGGCCCAGGATCGGATACAGCAGCCCCGACCACAGCACGGGACCGATCAATCCGCCGAGCAGGAGCGGCCGTCGCGGGAACATCGGCAACATCGCTCCGTACAGCAGGCCCACCAGTGTCGACACGAGGGCGTGCACACCGAGAGCAATGGCGAAGCTGTCGAGATGAAACGAAGTCAGTTGTGCATGTCCGAGCCTGAGTGACTCCGCGTAGACGACCGCCGCCAGCAGATTGATGGGATACCAAATGCTCCCGGCCTTCAGGAGCCCGTACGCACAGGCCAGCGCCGCCATCACGACGCTTCCGGCCCATCCACCCTTGACCCCTGCGGATATCGGGTAGGTCCGGAGGGGGAGCCAGGCGCGCAGCTGCTCCGGCGCAATGGCCAGGCGATCGACGACCTGCCGCTCGGTGGCGACCTGGCGGTCCTCGCGCACGACCGTCACCTCTTCTTCGTGTTCGCGTGGAAACACCTCGCGAAACCAGCCGACGCATCCAGCAACACTCAGCACGGCGCCGAGCACGGTCACTGACACGTTCATGAGCAGGCCCGCGAAGATCAACGTGAACCCCGTCGCGAGGACGATTGGCCATGCCGTCGGCGCGGGTACTTCGAGCGTCGTCATCTCTCCCTCGTATCCTCTGTTCAGCGGCCGACGATGTACACCACGGTGAACACGACAACCCACACGACATCCACGAAATGCCAGTACAGCGACAGGACCTCCACCCGTGGTGACTGCGCCGTGCCCACACGGCCGGCCACGCCGAGTACCAGGACGCTGGCGAGCATCACGAGACCGACGGTCACGTGAAACGCGTGCAGGCCGACGAGCGAGTAATAGGTCGTGCCGAAGAGATTGGTGGAGATCGTCAACCCGTGTTCGTAGATCAATCGATGCCATTCCTGCGCGGTGCCGTACATGAACAGGCCACCCAGCACGAGTGTCATCAGCCACAACAGCAAGAACGTCAGCCGCTCATCGCGTGCGAGGCGTCTCCCGGCCAGATGGATCGTCACGCTGCTCGAAATCAGGCAGATGGTGTAGAAGATCGGCGTCTCCAGCACGTCACGCGGCGTCGGTCCGGTCAGGCTCTTGCCGAGATAGAACAGATAGGCCACGACGAAAATCGTGAAGATGGCCGACTCGGCGATGATGAACGACAGCATGCCGACCGTGCCGCGATCGGGCAGCGTCCATGCCGGGGCCGCTTCAACGGCGCCAACAGGTTCAATGTCTGCAGCGACGGCTCTCATCGCTCGCTCCCTTCACTCATAGCGGCTGTCGGGATCTTCCGGATGTTTCAAGTCCCATAACGGGCGCCGGCTGGCGACCGTCGGAATCGATGCGAAGTTGTAGGCGGGGGGAGGCGAACTCATGGACCATTCGAGCGTCCAGGCATCCCACGGATCCTTTCCGGCCCGGGCGCCCTTCCAGTACGACACGATCAGGTTCGCCACGAAGATCACGATCGCCACGGCCTGGATCAAGGCTCCGACCGAGACGATCAGGTTGATCGCGTCCCACCCGCGCCCCGGCTCGTAGGTGTAGATGCGGCGCGGCATGCCGAGCAGCCCGGCGAAATGCATCGGATCGAACGTGAGGTGGAACCCGAGTAGGAAGAGCCAGAAATGCAGCGTGCCCAGCCGCTCGCTCAACATGCGGCCGGTGACCTTGGGATACCAGTAATAGAACGCGGCGAAGAGCGCGAAGAGGATGCCTCCGACGATGACGTAGTGGAAGTGCGCCACTACGAAGTACGAGAGGCTCAATTGCCAGTCGAACGGCGCCGACGCCATCATCACGCCGGTCAACCCGGCGATCAGGAACTGGAACAGGAATCCAATCGCGAACAGCATCGGCGTCCTGAACTGGATCCGGCCGCCCCACATCGTGCCGAGCCAGTTGAAGATCTTGATCCCCGTCGGCACGCCGACGGCCATCGTGGTAATCGCGAAAAAGCTGTTGGCGTAGGAGTTCATGCCAATCGTGAACATGTGGTGCGCCCACACGCTCATGCTGACGAAGGCGATGCAGACCGTGGCCGCCACCATGACGGGATAGCCGAAGATCGGCTTCCGGGAGAACACCGGAATGATCTCGGACATGAACGCAAAGCAGGGAATGATCAGGATGTAGACCTCCGGGTGTCCGAAGATCCAGAAGAAGTGCATCCAGAGCGTGGCGGATCCTCCCGCCTGGGTGTCAAAGAAATGGCCGCCCAGGTAGCGGTCGATGAGGAGCATGATCTGCGCGGCCGAGAGCGGCGTGACCGCGATCAGCACCATCCCCGCCATCGTCAGATAGAGCCAGGCCAGCAGCGGCATGCGGGTGAGCGTCATGCCCGGGCAGCGCATGCACACGATGGTGGCCACGAGATTGACGGCCGTGCCGATGCTGCCGAAGCCTGAGACCAGGACGGCAATCGTCCAGTAGTCAGAACTCGAACCGGGTGAGAACGCGCGGGCGGTCAACGGGGCATACGCCCACCAACCCACGTCCGGCGCCGCGCCGGCGCCGTACAACCCGCCCCCGCCGAGAAAGCTGAAATACAGCAGGAACCCGCCGAGCGCGCTCAACCAGAAGCTGAAGGCATTGAGGCGGGGAAACGCCATGTCGCGCGCGCCGATCATCAACGGCACCAGGTAGTTCCCGAACCCGAACAGGATGGGCATGGCGACGAAGAAAATCATCGTCGTGCCATGCATCGTGAACATCTGGTTGAAGACCTGCGGCGACACGAAGTCGTTGTGCGGGTACATCAGCTGAATGCGGATGACGAGCGCCTCGACGCCGGCAATGACGAGAAACAGCAATGCGAACAGGATGTAGAGCAGTCCGATTCGCTTGTGATCGACGGTCGTGACCCAGCCGTGAAGCGTTTCGATCCACGTGGGCTCGTCAATCCGCGCGCTTTGCATGGCCAGCACCTCTGAGGACACGGCTGATCTCCTGAATCTCTGCGCCTATCGAAGCGACTGCATGTACCGCACGAGCGCGTCGAGTTCGACCTCGCTCAGCTTCATCGCCGGCATCAGCGAGCCTGGCTTGATCCCGTCCGGGTCTTTCAGCCACAGGCGCAGGTTCTCCGGGGTGTTCTCCGCGGCGCCCGACGCGATCGTCGCGCGGCTCATGAGGTGAGTCAGGTCGGGACCAAACCGGCCGTTGGCCGCCGTGCCACGGACCGTATGACAGTTGATGCAGGCTGTTGTCTCGAACACACGCCTGCCGGCGACCGCCGACTCGTCCCGCGCCGCGGCCTGTTGCTGCGCGCGGACCCATGCGTCGAAGTCCTCGGGCGTATCCACCGACACCCGCTGCAGCATCTTGGCGTGCTGGGTCCCGCAATACTGCGCGCACTGGCCGAGAAAGATGCCCCGCCGATGCGGATCCATCCACAGCCGGTTGATCCGGTTCGGTATCAGGTCGGTCTTGCCCGCCAGTTCCGGAATCCAGAAGCTATGGTCCGTGTCGGCCGACAGCAGCTGCAGGAAGGTTGGCCTCGGACGCGAGGGCTCGCTGACGGGAATGTGCAGCTCGTTCGCGGTGACAACACCCAGCGCGGGATAGCGGTATTCCCACCAGAACTGGTGCCCGATCACGGTGACCTCGACAGCCGTTGGTGGTTGTGGCGCGTCCTGGATCGCGTGGATGACCCGGGCGGTGGCCGCGAACAACACCAGGACGATGAGGACTGGCGTGATCGTCCACGCCAGCTCGATCTGCGTGCTGCCGTAGACCTGCGCCGGCTCGCGGCCGGCATTCTCGGGCGTCGCGCGGAACTTCACGATGGCGTAGACCAGCAGGGTCGCGACCACGATGAAGATGACAGCCGTGACGCTCAACACGAACATCGACAGGTCGAAGATGGATTGCGCGGGCGTCGACGCGGGCGCGAAGATACTCATCGCCGCGCCTCAGCGGTCGGTCGCAGGTCGGGTACGGCAGCGCTTCCCTTGACCGCGTCGCTGAAATCGAAGTCGGTTGCGGCGGCGCCGGTAATCAGTCGCGCACTGCGGTTGAACGTCAGCGCCTGAATTGCCCACTTGATGAAAACGACCACGCGGCTCTCGAACTGCACGAGATAGAGGATGTGGATGAACGCCCAGATCAGCCAGGCTGCCAGACCCGACAAATGCACCCCGAAGACGTTGGCCACGGCAGCCCCTCGACCGATGACCGCCATGGTGCCCTTGTCGAAGTAGGCGAAGGGCGGGAGCGGCCGCGCATCGCCTCGAGCTTTTCGTGCGATGTCTTTGGCCGCGTAGGCTCCCCCTTGCATGGCGACCTGGGCGAGGCCCGGCAGCGGCTTTCCGTCGGCGCCGGCGAGCGATGCGAGGTCTCCGACGACGTAGATGTCGGGATATCCGGGGACGGTGAGGTCCGGATTCACCTTGATTCTGCCGGCCCTGTCCGCCGGCGCCTGCGTGCGGGCTGCAACCGTCTTCGCCACGGGGGGCATCGTCACCCCACCCCCCCAGAGCACCGTGTGCGCCTCGACGCGCTCGGACTGTCCGCCGGTCTCGACCTGGAGTCCGTCCCGGTCCACATCCTTCACCATCGTGCCGGTGCGAATCTCGACCCCGAGCCGTTCGAGCGACCGGTGCGCCTTCTGCGCCAGGTCCTCCGGAAACGGCATCAACACTCGCGGGAGTCCGTCGAGCAGGATGATTCGAGCGTCCTCGGGGTGAATGGAGCGGAAGTCGTGTCTCAGGGTCTGCCGCGCGATTTCGCCGATCGCACCGGCGAGCTCGACGCCGGTCGGTCCGCCGCCGACGATGACGAACGTCAGCCAGGCCCGGCGCTGGGCCGGATCAGCAATCCGCTCGGCGACCTCGAACGCGTAGAGGATCTTGTGGCGGACGTTGACGGCTTCGTCGATGCTCTTCAGCCCTGGCGCCCAGTCCTTCCACCCGTCGTGGCCGAAATAGGACGTCTCCGAGCCGACCGCGATGACGAGCGAGTCGTACTCGAGCGACGCACCGTCGGCGAGCCGCACGCGCTTGCCCTTGGGGTCGAGGTCCACCATCTCGCCGAGGAGCACGCGGGTGTTACGCTGCCGGCCGAGGATGCCGCGCAGCGGCGCGGCAACTTCCCCGGCTGAGAGCGACCCCGTTGCCACCTGGTAGAGCAGCGGCTGGAACAGATGGTAGTTGCGGCGATCGACCACGGTCACGTTGACCGGCGCCGACCGCAGTGCGCGTGCGGCACCCAGCCCCGCAAAGCCGCCCCCAACGATTACCACGTTCCGCTGACTGGCCATCACGCACCTTCTCGAAGTTCCAAACGGTGATGTGCGGCGATGAAGCTCCCGAATGACCTCGACGCGCGCGTCGAAGCCATCGGAGTCTTCATCGGTGGTTACCGGGACGTGTTGATGATCAGGCCGCCGTAAACGCGGTGAATGTAGCGGCTGTCCTGTCCAAAGAACGATGGCGCATCGTCACTGGACCTCGTGAACATGAAGCGATAATCGCCACGGAGACCCCAGCGCGAATTCGGCGCGTACCATTTCAGCCCGCCGCCGACGTTACCGATCAGGAAGGTCTTGTCGTTCGTCACGCCCACATCGGCGCGTTCGAACATCGTGAGCCCGCCGATTCCGCCCGCGCCGTAAATCACGGAAGGACCAAGTCTCGCCGCGCTGACGATGGCGCTGGCGTTGTAATTCAGGAAGTTCGGCGCCTTGGTATGGCCGTCCAGGTCTCCAAACTGCATTCCCGACGTCGTGGAAATCATCGCGGCGACGTCACCTTCGACGCCGATGATGCGGTTGATGTTGTAGGTGACGGCGGTACCAAGCCCATAGTTACCGAAGCTCGGCGACCCGGACTTGGACTGGACGAACCCGACGCCTCCGGGGATGACGGTGGCTTCGAGCACGCCAGGGCCCGGTGTGGTCTCCTGTGCATACGCGCGATCCGCGCCGACGATCAGTACGGCCGCGATGGGGATAGCAATCCAATGTCTCATGACACTCTCCTTGGAAGTATTGACTTCACGCGGAGCAGAGACGGCAATGCGGATGCCGACACACGACGGAAAGAAAATCAGCTACAACCAGCAGACCGGTGGCGTGTCGTCACAAGCGCGATGTTCGCCGTGACCCACTCTGCGTAATCACGTTTGCGTTATACGCGCCCACCGAGCTGACCTGCGCACGCGATACGCAGAAGTGCGTCAGGGCTGCACAGTCCTCTACCGTGAGGATGGTGGAACCGGTGCGGCATTCGCGGTTTCGCCGAGATCAAGCGTCGGCATCGAGGTTGCCTTTCTGATCGGCGTGACGGTCCACACAGCCCCGCCCAATGTTCGTCACCCACGAACACGCTGAGCGGAAGATTGATTAGGTGCAGGTGGAACTATTTATGACTTTGAAGAAACCCATACGTCGTGTCGCGATTGTCGGCACGGGAGTCATCGGCGCGAGCTGGGCGGCGCAATACGTCGCCCGCGGATTCGATGTGGTCGCCACGGATCCGGGTCCGAACGCCGAGGCCAATCTTCGCAGCTACGTTGACAGCGCGTGGCCGGCGCTCGTACAGATCGGTCTTTCACCGGGCGCGTCACGCGAACGGCTATCGTTCACCACCGATATGAAGACAGCGCTGGCGGAGGCCGACTTCGTCCAGGAGAACGCGCCGGAACGTCCGGAGTTCAAGATCAAGCTGTTCGCCGACATGGACGCGGCGACCCCCGTCGATTCGATCATCGCGTCGAGCTCGTCCGGGATCACGCCAAGCGTCATGCAGTCGAAGTGCACACACCCCGAGCGTGTGCTCGTCGGTCATCCGTTCAACCCACCGCACATCATTCCGCTGGTCGAAGTCGTCGGTGGCACCAGGACATCTCCCGAAGCCATCGATCGAGCGATCGCGTTCTACGACTCGATTGGCAAGAAGACGATCCGTCTGAATAAGGAAGTGACCGGCCACGTCGCGAACCGGTTACAGGCGGCGCTGTATCGGGAGATGGTTTACCTGATCGAGCAGGGCGTGCTGAACGTCGTCGATGCCGATACCGCCGTGTCCTGGGGACCCGGACTCCGTTGGGGGGTCATGGGGCAGAGTCTGCTGTGGCATCTGGGCGGGGGCGAAGGCGGCATTCGCCACTTCATGGATCACCTCATGGGACCGCTGGAGGGGATGTGGTCGGCGCTTGGAACTCCGGCGGTGACACCGGAACTCAAACAGACCATCGTCGACGGCGTCCTTCAGGAAGCTGCCGGCCGCTCTGTTGACCAACTGGCGCACGAGCGAGACGGGGTGTTGCTGGGGCTGCTCGCGCTTCGCCACGCTACCGGATCGCGCCGTGCGGCTCATCACCACAACGGTGCCGCCGAGCGCGTGTTCTTCCTGAATGTCAGTAGCGGCCGAATGGCCTCCGTGAATCCCGATGGTTCCGACCCCGAGGTCCTCATCGAGGGACTCCGGCGACTGCCCGACGGCATCGTGGTCGACGTCGAGGCCGGCCACATCTACTGGACGAACATGGGAAATCCCAACGCGAACGACGGCTCGATCGAACGCGTAGACCTCGATGGAGGGAATCGCCGGACGATTGTGCCCGAAGGCGCGACGTTCACACCGAAGCAGCTGCAGCTCGACAGGACCGGCGGCAAGCTGTACTGGTCGGATCGCGAAGGGATGCGCGTCATGCGCGTGAACCTCGACGGCTCGCAGATTGAAACGCTGGTCGATACCAGTCAGGGCGACGCCCGCCCGGGCCGCGACGCCAGGAAGTGGTGCGTCGGGATCGCAGTCGATCACGAGAGTGGCCACGTGTATTGGACGCAGAAGGGTCCCGACAACGCCGGCGAAGGCCGCATCTTCCGCGCGAACCTCGACATACCAGAGGGTGAGGGCCCCGCCACCCGGAGTGACATCGAAGTCGTGTTCGATCGTCTGCCGGAGCCGATCGATCTCGATCTCGATCTCGACAACCGTCTGATCTACTGGACCGATCGCGGCGACGCCCCGCGAGGCAACACGGTCAGCCGCGCGCCCATGGACGCGGCATCCCGCAACGGCCATCAGCCGGAGATTCTGGTCAGCGGCTTGATGGAGGGCATTGGCCTCGCGCTCGACCTCAAAGGACGCCGGATGTTCTTTTCCGACCTGGGCGGCTCGGTGTATTCCGCAGGACTTGACGGTTCGGAGAAGCGGGCGTTGACGTTTGCGGACGGGAACCTGACCGGCGTCGCGTACGCCAGATTGAGCCAGACCGCGCTCGGAGAAAGGGAGTAGTAGTCACGTGACACCGACAGCCACACCAACACCAACGGCAGCCGCAGCATCCGGCAAAGAAACCAGGCCGCGCAAGCCGCTTCCCGCGCCGAACAGCGACTTTTACGACGTCACGTCGACGTTGAATGCTGAGGAGCAAGAGATTCTGAGGGGCGTGCGCCAGTTCCTGGAGAGCAAGGTCGCACCGATCATCGGCAAGTACTGGCTCGACGACGCGTTTCCCTTCGAGCTGCTGCCAGCCTTCAAGGAACTGAACATCGGCGGCATTGCCATCAAGGGTTACGGCGGCCGTGGAAAAAGTCTCGCGCTGATGGGCTTCATTCAGATGGAGCTTGCGCGCATCGATCCCTCGGTCTCGACATTCTTCGGCGTACACGCCGGGCTCGCGATGGGCAGCATCTATCTCGGCGGATCGGAAGAGCAGAAGCAGAAGTGGCTGCCGCCGATGATACGCCTCGAAAAGATCGGCTGCTTCGGACTCACCGAGCCGCTCGTCGGTTCGGGAACCTCCGCCGGCATGACGACGACGGCGAAGCGCGAGGGTGATACCTGGGTCCTGAACGGCGAGAAGAAATGGATCGGCAATTCACCGTGGTGCGACGTATCGATCATCTGGGCGCGAGACGTCGCCGACAGCCAGGTCAAGGGCTTCATCGTCGAGAACAAGACGACGCCCGGGTTCAGCGTCGAGAAGATCACGGACAAGATGGCGCTGAAGGTGGTCCAGAACGGTCACATCACGCTGAAAGATTGCCGCGTGCCGGAAGCCAACCGCCTGCAGGGCGACATGTCGTTCCGCGACACTGCGCGGGTCCTGAGGATCACGCGCTACGCCGTCGCCTGGATGTCAACCGGCTGCCAGATGGGGGCGTACGAGCACGCGCTCAAGTACGCGCAGGAGCGGCAGCAGTTCGGCAAGCCGATCGCCTCGTTCCAGATGATTCAGGACCTCCTCGCCAAAATGATCAGCAACATTACCGCGTGCCAGTGCATGGTGACGCGCATGGCGCAACTGTACGAGGAAGGCAAGCTGACGGACCCGCATGCGTCGGTCGCCAAGGCGTTCTGCACGGCGAAGTGCCGCGAGACGGTCGCGTGGGCGCGGGAGATCTGCGGTGGCAACGGCATCTCCGTGGACTACGGTGTCGGCCGCTTCTTCGCCGATGCGGAGGCGTTCTATACGTACGAAGGCACGTACCAGATGCAGAACCTGATCATCGGCAAGGCCATCACCGGATTGAGTGCGTTCGTCTAAGGACAGCCATCATGAGTTCGACAGCGACGACAGCAACGCTCGAAAACGTGTTGTACGAAAAAAAGGGTGCCATTGCCTATGTCAGCGTGAATCGCCCCAAGGTGCTCAACGCGCTCAATGCGAAAACCCTCCGGGAGCTGCGGGCGGCGTTCGAGGACGCGCGCCAGGACGAGGCGGTGCGCGGCGTGATCCTGACCGGCGCAGGCGGCAAGTCATTCGTCGCCGGCGCCGACATCGGCGAACTCGCCAAGGTGACGGCTGTCGAAGCCTCGGAGATGACCAGCAACGGTCAGGCCGTGACGAGCCTGATCGAGACCCTTGGCAAGCCCGTGATTGCCGCCGTGAATGGCTTCGCCCTCGGCGGCGGCTGCGAGCTGGCGATGGCATGCAGCATCAGGCTCGCGACCGACAGCGCGAAGTTCGGTCAGCCGGAAGTCAAGCTCGGGGTCATACCGGGCTACGGAGGCACGCAGCGCCTGCCTCGGCTCGTGGGCCGGGGCCGGGCGCTGCAGCTGATTCTGTCCGGCGGGATGATCGACGCGGCGGAGGCCTACCGCATCGGGCTCGTCAACGAGGTCGTGCCCGCGGATGGCCTCATCGCGCGTGCTGAAGCGATCCTGCAGCAGATCTTCGGGAACGCCCCGCTCGCGGTGAAGTTCGCCATCGAAGCGGTGGACCGGGGACTGGAAGCGAGCCAGACCGAAGGTCTGGTCATCGAAAGCTCGTTCTTCGCGATCTGCGCCGCCACCGACGACAAGAAAGAAGGTACGTCGGCCTTTCTCGAGAAACGCGCGCCGAAGTTCGCGGGCCGGTAAGCGAAGGGGGTCGTCATGGCAACTGACAACATTTTTTCCGGACTGAAAGTCGTCGACTTCGCGAGCTTTATCGCCGGCCCCGGCGCCGCGGTGATCTTGTCGGACTTCGGCGCCGACGTGATCAAAGTTGAGCCACCTTCCGGTGATACCTGGAGAATCGGCTACAAAATTCCGCCGCAGCCGCGCGCCACGGACAACTATCCCTGGCACTTGAACAATCGCAACAAGCGGGGCCTCGCACTCGATCTCAAATCACCGCAGTCTGGAGCGATTGTCGAACGACTTGCAAAGTGGGCGGACGTGGTTGTCGTCAACACGCCACATCCCGCGCGCAGAAAACTGAAGCTCACGTACGAAGACGTGAAGCTGGCGAATCCGCGCGTCATCTATGCCGACGTCACGGGCTACGGCGACAAAGGCCCCGACGCCGACCTTCCGGGCTTCGACATCACGGCGTACTGGGCCAGGAGCGGACTGCTGTCGCTGACCAGAGACGCGGGCGCTCCGCCGACACTTCCGGTGGCCGGCAGCGGCGATCACGCGACTGCCGTCAGCCTGTATTCCGCGATTGTCACGGCGCTCTACCGGCGCGAGCGGACCGGCGAGGGCTCGTACGTCACCACATCGCTGCTCGCGTCGGGAATCTGGGCCAGCGCGGTGGCCATTCAGGGGGCGCTGGTCGACGCGACTTTCTATCCTTTGCACGATCGGCTGAACCCGCCGAACGCCATTTTCAACGTCTACAAGAGCCAGGATGACAGCTGGTTCGTGATCGTGCTGACGCCGGACAAGTGGCCGGCCCTCGCAAACGGTATCGGCCGCCCCGATCTCCTGACGGACTCGCGCTTCGGCGAGCCCAGGAATCTGGTCAAGAACTCCGCGGCGCTCACGGCGATTCTGGACGAAGCGTTTGGCTCGCAGCCGATGGCCCACTGGCGTCAGGTGTTCGAGCACGGCCATATCACGTTCGGCGTCGTGCGCGCGCCTCTCGAAGTTGTCACCGACCCGCAGTTGCGTGCCAACGACATCGTCGTTCCTCTCGAAGGGGCCGGCGGGAAGCTGCAGTTCACTATCAGCAGTCCCATACAGGTTCACGGCGTCGATAAAGTGCCGGCCAGGCGCGCTCCTGAAATCGGCGAGGACAACGACGAGATTCTCCGAGATCTCGGGTTCGACGCGAAGCAAATCGACAGCTTTCGCGCGAACGGAGTCGTCGCGGAACGAACGCCCGCGCAAGCGCCCACTCGCTGAGAGAACCGGGCAGCCGCTATGACTGACATTCTGGCGACGCGCTCCGGGAGCATCCTGGACATTCAGCTGAATCGTCCGGCGAAGAAGAACGCGATGACGTCGAGCATGTACATCACGTTGGCGGAGGTGCTCAAGGGTGCGGCAAAGGATGACGACATCCGAGTTCTACTCTGGCATGGCGCGGGCGATTCGTTCAGTGCCGGCAGCGAGCTGGAGGACTTCATGAAGAATCCTCCGGGGTCCGGTGAGAGTCCCCAGGGCCGGCTGGTCACCACGTTGATCGATTTCGAAAAACCGATCGTCGTCGCCGTGCAGGGTGTTGCGATCGGCGGTGGAACCACGATGCTCGGTCACTGCGACTTCGTGTACGCGGGAGAAGGTGCGAGGTTCCAGGTGCCGTTTATCAACCTGGCGCTCGTCCCCGAATTCGGTAGCAGCTACCTGTTTCCGCTGCGCATGGGATATGTCCGCGCCGCCGAACTGATTCTGCTCGGCCAGCCATTCAACGCCGCGCGGGCAGCGCAGCTTGGACTGGTGACACAGGTTGTACCCGATCAGCAGGTGCTGGCGACGGCAACTGAAACAGCGCGGCAACTGGCGGCGAAGCCTCTTCACGCGCTGCGGGCGTGCAAACGCCTCATGAAACAGGCTGCACGCGAGCCACTCGAGCACGCCGTGAAGATCGAGAACGAGGAGTTCGCGGTCCGTGTGACGTCCGAGGAAGCCAGGCAGGCGTTCTCTGCGTTCTTCGCGAAGCAACGGCCAGCGCGAGTCCCGGCGTGAGGGGATGATCTATTTTCATTCTCTCGGCCGGGCCTCTCGTATCTACCCGGGGTGGACGGCCCTCGCCGCTGCCGGCAAGCGCTCGACGTTTCGTGAGCTTCATGACCGCGTTGGACGCATCGCGGCGTCCCTGAGACAGCACGGTTTCGGCGTGGGAGACCGGTTGGCGCTGCTGCTCCCGAACGAAGCCGACTACATCGAGCTCGTTCACGCGTGTGCCTGGCTGGGAGTGATCGCGGTGCCGCTGAACATACGGCTCTCCGCAACAGAGATCGCGCACATACTCGCCGACGCCAGCCCGCGAGGCATGATTCGCCATTCATCGCTGGCGGCACCGACGGTGCCGCTCGAGTGGCAGCTGGTGCTCGACAAAGAACCGCTGGACGTCCAGCAGGATTCCTACCCTGAGGCCATCTACGATCCGGACGCCGTCCTGGCTCTTGTCTACACCAGCGGAACAACCGGCCGACCGAAGGGGGTCGTACTGACTCATGGCAACGTGCTGGAGGATCTGCACCACGTCAACTACTGGATGACGGGCAGAGAAGGGGGCGTCTATCTCCACGCGGCGCCGATCTTTCACATCGCTGACTTTCCATTCATGTTTCGGTCACCCGCTTTCGGCACCTGCCAGGTGACTATCCCGAAGTTCAGCCCGAAGGACTTCTGCGAGACGATCGAACGTGAACGGGTCAGTCACACGGTATTAGTGCCAACGATGATCAGTCTGCTGATCGAATTTCAGGACCTCGAGAATTACGATTTGACGAGCCTGAAAATCGTCGGTTACGGCGGCTCTCCGATTGCCCCTGACCTGATCCAACGCACCAGGAAGGTCTTGCCTCGCCTCAAACTCGTGCAGGTGTATGGGCTGAGCGAAACCGGTTTTCTCAGCGGGCTCCAGGACCACGAACACGCGGAGGAACGACTCAAGTCCTGCGGAAGATCCTGCCCAGGAATCGATCTGCGGGTCATCGACGAAGCAGGAAAGGACGTCGAGGCCGGCCATCCTGGTGAACTCGTGGCTCGGGGCGCGAATGTCATGCGCGGCTACTGGAACAACGCGGACGAGACCGCTCGCGCCTTCCGGAACGGCTTGTTTCGGACCGGAGACGTCGGCTATCAGGATGCCGAAGGATATTTCTACATCCTTGATCGCATCAAAGACATGATCGTTACGGGCGGGGAGAATGTCTATTCCGGCGAGGTCGAAGCGATTATCAGCGAGCATCCGGCGGTTCGCGAGGTGGCCGTCTTCGGCGTACCAGAACCCAAATGGGGAGAGATCGTCGCCGCGTGCGTCGTGCTCAAGCCGGGACATCTGCTCAGCGTCCAGGACCTGATCGCCTATTGCCGTCGCGCTCTCGCCAACTACAAGATTCCGCGCCGCGTCGAATTCTCGGAAGGGGAGTTGCCGAAGGGCGGCTCCGGCAAGGTACTGAAGAGAGTCCTCCGTGAACGTTTCCGGCGTCAACAGGAACGCGCCGCCAGTTGACAGGGGTGCCAGCCATCTGACGGTCCGCCGGCAACTCATCGTAGGTCACTTAGTGTGCTGGCTATCGGCCTCGACGGTTGTCTCGAGGCTGGTGCCTTTACGCGATCGCCGTGTCCTTGGGCGGATCCCGTGCGCATCGATCACGCGCTGCAGCTCCGCGACGGTCGGTTCTGTCACAAGTTGATGCTCGATGATGACGAGCGGAAACCGGAGATGGCCATCCGTCATCGCCCACACGAATTCACGCGCCTTCGAATCGCGCTCGATGTCGAAGAACTCATAGGCCAGGTGCGCTTTCATCAGGTACTCGCGCACCCGGAACGTCAGCCCGCACCAGCTGGTGCCGTACACCTGTATCTCGCTGTCCACGTGTCTCTCCTGATTGATCGCTGTCGCCACGGCGCGTGAGGCACTCGTCGTTCGTGCGGCGGGAGCCCCGACCCGTTCGCCACGGTCATCAAGGCAACGGCAATGCCAGCTGCTGACCTCGCCCCACGATGAGGATTGCCGCCTGGCCGCACGTTCCGCCAGTCGCCGCTGATCGCATGGTGTCCACACGTGTTCGTGGATACGCAGCCGCGTGACGTCCCGACCGCCTCGAGACGCAGGCGCCCTCCGCGGGCGTGCTCCATCGGCGTGACAGCTCGCGGCACACCCCTTGCCGCTGTGTGGCTGCCAGGCTTTGAGGTGTGATGATGGACCAGGACGATCCGGTGTCACAGGTTCCCACGGGTGACTGGACGCTCGCCACACAAACGCGCCCGTTCGAACGTCGTGTCTATCTATTTCGTTGCGCGTCATGTGAAACGCCGCAGTCGGCCGACGCCGACACTTCGCGTGGCTGGGAGGACGCGCACGACGACCGAGGATCTTCGAATCGCTGAAGCGCGCCTCAGAAATGGGGACCGCCATCGCGTGCGGGATCCGTTTCCCAGTTGTCGCACGGGGAGCAGGGGGCGGGCCTCCACGCCGGGCACGGCATCATCAAGCGGGCCGAGAGCGCGGCGATGTATGGCTCATACGACTCGCGGAGCTCGGCGAGCTGCCTGTCAGCCGTGCAGCTTCGATTCGGTCGAAGACCCACGGCTTCGAGGTCGGCGCGAACCTGCGCGAGCGCAGCGGGGGGCAGGCGATCGTCAACGGGTGGCGGCGGACCGCCGAGCACGTGGGCAAGGTCTATGGCTGCGTGCCGCGCGACGGCGAACGTCACATGAGCCGGCCAGACGGGCAACCCCTCGATACCGACTTTGACGAGGGCCGTGACGTCGAGCACGGTTGTCAATGCGGCCAGCCACGACTGCCGATGGTGGAGCGATCGAAAGTACCCAATGGCGGGGTACGACAGGTGGCTCTCGAGGAGGTCGGCGCACCAGTTCTCCCAAGCCGCCAGCACGCGCTCGATGCGCGACACGTCGCCGGATTGCGCGAGGCGGGGGAGCAATTCCGTGGCGGTCGACGGCGAGCCGGCCCATGCATCCAGCTGTGTGACGCGCAGCTCGCGCCGAGCGAACGACTGGTACACGATCGGGATGTACGAGAGCAGCATTGAGATCACCATCACGCCGGATCCGGTTTCGGCGACGACGAGCAGCCGGCCCACCCGGCCTTCAGGCACGACATCCCCGAGTCCCAGCGCGAACAGCGTGGTTGCGCTCATGTACACGTCGTCCGAGAAGTGTGCCGTGCCGTCGACGTTCAAGAGCAGCTCGCGCTGCGACCACTGGAGCAGCGCGAATCCGACCACGAGCATCGATGCCCATACGGTGACGAGAAGGAAGACTGACAGCGGCCCGTACACCGCCAGGTATCGCTGTCGTCGCGTCGGTGATGCGATCCAGTCCGCGCAGGTGACCCAGAGGCGCCACGTCGAACGGTAGAACAGCCACGTGACCCGGAATCGGCGGCGCGGCGGCCTCGGCAGCACGAGCGTTTCAAACGCGTCCCACAGGATGCTGACGACAATCCCCACGCCGGCGACGAAGGCGATGACGTGCACAGTGCGGGGGGACTCTTCGCAAGCTGAATGCCCCCCTGCAGCGACCTGCCACGCGAAGGGCGCGCCGCAACTGTGCACCAGCACGCACTGTTGCGTGCGCACCGCCGGGTCGATCGTTTCACGGAGGCCGATTTCCCCGGGATTTACGTGAGCACGCGGCTTGCGGTGGGGTGGAGCGTGGAGACAATCATGACCTCTTCGTTCCGCATCAACATTCTTGCCGCCGGCATCGTGCATCTTGCGGGCGTGTACAACGCCAGCGCGCAAGTCGAGAATCAGCTCGATTTCACCACGTCGTTTGCGTTCACGGTCGGCAACGCGACGGTACCTGCCGGTCACTACACGATCACGCCCGTCGAGGACGACCCGTGGGTACTCGAACTGAAGGGCGGACGCACATCCGTGCTCATCGAAACACAGCGCGCGACGCCGAAAGAGGTCCCCTCGAAGAATGAAATCGTGTTTCAGCGCTACGGGGATCAGTACGTGCTGAAAAACATCTGGACTGAAGGGTCCGATACCGGTTACGTCACGGAGCCCGCGGCCCGGGAATGGCAGATCTCCAGACACCATGGCGGTGCGCCAGGCGAGTCGCGTGTGGCGGCACACAAGAAGCCACGCCGCGAGGTGTGATGAAAGCCGTCGCCCTCGACGATGCGCCCAGGATCGCGGTGACCGCTCTACGCGATTACCTCGCGCTGACCAAGCCACGCTTGAACGCACTGGTGGTCGCCACGACGGCCGCCGGATGGTGTCTTGGCAATCAAGGCGGTGCGCCAGCGCGTTCGATGGCGACGGTGGTTGTGGGCACCACGCTGGTGGCGGCTGGCGCCTCAGCGCTCAATCAGGTCCTCGAGCGCGGCACGGACGCGTTGATGCAACGGACGCGGTTGCGACCGGTGCCCGCGGGTCGCCTGTCGCCTCGCGCGGCGTCTGAGTTCGGCGTCGCACTCACCGTAATCGGCCTGTTTCTGCTTGCCGCGGACGTGAATCTGACGTCGGCTGCGTTGGGGTTCGTCACGGTCGTCGTCTATCTCGCCGTGTACACGCCCCTGAAACGACGGACGCCGGCCGCGACGCTGGTGGGCGCATTGCCCGGAGCATTGCCGCCGCTCATCGGCTGGGCGGGAGCGCGCGGCGATCTGTCGCTCGAAGGCGTCGCGCTGTCCGCGATCGTCTTTTTCTGGCAGGTGCCGCACTTCATGGCCATCGCGTGGCTGTGCCGGGATGACTACCGGCATGCAGGGTTTCCGATGCTGCCTGTCATCGAGAGCGATGGGCGCCGAACCGGCCACACGGCGCTTGTCTACGCCGCCATGCTCCTTCCAATCAGCCTGCTTCCGTCGCTGACGGGGTTGGCTGGCGTCGTCTACGGGGCCGTCGCGCTGGCACTCGGTTGCGGGTTCTGGTTGCTCGCCGCGTGGTTCGCGAAGTGCCGAAGCGATGAGACCGCGCGTGTGCTGTTTCTGGGATCGCTCGCCTACCTGCCGCTCCTCTGGATCGTGATGATCGCGGACCGAACCTGAGTCCTGGAGAGGCACCAGTGAACACGATGAAGGGAAGAACGATCATGAAACGGACAAATGGCGCCGGTACGATGCTGGATCGCGCGAACACACCCGGGCATCAACACGCGCACGAGTTTCATCCGTACGGCCAATTGATCAAGTTGCCAATCGCGCTGCCCGAGGATGTCTGCCGGGAGAGCGTCGCCAACCTGAATCAACTCCTCGCCGACACGTTCACGCTGCGCGATCTGTACAAGAAGCATCACTGGCAGGTCGCCGGCCCGACGTTCTACTCACTTCATCTGTTGTTCGACAAGCACCATGGCGAGCAGGAGACTCTGGTCGACGCCATCGCCGAACGGATTCAGCTGCTTGGTGGTGTGAGCGTGGCGATGGCCCATGATGTGGCAGAGGCGACGATCATTCCCCGGCCACCAAAGGGGCGCGAAGACGTCCCTGCGCAGATCTGGCGGCTCCTGCACGCGCACGAAGTGATCCTCGAGGAGGCGCGCGCCATGGCCCGGCGCGCTGCCGAGCATGGCGACGATGGCACGAACGATTTGCTCGTCAGCGACGTGATTCGCACCAACGAGCTGCAGGTGTGGTTCGTGTCCGAGCACCTCGTGGACGTGCGGCACGTCCGCACACTGTAAGGGCAGTCGACGTGATCACATCGATGACACGCGCACCTGTGCGGGTGTTCGTCGCAGCCGCCCTTGTCGTCGGGGGTCTCCTACCGCCTCTCGCCGCGCAGGAGCTGACGCTCCCCAATCTGACCGATTCCGTGAAATTCGCGGCGATGGGCGACAACGGCACCGGCGATCGGCCGGAGTACGACACCGCGAATCAGATGGCCGCCTGGCATGACAGGTTTCCCTTCGACTTCGTGATCATGCTTGGCGACAACATGTACGGCAGCCAGAAGCCGGCAGACTTCGTCCAGAAATTCGAGCGTCCGTACAGGCCGCTGCTCGAGACCGGCGTGCGGTTCTACGCGAGCCTTGGGAATCACGACAACCCCGGCAACAATGCGTACAAACCGTTCAACATGAACGGACAGCGGTACTACACCTATGCGAAGAAGAACGTCCGTTTCTTCGTACTCGACAGCAACTATCTGGATCCCGAGCAGGTCGGGTGGATTACGACGGGGCTGCGCGATGCGTCCGAGCCGTGGAAAATCGTCTATTTCCACCATCCGTTGTATTCGGATGGCGGGCGGCACGGCTCCACCGTCGACCTCCGAGTCAGACTGGAGCCGATTTTTGTCAAGTACGGCGTCAACGTCGTCTATTCCGGTCACGACCATATCTACGAACGCCTGAAGCCGCAGAAAGGGATTCTCTACTTCGTCTCGGGTGCAGGCGGAGAGCTTCGCAAGGGCGACATCGAGCCTTCAGCGCAGATGGCCGCTGGCTTTGACCAAGACCGGAGCTTCATGTTGAACGAGATCGCGGGAGACGAACTTCATTTCCAGGTGATCTCGCGTACCGGCCAGACCGTTGACAGGGGAACGATGCGCAGGGAGCACGGGGAGTAGCGACCGTGACACGGGCGCTCCGCTTCGTAGCGGATCACTATCTTCTCGCCCCGATTGGCGCCATCGTGGCGATCGGCTGGGCGAACACCTTCGGGGCGAGCTACTTTCGAGTTGCCGACATGCTGGCGTTCGCGGTCAACGATGTCGGCATGGCGTTTGTCCTTGGATTCATCGCGCAGGAAGTCGTCGAGGCGGCACTGCCGGGAGGCACGTTGCATCCCTGGCGCCGCGCTGCGCTTCCAGTGATCGGAGCCGTCGGCGGCGTCCTCGGAGCAGTTGCCACGTACGACGCGTACATCTTCTCGGGCGACTCGCGCAATCTGCTCCAGGGGTGGCCGGTCGTCTCTGCTGTCGACATCGCATTCTGTTATTTCACCGGCGCAGCGATCTTCGGCCGCGGCGCCAGGCTGACATTTCTGCTGCTCCTGGCGATCGCCAGTGATGCCATCGGCCTTGTGCTCATCGCCTGCCGATATCCCGTGCCCGACGCACGCGCTGCGGCGGCGCTGTTGATCGTTCCGGCGATCTGGAGCGCGGCGCAGCTACGGCGCATCCGACGCCAGAGCATGTGGGCGCAGCTGGTGGTGTCGGGAACGCTGTCCTGGTTCGCTCTGTACTGGAGCGGCGTGCATCCCGCGCTGGCGCTCCTGCCCATCGTGCCGTGGCTCCCGCATTCCGCCCGGCATCTCGATACGATGGGCGATCCAGACCGCGTACGCCACGTCTCGCCTTCGCACTTCGAGCACGTGTTCCGCTATCCGGTGCAGTGCCTACTGTTTCTCTTTGGCCTCGTGAATGCGGGCGTGCTGTTGAAGGGATTCGGCGATGGGACGTGGGGCGCCCTCACGGCGTCGCTTGTGGGCAGGCCTGCCGGCATCCTGTTGACTGTCGGAATGGGTGTCGCGGCCGGCTTCCAGCTTCCGCGTGGTGTGTACCAGCGGGACGTGGTCGTGATCGCGCTGGCTACAGCGCCGGCGTTCACGTTCGGAGTGTTTTTCGCAACCGCCGTGCTTCCCGTAGGGCCGCTACTGACCGAACTGAAGATCGGCGCGATGGCGACTGCAGCGGGTGCACTGCTGGTGTGCGGGACGGCACGCCTGCTACGGGTTGGTCGATTTGCGCGGACCGGGATCGGCCGTCACTGACCCTCCACCGAGAAGATCGCCACTTGTTCGTGTGCCGTCGCGCGCTCGCGCCCCGATGCGTCCTTCAAGACCGCGTAGACGTCGTATTGCCCACCCGGCACACTCGGGAACGGCATCTGGATGATCTTCGGCGCCTGGTCCCCATCGAGCGACACCTCGCTGCTTCGAAAGAAGTTCTCGCCATCAGCGACGATGGTCAAGGAGCGATTCGTCGCGTTCGGCTCGATTCGCACGATGACCCTCAATGTCGCCGGAGCGAACGCACGCGCTGGTGAGACCGTGATCGTGACCGCGTCCCTGCCAGTGACTGGCAACGCCGTTAATGCGACGAGTCCGCATATACCCAATACCTTCTTCACAGTCGTTGCCTCCGATGGATATGCGAGGCAACCGGCGCGCCGTCAGGGTGCGTCCGAAAGACGCCGAAAATGAGAGATCGCGTCGCCACGATGCGCGTCAATGCACAAGGTTGGCGACCACTGGATGATCGTGGAACGACGTCTATACGGCCCTGTTCTGGTTCAGTCCTGCCGAACCATCGAGACGTAGTGCGCCATTTTCTGGGAGCCTTCGGCCGCGTAGTACACGGTGACGCGTGCACCGAGGCCGATGTTCCTCGCGATGGTTCGTGCCGCACGCTCAGTCATGAGAACCGCCTGACTTGATCCGTCATCGATTCGAATGCTCAGCTGTCGTGCCGCTCGATCCACGCCTGTGACGACACCGCGCAATTCGCCGAGACCGCCCTCGCCGATGCGGTCGATTTCCTCCGCTGTGTCGTCGCCCGCGTAGTGGACGATGACGTGACTTCCCTCGTCAACCTGATGAACAGCCGCATCGCCATCTCTCGTGCCGTGCACGGCGGTGCCATTCGTGAGGTGAAAGAGGTGCCTGAGGCCGTCGGCGGACTTCACAATGATCGTGTTTACGCCGGCATGCGTCTTGTCGACGGTTCCTTCGAGCGCGATGGTCCCTGTGAGGCCCGGGATCGGCGGACGCTCCTGGCCGGCGCCGAAGGTGGAGGATGTGGCAATGAGGGCACCGAGAATCAGCGACAGACAAGCGACGTGTAGATCGCGCATGGATCAACCAGGCGCAACGCCGGTGCCATGAGAGGAGGGTCCTGGATTCAGGTGCGTATTCGTTCCGACGTAGAGGTGAGTAGAATGACGCAGGTTCAGGCATCACATCTGATCAGATGTGATCAGGGCTGACGGTCAGACGCCGCCAGCGTCTCTTCCCGTCCAGGCTTCGAGATCCCGAGGCGCTTCATCTTATTGATCAAGGTCGTGCGATTGACGCCAAGCCTCGCCGCGGCGCCGTTGGAACCGCCGATCACCCATCCAACTGATTCGAGCGTGCGCAGAATCAGCGTGCGCTCGGTGTCTCTCAACGTCATCGGAGCGGGTGCGGGGCTTCCGGAGCCGTCGCTGGGGCGCGACGCGACGACCAGAGCGTCGGCGCCAGTCTTGGGCACCAGATTCGGCAGCACACCGTCGTTGGCGAGAATAACGGCGCGTTCTATGACGTTCTGGAGCTCGCGGATGTTGCCCGGCCAGTCGTATGAACGCAGCGCCGCCATGGTGTCCGCTGGGAGATGGTGGATGCGCCTACCCATTTTCCGGGAGAATTTGTCGACGAAATGGGTCACGAGAGCAGGGATGTCGTCCCGGCGGCTGCGCAGCGGCGGCATCACAATCGGAAACACGTTCAGGCGGTAATACAAATCGATACGGAACTCTCCGCGCTTGACCATTTCCGTGAGGTGTCGATTCGTCGCGGCGACGAGCCGCACATCGACGTGCTGTGTCTGCGTGCTGCCGAGCCGCTCGAATTCCTGTTCCTGCAGTACACGCAGCAGCTTCGGCTGGAGTCCCGGCGGCAGGTCGCCGACCTCGTCGAGGAACAGCGTGCCGCGGTGGGCGAGCTCGAAGCGGCCGACCTTCTGCATGATCGCACCGGTAAAGGCGCCCTTTTCGTGTCCAAACAGCTCGCTCTCGAGCAGGTCCAGCGGAATGGCCGCGCAATTTACCTTGACGAACGCTCGCCCGCACCGCGGGCTGAGTTGGTGAATCGCTCGTGCGATCACTTCTTTTCCAGTGCCAGTCTCGCCTTGAATGAGGACTGTCGAGTCGGTGGGTGCCACGCGCTGGGCCTGCGCAAGGACCGACTCGAGCGCCGGGCTCTCGCCGACGATCTGCTCGAATCTCGAATCATCGCCGTCGGGCGGCCGACGCGCCTCCAGCATTCACATCTCCAATGCTGCTCGGACACTCTCCAACAGTATTTCGTCGTCGAACGGCTTCGCCAGGAACTCCACGGCGCCCGCGCGCATCGCCTGCATTCGCAGGCGTGCGTCGCCATGCGCCGTAATGAAAATGATCGGAATCTTGATTTCGTCGGCGTTCAGCTTCGCCTGCAAATCGAGCCCTGACAGTCCGGGCATCCGCACGTCCGCGATGAGGCACGTCGTCTGATGAAGGTCTCCCGACGAAAGGAATTCCTCGGCCGATGCGAAGCTGCGCGCTGCAATTCCCGCCTCCTTGAGGAGCCCCTGGAGAGCTCCCCGCATCAAATCGTCGTCGTCGACGATCGACACCAGGTAGGATTTCCCATGAGTCATGGAGCCCATTGTAGGCGCGAGGCGATACAGAGCAAGTTATCCCGTGGTATGAGGCCGCTCATACGTCCGTTCAAGAACGTCTTTCGGTACTGCCCGGGAGAGCAGGGCCGCGCCCTTCAGCTGCCGACAGTTTCCAGCTTCGCGGCTATCCTCACGAGCTCGGCGAGCGATTCTGCACGCATTTTTCGCATCACGTGACCGCGGTGAATCTTGATGGTGATTTCGCTCGTGCCAAGCGCTGACGCAATCTGCTTGTTCAGCATGCCCGTCACGACGAGCGCCATGACCTCACGTTCCCGGGCCGTCAGTGTCGCGTAACGCTGCCGCAGCACTCCGAGATC